>Ga0183260_10004360_pt1 | contig 11248 bp, 9 predicted proteins | sample AntDrymUQ4972206_2_FD_129768 | JGI IMG/M metagenome (GOLD analysis project Ga0183260, IMG submission 129768) | Polar desert sand microbial communities from Dry Valleys, Antarctica - metaG UQ497 (22.06) (version 2) (version 2) | ecosystem: Environmental > Terrestrial > Soil > Desert | place...
CTCGCGCTTGCTGAGCACACCAACGAGGACAAGGCCGAGACCCTGCTCGACGAGGTGCTCGCTTCCTGACCATGCCCCAGTGCCCATGCCCCAGTGAATCGGGGAATGGTGTGCGTTGTGCAGAAGTGGTTGCCGCGGCCTGATGTGGTGCCGAGCCACCACATCACCATGTCAGGGCTGGCTGACGCGGTCCCTAGCCGGTCCGCAGCACCAAGGCGGTCGCGATGGCGGCGATCGCCTCGCCGCGGCCGGTCAGGCCGAGCCCGTCGGTGCTGGTGGCGCTGAGCGTCACCGGGCCCTGTGCTGCCCGGGTCAGCACCTGCTCGGCCTCCGCGCGCCGGGGTCCGAGCCTCGGCTGCCCCGCCACCACCTGGACGGCAACGTTGCCGACCCGCCAGCCGGCGACGGCCAGCCGGCTCGCGGTCTCCGCCAGCAGCGTCGCACCGGCAGCACCTGCCCACCGCGGTTCGTCGGTGCCGAACTGGTCGCCGAGGTCACCCAGCCCGGCCGCGGACAGCAGCGCGTCACAGGCTGCGTGCGCCACCACGTCGGCGTCGGAGTGCCCGTCGAGTCCGGCCGGTTGGTCCGGCCAGTGCAAGCCCGCCAGCCACAGCTGCCGGCCGGCTACCAGCCGGTGCACGTCGACACCGACTCCGACCCGGAACCCGCCGCCCGGCCCGGCCGGCCTGCTGCTCGTCGGCTCACTCACTGGCTCACTCACTGGCTCGCTCATTGGCTCGCTCACTGGGGCAGCGCGACCCGGCGGGGCCGCGTGACGTAGGCGGTGCCGGCCGACGCGGTCAGCCAGGCCTCCTCGAGCTGAGCTCGGGAGTAGATCCGCCGAACCCCCCGGTTGTGAGCCGCGGCCGGGTCGTTGACGATCGGCCGGCCGGTGCGGGTGAACGCGCGCAGCACCAGCAGGTGTCCGTCGGTCGAGGTGAGCGGGGACCCGTCCAGCTCGCCGGCGTCGAACGCGATGGACAGCACCAGCGGGATGCCACGGGCGATGTAGCGTTCCGCCGCGCGCATCGATTCCAGCCGCACAACGAAGGCGTCGAGACCGAACGTCCCGGCGTAGGCCGCGGAGAACGACCAGTTGCCGGTACCTCGGTACCGATAGTCGTACGACATCCGGGCGGCGTGGTCGACCGCCGGATCGCGGTGCCCGGCAGGGATCCAGCCGAGCTGGCCCCGCGTCGGCCCCGATCCCCACGACGACAGCAGCATCGCCACCGAGGAGGGGGAGCACCACGCGTTGCCGCCGCCGTCCCAGCGCGGGTAGTGCCCGCGGTGGGTCATCTGGCTGTACGGCGGCACCTGGACGGCCTCACCACGGGCCGGTCCGGGGCGGCTGGTAGGAACCCGGCTGGGTGCCCGGGGCGAGGTGGTGGCACCGACCGACGCGACGACGGGAGACCGGTCGATGCTCGCCCGGCGGTAGAGCGTGGCGCGCAGTTGCCAGCGCGCCGCAGCGCGGCCGGTTCGGACGGTGTCGACCGCGACCCGCGCGACGTCGTCGCGCTGAGCGCCCGAGCTGGTGGGGTGGAAGCCGCGCAGCCGTCCGCTCGCCCAGCGCGCCAGGCGGTCCCAGCTGCTGGTGCGGCCGGTCTGGAGGCGGACCCGTACATCCACCTGGACCAGGGTGCCCCGCGGAGTCGTCGCGCTCCAACTGGGAACCAGCTCGCGGAACGAGTGCTCCGCACGGACCCACGGCGAGCTCCACGTGCCGTACCGGTAGCGGTGCGGGCGGCTGGGACCGTACGCATCGACGAGGCGGCGGACCCCGGTCGGCGACCCGATCCGCAGCGAGCCGTTGCGGACGCGGACGCCGTGGGTGCGCCCGGCGCGCAGCGCCTTGGTGCCGACGAAGCGGTGCAGGCCGGTCCGGAGGTGGGCGCGGCCGGCCGCGCCGGTGATGGTCGGATGGCCACCTGCAGCCAGCGCAGCAGGCGGCGGCACCGGGGCGGGCGCCGCCACTGCGGTGGGGCTGAACGCCACTGGCAGCAGCGACACCGCGGCGACCAGCACCTCGGCGGCGCGGAGGTTACCGCGTAGTTGCTGACTGTTACATGTGTTGTACATAGAGTGAGAGCCTATGTGCTCCGGGGTAAACGGTGCAGACATCCCCGTTGCCAAGGTCGCGGCTCTGTTCGTCCGGCGGCCGGGCGGACTGGCGCCGTTAGGCTTGCCCGGTGACGGTCCGGCTCTATGACACCGCCTTGCGCGAGGTCCGTGACCTCACGCCGGTGCGGGCCGGTCGGGTCGGCATCTATCACTGCGGACTCACCGTGCAGGGTCCGCCGCACGTCGGGCACATCCGCAAGGAGGTCGCCTTCGACGTGCTGCGCCGCTGGCTGGAGCACTCCGGCTACGAGGTCACGCTGGTCGCCAACGTCACCGACATAGACGACAAGATCCTGGCACGCTCGTCCGAGCAGGGCCGCGCATGGTGGGCGCTGGCGTACGCCAACGAGCGCGCCCTGCATGAGGCGTACGCGGTGCTCGGCTGCCTGCCGCCGACGTACGAGCCTCGCGCCACCGGCCACGTGCCGGAGATGCTCGAGCTGGTCGCGCGACTTGTCGACAAGGGCCATGCCTACGCCGCCGACGACGCCTCCGGCGACGTCTACTTCGACGTGCGCAGCTGGCCGTCGTACGGCGAGCTCAGCCGCCAGCGGCTCGACGACATGGAGGCGGCGGCTGACGCCGACCCGCGGGGCAAGCGCGACCCGCGGGACTTCGCGCTGTGGAAGGGCCACAAGCCGGACGAGCCGGAGACCGCGTCCTGGTCGTCGCCATGGGGACGCGGCCGGCCGGGCTGGCACCTGGAGTGCTCCGCCATGGCGGGAAAGTACCTCGGTGACGAGTTCGACATCCACGGCGGCGGTCTCGACCTGCGCTTCCCCCACCACGAGAACGAGCTGGCGCAGTCGACCGCGGCCGGGCGGCGGTTCGCCCGGGTGTGGATGCACAACGGCCTGGTGACCACCGCCAGCGAGAAGATGAGCAAGTCGCTCGGCAACTCGGCGCTCGTGTCCGAGGTGGTCACCAGGTTCCGGCCGGTCGAGCTGCGCTACTACCTGGTCGCGCCGCACTACCGCTCGGTGGTCGAGTTCTCCGACGCGGCGCTGGCCGAGTCGGCCGCAGCATACCGGCGGCTGGAGGGCTTCGTGCGGCGCGCCACCGAGCTGGTCCGCGACGAGGTCGGCACCGGCGAGGGCACCTGCTGCGCCGAGTTCGTCGACGCTATGGACGATGATCTCGGTACGCCGGCCGCGCTGGCCGCCGTGCACGAGGTCGCCCGCGCGGGAAACCGGATGCTTGCCGACGGCGATGCCACCGACCCGGCCGCCCTGCGGGGCACGCTCGCCTCTGTACGGCGGATGCTCGGTCTGCTCGGGCTGGACCCGCTCGACCCGGTGTGGACCGGCGCCGGGGCAGGTGCCGGTGTCGGCCAGCCCTCGGGGGGCGGGGCCGCCGCGCTCGACGCCCTGGTCCGCTCGGTGCTGGTCGAGCGCCAAGCGGCCCGAGACCGGCAGGACTGGGCGGCCGCAGACGCCGCCCGCGACCGGCTGCTGGCGGCCGGTGTCACCGTCGAGGACACTGCTGCCGGGCCGCGCTGGTCGCTGACCGACGGTCGCGACTGACCGTGCCGGGCAACAGCAAGCGGCGGGGCGCGATCAAGAAGACCGCCAAGGGCAACGCGACCGCCGGGTCGGGCGGGCGGGTACGCAGGGGGCTGGAAGGCAAGGGGCCGACGCCGAAGGCGACCGACCGGCCGGGGCATCGCTCCTATCGTGCCGCCCGCTCGGCCGACCGGCGCGGGCCGACGCCGGGGTCGCGCGTCGGCAGCTCCGGGGGGGCCCGGCCCAGTCGGCGGTCGAAGGGCGACAGCGAGTGGGTGGCCGGGCGCAACGCGGTGGTCGAGGCGCTGCGTGCCCGGGTGCCGGTGCGGACCCTGTACGTGGCCGAGCAGACCGACCGGGACGACCGGCTGCGCGAGGTGTTCGCCTACGCCGCCGAGCACGGCACCGGCGTCCTCGAGGTCTCCCGGGCCGAGCTCGACCGACTCACCGGTGGCGCGGTGCACCAGGGGGTCGCCGCCCGCGTGCCGGCCTATGACTACGCGCACCCCGACGACCTGCTCACCGCCGCCGCGGACGCGGGCGAACCGGCGCTGGTGGTGGCCCTCGACGGCGTCACCGATCCGCGCAACCTGGGCGCCGTGGTGCGGTCGGCCGCGGGCTTGGGGGCGCACGGCGTCGTCGTGCCCGAGCGCCGCTCGGCCGGCATGACCGCGGGCGCCTGGAAGGCCTCGGCTGGTGCGGCGGCCCGGCTGCCGGTGGCCCGGGCGACGAACCTGTCCCGCCAGCTGGCCGCGTACTCCGGCGCCGGACTGTCGGTCGCCGGCCTCGCCTCCGACGGTGAGATCGGCGTCGGTGACCTCGCTCTGGCCGACGGCCCGCTGATCCTGGTGGTCGGCAGCGAGGGCGGTGGGCTGTCGAGGCTGGTGCGGCAGGCGTGCGACGTAACGGTGTCGATCCCGATGGCCTCGCGGTTGGAGTCGTTGAACGTCGGCGTGGCAGCGGGGATCGCCCTATACGAGATCGCCCGCCGTCGTGGCACCAGCTGACACCATCGGTGCCACCTGATGCTGCGGCTCGGCGACGACCCGGTGTGGGACAGCTGGCCGGCCACGTCCTCGACAGACGTGCGCACAGCGACAGCCGGTCGCTGATCGCCGCACCGCCGATCGGTCTCACCCCTATCCTGGCCGGCATGCCCGTCGAGCGCCTGCTGCCCACCGATGAGGCTCACGACCTGCTCGCGCTGGTACGCGAGATCGCCCACGAGCAGCTGGCGCCGAATGCTGCCGAGGCGGAGGCGGCGGGCCGGTTCCCCCGCGACGCCTTCTCACTGCTCGGCGCCGCCGGGCTGCTGAGCCTGCCGTACCCGGACGAGTACGGCGGGGGTGAGCAGCCGTACGAGGTGTTCCTGCAGGTGCTGGAGGAGTTGGCCGCTGCCTGGATGACCATCGGCGTGGGCGTCTCGGTGCACACGCTGGCCTGCTGGGCGATCGCCACCCACGGCAGCGACGAGCAACGCAAGGCGTTGCTGCCCGACATGCTCGGCGGATCGCGGCTCGGCGCGTACTGCCTGTCCGAGCCGCAGGCCGGCTCCGACATCGCGGCGATGAGCACCAAGGCGACGCGGGACGGCGACCACTGGCTGCTGAGCGGGACAAAGGCGTGGATCACCCACGGAGGTGCGGCCGACTTTTACCTGGTGTTCGCCCGCACTTCGGACGACCGCACCCGCGGGGTGTCAGCGTTCCACCTGCCCGCAGGTCTGCCCGGCCTGTCCTTCGGGGCGCCGGAGCAGAAGATGGGCATGACCGGGTCGGTCACCACCCAGGTGCTGCTGGACGGCTGCCGTATCCCGACCGACCACCTGATCGGCGAGGAGGGGCAGGGGATGCGGATCGCGCTGGCCGCGCTGGACTCCGGCCGGCTCGGCATCGCAGCCTGCGCCACCGGGCTGGCTCAGGCAGCCCTCGACGCCGCCGCGTCGTACGCCGTGGGACGCCGGCAGTTCGGCCAGGCGATCACGCAGTTCCAGGGCCTGCAGTTCCTGCTGGCCGACATGGCCGCCGCGGTCGGGTCGGCGCGAGCGACGTACCTGCACGCCGCCCGGCTACGGGACGCGGGCCGGCCGTACAGCCGGCCCGCATCGATCGCCAAGCTGGTCGCGACAGACGCGGCGATGCGGGTGACCACCGACGCGGTGCAGGTGCTGGGTGGCTACGGCTACACCCGGGACTTCCCGGTCGAGAGGTACATGCGTGAGGCGAAGGTGACCCAGATCTTCGAGGGGACCAACCAGGTGCAGCGGATGGTCATCGGGCGGGACGTGGTGGGCGAGGCGGCCGCCGACGAACGATGAGACACCCCCGCGGCCCGGGCTGCGGGAATCTCATGATCGGTCTGCTGCGGTGGGCAGAACGTTGGCGAGGTAGTCGCGGGCGGTCTCGAAGAAGTCGACCTCCCGACCCGCACGCTCCGACAGGTACCAGCGGTGCTCGAGCATCTCGTGGAACAGCTCGGCGGTGCCCAGGTTGTCGCGGAGGTCGGCGGGCACCATCGCCCGCAGCGGCTCGTACACCTCCGCGAGCCATCGGTGGCCGACGATCGTGGGGTCTTCGCCCTGTAGCTCGGCGGCGGCGGCGAACGCGTCGAGGTCGTTGAGCAGCCGCCGGGCCTGCTCCTCCTCCACGTCGATCCCGGTCAGCGCGTGCAGTCGCCGGGTGTGGTGCCCCGCTTCCACGACGCACGGCCGGATCCGCACGGTCGCACCGTCGAAGTCGGTGACGATGTCCAGCTCGTCGATGTCGAAGCCGAGCTCGTTCAGCGTCTCGACCCTGCGCTGGATCCGCCACATCTCGGCGGTGTCGAACTCCTCCACGCCGGTCAGCGCCTTCCACAGGTCCAGGTAGCGCCGCTGCACTCGTTCGACCATCGCGAACGGGTCCAGGTCCTGGTCGAGCAGCTCGCCGGCCAGCAGGTCGGACAGCTCACCGAAGATGTTGGTCGTGACCACGTCGAGGTCGTGAGCACGTTGCCCGTCGCTCAGGGTCTCGTGCAGCTCCCCCGTCTCGGCGTCTACCAGGTACGCCGCGAACTGCCCGGCGCTGCGCCGGAACAACGTGTTCGACAGCGAGCAGTCGCCCCACCAGAAGCCCGCGACGTGCAGCCGGACCAGCAGCACGACCAGCGCGTCGACGACCCGGCCCACCGTGTCCGGTCGCAGCCGCTGACTGAACAGTGCCCGGTACGGCAGTGACCGCGGCAGGTGTCGAGTGATGAGGACGGGCTCGATCGACTCGCCCCCGGTTTCCTGGCGCCCCGTGACCACACCGAACGGTGTGACCGCCGGCAGGCCGAGCCGTCGTAGATTGCGCAGCAGGTGATACTCGCGCCACGCCCACTCTTCGCGGGTCTCCTTGACCGCGTACACCTGGCCGTCGGCGCGGACGAAACGTACGACGTGGCGGGAGATGCCGCGGGCGAGGGGAACCAGGACCGACTGGTCCCAGTCCTCCAGCCGCACCTGCCAGGGCAGCTGCAGCAGGTCGCGGCTCGGCCGCGCGGCGACGATGTGCAGTGCCACGTCGGCCAGTGTCTCAGCGGTCGCGGACGAGACGCACCACGGTGTCCCAGGCTGTCGCCTCGCCGACCGGCCGCGCGGCGGTCTGCGCGCGCGCCACCGTGAAGCCGGGCCGAGCCACCTCGTCGGGGGTCCACAGCAGCTCGGGGTACTGCGGCCCGCCGGTGCCGTCGGTCAGGTTGCGCAGGTCGTGGGCGATGACGAGCACCGATCCACCAGGCGCGGTCGTGGTGGCGGCGATCGTCAATGCCTGCTGGCGTTCGGGCTCGCGCAGCTGCAGGTAGGCGAGCAGTACGAGGTCGTACGTCTGGTCGGGCTGCCAGCTCAGCGCGTCCGCCTTGACCCAGGTGACGGTGACGTGGCGGCCAGCAGCGATGGCTCTGGCCCGGTCGAGCGCGACTGCGCTGAAGTCGACTCCCGTCACCTGCCAGCCGCGTTCGGCGAGCCACACCGCGTTGCGTCCCTCGCCGCAGGCCAGGTCCAGCGCGGTTCCCGGCGCCGCCGGCTCGAGCTCCTCGACGACGAACAGGTTCGGGCCGGCCGACCACATCAGGTCCGTCTCTGCGTACCGCTCGTCCCACCATCCTGGGCTACCGCGCGCAGGCGTGCCCGCTTTAGCGCCGGTGGGTCTCTCGCTCATCACCGCAGTATCCCCGGGTCGTCGGTGAGCCCGTCGATAGGCTGACCGCTCCCGCCGGCGTGGCGCAACTGGCAGCGCACTTGTCTTGTAAACAAGGGGTTGGGGGTTCGAGTCCCCCCGCCGGCTCCAGCTTGGCATGTCGCCGGCGGGAAGTACGGATCAGCCAGCGACGGGTGGTGGTCGTCCCAGGCTCGGCGGGACGCTCGGTAAAGACGAGTTCGAGGCACCGCTCGTCAGCCACGTCTCACGGTCGCCGGCACGGTCAGGTCGCTCAGCGGCGCCAGCGGCACCAGGCCGTCCGCCTTGGCTGCGAGCGCTGGGTCGACGGTGACGAGAGCGTCAGCCTGCAGCATCGTGACAGCCAGGTGCTCTGCGTCGGAGATCGATGTCCAGCCTCGCTCGCGTGCGATCCGCCAGGCGGTGCGGCGGGACACCCGGTCTCCCAGCAGTCGCATCTTCGACTCGGTGAGGCGGTCGTGGTGCTGGAGCGCCACACCCTCGGTCAGGTCACCCCGGCGAACGGCGTCGAACAGCAGGTCGAGCGCCTTGGAGCGGATGCCACCCGGCGCGACGAGCTGATGCTCCGGGTCAATCTGGACACCCTCGGCGACGAGTCGCAGCAGGGTCGGGGCGTCGATCACGTACCGGGTCATCGCGGCACTGTAGGCGGGTCCGCCAAGTCAGGCCGCGCCCATTGGCGATGGCGAGTTGCGCTGGCTAGGCCTCCGGCGCCCGACGTCGGTCCAGCAGGCGACCTGCAGCCCGGTCAGGACTCATCGGTCACGACAGCCCTCAGCGCGGCGACGCGGAGACAGCAAGGACAGTTGCTGATCAAGGTGGACCTCGATGAGAGTTGCAGACACCTGCCCGCCCGACCCGTCACGATCCAACCGCGAGCCTGATGTTGTCCATGCGTCCGGCGAACTGCTCCCTGAGCCCAGTCCCGTCCTGTCCCGGCTGGACTCCGATCAGTAGCGGGTCAGCACCCACGATCGAGCCGAGCGACTTGTCGGGCCGGCTCACGGTGAAGCCGTCGATGGTGAGGCTGACGGTCTGGGCGGCTGGCTCGCGTGAGCACCGGATCGTGTGCCACTGCCCGTCGTCGATCGTGGCGAGCTGGCCGTCGCCTTTGACGAACCCTGACCCGCCGCTGCCATCGTGCATCGCGCAGAACGCGGTGACCGTGTCGCGGTTGGTCTGCTCCAGCTCGAGCTTGTAGTCGCCACCGGGTGTGTCGATGTCGCCGTGGCGGATCACGGCCATCTCGTCGTGCTGCCAGACGGCTTCGGGCTGCACGCGGACCGCGGCACCGTACACGAACCGGTCGTCGTCCGGGTTCAACGACGGGTCGGGCTCCACCCTGATCCGGTCATGCGGAAGACCGGGATGCAACCGGTAGGCACCCTCGTCCCGAGTGACCCCGCCCCGCAGGTCACCGTCGTTGCCCCACGCGGACGAGTCGACCGCGATGCGGCCGGAGTCCTCGACGACACGGAACAGCACACGCGGCGTGGCGCCGGCGCCGGTGCCGGTGGGGGCGGAGGCCAGGGCGGGAGCCGTGCCCAGAATCAGCGCGATCGGAATGGCCGCCAGCAAAAGTCGTTTCGTCATGGTTACAGCGTGCAGCATCTGGCGGCCGCTGTCTCCAAGTCGTGTTCATGCGGGCAGCTGCAGGCGGTCCTCGAGCTCGTCGGTCAGCCAAGCTCCGTACGTCGCCGTGATGTGATCCTGGTCGGCATAGCACACGATGTCACCGACAACGGTCGGGCAGGTGCCGCCTAAGCAGAACATGTCGATCACCGGCACGTAGCGGGTGTGCCGGTCGGTCGCGCCGCTGCGCACCAGGTCGTTGGCGGCCACGGTGTTGCCGGGCGGCGCAAAGCTGCACTCGGCGGCCGTATGCTCTGGATCGGACAGGCAGTCAGCCGCGTCAAACGGCAGGCTCGGCACACCGCCGAGCAGCCGTACGTTGTCGGCTGTCTCTCGCCATTCCCTGACCGCCGACGCGATGCCCTCGGTGAGGATGGGCCTCGAGTCGTTGGCCGACAGGAGAGTCTGGCTGGCGGCCCTCACGGTCCGCAGCGCGGTTGCGCTGCTCGCGATCACCACCTCGGGATCCAGCTCGGCCAACTGCTGGGCCGCCCACCGCTGGTACTCGGTACAGGCGGCGAAGGGAAGGTGCAGGTCGAACTTCCACTCCACCAGGTTGTACGGGGAGCAGCCCAGCTTGATCAGCGGCACGAGCCGGTAGCCGGTGCGCTCAGCGATCCGGTCGAGCGGGGTCAGCCACATCTGGGCAGCAGAGTCACCGACCAGCACCATCGTGCGGTCTGCGTTGCGATCCCCGATGGCACACAGCTCGTGCTCCGTGTCCTGTGTTCGGGCGGTGCAGCTGTCATCGCGGTGGTAGCGGTCGCTCGCGACCTCGGTGAGCTCCTGGGCCAGCGGGCTGACCCGCGGGGCATCGAGGGTTACCCGGTCGACGGCGTCGGCGACCGCGTTGTGCACCGTGTTGCCGTTGCGCGGGGCTCGGTCAGACTTCGCGAGGGCGGTGAGGTCGACGTTGGCGGACAGCCGCGCCGCCTCGCTCTCCAGGTAGGCGAAATGGGCACGCGCACCGGCATTGACGGCGAGCACGCACAGCAGAGCCACCGGCCAGAGCAGAAGTGAACGTAGGTGGTGCTCGGCAGGTCGACTCGTTCGACGGATCGGGTTCTCGATGACCAGGTAGCTCACCCATGCGGCGAGCAGCGCTCCGGACACCAGGACGAGGTTCGTCCACAGTCCCAGCCGATGACCAGCAGATGCCGCCGGGAGGATCAGGAACGGCCAGTGCCACAAGTAGAAGCTGTAGGACACGTCACCGATCCATCGCAGTGGTTGTCGCCCCAGCCATCTACTGATCAACGGCGCGTCCTGTCCGGTGACTCCGGCTCCGGCGGCGAGCAGCGCAACGGTCCCGAGCACTGGCAGCACGAGGTGGTAGCCGGGCACCGGGGTCTTCTGCGTGTAGGTGAATGCCGCCCACAGCACCATCGCCGAGCCGGCCAGGCTCAGGACCAGGCGATGGTGGGCAGTGAGCAGCGGAAGCGAGCGTCCGGCCAGAGCCAGCAGGGCGCCGGCGCCGAGCTCCCAGGCGCGGGCCAGGGTGGAGAAGTACGCCGCTTCGGGCGTCCAGGCCGTACTGAGCATCGACCAGACCAGGGACGAGCCGACGATGGCGCACAGAACGAGGCGAAGGGCCGGCACTCGCCTGCGCACCCGTACGACGTCGCGACCAAGCCAGCTGACCAGCACCACGACGAGCAGTGCGGGCCATGCCACGTAGAACTGCTCCTCGACCGCCAGCGACCAGAAGTGCTCCACCGGCGACACTGGCGAGTCGGCGGCGAAGTAGTCCGGGCGCTGTCGTGCGAACCGGATGTTGGCACCGAAGAAGGCCTC
>Ga0183260_10004361_pt1 | contig 11247 bp, 17 predicted proteins | sample AntDrymUQ4972206_2_FD_129768 | JGI IMG/M metagenome (GOLD analysis project Ga0183260, IMG submission 129768) | Polar desert sand microbial communities from Dry Valleys, Antarctica - metaG UQ497 (22.06) (version 2) (version 2) | ecosystem: Environmental > Terrestrial > Soil > Desert | place...
ATGGGTTTATGAGTGGCAATAAAGATTATTGTTATTCCGGTATATCTATAATAGACATCAAAAGGATTGATGTGGATATCAACAGCACTGGAAAACTTGCTTTAATAGAGGAGGAATACAAAATTTTAAACCGCCCTGAAATAGCTTGTAATACAAATACACTGTATGATTTAAAAACTGCAGAAAAACTTCTTCTAAACGAAGCATAATACTACTAATATATTATATTATTAATCCATGGTTTCAACAATTTTCCCTAGTATTTTAGCATGACCGCCGGTATTTATAACTAAATCTGTGCTGCATGATTTGCATTGTATTGTTTTTGTACTGTATGTGTATAAAATCATGGTTTCCTGGCAGTTTTCACATTCTATTTTCACAAAATTACTGCGAGGTTTTGGTATCATTATGTTGTGTTTTTTCATTGTTCTTACACCTCTGTATGGCCTATAATTAGGCTTGTATTTCCAGCTTTCTGATTCGTCTGCCTTCTCTCATTGATTTGCGCTGACAGGTTTTACAGCCATATCTTAGCGTGATTTTTTTGGTGGTTTTTGCAGTTCTTTTTAACTCCGGGAACTTTTGACCACCGTAGCCTTTCTTGTCTTCGGCGTGTCGTAATGCACCCTGTGCGCCTTTTCTGTCTTTGCCTTTTTTATAGATTGAAACCGATTGAATAGTATGGGTTTTACATTTGGGGCAAAACTTTCGCATCTCCTTCTGCATTTTCATATGTAAACTTCAACCTGTGGGTAATTTAAAGTAAAATGGTTTATCGTTGGCATGGACGCATTTACTAGATATCCGTAATGTTATGTGCGTTATGGAATACGCCAAACCAAAAGCAAAAGATTTTGTTGTATTTATGTCACTTTGAAAAAACGGCGCATTACAAAACTTATATACATGCTTGTCGATAAAAATTTTAATTATGATGTTGGCAAGTTTACTACAAATTTCGTTCAATCCAGAGGCATGGGGAGTATGGGTACCTTTAGCAACAGGTTTAGGCATTGGTTTGGTCTATGCTTTGATCTCTGCAGCAAGAAAATCTAGATAAAATCCCATTTTATTTATTTTTATATTAAAAATCATTTATTTTTTCCCACTCATACAATAACCGTGAAACTACAACATGTGCCTCCAAACTAAGATCCGATACAGAGTACATGTTATCAATACATGATTCTATATCTTTTGAAAAATGCCCTCTTGGAAACCCACCAATAATAACACAGGGGTTTTTAAATTGAAACAGTTCTTTACAAACGCCACCAAAGTTTTTGAACATGCCAGTGGTTGAAAAACCTATCACAACATCGGGCTTGATTTTTTTTTCAATCATGTGAGAAAAACTAAGATTATCGCTTAATTCTAAAAGCAGGGTTCCATCTTTTGCAACTATTTTTTTATTCTCAATCAGATCCAATACAAGTCCTTCAAACCTAGAATAGGATTTTGGAATTCTTAAATAGTCCCCTATCTTTATTACTTGATTGTTTATAGTATGAACAAAAACTTTCACAAGATTTTTTTTAAATAATGGTGTGGCAAGAACATTCAGTAGGATGATGTGCAGAATATCTGGCCTTCCCCTCTTGTAATTTTCTTTTAAAGCGCTTGATACAATAGCAAAATGGTGAAAAGTTCTATCCAATAATATTTCGGTAGGTTTTTTTCCGCTATCTCTAATTTTTTTTAAAGATGGGTGCTGAAATATTTCAATTGGCATAGTTTCTAATGCTGTATCTGCAATAACCAAATTTAGCAACTGATTTAAATAAAAATAAAAATTATTTGTTATTTAAAGTTATTATATTGATCCTGCATCAAATAAAATAAATAAAAACACTCCAATATGAAAAAGAACAATAAAACAAAACAATTAGCTTTACAGAGAGTTTGCGATTTACTAGACAATGCTTTGCACACACCGGATTATTTTACAATTGAACATATCGACACAGCCAAAAAAATTATCACAAAATATAGGCTAAAAATGCCTTTTGAGTACAAAATGCTTTTTTGCAAAAATTGCAAAAGGTTTATTGTTCCAGGAAAAGATTCTAGAATACGAATAGGGAAATCAAGGGTCAAAGCCCTAAGGATAACGTGTAAAATATGCGGACACACATACAGAAAGGTTATCAAAACAAAATATGGTGTATAAACCATGTAAATGGATAAACCCCAGAAAGAATCTAAAACAAAACAAAACAAAACAAAACCAAAGAATAATGATTTATAAGGGAAAATCAATGGATTAAATTTGTAATAGACATATGGCTAAAATTTTCGATGTACCTGCAGATGATTTGATATCGAGATTGTCAGAACAGTTAAAAAAAGATAAAAAAATAAATCCTCCACAATGGTCGTATTTTGTCAAAACAGGGACTCACGCAGAAAAAATGCCCCAAAACAAAGATTGGTGGTATACGCGTTGTGCCTCGCTTGTAAGAAAAGTTTATTTGCATGGCCCCATTGGGATTTCTGACTTGAAAAGCTATTATGGTGGCAGAAAAAGAATTGGCTATAATTTGGACCATCATAAGGATGCTGGAGGTGCGATAATAAGAAAAGCACTCCAACAGTTAGAATCCGCAGGATATATTGATAAAAAGAATAATGGGAGAATGATTTCAAATGATGGAATGAAAAGGGTTGATAGGCTTGCCACGGATATATTTAAGGAGGTTTGTAAAGATAACGAAAACTTACAAAGATATGCCTAAAGGGGTCTAAAAAATGTCCGGTCCCCCTCCACCACAACAACAGCCATCTGACGAAGAGATTAGAAGACAACGGGCCGAAGCTGAGGCAATCAAACAAAAAGCACTTGCAATGCTGTTGGATTCTGAAGCCAGACAAAGACTTACCAACATAAAAATGGTAAAACCTGATCTTGCATCAGCTGTAGAAAACTATTTGATAAATGCAGCTACCACTGGGAGATTAAATAGAGCACTAACGGATAAAGAACTAAAACAAATTCTTTTAAGCATACAGCAACCCAAAAGAGAGTTTAAAATAAATAGATTGTGACAAATATTTGTAAATTGTTATATTTTATTATTATTAGTTATTTTTAAATTTATTTTTTAGTTAGGTATATTAAGGTTTTATAATATCCTTTTCCCATGAAGGCAGCTGTTTTTAGAGAATATGACAAAGATCCTACGAAAGTAGTAAAAATTGAAGATGTTGATGTCCCAAAAATAAAACCTAATGAAGTTTTAATAAAGGTGGAATCATCTGCATACAACTACAATGATTTGTGGGCCATATGGGGAGACCCAGTAAAAACACCTCTACCGCATATTTCAGGCAGTGATGTTGCAGGCACTGTTGTTGAGGCCGGTGAAGATGTTACCAAGTTTCAAGTTGGAGATCGGGTGGTATCCCACTCTAACATGAGTTGCAGAGTGTGTGAACTTTGCACTTCTGGCAGAGAGTATGACTGTAAGGATCGAATGATATGGGGATTCCAAACTGGACCATTATGGGGGGGATTTGCACAATACACTCATTTACCAGAAGTCAATGTTGCCAAGCTGCCCGAAAATGTCTCATTTGACGATGCGTCGGCAATATCAATGGTGGGAATGACTGCATGGCATATGCTAGTTGGTAGAGCCAAAATCAAACCAGGCCAATCAGTCCTTATAATGGGTGGGACCAGTGGTGTCGGTATGGTTGGCATTCAAATAGCTAAGCTTTACAATTGCAACGTAATTGCCACCGCCGGAAACCAGGAAAAAATGGACAAGTGTTTGGAGTTGGGTGCCGATAATGTGGTAAACCACAGGGAGCCAGATTGGTACAAAAAAGTAAGGTCTATGACGAAGGTAGAAGGTGGTGTAGATGTGGTGTTTGAGCATATTGGAAAAAATGTTTTCCCGCAAGAGGTTGGTTTGCTTAAAATGGGTGGAACACTTGTTGCCACAGGAGCTACCACTGGTTATGACTCTACAATTGATTTGAGGTTTTTGTTCTTTAAGGGAACAAATCTTCTTGGCTCAACACAGGGAACGAAGGCAGAATTGGACCAGGTAATTCATTGGGTAAGTAAGGGTAAATTAAAGCCATTGATACACACAACATTACCGTTTTCAAATATGGCTGAAGGCCATGTTATGATGGCGGGTGCAGAGCAAATAGGCAAAATCATGACCTCACCGCAAAAACTCTAATTTTTTTTATCATTGAATATATTGGATAAAAGCCGTGGGCACCTCGAGAAGTTTAATATTCATACCTGGAAACAACCAAAGGTTTTTGGATAAATCAAAAACCATTAATTCGGACATAGTTTGTTTTGATTTAGAGGACTCTGTCCCTTTTGAAGAAAAAGAAAATGCAAGAAACCTTGTAAGCAAAACAATACATGATATTGGTAGGTCAGACGCATCTAATGAGAAGATTGTGGTTTCTGTAAGAATTAACGCACCTGACTCTGAATTGGCTATGGATGATTTAAAAAAAATCATATTGGATGGAATTGATGCTATAGTAATACCCAAAGTTGAAACAGACTATCAGATTGCCAACATATCAAACATTGTAAAAACTTTGGAAAAGGAAAACAACATTCCAAATGGTTTTATAAAACTGATTCCTTCGATTGAATCTGCTTTGGGGGTTGTAAATGCCTACTCAATAGCAAAATCAGACCCGCGAGTATCGTCCCTTGTGTTTGGGATTTTTGATTTTTTGCATAACATGAAAATTGATAGCAACGATGATGATATTTTGACTGGTTATTTGTATGGCAGGGCAAAAGTACCCGTTGATGCAAGGGCCGCAGGGGTTGACTCAATTGACTCTATTTGGCAAAACATTGGTGATATGGATGGTTTGGAAAGGGATTTAGTTTTTGGGAAAAAATTGGGGTATACCGGAAAGTGCATAATTCATCCCTCCCAAATAAACCTGGCACACAGGGTTTTCGCTCCATCACAACAAGATATACAATGGGCAAAAAAAGTAATATCAATCCTTGATGAGTTTGCATATGAAAAAACAGGAAGGACAACGGAAACGACAAAGATAGGTGCTGTAAATCTGGAGGGAAAAATGATAGACGCTGTGCACTATAAACAGGCAAAGAGAATCCTGGAATCTGTCAACCAATAAACAATTTTTGGCTTTTCCTAATTAAAACAATATTCAAATTATATTATATTGTGCTGTATTATAAATAAAGCATGTTTACCGGAATTGTGGAGGATCTGGTGGTAATTGAGGAAATAAAAAAAACCGTTACGTCCAAAAAAACCAAAATAAGCGAAATTGAAGACAAAAACAGGCATCACACTGAAATAACAATAAATGTTGAAAAAATGAAAAAACTAAGAGTTGGTGACAGCATTGCAATAAATGGGGTTTGCTTGACAATCACCAGATTAGATAAGAATATGGCTACCTTTCAGATTATTGATGAAACTATTAAAAAAAGCTGTTTTTCGTATGTCAAAAAAGGAGACAAAGTCAATATAGAGAGAAGCCTAAAGGTGGGGGGCAGACTTGAAGGGCATTTTATTTTGGGACATGTTGATTGTATTGGAAAAATAGAGAGAATTGAAAAAAATGACATGGGCAGTAAAATTACCATAGAAATCACAGACAAGGGCATCTTGCACCTTATCGCCCCAAAAGGATCGATCACAATAGATGGAATAAGTCTAACTGTTGTAAACATGGTAAACGATAGGGTGGAAATTGCTCTAATCCCCCATACATTGGAAAATACCACATTAGGCATAAAAAACATTGGGGATTTTGTAAACGTGGAAGCAGATATTCTAGCGCGGTATGTGTCAAATATCTACCAAAATATTGGTAATAACAAAAAAAACAGTAAAACATATTAACAATTGTTACACACAAAAAAATACGGTTGTCAAAAATATCTGAAGCAGTAACAGCGCTAAAAAATGGAAATTTTGTTCTAATCCACGATGAGGCAAGCAGAGAAAACGAAACTGATATGGTTGTTTCTGCCGAAAATATTTTACCTAGACATATCTTAAGAATGAGAAAGGATGCAGGAGGCCTTATCTGCACGGCAATATCAGGGGAACTTTCTCTAAAACTGGGATTGCCATACATATATGACGTTCTAAACATTTTTGGAAAGTCAAATAAATCTATTTCTTTGTTAAACAAAAATACCTCACCATATGGGGATAAACCATCTTTTTCGATCACACTGAATCATAAAAACACATACACGGGAATAACTGATTATGATAGAGCATTAACGATTTCATCATTAGCCAAAATCTGTAAGGAATTGGGAAAAAAAACTGAAAATGATAATGCAATAATTGAAGAATTTCAGAGTAACTTTGTAACGCCTGGCCATGTACCGATCTTGATAGCCTCAAAAGGGCTTATCGAAGAGAGAATGGGCCATACAGAGATGTCTGTTTTTCTTGCAAAAATTGCAAATGTTGCAAACGTGACCACAATCTGCGAAATGTTGGATCCCGCCAACTATAAAGCATTATCATACAAAGATGCCTGTAAATACGCTCAAGATAACGACGCCGCAATACTTGAATCAAAAGACCTGTTAGCGTATGCAAATAATGTATTATAAAGCATGAGTAAAATAAAAATAGGGATAGCGGTTGCGGATTTTAACAATGAAATTACATTGTCGATGTTAAATGAAGCAAAAAGACATGCTCAAAACCTTTCTGTAAAGGTTACATATGTCTGCTTTGTTCCAGGTGTTTTTGATATGCCTTTAATGGTTGAGGAGATGCTGAATAAAAAAGATATTGACGCTGTAGTAACTTTGGGCGCAGTGATAAAGGGGGAAACCGGACATGACAGGGTGATAGCAAATAATACCGCAAGGCTTTTGGGGGATCTTTCGTTAAAGTACCGCAAACCTGTCGCACTGGGTATTAGCGGGCCAGAAATGACTTTTGAACAAGCTAAAGATCGGATAGTACCTGTATCCCATCATTCCATTAATACTGCTATATCAATGGTTATAAAATTGGGAAAGATTAAAAAAAATAGGTTAAAAAATAAAGGAATAAAAATAATAGATTAGCGTGACATATCAAACAACAATAATTAAATTAGAAGGATATGGTCCATGGACATTAGGCTTAGGCAGCGATAGGGAGTACCATCTGCAAATATTACAATCAAAAATATATGCCGAGTTACAGGAATTGTTTTCCAATAATAATGGAATAGTGTTTTCCAATCGATTTGATGAATTTGTTGCTGTTACAAACAAAATTGACGTTGATGTTCATAGAAAGATATATGAGCAATTTTCAAAGAATAACGAAAAAATAGGCATATCAATGACCATCGGAATTGACGAAACACCATTGGGGTCAAATAAAAAGGCTCACTTTATAAAAAATAAAAAAGAGTATTTGATTGATTCTAATATCTATGGGGCCAATAAAAATGAGTTCAGTGAGCTTAACGCAATTGACACCAAAACAACAATGAACGATGATTATGGTGATTGTGATGATGTTAAAATCCTTCACATGGACATTAACAATTCCACTGCAATAACCAGTGATTTGTCATCTTATGAGATAACAAACTTGATTATCAATTTATATTCAAATATCTCAAACATCTTTTTGCAAGAGGAAAGCTTGGCATTTTATTTGGGGGGGGATAACTTTATGATAATTGCGAAAAAAAACATGACAACGGAAAAAGTCAAGGAAATTGTTGATTTGATAACCACATCAACAAAAATAAATCTAAATTGTGGGATTGGTAACGGAAAAACGGGTAGGAAAGCAGCTGAAATGGCGACCAAATCGTTAGATGAAATACGAAGAATTAGAAAAAACGGCACAATAATCCATGTTTATGAAGCAACTTGACCACGGTCATAAAAAAAGCCAATATTTTATATGGTATCGAATTACAAATAATAGAAAATGCGATAATAGTTGTAAACAATCAGGGTGTGATAGAAAAAATTGGAAAAAGTTCGCATTTGACTGAGGGTGCTTATTATTCTAACATAATAGAAAACAAAGATACATGTGTCATTAATGCCGAAGGTTACATGGTAATACCTGGTTTAGTGAATTCACATACTCATATAGGGGATGCCATAGGAAAGGACATATCGTCAAATGCAGATCTTGATACAAGGGTTAATCCAAATCGGAGCATAAAAAAAACCATATTGGAAAAAACAGAAACTGAGCAGTTAAAACAGTCAATGAAAAACACTGCTATATCCATGCTAAACAAAGGAATAACAACATTTGTTGATTTCAGAGAGGGCGATTTAAATGGGGTAAAACTGTTAAAAACAGCAACACAGGACATACCCATAAGGAATGTTATCTTGGGGAGAATAGATTTTAATGATTTTTATGGAGATGCCGGAGATAGCGCAGAGGTTACTACTGCTACTGAAACCATGGATAACAATACTTTTGATGATGATGGATGTGTTGGAAACAAATTAAAAAACAAAGAAGATGTACTTAAAAGGGGTAAAGATATGTTGAATTTGTGCAATGGGTTTGGAATTAGCGGTGCAAATGAATGCAATGATGAGATTTTGGCAATTTATAGAAATGTGGCTATGGAATCAAACAAACAGAACATATGCAATAAAAAGGAAAAACCGATAATTGCAATCCATGCCGCAGAATCTGATGAGGCAGTTAAAGAGTCATTGAAAAAGACTGGAAAAACGGAAATAGAGAGAACAATACACACGTTGAATCCGGATTTATACGTTCACTTGACAAATCCGAAAACATCCGATATTGATTTGCTGTACTCTGCCCATAAGGGTGTTGTAATATGCCCAAGAGCAAACGGTGTGTTGGGTGTGGGTTTTCCCCCAATCAATGAGATGCTAAAACGAGGACTCACTATAGCTATAGGGACTGACAATATCATGTTGAACTCTCCGGATATGTTCAAAGAAATGGATTTTCTGATAAGGAGCCAAAGAGCCTATGAGAAAAACATTTCGTTCCTTGATGCAAAAATGGTTCTCCAAATGGCAACTGTTAACGGTGGAAAAATACTTAACAGGAATATAGGGCGCATAGAAAATGGGTATCAGGCCGACTTGGTTTTCATAGATGAATATGATATCGACATGTACCCAATGCACGATCCATACATGTCAATAGTCAGCAGGTGTTCGGAAAGAGCAATAAAGGCAACAATGATTAACGGTAGGTTTGCACATGACAAGTCAAACATAAATTAGTGTAGGCAAAGGCATTGTTTGTTGTAATAAATTCAGCAATAAGCGTGGATGGAAAAATTTGCACCAAGACTGGGGAATCAAAGATTTCGTCCGATTTGGATCTCAAAAGGGTTCATAAATTGAGATGTAGTGTGGACGGAATACTGGTGGGGATATCCACAGTATTGAAAGACGATCCCCTTTTAAGTATACGGCTTATAAAATGCACAAAAGCAAAAAAACCCCCTACGCGCATTATCATAGATAGCAATGCAAGGATTCCACTTGATTCGAAAATCGTAAAAACTGCAAAAGATATTGATACTGTAATTGCAGTAACGAAAGGTGCCCCTAGAGATAAATTAGACATGTTGAGGGCAAATAATTTAAGAATAATTGTTTCAGGTGAGCAAGGAAAAAAAGTAAACCTGGATAAGGCATTTGGACAATTAGAAACTAAATTTGGGATTAAAAAAATCTTGGTTGAAGGCGGTGGGGAGATAAACTGGTCTATAATTAAAAATAATCTATTTGATGAGATAATAGTCACCATTTCTCCGTTGATAATTGGGGGGAGAGATGCAACAACACTGACAGAGGGAATAGGTTTTGACAAAATAAAAAAATGTGTAAAGCTGGAATTGTCAAAAATACACAAAAGCAATAACGGGGAGATAGTGGTTCATTATAACAATATTGGGAAATGACGGTAATTGAAAAGTTATTTTACTGTTGTTGTTTCTGTGCTTAGCTGATCTATTTTGAATCTTAATGCATCTTTTAACTTGCTGTTATCCACCATGTTTAGTGGTTCATTACATACGGGACACTTAAAAAAAAGCTCAATTGCGTAATCGAACTTAATCCTGTCACATTGTTGTTTTCCACAATGATAAAACTCTGAAGATTCTTCATACTCTAACCTGCTCTGCAATTTTTCCAATATTTTCTTTTTTTGGTTGTCAATGAAATTATCTACATGATCTCTTTTAGCGCGCCACCTATACACAAACCATCCCTTTTTTTCATCCTTTACCCGTATGCCGGTTATCAGGGCTTTACCAAATAAGTCATATAAAACCTTACGAATGATGTTTATTCTAAGACCTGTTGCTATGGCTATCTCTTCGTCTGTAGAGTCTTCAGCCTTCAATAATGCCTTTGCAACCTGATTGTACTCCTCTCCCCCTATTAACGATGCAATTTTTATAAAAGGATCTTCAGTATCAACATTTCGCATAAAGGTGATTTATATGTGTCAATTAAAGATATATAGTTTCCTAATCGCGAAAAATTAAATGTTTAAAATCCCAAAAAATAAACAAGGTTAATTCTTTATTATTTTGGACTCTTAAAAATATCATTATGGCATAAAGCCACCTCTGTTTTTGTTGGCTCCTCATGGAAATAATTTGGCTCCTGTTCAGTTTCACTGTTTTTTACGGATTTTTTTATGCATGAGAAAAACTCAGTTACTTTTGTATTGAGTTCCGAATCTGTTGAGGTTAGTGGCAGAAGCGCTACCCTTTCTTTAGCAAAGGATTTCTCAACACCCGTATTCGAAACTAGCATGCCTACCAACACTAGTATTGAAAAGGCGCCTACAAGTTTTAATGGCATTTTTGTTTTTTTAGCACATTTGGTGAAAAACATACCATATTTTTTTATTCTAACCTTTTATGCCATTCGTTCAATGCTATAGCAACATATGTGATAATAATTCTCATAATCATTTCCTTTTTAACATTGTTTTGTAAAGTTTGTCGATAGGATAATAAGAACAATATGATGATGTAAAAGGCAAAATGCATAAACGAAAAAAAAATTGGCTCTTTTTTTTTCATTAGGCTAGTAGCACCGTATTAAATTGATCTTAAAATATCGATTCAGACAATGACAAGAGAATAAAAAGCACCAATTATTTTTAACTTAGACCGGAATGCAAATCAACACATGTTTTTTGCGTCCTTTTCCTCTCAGTTGTGGGAATCATTTAACTTGCCCAAAAACTGAAACACGGCCGAATA
>Ga0183260_10004362_pt1 | contig 11244 bp, 10 predicted proteins | sample AntDrymUQ4972206_2_FD_129768 | JGI IMG/M metagenome (GOLD analysis project Ga0183260, IMG submission 129768) | Polar desert sand microbial communities from Dry Valleys, Antarctica - metaG UQ497 (22.06) (version 2) (version 2) | ecosystem: Environmental > Terrestrial > Soil > Desert | place...
CCGCGATTCTCGGAGCTCGCTAAACGAGGCATTTAGCTTCTCGGACATGTCGTTGAACGCATGCGCCAACTGCCCCACTTCGTCGGATGAGTGGACTTCAATCTGACGTCCATACTCGCCTGCCGCGATGGCATTTGCGGCGTCGGCCACTTCCATCAGGGGCTGCGAAATCTGTCTCGCAAGCAGGTACCCCAGGCCTCCGGCCGCAACTATGAAGAGAATCATGAGGGCAAGGCCTGAGCCCTGCAACGTCCTCGTTAGGTTCGCAACCGTCGCCTCCTTCGGGACGGAGGTTACAAAAGCTGCGCGTCGAATGGAGCCCCCGGGATAGAGGGGGCCGACGACGGCTAATGTGGGGATATCGGAGATTTTCACTTCGAAGTCGTCTTTGTTCGCTTTGAGAGTTGCAGGCAGGACTTGGTCAGTTGTCCTAAGACCCTTAAGCGTACTAGCAACCGGCTTGCTATCTATGAGGATCGTCACGTCCGCCGGTTTCTGGCTCTCGGGAAGATCACCAGAGCGTTGCGCGACAGAGGCGACGACATTGGCATCGAGATAGAAGCCGCCCAAAATATTCCAAGCGACCTCCCTGGGGGGATCTGGAGAACTGATTGGCACACTCGATCGGTAGATCAGCAGCTGCTGGCCCGCGTCATCGCCGGCGATTTGTTCCGCGGTTAGCGCTGGGACACCACGAAGAAACTTGGGTGGAGTGATTGCATCGGCAAGGACGCTGCCCTTTGAGTCCGTTAGCACAAGCCAGCTGAACGGAGTTGCCTCCCTCTTGATTTCTTCTTGCAACAAAGCTTCGACTGCGGTGTAGTTCTTATTCAGCAAAGCCACCTGGAACCGCTCGTCAAGCGAAACATTTTTGAGACTTGCACTATTAAGGGAGACACGCGATCCGTAAACTAACGAGACAGAGTTACGAGCTCCGCGCAGGCCATCGTACGCGCGGCTCTCGAGCTGGCCCAAGATGAACGGCGCGGCGAAAAGCCCCGCTAAAAGAAGCGGCGCTCCGACGATTGCTATGAAGAACGTGAACAGCCTTTTCTGAAGGGTCACTAAGCCCCCTGCGAAGCGCCCTTTGTAGGCGCCCTCTTAAAGAATCCTCGGTTCGTTGACTAGCTATCTTTACCCAGCCGACTATCCCCCGACAGGGGGAACGAGTCGCTGAAATTGCGACCCGCACCTACCCATGTAGGGGAACTGCGATACTAATGGAATCTTGAACTCTCCGGAATGAATAGGAAACGCGAAATTGCCCACGTATGAATACGCCTGCACGGTCTGCGATAAACACATCGAAGTGACGCAGTCATTTGCCGACGCCCCACTCCAGACGTGCACTGAGTGTGGCGGTAAGTTGCGGCGAGTGTTTCACCCGGTAGGGGTCCTGTTCAAGGGATCGGGGTTTTACTCGACAGATTCCAAGTCAAAGAAAAAGACCGGCGAATCTGCGCCTGCGAAGAATTCAGACAAATCCGTCAAGTCCTCGGAGTCCAGCACTGGGTCCGACTCCAAAAAATCCACAGAGGCGTCCGCTTCGGACAAGTCGGCAGACCGCTCCCCATCGCCCAAGCGCGACTCAGGGAGTTCGGAATCGGCTAGAACCTAAAGTGATTACAGGTCGCGCTGGAATGCCCGGGGCGCGACCCCGTCTCCCGAGCCGTTTCGCGCCACGGGGTCGCGCCTCCCCGTTTCCGCGTATTAGAATGGCCTCAGCTTCCCCAAGCCTTTAGCGCCTTTTAGCCGGCATAGGTAAAGGGGACCAGTTTGGCCGTTCTAGCTCTGACCCGCAGACGCACTTCCCTGTGGAGTGTCCTTGCCATCGTTGCCGCAGTGGCGACCGGTTTGGCGGTCTTTTCTTATCTTTCCTGGCTGCGCGGCCAGATCCCAGTGGCGGGCAAACTCGTTCCCACAGTGGTTGCCGTTGCCGACTTAGAACCTGGCACAGTGCTTACCGGAGCGATGCTTGATGTCGTTGATCAACCAAGCAAGTACCTGCCCCCCGGAACGCTTCGAGCTACTTCCAGTGCGATCGGCAAAGTTCTCGGCGTTCCAGTTTTCTCCGGAGAGGTCCTAACGCAGAAAAAGCTCGGCTCCAAAGGCGGTGCGTCGTCCGTTGTGCCGCCGGGGATGAGAGCGTACTCACTTTCGATCGGATCCGTTACGGGGTTGTCGTTCATTCCAACGCCGGGTGATCGCATCGATGTTCTCGCCACATTTCCTCCGGAAGTTCTGGGACAGGCGACAACGGTGACGATCTTACGTTCGAAGGAGGTTGCGTCGGTCGGCGAGAGTGCGGCCGCTGGGGAAAAGGGCGGAGGCCGGGTTGCCTCGCAGCTCGGGATTACATCGCCTGGGGAAAGGCGCGTCGCGATCACCTTGTTCGTCACACCCCAGGAAGCCGAGCGCTTGGCGATGGCTGAAGCTCTCGGCAAGATCACCTTGACCCTGGCGCCCTCCAAGGTGGAGGAGGCGCCGCCGCCCGCGCCAGTGACGGCAAAGGACCTAGCGTCGTCCTAGTGCTCTTGCTTGCGACGCGACATCGTTGAGCCTTTTTCAGGCCGTCGTCCTTGGGTTGGTTCAGGGAGTAACCGAGTTTGTGCCCATCTCATCGTCCGCCCACTTGGTTTTGGTGCCAAAACTTCTTGGTTGGCCCGAGCCGTCGCTCCCTTACATAGTTCTGCTACACGCAGCGACTCTCTTGGCTCTGCTGATTCATTTCGGCAAACAGCTGTTCGGCGCCCTCCGGGGGAATCGCAGACTCATTTATCTTTTGGCCCTTGGAACTATTCCGGCTGCGATAATCGGTGTGTTGTTTGAACGTCGATTCGAGGAGTCTTTCGGAAAACCGATGCAGGTTGCCTTTCAGTTGGTGCTCACGGGCTTGATTTTGTTGGGGGCCGAATTGCTCGCGCGACGGCACACTCGTACCGAGACTGCCAAACTAACATCCATGAGCGCCCTTGCAATCGGCTTCGCCCAAGCTGTTTCGATTGTGCCGGGCATCTCCCGGTCGGGAGCGACGATTGGAACGGGGCTTGTCGCCGGGCTTGACCGTGAAGAGGCAACACGATTTTCTTTCATGCTCGCCATACCGATCCTCGTCGGAACGGTCCTCTACAAGGTTCCAACGTTAGACAGCAGCGGTGTCGGCGCGGGGGCGATGGTCGCGGGGTTCATAGCTTCTTTCGTTTCAGGCTATCTAGCGATAGCAGGGATGGTCGGCTACCTGCAACGGCGGGGGCTTTACCCGTTCGCAGCGTACTGCGTGGTGGCCGGACTCTTGGCGGCGCTTGCTCTATGACCCCGTCTGACTTCGAGGGGTTCGCAGCTTCTGGCGCGGGCGGGTCCGTGCCTCCGGCGGCTGCTACCCCCCCGAGCCCCCCCATCAAACTGACCGAGGAGCAGGTCGAAAGACTTCGGTCGATCCTTGACCGGGTGCTGATGGCAAGGCGCGAGTTGGACGCGTTGATCGGCGACAATTATTTGAGCCCTCGCGTCAACATCGTTGCCCTTCACTTCAACTCCCTGGCGGCTGCCGTTGAGAAACTGCGCTGGGCCGAGGCCCAATGGAGGGAGCTTTCTGCGGAGTTAGGGCTCGACAAAGATGTATAGGTGGTGGGTGTTCCTCCACATAGTGGGGGTAGTGGGCTTCCTTCTGGCGCACGGGGCTTCGGTGGCTCTTACTTTTCAACTTCGTCGGGAGCGCGATCCGGCCAAAGTCGGAGCTTTGATTGAACTATCTCACTCGACGACGCTGTCCTTCTATATATCGACGGGATTGCTGCTCATCGGGGGAATCGTCGCAGGCTTCATCGGGGGATGGTGGTCAAAGGGCTGGATTTGGGTCTCACTCGTCCTTCTAGTTGTCGCCGGTGTCGCTATGACAGTAATGGCTGGGCCTTTCTATGGAAAGGTGGCCAAAGCGGCTCGGATCCAGGCCTCTGGAGGGATGCCGCTGCCGGGTCAGGACCTGTACGTATTGCTTTCGTCCCGCCGCCCGCTGGTGATCGCCGGAATCGGATTCGGCACACTGATCGTGATTACATATCTGATGGTTCTCAAGCCTTTCTAGTGCTCCGTCGATGAATCAGATCCTTATTGGAACCGACGGATCTGAGACCTCCAAGGTTGCGGGCAGTTTAGCGATAGCGATCGCAGGTCAACTCAAGAAGAGATTGTTGATCGTAGCGGTCGCCAGTCCGCCCGGCATCTCGACTGAGGTCATGGAAACGATCGCAGCCGAACTCCGCAGCGAGGCGATGGGCGTCGGAGTGGAGTGTGATGTCGAAATCAGGGAAGGCGACCCTTCCGAAGAAATCATCGCAGTAGCCCGCAAGGCCGCTCCGGACATGGTCATGCTGGGCGACAAAGGGATGCGTTCGGGGCGGCGCTTGGGGATGGGAAGCGTTGCCGATCGAGTCTCCCATCGAACTCCGCGGGATCTTTGGATCGTGCGATCAGGCTCCCCGCGGGAACGTACCTACGAAAAGATACTCGTAGCAACAGACGGATCCGTCACCGCTTTCGTGGCTGTGCGGAAAGCATTCGAACTCGCGCAGGGCTTGGGGGCCGGACTGGTTCTGCTGTATGTGGGCAACCCCGAACTGGGTCAGCACATCCTCGAGGCGACTGAGAATCAGCTGCGTGGATCAGTGGAGGTCGAGAAGGTCATCGCCCAGGGAGATCCCGCGGATCAGATCTGCAAGGCAGCCCTCGACGCCGGCTGCGACCTTGTGGTGATCGGCAACAAGAGGATGGCGGGTGCTATGCGAGTTCTTCGCACCGTTCCCAACAAGGTGACGCACAACTGCGAGTTGGATGTTTACCTCGCGCAAACTTCGGTTTCCTCGGCTCTGGATCTTCGGCCCGGCGACGGAGCGGTGGTCGTCTACAACGGCGTCAAGCTGGCCGCCTATCGAGATGAGGATGGAAACATCCACGCTTCATCGCCTCGCTGCACTCACATGGGCTGCACCGTCGACTGGAATGGGAGCGACAAGACATGGGACTGTCCCTGTCATGGGTCGAGGTTCACCTTCGACGGAGAGATCGTTGCGGGGCCGGCCTCCAAACCGCTCGAGCGTATGACTCTTGAGGGTGAGCTGATTTCAGCCCTTCCGGCGCCGGAGGCGCCAACACTTGAACCCGCCCAACCTGCTGTGGTCACCAGGCCCGCGGGCCCTCAGCGTTATGTGATCGTCGGCGCGAGCCTCGCCGGGGCAACCGCCGCAGCCAAGCTCCGCGAGGAGGGCTTCGACGGCCGGATCATTCTCGTCGGAGAGGAGAGCGAACTTCCCTATGAACGGCCTCCTTTATCTAAGCAATTTCTACGGGGAGAGTCCGAGTTCGAGCAGGCCCTCGTACATCCAAGAAGTTTCTACGATGACAACCAGATCGAAACTCTTCTTGGAACGAGGGCGACCACGATCGATACCGACTCTTCTCGGGTTTATCTGGCGGACAAGTCCGATCTCGCCTACGACAAACTGCTGTTGACCACGGGTAGCAAAGCGCGCGAGGTCCAGCTGCCGGGGATCGAGCTCGATGGCGTTTACGACCTTCGCACCATCAAGGATTCGGAAAAGATCAGGAGTAAGGCACTTGAGGGCCGGCATGCGGTGATGGTCGGGATGGGCTTCATTGGTTGCGAGGTGGCAGCTTCTTTGCGCAGCCGCGGCGTAAGAGTTACCGCGATCGAATCGGGGAAGCTCCCGCTCGAGCGCATCCTTGGAACTCGAGTCGCCCAGGTGATCCAGGAGATTCACCTCGAGCACGACGTGGAAATGGTGCTCGAGGATGCGGTGGCTTCGTTCGAGGGTCACGGCAAGCTGGAAGCCGTGGTCACGACTGAGGGTCGCAAGATCGAATGCGACTTCGTCGTGATGGGTGTTGGTGTCGAACCGGCCGTATCCGTCGCCCTAGGATCCCCGATAGCGGTCAACAACGGAATCCTTGTAGACGAGTACTGCCGCACCAACATCGACGACGTTTACGCGGCAGGCGATGTCGCGCGGCATTATCACCCGTTGGCGGATCGCCGCATGCGCGTCGAGCACTACCAACACGCGGTCCTGCACGGAGCCGCGGCTGCGTTTTCGATGCTCGGCAAGCCTCAGTCGTACGAACCGGTTCATTGGTTCTGGTCGGATCAATACGAACACAACCTCCAATACACAGGCCTGCAGGAAAGATGGGACGAATTGGTGATCGAAGGTGATCTCATCGATCGATCGTTCGTGGCGGTTTATCTCCGAGAAGGCAAAGCAGCGAAGGCAATTGCGATGAATCGGGGCAAGGATCTGCCTCCCATCACAGATCTCATCAGGCGCGGAGCGGACTACCGCAAGAAGGCCGAAACGCTCAGTTCCTAAAACGGCGAACGCGTCACCGATAGGCCTTACGGCGAAATATCCCGTGATGGGAATCCGCCCGGTCCAAGAAGAGCAAACCGTCGAGATGGTCGATCTCGTGCTGGAATGCTCTGGCCTCAAAACCCCGAACTTCTAGCGTCCTGACTTCGCCGAGCAACGTGTGAAAGCGCACTGCGATCAGGCCGGCTCGGGGAACATCACCGGTCAGGTCGGGAACACTCATGCAGCCTTCCCGTGCCATGACAAACTCGCGGGATTCAACTATCTCGGGATTCAAAAGCACGACCTCACCGTATGAAGTTTGGGCCTTGGCGTGACTCGAGACGTCGATCACGCAGGCTCGAAGGCTAACCCCGATCTGCGGCGCCGCAAGTCCCACGCAGTGGAGATGAGCGCGCATCGTATCGATCAGATCGCGCACTAGCGAAGACGTCTGTGCGCCGAAAGCGGTGATCGGGGTCGCGGGTTGCTTCAACATCGAGTTGGGGAATCGAACTATGTCTTGGACCGGCAAATAATCTCCGCCTCACAAGACGTCTGCATCGGCAGGATGCAATTTGTATTCCACGCCGATCTCCGCAGCAGCGCGGTCTAGCTCCACGCGAAGGTCCTCCACGCTGGCGTTGGCCGGGATAGTAACGTCCAAGATCATTGAATAGATGGGCTCTTGGTCTACCCCCCGGCCCCCTACCAATCTCGTTTCCAGATCCACGATGTTCACATCGCGGTCGGCAAGGGCCTTCGACATCTGGTGCACGATGCCGGGCTTATCCGCTCCGTAGATGGAAACCGTCCAAGGCTCGCCCTGGGGGGAAGACGGCGACGCTTCGGAGATCTGCCATACCGACACAACCAGTCCGAGAAGGGCGGTCTCCTCGGCAAGTTGTCGCTCCAGAGCGGAAGGCGTCATCCCATGAGGAGCTTCGACCACAAGCATCATGGCGAACTGACCGCGCAGCACCGTCATCGACGTGTCTTCCAGGTTGCACCCGCGTTCAAGGAAGACCCGCGTGAACTCCGCGACGATTCCAGTTTGATCTGGTCCGGCTGCTGCTACGACGAGATGCGTCAAGGCCTCGTTTTCGAAACCCCTGCGAGAGCTTCTTCTGAGATGGCATCGCCCGGCACAATAATGACGTTACAGGGAGTTGACGCCCGAAGGGTTGCCGTTCTTCGCCCACCTTCGAGAACTGCCTTTTCTCCGAGGATCGCTCCCGGCCCAACTTCCGCAATAACCTCTCCGTCGATCTCGACATCGAGCATCCCATCCATCAGCAGGAAGAGGTCGCGCCCCTCCGAGCCCTGCTCAACAAGCGTCTCTCCCGGTTTGAGTTTCCTCGACTTCGTCTTCTGGTCTTTTTTGAGGATCGATTTCGAAATATCGCGCTCGATCGCGCTCTCGACTCCCGCTACAAGAACAGCGGTTTCGCTATCCCCCCACGGAGTATGCGTTCCGTAGGACTCGCGGTACCACTTCTTGAAGTCGATCACACCTGACTTCGCGGCCAACTTTCCTTCGGCGTCATAGACCCAGTGTCGTGGGAAGGGGCTGGCGCCGACCAGCTCGAACTCGGAAGAGCCGTCGGCATGGATCGTGAGAGCGAGTGTCGTCCAGGCCGCAGATGAGTGGATCTGAAGGAACGGCTTGCCCTTTACCCGACGAGGAGCCGGTAAAGACATCCTCCCTCCGACTGTCTGAACGAAGCGAACCGATGTCGGTCCAACCTCTGGCTCCGCTTGAAGAACTGGAAATGCAACCGCGGGAAAGGTCATTTCACGAGAGGCGAGTTTGACTCTCGTCACTCCAAGGTAGCCGCGGCCCGAGTAGCCGCTTCCAAGGATTTGACCATTTTCAACTTCGATCCAAGCGGCCAATTCGTTTGCCTCTCGGAATGCGTCAGCCTGACGGAGCGCTTCGAGATCGTCGATGACGTCGGGAGGCGGCAGGTCGTAGTGAGTTATTCCCGCCTCGAAGGGCAACTTGGGCATGCCCGTGATGGCCTCCATCGGGATCCAAGATATCGACACGACCTTTGATTCGATTCGCATTTGTCCTCCAATTTGGATAGTTGACTTAACAAACCTGCGCGACCCGTTCAGAGTATCTGTTCAGGGCTCTCGGGGCTAAAAGCGGGCCAGAGGGGTAACTAGCCCACTTTGACCACTCCGTCTATTTTCCGCAATCATCAACCATATGTGGCTGCGCGCCGACAACTTAGGTGATGAGTCATGCAACCTAACGGAGGTCGAAGCTGGGTGGCCTCTGAAGTCGGCGCGCAGAACGCTCTTTCGAGCCAAACGCCCCCGCGCGAGGCTACCGAGCTCGCGCGCACCAAGCGCACCGAGCGGACGATGATCCGGGTGCGCTGGGCGGGTGTGATCTTTGGACTCATCCAGTCCCTCACCTACTACCGCCCATATCCAAAGGGAGTGCTTCCCGTCGCCCTCGCCCTGGTCGCGGCACTCGCCGCGGGTAATACGGTTGTGTGGCTGATCAACCAACGCGCTTCCACTCTTGCAGCGGCACGTCGCCTTTCGCTGGGAGGTCTTGCACTCGATTTCGTCGTGGTCCTGGGTTTCGTCTTCGTGTACACATTCGATAAGGACACCGCCATCTGGGCGCTCATCTACATCCTTCCCCTTGAGGGAGCGATTCGCTTCCAGCTAAGAGGTTCGATGACAGCAATGGTAGGTGCAACCATCGCTTATAGTCTGCGAGAAATTTATGGGGCCAGCGTCTTCGGCAACGAATTTCTCTTGACTTCGATCTCTTTCCGAATGGGCCTCGGCTTCCTCGTAGGGGCCGTTGCGGGAGCGATGGCAACCAACCTGGTTCGCGATCGACGGCAGCTGGAGGTAACCAACGACCGTTACGAGTCCATCTTGCAGGCATTAGGTCAAATGGGAGAGGGCTTCATCATCGCGGAGCCTACGCGCATTCTTTATGCCAACGAGGCGATGGAGCAGGTTACGGGGTACTCCTCAATCGAGTTGCAGTCGATGGCCTCGATTTTGGAACTCGTGGTTGTGGAGGAAAGAGATGCAATTCTGGAAAGGATGGTGAGGGTTCCGGGATCACTCTCATTAGGCGAGCGATTCGAGACGGCGATGCGTCGCAAGGACGGGACTCGAGTGGAGCTCGAAGTTGCGATCAGAACCCTTGAGCGGCAAGAACAGGCAACGGTTGTCGGCATTATCCGCGACATCACGGACAGGAAGAAAGCCGAACTCCAGATTCGCAGAAGTCGCGAGCAGCTGGAGGAAGCTCAGCAGATTGCACAGGTTGGAAGTTGGGAATGGCATATCGCACCAAACCTGTTGGTTTGGTCAGATGAGCTATACCGCATCTACGACTTGGATTCTGCGCAAGGTGCAGTCACTTTCGAATCCTTTTTGGAGGGGGTTCATCCGGAGGATCGTGCGTTCGTTGAAACAATCGTGCGCGAGGCTCTCCGAACTCACGAACCGTTCGCATTCGATCATCGAATCGTTCTTCCCGATGGCAGCGAGAAGGTCGTCCACGGGCGAGGTGAGGTCGTCGTTGATGAAAGCGGGAACGTAGTTCGAATGCTTGGAACGAGTCAAGACATAACGTCACAAAAACGCAGCGAGCAAGAACTGCAACAGGCCTACCAGCGAGAGCACGAAGCCCTTAGCCGGCTGCAAGAGCAGTACGACCTCAAGTCGGATTTTCTATCGACCGTATCCCACGAACTGCGAACACCGGTCACGACCATCGGCGGATTCGCGGCGACTCTGACGGCCAGATGGGAACAACTCAACGACGAGCAGAAGTACGACTTCGTCGGGCGAATTTCGCGCGGATCAAATAGGCTCACGCGGCTCATCGCCGAGTTGCTGGATTTCGGCAGACTCGAGCGCGGCCAGGTGGAGATCAGGGTCAAGTCTCGAAGGATCGCCGACGAGGTGGCCTTGACGATCGCGGCTCTAGACGAAATCCTGAAGGGTCGGCCGGTTCAGGTAGAAGTTCCTCGCGACGTTTGGGTCCTGGCGGACGGCGCGGCCATCAGCCGGATACTCGAAAACCTTCTGACAAATGCCGTCAAGTTTTCGCCTCCCGGAAGCGAAATTCGTATCCGAGCCCTGGACGATGGCCCGGACGAAGTGGTCGTTCAGGTCGAGGACCAAGGGTCGGGGATCCCAACCGAAGAGTTGCACCGAGTCTTCGAACGCTTCCACCGCGCGCATCGAGGGGACGCCAGTCCGTCCGGGACCGGTGTTGGCCTCGCCGTGGTCCGCGAGTTCGTTGAAGCCCAGGGAGGAAAGGTCTGGGCGCAGAATCGGCCTGAAGGCGGCGCGGTCTTCAGCTTCACGTTGCGCAGAGCCGACCTGCAAGTGAACGGAGATCCAATCCCAGCTTCGCAGTCTCCTCGGCCGAGAATTGCGTTAACGCCGGCCGGTCCCGAGAAGTAGTCGGCCCCATTAGCAAAAGACGGCGGCACTTATTCGCAGCTGGTTTTTAGACTAGGCGCCTTCGTCGAGCGTCACCTTACGGGGCCCCCAGGCATCGTCGCGAACCTCGAGCAAATTTCCCTCTGCGTCGATCCGGTAGTTCTGTTCGGACGGAGTGCCGGGGCGTTTGAAAGTGATCCGAATTTCTCCTTCGTTGTTTCGTTCCAGGATCGCCTCGATGACCGTCGCCTCTTCATGGTCGACGCTCAACGTGCGGATGGTGGTCTCGTCGCCGATTCCGGCAAGGACCTCGGCTACTGCGGCGATGCCGAAGACATCGGAAGGAAACAGCGGTTCGGCTCCAAGTTCTGAGCGATGCTGGAAACCGTCGACGGTCGTCACCGTAGCCTCGTACCCCGAGGCCTTTCTCACAACCTCGAAGGACTCG
>Ga0183260_10004363_pt1 | contig 11240 bp, 10 predicted proteins | sample AntDrymUQ4972206_2_FD_129768 | JGI IMG/M metagenome (GOLD analysis project Ga0183260, IMG submission 129768) | Polar desert sand microbial communities from Dry Valleys, Antarctica - metaG UQ497 (22.06) (version 2) (version 2) | ecosystem: Environmental > Terrestrial > Soil > Desert | place...
GACGACGTGGGAGGACGAGCCGCTGCGCCGCCTCGCGCACGAGGGCCAGCTCAGCTCGTTTCGTCACGAGGGCTACTGGCAGGTCATGGACACCCTGCGCGACAAGATCGTCCTGCAGGAGCAGTGGGACTCCGGCTCACCGCCGTGGGTCACGTGGGGCTAGCGGCGAGCAGTCGCGCCGGAAGCTCGTCGATCGCCTCGATGAGGGCGATCTCCGCGCGCGCCGCCTCGGCGTCGAGGCCGGCGCAGCCGTAGCCGTAGCGAACGCCGATGAACGGCACGCCGTTGGCCTGCGCCGCGGCCCAGTCGTCCATGGTGTCGCCGACGAAGACGACGTCATCGGGTGCCAGCCCGGTCGTCGCCAGCAGGTTCGCCAGCGCCCCCGCCTTGTCGGGCGATCCGGGCGGCGTGTCCGGCGAGACCACGTGCCCGAAAAGGTCCCGCAGGCCGGTCAGCCCGAGGACGGCAGCGGTCGGCGCCGCCGGCTTGTTGGTCACGACGTGCAGCTCGATGCCGGCGTCGCGCAGCCCCGCGAGGGTCGCTTCGACCCCGGCGTAGAGCTGCGAGCGCCGCCAGCCCGTGCCGTCGTAGTGGCGCCGGAACCCGCGCACGATCGCCGCCGTCTGCTCCTCGTCGATGTGCGGCAGCAGGGTGGCGAGCATCACGTTCATGCGCCCGCCGATGACGGCACCGATGTCGCCGATCTCCTGGTCGCCGAGCACCTCGGCCGCCGCCGTCCGCAGCGCCCATTCGATGCCGGCCGCCGAGTCGACCAGCGTGCCGTCGAGATCGAGGCAGATCGCGGCCGGCGCCGTCACGACCGCACGCCGGCGCCGAGGAAGGCCAGCACGCGGGCGGCCAGCTCGTCGGAGAGCGGCGGCTCCATGAGATGCAGCGGGTTGGACTCCATCGACCCGCTCGCCGTCACGCGGCTGGCGATCTTCGGGAAGTACGTCTGCTCCGGGTCGACCGGCACGATGAACGCGGCCGGTCCCGGCGCGTCGAAGAGCTCGCGGAAGCGCCCATCCTGCGTCCACCCTTCGCCGAGCACGTGCGACGGGATCCGGTAGGCGGCGAACAGCGCCGGCCAGTCCGGGAACCCGAGCCCGCTCTGCGTGTCGCAGCCGAGGTAGGCGCCGCCGAAGTAGTTGCGCTGCGTCATGCGGATCGAGGCGTAGCCCTCGTTGACGTGGAGGAACATCTTCAGGTTCAGCGCGTTGACCGCCACGGTGCCGAGCTCCTGCAGGTTCTGCACGAAGCCGCCGTCGCCCTCGCTGTGGATCGTGCGCCGGCCGGGCCACGCCAGCGCGGCGCCGATCGCGCCCGACAGGCCGTAGCCCATGCTCGCCAGCGCCTTGTCGCCGACGACGACCTGACCGGCGCGCTGCAGGAAGGCCTGCTGGAAGACGGTGTTCGCACCGCCCGACGAGCACGGGATGACGACGTCGTCGGCGCTGCACAGCTCGCTCAGCGCCAGCACGAACTCGAACGGGTCGATGAAGCCCGGCGCGTGCGTGTTGCCGGGGTCGGCCAGCGGCAGCAGCTCGCGCACCTCGCGGCCGAAGGCCAGCCACGGCTCGACGTCGAGCGGCTCGCCCTCGGCGATCGCCGCGAGCACGCCATCGGCATCGGCACAGATCGCGACGTCGACATCGGGGTGGCCCTTCGTGAGCTCGGCCGCCTCGACGTCGACCTGCACGAGCGTGGCCAGCGGGGTGAACTCCTGCCAGTTGAAGCCGGTCTGCTGAAGACCCAGACGGGTGCCGAGCGCGACGACGAGGTCGGCCTGCTGCAGCAGCACGTTCGCCGAGCGCTGGCCCCAGGTGTTCGGCCGGCCGAGGTAGGTCTGCTCCCGCGCGTCGATGCGGTCGTGCCCGTTCCAGGTCGTCATGACCGGGACCCGCCGCCGGCGCAGGCCCTCCAGCGCGACGCGCGCCGCCGCCCGCGAGACGCCGCCGCCGATCAGCACGATCGGCCGCTCTGCGCGATCGAGCAGCTCGCGCACGCGCCCGACGTCGTCGGCACGGGGCGCCGGTGCGCGCCCGGGCACGGCGCGCGGGCCCTGCTCGAGCTCGGTGCGCTGCACCCGAGCGCCCTGCGCGTCGAGACAGACCTCCACGAACACCGGGCCCTTGCGCGGCGTCAGCCCGCGCGTCACCGTGCGCTCGACGGCCTGGCGCGAGATCGGCTGCTCGATGCGGATCGACTCGAGCGCGACCGGGGCGCACATCGCCACGCCGTCGACCTCCTGGATGCCGCGCTGGCGCAGGTGCGCCCCGGCGAGGTCGGTGCTCTTGACCTGCCCGCCGACGACGAGCAGGTCGCGGTTCTCCAGCCACGCACCCGCCATCGCGGTGAGGATGTTCGTCACGCCGGGACCGGCCGTGACGAGCGCGAACGCCTTCCCCTGGCCGCCGGACTCGTTGAAGTACTCGGCGGCGATTCCGGCGGCGACCTCGTGGACCGTCGCCACGCAGGTGAAGCGCTGCCGGCAGGAGTCCAGCAGATGCATGATGTTGCCGCCGGCGACGAAGAAGCAGTGCGTGTAGCCGAGGTCGACGAGCCAGTCGGCGAGGACGTCGGAGTACTTCTCGGGGCCCATGGCACAGCAGATTAGTCGCGCCGCACGTGGGTCTTGCACTGTGAAAGCTAGGCTTGGGCGTATCGCGCACCGGGCGAAGGCAACTTCGCGGCGGACGCAACGTTGTAAATGAGCTGTCCCGCGCGGATGAGCCCAGACCTTTCTGGATGCGCTCGGCGTCGAGCCGCCGGCGCCCATCCGAACGAACCCCGAGAGGACGTACCAGTGAACAAGACCGAACGCGAGATGACCGACATCCTGCGGCGTGGCCGTGAGGAGTTCGGCTACGTCGGCGTCAAGGCCGAGTTCGAGGCCGAGGGCACCCGGATGGACGAGCTCCTGCGGCTCGTCGAGATCGCCCACCGCGCCGAGCTCAACCTCGCGGTGAAGATCGGCGGCTGCGAGGCCGTCCGCGACCTCTTCGAGGCCAAGCAGATCGGCGTCAACTACATCATCGCGCCGATGGTCGAGACTGCCTACGCGCTGTCGAAGTACTCGATGGCCGTCGAGAAGTCCTTCACGCCCGAGGAGCGCGAGGACACCGACTTCCTCTTCAACCTCGAGACGATCGCGGCGTTCGACGCCCGCGAGGAGATGATTCCCGCCACCCGCGAGGGTGGCATCGAGGGCGTCGTGTTCGGACGCGTGGACTTCGTCGGCTCGCTGGGCAAGGACCGCGACTCGATCAACGACGACGACGTCACCGAGTACGTGCTCGACATCGCGCAGCGCTGCAAGGACCTCGACCTCGACCTCGTCGTCGGCGGCGGGGTGTCGAAGGACTCGATCCCCTGCCTCAAGCGCATCCAGGACGTGCACCTGACGCGCTTCGAGACGCGCAAGGTCCTTTTCGACGGCGCGGCCTGCAACGAGCCGTCGATCGGCGACGGGCTGCTCAACGCGGTGCACTTCGAGCTGCTGTGGTTGATCAACAAGCGCGAGTACTACGGCACGATCCACCACGAGGACGCCAAGCGCATCGAGATGCTCGACGCGCGCTGGAACGTGCTGAAGTCCGGCGTCAGGTAGGCGTGCAGGAGGCGCTGAGTCGCCGGCTGAGCGAGGGCGACGAGCGCATCGCGATCACCGGCGCGACCGGCTGGCTCGGGCGCGTGACGATCGACCTGCTGCGCGACGCGCTCGGCGCCGACGGCCTGCGGCGCCGGGTCAGCGCCTATGCGAGCCGCGCTCGCGAGGAGGCCGGCGTGCGGGTGCGCCCGCTCTCCGAGCTCGGCGCCGGCGATGCAGCACATGACGTCATCCTGCACTACGCGTTCCTGACCCGGGAGCGCGTCGACGAGCAGGGGCTCGACGGCTACGTCGCCGACAACCTCGAGATCACCCTGCACGTCCTGCGCGCCCTCGCGGCCGGCGGCGTGCGCGGGCTCTTCTACACGTCCTCGGGCGCGGTGTACGGACCGGACGGCCGGCCGGAGACCGACCTGCGCGCCAACCCCTACGGCGCGCTGAAGCACATCGACGAGCTCGCGTTCGCGGCCGCCTGCCGCGCAAGCGGCGCGGGCTGCGCGGTCGCTCGCGTGTTCAACGTCTCCGGGCCGCACATGGTCAAGCCGCGGCTCTTCGCGCTCGGCGACCTCGTGCTGTGCGCCCAGGCCGGCGAGCCGCTCGTCGTCAGGGCGCGCAACCCGGTCCGGCGCTCGTTCGTGGCCGCCGCGGACGTCGCGGCGCTCGGGCTGAGCCTGGCGCTCGCCGGCGACGACGCCTGCTTCGACACCGCCGGCGAGCGCGTGGTCGAGATGGGCGAGCTGGCCGAGGTCGTCCGCGCCGAGGTCGGCGGCGATACGCTGGCGATCGAGCGCGACTACGACCCGCACGGGCCGGCGCACGAGTACGTCGGGCGAGCCGGGGAGATGCGCGCGCTCGCCGACCGCTACGGCGTGCGCATGGCCGCGCTCGAGCAGCAGATCCGCGACACCGCCGACGGCCTTCGCACATCCCGCTCATGAAGCTCATCTCCGTCATCGTCCCGGCCTACAACGAGCGCGACTGCGTCGACGAGCTCGCGCGCCGGCTGGGCGCGGTCTTCGACAGCCTCTCGTCCTACGAGTGGGAGGCGATCATCGTCGAGAACGGCTCGCTCGACGACACCTACGAGCGGCTCGTCGCGATCCGCGAGCACGACCCGCGCTTCAAGATCGTCCAGCTCGCCCGCAACTTCCGCATGGACGGCGGCATCACCGCCGGCCTCTCGTACGCGTCAGGCGACGCCGCGGTGATCATGACCGCCGACCTGCAGGACCCGCCGGAGCTCATCGCGCAGTTCGTCGCCAAGTGGGAGGAGGGCTACGAGAACATCTACGGGATCGTCACCGAGCGCCAGGGGACGGGCCCGATCCGCACGTTCAACAGCAAGGCGTTCTACTGGCTGGCGGGCAAGCTCACGAGCGACCGCATCCCGCGCAACGCCTCGGACTTCCGCCTCGTCGACCGCAAGGTCTACGAGACGGTGCGCGGGATGGAGGAGCGCAATCGCTTCATCCGCGGCCTGTTCGCCTGGAGCGGGTTTCGCTCGATCGGCGTCGAGCACAAGCGCGAGCCGCGCTTCGGCGGTGTCTCCGGTGCCTATTCCCTCGGCGTCGTCGACCTCGCGATGAAGGGCATCTTCGCGCACTCCTACGTGCCGCTGAAGGTCATCTCGCTGTTCGGCGTCGCGCTGTCGCTGCTGTCGTTCGTCGTGCTCGTCGCGCTGAGCATCCGCTTCTTCTTCTTCGGCGTCCCGTTCGCGGGCTTCGGAACGATCGTCGGGCTGATCCTGCTGCTGTTCGGCTTCCTGTTCACGATGCTGGGGGTCGTCAGCGAGTACATCGGACTCATCTACGAGGAGGTCAAGCAGCGGCCGAACTACATCGTGCGCGAGACGCGCGGAATCGACGATCGGCGCCCCCCCGGCGCGCCCGATCCGATCAGCCGGTCGTGAGCGAGGCCGCGACCGCGCTGCCGCCCGCGGCCGCCCGGGCGCCCGTCGCGCCGCAGGCGCCGTGGTGGCGCGGCACAGCCGTGAGCGAGGTGGCGCTCGCGGCGTTCGCCGGCGTCGTCGCGCTGCTCGCGGCGGCAATCGTCCTGCAGCTGTGGAACGCGAGCGTCGGCTTGCCCCTCGCCTACGGCGGCGACGGGCTGTGGGTGCAGCAGAGCGTCAAGGCGATGCTCGACCACGGCTGGTTTCTGACCAACCCCGACCTCGCGGCGCCGTTCGGCCAGCAGCTGCACGACTTCACCGGCGCGCTGGGCGACAACCTGCACTTCGCGGTCATCAAGGCGATGGGCGTCGTCTCGCAGGACCCGGTCAAGCTCGTCAACGGCTACTTCCTGCTCGGATTCGTCCTGTGCGCCGCATCGGCGTGCCTCGTCATGCGCAGGCTCGGGGTCTCGCGCCCGGCCGCGGTCGTGGCGGCGGTGCTGTTCTCGCTGCTCCCGGCGCACGTCGGCGGCGGCCTGGGCCGCATCATGCTCGGGGCCTACTGGTCGATCCCGCTCACCGCGCTGCTCGTCATGCGCGTGTTCGCGGGCGAGCCGCTGTTCGCGCGCCGGACGGCCGGCGGACGCCTGCCGCGCTGGGCCTCCGGTCGCAGCCTGACGACCGCCGCGCTGTGCTTTCTGATCGCCGGGACGGGCCTGTACTACGCGCTGTTCTCCGTGATCCTGCTGATCCTCGCGGCGCTCGCGGTCGCCCTCACGCGCGGCGACCTGCGAGCGGCCGGCGGCGGCGGGCTGGCGGCGCTGCTCGTGCTGTCGATCTTCGTCGCCCATGTCTCGCCGGGCCTGCTCTACACCCAGCGCAACGGCAAGAACGAGATGCTCGGCGACCGTACCCCACTGCAGAGCTCGCAATACGCCACGAACCTGTCGCTGCTCGTCCTCCCCGCGATCGGTCATCGCTGGGAGCCCGCCGACCGCCTGGCGCGCGAGCTCGAGGGCGCCAAGCCCTTCCCGGGCGCCAACGAGAACGCCCTGTCGGCCCTTGGTCTGGTCGCGTCGCTGGGCTTCGTCGGGCTGCTGCTCGTCGTCGTCGTCCCTGGCGCGCGCCGCGCCCGCGAGCGCACCGGCCCGGCGGCTGCGACGGCGCTGCTCGCGTTCCTGCTGGGTACGACCGGCGGGATCGGGCTGCTCGTCGCGCTGCTCGTCACGCCCGACCTGCGCGGCTGGGGCCGGATCGCGCCGCTGATCGGCTTCCTCGGGCTGCTCGGCGCCGCGATGGCCTACGACGGGCTGCGTGCGCGCACGCGCTCGCGCGGCGCGCTGCGGCGCGTCGGCCTCCCGGCGCTGCTGGCGCTGGCGCTCGTCGGCGGTGTCGCAGACCAGACCACGCAGAACATGGTTCCGCACTACGACCTTGTGGCCTCGGAGTACACGAGCGACGCGCGCTTCGTGGACGACATCGAGCGGCGGCTGCCCGCTGGGTCGAGCGTGCTGCAGCTGCCGGCCGTGGCGTTTCCCGAGAGCGGGAAGCTCCAGGCGATGGACGACTACAGCCACATGCGCGGGCCGCTGCACGCCGACGACCTGCGCTTCAGCTACGGCGGCGTCAAGGGCCGGCGCGCCGGCGCATGGGCCATGCGCGTCTCCGCGATGCCGCTGGCGCGGGGGCTTCGCCTCTACGCGGCCGCCGGGTTCGACGGCATCTGGATCGACCGGCGCGGTTACGGCGATCAGGGCACGGACGTCGAGCGCGAGATGCGCGCGCGGCTGCCGGGCGTCCGGCCGCTGGTCAGCGGAGACGGCTGGCTGGCCTTCTACTCGCTCGTGGACTACGGACGGCGCTGGTCGGCGGCTCGGTCACCGCGCGAGCTGCGCCTGGCGCGCGACTCGGCGATGTACCTCACGGTCGTCGGGCCGGGAGACGGCACCACGTTGGCTGCGAACACGCGCCTCCCGCGGATTCTCGACCCGGTGCGCGGCGGCGCACTGACGTTCGTCAACCCCGGCCGCCTCGACCGGACGTCCGTTCTGACCGGCCGCCTGCGCGGCGCAGCCCGCGGCGGTGTCCTCGTCGGGTTGCCGGGCGGTGGTCGCCGGACGCTGCGCGTGAGCCGGCGCGGCGAGCGGTTCGTGCTGCGGGTGCGGGTGCCGGCGGGCGGGCGCAGCGACGTGCGCCTGCGCGCGAGCGCCGCGACCGGTCCGCTCGCGCTGGGCGATCTCCTCGCCGTCGACGAACCGCTGCGGGGTTCGTGAGCGCGCGAGCCGGGCGCTGCTATGGGCCCGCGTCGGGTTCGGGGGGCGCGCTCACGCGAGAGGCCGCGAGCCGAAGGGCATCGTCGATCAGCAGCCTGGGGTTGTCCTGGCAGACTCGATCCATCAGGGCGCCGACCTGAACTGCCGTGTTGGGACGCCGGCCCGTGGTTCCGGCGTCGTACTCCATCAGCCCATGGGCGGCGAGGTAGCGGTCGCGTCCGTTGCCGTGCAGCCACGCCTCACACCTGGTCCCATCCGTGATCTGCGTGCCGTTGCCCGCGCAGCCGGACAGCAGCGCAGCGGCCAGGGCCGTGAGCGCCGGCATGGTCACGCGCGTCACGTCTGCGAGCCTAGCGGACGTTACGCTGTGGCTTCGTGGACCGCGAGCGAAAGACGGCATCGCTCGTCCTCATCGTGCTCGCCGGGTTCATCGTGGCGGTGGTCGCCCACTACATCGCCGCGCAGTTCGTCATGCGCGGGTATCCGTACTCGACGTTTCTCTACCTGGCCGACGACTCCAACGGGGGCGGATATCCCGGGCAGCCGAACGTCCTCGGTGTGCACCGCTTCGGTGACTTCTACTCGACCTGGATCCAAAGCCGTGGCCCGCATCCCTACGTCGACACGCCGCTGGGTGACGCGAGCTCGTACTTCCCGCTGACGCACGTCCTGCTGTTCCCGCTGGCGCAGCTGCCCCTGGCGCTGGCGCTGGCGCTGTATCTCGTCGGCTTCCTCGTCTCTTTCGCCGCGATGCTCTACCGCAGGGTGGGCGGCGACCGCCTGCACCGAGCGCAGGCGGCGATCGTCCTCACGGCGTGCTCGACCCCGGTGCTGTTTCTCGTGGACCGCGGCAACATCGAGGGGTTCGTCTTCGCGCTGCTCGCCTGCAGCCTGCTCGCCTACCGGCGCGACCGCTTCTACCTGGCGGCCGTGCTGCTCGCGATCCCGGTCGCGATGAAGGGAGCGGCGGGCGTCTTCTGGCTGCTCTTCCTATTCGACGGCAGGCTCCGCGCGCTGATCGTGTCCGTCGCGACGTCCGCGCTCCTCACGCTGGCGGCGTTGCTGGCGCTGCCGGGGAGCACCGACGCGAACCTCGAGGGGCTGCGCGGCGCACTGGACACGATCGGCGCGTCGACGACCGACGGCACGGCCGCGATCCTGCACAGCGCGAGCCTGAACGCCGCGTTCTCGGTGCTCGGGCGCTGGAACGAGAACTTCAACTTCTTCGTGGCGCACTACACGGTCGTCTCGCTTGCCGTCCTGCTGGCCGTGGCACTGGTCCTGGCGCTGCTGCGACCGGTCCTGTGGCAGCGGGTCGCGCTCCTGTGCGGGGCGATGATCCTCGTGCCGGCGATCTCCTTCCAATACCGGATGCTGCATCTCTACCTGCCGCTCCTGCTGTTTCTCGCCGCGAGCGAGCCGCGGCGCAGCGATCGGCTGTTCGTCGTCCTGTTCGGGCTGCTGCTCGTGCCGAAGGGGCTGCCGATCCTGTTTGACGATGTCAACGTCGGGTCGCTCGTCAACCCGCTGCTCCTGGCCGTGCTGATGATCGCCGTGGTCGTGGACGCCGCGCTGGATGGGCGCGCGCGAGGGCGGCTGCAGGCCATCGCGGCGATCGTTCGCCGGCGCCGCGGCCGCGTCGCCGGCCGCGGTCGCGCGCAACCGGCGGCTGAGATCAACGCCGGGCGATGAGCGGGCGCGAGCAGGGCCTGCGCTTCCTGATCGTCGGCGCCTTCAACACCGCCTTCGGCTTCGGGCTGTTCGCCCTGATGCTGCACCTCGCCGGCGACGAGGTGCACTACCTCGTGGTCCTCGTCTTCGCGATGATCGTCGCCGTCCTCGTCGCGTTCGCCGCCTACCGGACCTTCGTCTTCCGGGTGCGCGGCAACGTCCTGCGCGATCTCGGCCGCTTCTCGCTCGTCTACGTCGGCGTGCTGGCGGCGAACGTGATCGCGCTGCCGCTGCTCGTCGAGGTCGCCGGCCTGCCGATCCTCATCGCGCAGGCGATCATCGTCGTCGGGACCGTCGTCGCGAACTTCCTCCTGCACCGCTCGTTCTCGTTTCGCCGCTGAGCGGCGGGCGCCGACCCGGTCCTCGTCCGCGGGGCGACGTGCAGGCGAGCCGGGTATGCCCGGGCATGCACCTGGCGCCACGCCTCAGGGTGCTCGCAGGGGGATCGGTTGTACGCGTGTGCTGCGCCCGACGACCCCGACGGTGCGGCGATATGAGGCGCGCAACACGGCGCGGTCGGCGAGGCCGTGGCGTGCCGCGTCGCCAACGGGCAGCACTGCGTAATCGGGGTGACGTACCCAGGTCGGGACGTAGCCGATACGCACGATTCGTGCGCCGCGCTTGCTGTCCCACGCGATCTCCAGTAGCGCGATCAGCCCGTCCTGCGTCGCGGCAGGGCAGCAGGCCGCCGACTGGTTGGAGATGAGGTTTCCCGCGCCGTAGACGACGAGCCGCCCCGACGTCTCGCTGATCGGCTGGACGACGTGGGCGTGCTGGCCGATCACTGCGGTGATGGTCCGCGAGCGCAGCAGTCTGTGCGCCAGGCGGCGCTGGAACGCGCTCGGGGCGTGGCGGTACTCGTCGCCGGCGTGCACGTTGACGATGACGACCTGTGCTCCCGCGCTGCGCGCCCGTCGCGCCTCGGCGAGGATGCGATCGGCGCGCGCGAGGTTGACCGACCAGGGCGCGGGTAGGGGTATGCCGTTGGTGTGCTCGGCGTAGGACAGAAACGCGACCCGAAGTCCTTTGGCCGTGAGGATGGCGGGACGGCGCCGAGCTTGCGCCGATCGGTAGGAGCCGGCGTGTGCCACGCCGGCGCGGTTCAACGCCTTGATCGTCGCGTCGACGCCGAACTGGCCCTGGTCGAGCGTGTGGTTGGAGGCCGTGCTGCACACGTCCCAGCCGGTCGACGCGATCGCTGCCGCCAGAGCCGGGGGCGTGTTGAAGGTCGGATAGCCGCTTGGCGGGCGGCTTGTGGTCGGCGTCTCGAGATGGCAGATCGCGAGGTCTGCGTTCGTGAGGTATCCCCGCACATAGCGAAACATCGGAGCGAAGTCGTAACGGTGCCCGCCGCCGTTGGTGAGCGCTCGGTTGAAGACCGGTGAATGAATCAGCAGATCACCCGTGACGGCGACGCGCAATCGGACCGTCTTCTCCGACGTCGTCGGCGCCGACACCGGCTGGCCCCCGATCGCGTTGGGGGCATCCGGAAACGCAGACGCGACCGTCACTCCGCCCTCACTGATGACCGCCAAGGCATCCGGTGCCGGCCCATCCAGCACCACCATCACCACGACCGCAAGCGCGAATGCGCGCATCTGTGTCCCCATCGTCCACCGCAGCCTAACCACGTCCACTGGGCGGGGAGTCAAGTCCCAGGACGTGGTGTGAGACGGAGTTCTCATCTAGTCGGCGAAGCGCTCACGCGGCGGCGAGCTCGATGGCGTGAAGTTGGGAA
>Ga0183260_10004364_pt1 | contig 11239 bp, 11 predicted proteins | sample AntDrymUQ4972206_2_FD_129768 | JGI IMG/M metagenome (GOLD analysis project Ga0183260, IMG submission 129768) | Polar desert sand microbial communities from Dry Valleys, Antarctica - metaG UQ497 (22.06) (version 2) (version 2) | ecosystem: Environmental > Terrestrial > Soil > Desert | place...
CCGATCTGCGGACGATCCAGGAGCTCCTCGGCCACGCCTCGCTCTCGACGACGCAGATCTACAGCCACGTGGACGCGAAGCGCCTACGGCGCGTGTACGACCGCTCGCACCCGCGGTCTTAGTGCGGCGGGGAGCACTTAGCTACGGATGGCAGGAGTCGGAGCCGCCGGCGAGCTGCAGTTGCAGCTCGTTCATCCTCGTCTCGTGCGCGCGGTCGAGCTCGCTTTCCGGGTCGTAATCGCCCAGCCAGTCGCCCTCCCAGCTGACATCGGGCGTCACTCCTGGGCCGCTCGTCGCCAGGCGGTAGCGGCGGCCCGTCCCCGGTGGCAGCGTCTCGCCCGAGGGGATTCGGTGTGGCACGAAGCCGTAGCAGAACATCCCATCGGGCCGGCGAGCGACGAAACCGTTCTCACGGTGCCAGCCAGGCCCGTACGCCGAGTCGAGGGTGTCGAGGTAGAGAACGCGGCCGTAGGAGTCGAGCGGGTCCCCCGTCGGGGTCGTCGCGAACCCGTGGACGGGACGACCGCGATAGCTGAGCCGCCCGAAGAGGTGTTGCCAGCGGCCACCGTAGCTCCAGTCGAGCCAGACATCGAGTTGGGCGACCGGCCCACTCCAGTGTGAGAGCCGTAGCTCCCAGGCGCCGTGGCCGACCTTCCACGGCGGCAGCGCGAAGTTCGCCTGAGACCTCTGCCAGCGCTGCAGAGCCCAATGGGAGCCGTCCGGCGCCGTGCAGCTGGCGACGACCCAGGGCAGCGCAGTCCCGGTGTATCTCCCGCACACGTTCGACGCCGTCTTCCACAGAGGCTGGCCAAAACGCTTCCAACCTCCGCTGTAGTCGATCTGGAACGCGACCTGCTCGCGACTCGTGCTCGGCATCCGCGCGTTCACAGCTCCCCACGCGAGCACGTGCCGCAGGCGTCCGTCGGCGCGATAGGTGACGATCGCCCTCCCGTCCCGAAATACCGACAGCCGTTCCGACAACGTGTTTCGTGCGACGAGCTGAGACGCCTGGGCCGGAGCGGGAACGACCGCCGTGAGGAACACGGCCACGACGCCCGCGAGACCCATCCGAGAGAGGAGCCGGAGGTTCCTCGCCGAAACGGTCCGAGGCCCATGGCCGTCCCGCCGGATCCGGAGCTCGATCGCTACCTGCTGATTCTGGCGGCCAGGCGCTCGCCTCGCACCCTCGACGCATACCGCCGAGACCTGCTGTCCCTGGCGGCGTTCCGCGGCGGCAACGTCGGAGACGCCACGGTCGACGATCTCGAGCGCTGGCTCGCCGCCATGCGCGCTCAGGGCCTCGCATCCTCGACCCTCGCACGGCGCGTGTCTGCGGTGCGGACCTACTTCCGGCATCTCATCCTCATCGGCGGCCGAAGCGAGAATCCCGCTGCCGCGATCAAGCTACCCCGACGCGGGCGCCGGCTGGCGAGGGTGCTGTCCCCATCCGAGACCGAGCGACTCATCGACGCGGCGACCGGACCCACCCCGCGCACCCTCCGCGACCGGGCGCTCGTCGAGCTCTTGTACGGCGCCGGGTTACGTGTCTCGGAGGCGATGGGCCTCGAGAAGAACGCGGTGGACGTCGAGGAGCGGATCGTCCGCGTGCATGGCAAGGGCGGCAAGGAGCGCCTCGTTCCCCTCGGTCGCCCTGCTGCCGAGGCGGCGCGGCGCTACCTCGCGCTCGGCCGGCCCCACCTCGACCGCCGCTATCGGCCGGAGCTCTTTCTCAATGCTCGGGGCGGTGCGCTCACCCGCGCGGGCGCCTTCCTCATCCTGCGCCGCCTGGCCGAGAGGGCCGGCCTCGAGCCCGAGCGCGTTCATCCCCACCTTCTCCGCCACTCCTTCGCGACGCATCTACTCGAGGGCGGAGCCGACCTCCGCTCGGTGCAGGAGATGCTCGGGCACGCCGATCTGGGAACAACGGAGCGCTATACGCACATCTCGGATCGCCGCCGTCGCGAGGTCTACTTCCTCGCGCACCCGCACGCCCGTCGTAAGGCTCCGCGCTAGAGCGAAAGACGTAACAACTCTGCAACGAGTCAGGGCGTCGTTCGACCGGCTCCCTATACTCGCCCGCCTGAGACAAGTTCTCGAGACCCCACTCCGCGAGCTCTTCGGATTCGACGCATTTCGTCCTGGGCAGGAGGAGGTCGTGCACGCCGCGATCGAGGGCCGAGACACGCTCGCGCTGATGCCGACGGGCTCGGGGAAGTCGCTCACCTACCAGCTCGCTGCGATGCTCCGCCCGACGCCGACGCTGGTGCTGTCCCCGTTGATAGCGCTGATGAAGGATCAGGTAGACAAGCTGCCGCCGAAAGTGGCTTCTACGGCGACTTTCGTCAACTCGTCGCTCTCTGTCGAGGAGAGCGCGGCACGGCTCACGAAGGTCGCCTCCGGAGAGACCAGGCTCGTGTACGCGGCGCCCGAACGCCTGCGCCAGGCGCGCTTTGTCGAGATGCTCCGCACCATCGGCATCGGGCTGGTCGTGGTGGACGAGGTCCACTGCGTGAGCATGTGGGGCCACGACTTCCGGCCGGACTACCTGTTCATCCGGAGAGGGCTCGAGGAGCTCGGCGGCCCGACCTTGCTCGGCATGACGGCGACCGCGACGCCTGAGATCGCACGCGACATCGGCGTAGCGCTGGGCCGCGAGCCCGAGGTCGTGCACACCTCGGTCGTACGACCGAACCTGCGCTACGACGTGGCTCGGGTCGCGAACGCGGAGGACCGCCTACAGATTCTCGTGGAGCGTCTACGCGCGCTCGGCGGAGGCTCGTCCATCGTGTACGCCCGCTCGCGTCGCTCGACGGAGGAGGCCGCGAGAGTGCTCCGCGGGCACGGGCTCCGCGCCGAGCACTACCACGCGGGACTCGAGCCCCAGGAGCGCACGCGGGTGCAGGACGACTTCGTGGCCGGCCACGCGCAGGTCGTGGTCGCGACAACGGCGTTCGGGATGGGCATCGACAAGCCGGACGTGCGGCTCGTCTGCCTGGTCAACTATCCCGACTCGCTCGAAGGCTACGTGCAGATGATCGGCCGCGCCGGACGCGACGGCGTCCCCAGCGAGACGCTTCTGCTCGCGAGCCCGAGCGATGCGGTGGCGCTGCGGCGGTTCGCGGTCTCGGACGTGCCCGCTCCGGCCGATCTCCGTGCGATCTATCGGGCGCTGCGAGACGCGGACAAGAGCGTCGATCCATCCGAGCTCAGCTCCCTCGTTCCGGAGCGCGATCCACGTGTGCTCGTCGGCATGCTCGAGCAGGCTGGGCTCGTGCGGCGCGGGTTCGACGACGGGCGTCGCATGAACGTCGAGCTGCTCACCGTTCCCGAAGATGCAGCCGCGCGCGTCGAGTCGCTCCTCGACCGGGCTCGGCTGGTCGCGGAGGCGCGAGCAGACCGGATCATCGCCTTCGCCGAGGTCCGCACATGCCGCCACGCGCAGGTGGCGGAGCACTTTGGCGAAGAGTTTGCTCCTCCGTGCGGGATGTGCGACGTGTGCGCTCCTCTCGCCGAGACCTCGAGCGCGGTCCCGCCGGCGCCGCCACTGCCCGAAGACGTGGGAGAGGCGATCGTCGATGCCGTCGCAGGACTGACGTGGCCCATCGGGCGACGGAGCCTCGTCGCGACGCTCTGTGGGTCGCTGAAGGCGCCTCCCTCGGCGCGGAGCTCGCTCGCGTACCGTCTGCTCGCCGCGGCATCGGAAGCGGACGTGAAGCGGTGGGTGCAGCTCCTCGAGCTCGCCGGAGCACTGGTCGAGCACACGACGCCGGACGGGTTCCGCGTGCTCATGGCCGACGCGGACGCCCCTCGACCCAGGATCAGAACGGGCGCGGCGACAGAAGATGTCGACGAAGTCGTCGCCGCGCGACTGCGCACCTGGCGCCTCGAGCGCTCGCGGGCGGACGGCGTTCCCGCCTACGTCGTGCTGCACGACTCGACGCTGCAGGAGCTTGCGGCCGTCAAGCCGCAGACACACGGCGAGCTCGCCGGTGTCAAGGGGTTCGGGCCGGTCAAGCTCGAACGCTACGCGGACGACGTGCTGGCGGCGATCGAAAGCGGGTGACTGTCACCCGCAGGTGACTGTCACCAGGCGTTTCGGCCCTCCTACACGCTCGGATCCGGCCTGTCGAGAATCTTCTGCGCCTGCTCCTCCCGAAAGCGCCGCAAGCGCTCCTCGATCTCGTCGTCCGCGCGCGCGAGAATCGCGGCTGCGAGGAGCGCCGCGTTGACGGCGCCCGCCCGTCCGATCGCTAGCGTTCCGACCGGGATCCCCGCGGGCATCTGCACGGTCGAGAGCAGCGAGTCGAGTCCCCCGAGCGCGGTTCCCATCGGAATCCCGAGGACGGGCTTGAGTGTCCGCGAGGCGACGACCCCCGCAAGGTGCGCCGCGCCGCCGGCCGCAGCGACGAACACCTGCACGCCACGACTCTCGCCGTCCGCCACGTACGCCTCGAGCGCGCCGGGCGTGCGATGCGCCGAGAGCACGCGCACCTCGTGCGGGATCTCGAGCTCCCGGAGCGTCGTCACACAGTGCTCCATCGTCTCCCAGTCGGAAGCCGAGCCCATGATCACCGCAACTGCCGGGCTCACTTGGCCGAGGCTTTCTTCTTCAGCGAGGCCTGCACGACGCGCGCGGTCTTGCGGAGGTCAGCGTCGACGTCATCGGCTTCGGAGATCCCTTCGAGCAGCTGCAGCGTGTCACTTCGGGACGCGCCGTTTTTCAGGCAGATGATCGCGAGACGGCGTACGGCCAGGTTCGGATCGCGCGCCGCGAGCTCGTGCAGCAACGGCCGGAACGAGTTGATGTCACCGGGGTGGCCCCGCGAGAGCCCCTCGAGCGCGATCAGCGCAGACCCGCGAGCAGCGGGACTCTCGTCCTCGAGCCCTCTACGCAAGAGCTCGCGCTTCTGGCGAAACCGGAACTGCGCGATCGCCCGGTAGCCCTGGGCCCGAACGCGGTAGTCGGAGTCGCGCGCGGCGGCCTCGATCTCCTCGTCCCACTGCACGCGGAGCGTCGCCAGCGCCTTCTCGTCCCCAGCCTGCGCGAGAGCATCCGCCGCCGCAGCCGCTTCGGCGAGACTCATGACGCAGAAGACAGCGCGCGAGGCTCCGGGCCGACGTAGCGAGCCGACGGGCGGAACAGCCGGCCCGTCTTCTTCTGCTCGAGGATGTGCGCCGACCAGCCCGCGACCCGCGAGCACGCGAACATCGCCGGCGCGAGCGCGGGCGGTATCTCGGCGATGTCGAGCACGACCGCCGAGTAATACTCGACGTTCGTCGCCAGCACTCGCTCGGGGTGCCGCTTCTGAAGCGCCTCCAGCGCGGCATTCTCGAGCGCTTCCGCGACATCGACGTGTGGCGATCCGAGATCCTTTGCAGTCTGCTTGAGAATGCGCGACCGCGGGTCCTCAGCCCGATAGATGCGGTGCCCGAAGCCCATGATCCGCTTGCCACTGGTGAGCGCTTCCTCGACCCAGCGCGCGGCGTCTCCCGTCCCCGCGACTTCCTCCAGCATCGGGAGAACGTACGCGGGCGCGCCTCCGTGCAGCGGCCCGGAGAGCGCTCCGACCGCGGAAGAGAGGGAGGCGCCGCAGTCCGCTCCGGTCGAGGCGACGATGCGCGCGGTGAAGGTCGACGCATTCAGCCCGTGCTCGGCTGTGCAAATCCAGTACGTGTCGATCGCCTTCGTGTGTCGTGGGTCGGCCTCGCCCCGCCAACGCAGCAGGAACTTCTCGGCGGCGGTCTTGCCCTGCGCGACGACCTCATCGGAGATCGAGTCGCCCAGGCCGTCGGCAACCCGTGCGGAGCGCGCGACGATCGTCATCATCTGCGCCGAGAGCCGGCCAAGGTCCTCGCGCGCCTGCTCGTCCGAGATCTCGTTCAGCTTCCCGAGCTTCCAGTCGCCGGCGAGGCGCGCCGTCTCGGCTTGGAGGTCGGCGGGAGCGTTTCCGGTCAGACGCGCCGGCTCGTATGGCTCCGGATCGGGCATCTTCGAGTCCGCGTCGTCGTCCACGAGCAGACCCCAGACGTTCTCGTACGGAACGTGCCCGACGAGCTCCTCGATGTCCACGCCCCGGTAGCGGAGCGATCCGCCCTCGCGGTCGGGCTCCGCGATCTCGGTCTCGACGGCGACGACGCCTTCGAGCCCCGGCTTGAAGTCGGCGACCTCCATCGGCCGGGACGGTACCTGACCAGGCGAATGCTCAAGGTACGATCCGGCGCGCCCATGGGCCATCGCGTGACCCTCATTCCCGGTGACGGGACCGGCCCCGAGCTCACAGAGGCGACCCAACGCGTCCTCGAGGCGACCGGAGTGGACCTCGACTGGGACGTGCGTCAGGCCGGAGTCGAGGTCATGGAGGAGGCCGGCACGCCTCTTCCCCAGGAGACGCTCGACTCGGTCAAGCGAAACGGCGTGGCGCTGAAGGGCCCGATCACCACCCCGATCGGCGCCGGCTTTCGCTCGGTCAATGTCGCCCTGCGCCATGAGCTCGAGCTCTATGCCTGTCTGCGCCCGTGCAAGACGTATCCGGGAGTTCGCACGCGCTACGAGATGGTGGACATCGTCGTCGTCCGCGAGAACACTGAGGACCTCTACGCAGGCATCGAGTACGAGGCCGGTAGCGACGAAGCCGCGAAAGTCATCGAAACGCTGAATGGACTGCAGACCAAGAAGATCGCCGCGGGTTCGGGGATCTCCGTCAAGCCGATGAGCGCGGAGGCGTCCGAGCGGATCATCCGCTTCGCGTTCGAGCACGCCCGCGCGAACCATCGCCGAGAGGTCGCGGGAGTGACGAAGGCGAACATCATGAAGTTCACCGACGGGCTGTTCTTGGAGGTCTTCCGCTCGGTCGCACAGGACTACCCGGACATCGCCTCGCGAGAGGTGCTCGTCGACGCGCTCTGCATGCAGCTCGTTCAGCGGCCCGAGGAGTTCGACGTGCTGGTGCTCCCGAACCTGTACGGCGACATCGTGAGCGACGTGACGGCAGGTCTCGTCGGTGGCCTCGGGGTGGCGCCGGGGGCCAACATCGGCGCGGACGCGGCCGTCTTCGAGGCTACCCACGGCTCGGCGCCGCGGTACAAGGGCCTGAACAAGGTCAATCCCACCGCGATGATCCTCTCCGGGAAGCTCATGCTCGAGCATCTCGGCGAGCGAGAAGCATCGCAGCGACTCGAGCACACGGTTGCGGCGGTGATCGCGGACGGCACGCGCGTCACGTACGACTTGAAACCCACCCGCGACGACCCGACCGCGGTCGGCACCTCCGAGTACGCCGACGCGATCATCGAGAGACTGCGCCAAGATGAGTGAGGAGCGTCGCGGCCGCGAAGCGGCCGCCTTTAGGGATCTTCGCGCGACCGGAGTTCGCGTTAGCGGATTCCGGTCTTGCGCACTACTGAGACTGGAGGACGACACGTGAGAAGTAAGGTCACCGTCGTCGGCGCGGGGCTCACCGGCCGCACGATCGCCCAGGAGCTCGCGCGTCGCGACTACGCGAACGTCGTCCTCGTCGACATCGTCGAGAATCTTCCGCAGGGCATCGCGCTCGACCTCGACCAAGCGGCGTCGGTGCTCGGCTACGAGCCCAACGTCACCGGCTCGAACAGCTACGAGGACACGGTGGGATCGGACGTGGTCGTGGTAACTGCCGGCGTTCCGCGCAAGCCGGGGATGAGCCGGGACGATCTCGTGACGACGAACGAGAAGATCGTCGGCTCGGTCACCGAGCAGGCGCTCGCTCACTCGCCCGACACGATCGTGATCGTGCTCTCGAATCCTCTCGACGCGATGTGCCATGTGGCGAAGAGCGCCTCCGAGCTCCCCAAGGAGCGGGTCTTCGGGCAGGCCGGGATCCTCGACACGGCGCGCTTTCGGGCGTTCATCGCCTGGGAGACCGGGGCGTCCGTCCGCGACGTTCACGCTCTCGTGCTCGGCGGGCACGGCGACCAGATGGTCCCCGTCGTCTCGGCGACCACGGTCGGCGGCGTCCCGCTGACGAAGCTCGTATCCCAGGAGCGGATCGACGCCATGGTCGAGCGGACGCGGAAGGGCGGAGGAGAGGTCGTAGAGCTCCTCGGCACCTCGGCCTGGTACGCGCCGGCCGTGGCGGTGACGGAGATGGTGGAGGCGGTCCTCCTCGACCAGAAGCGAGTCCTCCCCTGCACCGCCTATCTCGAAGGGGAGTTCGGGGTCGCCGACCTGTACATGGGTGTGCCCGTGAAGCTGGGCTCGGCGGGAATCGAGGAGATCGTCGAGCTCGAGCTCTCCGAGCAGGAGCAGACGTGGTTCCAGGAGTCCGCAGCTGCCGTACGGGACGTGGTCAGCGTCCTCGGGAGCTCGTAGGAGCGAGGCTCGCCTCGCCCTTGCCGCCATGGATCTGAATCTCGAAGGACGCACCGCGATCGTCTGCGGTGCCTCCGCCGGAATCGGGCTCGGGGTCAGCGAGGCCCTCGCGGCCGAGGGGGCGAACGTCGTCATGTTCGCACGCAAGCCCGAGACGCTTCGGACGGAGGCAGAGCGCTTGGGCGGGATCGCGGTTCCCGGCGACGTCACGAACGCCGACGACCTCGAGCGGCTCGTGCAGACCGCGGTCGACGAGCACCGAGGCATCGACATCCTCGTGAACAACTCCGGCGGGCCGCCCCGAACCGCCGCAGTGGGACTTTCCGCCGAGCAGGTCGAGACCGCGGTGCAGCTCCTCCTCGTCTCCGTCGTCCGGCTGACCGGACTCTGCCTCCCGTATCTCGAGCGGAGCGAGGCCGGCCGCATCGTCAACATCACCTCCAGCACCGTGAAGGAGCCGACCGACAATCTCGCGCTCTCGAACGCAGTCCGACCAGGGGTCATCGGCTGGGCGAAGTCGCTCTCACGCGAGCTCGGCCCTCGGGGCATCACGGTGAACTCGATCGCCCCGGGCCGGATCGACACAGAGCGGATTCGCGAGGTGTACCCGGACGGGCCGAGCGCGGACGACCTCGAAGCCATCCCGCTCCGTCGGCTGGGGACGCCGCGCGAGATCGGGGACGTGGTGGCGTTCCTCTGCTCGGATCGAGCCTCCTACGTGACGGGAACCGTGGTTGCCGTCGACGGCGGGCTCGTCCGCGGCCTCCTTTGAGAGCCGCGGTCATCGGTCTGTGAGGCGCTTTGCGGGCATCCTGGTCGCGCTCGGCCTCGTCGGCCTGGCAGCGGCGTTCACGCTCTGGATCCTCCCCGCGGAGGAGTTCATCTTCACCCCCGGTAACGCCAAGCCGCTGGCCGAGCGGGTCACCGTCGAAGGGGCGCGTCCAGTCGAAGAGGGCGACGTCTACTACGTCGACGTCTTCGTGCGCCGGACGACACGGCTCGAGGATCTGCTTCCGTTCCTGCGCCCCGAGGGCTCGACGGTCGTGCCGGAGCAGGCAATCCTCCCGTCGGGGACGTCCGAGGCGGAGCGGGACCGCCAGACCGCCGCCGAGATGAGTCGCTCCGAGCTCGTGGCCTCCGCTGTCGCGCTTCGAGCGCTCGGGCGGGACGTCGTCGAGAAACAGCAGGGAGCGCTCGTGATCGATGTCGCGTCCGACGTACCTGCGGCGGACAAGGTCGACTCCGGGGACGTGATCGTCGCGGTGAACGATGTCCCTGTGCAGACACCCGATGAGCTGCGCCGCGAGATCGGGCGACGCAAGCCCGGCGACGACGTCGAGCTCACCCTGCAGCGAGACGACGAGCGCCAGACGGTGACGGTCGCGACAGTGGCCAGCCCCGAGGATCCGACGCGGGCTATCGTCGGCATCAGAGTCGACCAGCAGGCTGACATCTCGGTTCCGGTCGACATCGACATCGATCTCGGCCGCGTCGGCGGACCGTCGGCCGGGTTGCCCTTCGCGCTCGAGATCGCGCGGGTGCTCGGACGTGACGTCACTCATGGCTGCGACATCGCGGCCACCGGAGAGCTCGCCCTCGACGGGACCGTGCTCTCCGTCGGCGGCTTGCAGCAGAAGACCATCGCCGCGCGCAAGGCGGATGTGGAAGCCTTCGTCGTGCCGGCGGGCGAGAACGCGGACGAGGCGCGGCAGCATGCGGGTGACATGGAGGTCATTCCTGTGGAGAGTTTTCAACAGGCGTTGCAGTTACTGACAACGTCGGCGAGAAACTGCTGAATTTGCAGCACTTTTTACGGTCCTGAGAACACCCGCAAATTGCGGCGTATTTGTCCCGCGGGGGGTTGTCCGAACGGGACCTGCTCGCCAGAATGCGGAACTGGTCGTTGAGGGGCGGCCTTCGGAGAATGACGAAGACACGCTCACCCGCCACCTGTGACGACTGCTATTTTCGGCGCGAGGGTCTCTGCGCGCTTCCCGGGAATCAGCCGTGCCCGACCTTTCGCGCGGCCCAGGCCGGTGTCCTGTCGCCGCCGCGGCAGCCCCAGCTCGTGCCGCGCCCGCTTGCGCGGGCCGCGGTCGGCCACGCCGCGTAAGATCCGCTCATGGAAGGGCAAAGCTCGCCTCCGGCGCCCCGCAAGCGGGATGTCCCATGGCCCTTGATCGGCTTCGCTGCGCTGGCCGTCTATGCCGTCCTGATCGTCGTGCTGAACAGGGAGCAGGTCGACATCAGCTTCGTCTTCTTCTCGACGAGGGTCTCGAAATTCGTCCTGATACTCCTCTGCCTCGGGATCGGGTTCGCAGCCGGCTTCCTCTTCGACCACTGGCGTCACCGAAGAAGGCGCTACAGCTAGCGGAGGAGCTCAGCGAGCAGCGATATGCCCTCCGCGATTCGCGCCGGGGGCTCGTAGCTGAAAGCGAGCCGGAGCGACGAATAGCCGCGACGCGATCCAGGCGGGAAGAAGTCCTCGCCCCGGACGGTCGCGACGCCACGCTCGGCGGCGCGCGTCGAGAGCTCCGATGCGCTCGTGCCCTCGGGAAGGTCGAGCCAGACGAAGTATCCGCCCTCGGGCCGACTCCAGGACGAGCCGGACGGGAGCTCGCGCTCGAGCGTCTCGAGCATCGCATCGCGCCGCAATCGGAGCTGGGTCCCGACGTGTTTCAGGTTCGGCTCGAAGCCCCCTCGCTCGATGAGCTCCGCGATCGTGGCCTGGGTGAGGTAGGGCGGGGAGATGTAGGTCGAGACGGCGCGCTCCTCGAAAGCCTGGGCCTCGGCGGCCGGAAGCACGAAGTACCCGGTTCGTAGCCCGGGCGCGACCGTCTTCGAGAAGGAGGACGTGTGCGTGACGAGCTCGCTGCCCATCAGCTCGTGCAG
>Ga0183260_10004365_pt1 | contig 11237 bp, 9 predicted proteins | sample AntDrymUQ4972206_2_FD_129768 | JGI IMG/M metagenome (GOLD analysis project Ga0183260, IMG submission 129768) | Polar desert sand microbial communities from Dry Valleys, Antarctica - metaG UQ497 (22.06) (version 2) (version 2) | ecosystem: Environmental > Terrestrial > Soil > Desert | place...
GCGCTCGGCTGGGCGACGTCGTCCGCCCAGTCAGTCGGGGTGAGACCGTCGACCTCGTCCCACCTCACTAGCGCCGACCCGGCTCACTTGACCGCGCGCCGGGAGACCGCGTCATACAAGCGGTCGGGAACGAGAGGTTTCACTATGGTGGCCAACCGGGCTGTGGCGCCGACCGGATAACGGGTGGACGGCCGAGTCTCGGTCAGGGCCTTCTCGATCACCAGGGCCACGTCTTGCGGTGAGCCGCCATACTCGTCGGCTTTGATCAGCGTCTTGCGATAGCTGTTGAGTCGTTCACGGTAGCGCTCGGTCTCTGGCAGTGCTCCTGTCAGCAACGCCTCGATCCGTTGCACTCCCTTGCTCCAGATCGGCGTGGAGATGGGGCCAGGCTCCACGATGACCACGGAAATGCCTTCCGGCTCGAGCTCTTGGCGCCAAGCGTCCCCAATGGCCTCGATCGCGAACTTTGAGGCGTGATAAGGGCCGCCGAACACCGAAGCTGCCTTGCCGCCGACTGAGCCTACGAAGACAACTCTGCCTGTGCTCCGCCGCAGCAGCGGTAGCGCCGCTCGGGTCATCGCGACCGGGCCGATCACGTTGACCTCGAGCTGTTCGCGCAGCTGCTCCAGAGGCACGACCTCCAAGGGGCCGGGATACGCCTCACCTGCGTTGTTGACCAAGCCGTGAAGCCCCTCGTCTCCGAGCTCGTCGACGACTTCGGTTATCGCAGCTGCGATGGAGACCTCGTCGGTCACATCGAGTTTGAGCACTCGCAGCTCCGGAGAGGCCGCGGCCCGCAGTTCTTCTCCGTCAGTCAGGTCTCGCACACCCGCGAAGACGCGCATGCCCTGCTTGTCGAGGTACAGGGCAGTGGCGGCGCCGATGCCCGTGGACGAACCCGTGATCAGTATGTTCTTCATGGCGTCAACGTACCTCCGTGCAGCGGCGGCAAGAGCGCACGGTTGGGCAAGGTCCGGGAGGGTACGAACTTGCTCGACTGATCCGACTCGGAAACCCACAGGAGCTCGCATGGCCAAGCCCGAACCTCGTCGCGTCGCCATCACCGGAGGCGCGGGGTTCGTCGGTTCCTGGCTGTGTGAGGTGCTGAGCGACCGTGGCGTCGCCGTCGTCTGCGTCGACAACTTCAGCACCGGCAGCACTGCCAACGTCGCACACCTGCTGGACCGACGGGGCTTCGAGCTCGTGGAATCCGACATCTCGGCGGGTCTTGCCGTCACGGGCGAGGTGGACTGGGTCCTGCACTTCGCGTCGCCGGCGTCGCCGCCCGACTATCTCCGGCTGCCGGTCGAGACACTGAGGGTGGGGAGTCTTGGCACGATGCACGCCCTCGATCTGGCCAGAGAGAAGCGCTGCCGCTTCGTGATGGCGTCGACGTCGGAGGTGTACGGCGACCCACTGGAGCATCCGCAGCGCGAGACGTACTGGGGCAATGTCAACCCGGTCGGGCCGCGCAGTGTCTACGACGAGGCCAAGCGCTTCAGCGAGGCGCTCACGACGGCGTACCGGACCGCGTACGGAGTCGACACGACCATCGTGCGGATCTTCAACACCTATGGGCCGCGGATGCGGCCAGATGACGGCCGTGCCATCCCCACGTTCATCTTCCAGGCGGTGAATTCCGAGGCGATAACCGTGGCCGGAGACGGCAGTCAGACCCGCTCCATCTGTTACATCGACGACACCGTGGCCGGCATTCTGGCGCTCGCCTCCAGCTCCGAGTGTGGCCCTGTCAACATCGGCAACGGCGAGGAGACGACCATGCTCGAGCTGGCAGAGCGGATCAAACGACTGGTCGGCTCGTCCAGCCCGATAACTTTCGTCGACCTACCAAAGGACGATCCGCGGGTTCGCTGCCCCGACATCTCGCTGGCACGCCGGCTCCTTGGCTGGAAACCCGAGGTGGACTCCGAGGCAGGTCTTACCAAGACGATCGAGTGGTTTGTGTCGCGGTCAGAAGTGCCTCAGCCGAGCTGACCACCTCGTCGACGCCGATCCTCAGCAAAGCAGGGTCGACACTGCCCCCCCAGGGATCACCGGTCCCCTCCCCGTGCCAAATCGCGATGTGCTCAGGTCGGTTTGGCGGCGGGCCCCACCGTGTGGGAGGGGTCGGCCCGAACAAGACGACAGAGGGGGTCCGCAAAGCCGTAGCGAGATGAGCTACTCCGGTGTCACCAGAGATCAGCAGCTGAGCGTCAGCGACGAGCGCCGCCAGCTGGAGCAGGTTCGTCCGACCGGCAAGCACCGCAGTGGTCGGCAGACCAGCAGAGTCCGCCACCGAAGTGGCGAGCGCCCGCTCTGCCGTATCGCCAGTGAGAAGGACTGGTAGACCCCGACCATCGGCCCACGCCGCCACGGCGGCGAAGCGATCCGCAGGCCATTGCCGGGAGGCAAACGCGGCTCCAGGGTGGATGATCACGGCGCGGCGCATCGGCGGCTCGGTGGCTGGCACGGGGAGATCCAGCTCCTCCGGATCAGCCCGTGCCTCCAGGGTTTCCGCCACCAGGCGGCACCATCTCGCCACCTCATGCTCGTCGGCATTCCACGCCGGTCCGCTGATCCCCAACGCGGGGCAGTCGAATGCGACGAGGCGGCGCGCCTTGAGTCCGAGCAGGATCTCGGAGCTCTGCGGGCCTCTGCCGTGCAGGTTGATCACGACGTCGGGTCGCGGATCTGACCACATCAACGGCTCCAGACCCAGGACCGGTAGCACCGTGTCGGCGACCTCAGCGAGGTCGACCAATGGTTCGAGCGCTGGCGGACAGCCGAGGATCAGCTCATGGTCCGGCAACGCTCTCCGCACGGCACGCAGGGCCGGTATCGCGGCCAGCAGGTCTCCCAGACCCAGGGCCCTCAGGCAGAAGGCGACCGGACGAGCGCTCAGGGCCAGGAGCCTTCCATCGAGGGCGCGATGAGAAGCTCTCTGACCTCACAGCCCGGGGGCTGCTTCAATGCGAAGACAATCGCCCGGGCAACGTCGTGTGGCTGGTTGAGCTTGGCGTCCGGTGGTGGCTTGTACTGCTCGGTGCGGCCATCGAAGAACGGCGTTTGCATGCCTCCCGGCACTAACAAGGTCACGCCCACACGCCCGGCTGTTTCGGCGGAGAGAGCCCGGGTGAACCCAACGACCCCGAACTTCGATGCGCAGTAGGCCGTGGCGTCACTGAGGGCTCGCAAACCCAGGGTCGAGGCCACCGTCACCACGCGCCCCTGGCGCTCGATCAGGTCAGGCAGGGCTGCACGCACGACGGCGGCCGTGCCGAGCAGATTGACGAGCACCACCCGGTCCCAGTCGTCTGCGTCGACGTCATCGAGGCGCCCGCATGCGTCGATTCCAGCGCAGGTCACCACGCCGTCGAACCCACCGACACGTTGGGAGACTGCGCGAACAGCCTCCTCGGTGCCTCTTGCGTCAGCCAGGTCTACCAGCTCGCGCTCCCAGTCGGCCGTGGGCGGCACCCGGTCGAGCACTACGGGGCGTCCGCCGGCGTCGGCGACCGCTTGGGCGGTGGCGGCACCGAGACCGGATGAGCCGCCTGTGATGAGCACTGTTCCGACCGTCATATGAGGGCCCTTCGACTACTTGGAGGTGGATGGCTGCTGAGTGGACAAGGCAGCGGTGGAGACGAGCTGTGTGGTGGAGTGGCCACCGACGTAGGGCAGGGCGACCGTCTGCCCACCCCAGCTCGCCAGCACCGGTGTCTCGGGCAGGCTGTGCCCGGCGTAGTCGCCGCCCTTTACCCAGACGTCCGGTTGGAGCTCTCGAAGCACCTCCACCGGTGTGCTCTCGTCGAAGATCACGACGGCGTCCACGCATTCCAGGGCGTTGAGCACCCGCGCGCGATCCGACATCGAAACGAGGGGACGGCCCGGGCCCTTGAGGCGGCGGACGGAGTCGTCGGAGTTGAGACAGACGATGAGGCAGTCCCCAAGGCGTCGAGCCGCCTCCAGAGTCGCCACGTGACCGGCGTGCAGCAGGTCGAAGCAGCCACCGGTGGCCACCACGACGCCCTTGTCGCGTCGCACCATCTCACACAGCTCGCCCACACTTGTTTGGCCGGAGGTCTGTCGGTGGTCGAGGGACGCGCGCGCGGGCTCGGAGGAAACATCCGTCGCGGGGGAGATGGCAGTGGACAGCGGGCCCGGCCCCCCAGAAGCGACGTAGTCGGAGGCGCGCATCACGGCCGCCTGTACTGCCTCGACGAGGACACTGCCCGACCCCAACGCAATCGCAGCTGACACCGCGAACCTGTCACCCGCTCCGCAAGGGTCGACGCAGTGCACATCGGGTGGTGCAGGTGTGACCATCGGAGCGCCGTCGGAGTAGGCGAGCAGAGCCCCTTGCGCACCCATCGTGACGACGACGGCGGAGGCGTGCCAGACCTCGGCAAGTCCTGCGGCGTCACGTCCGATGCGAGCCAGTGCAGTCATATCCTCCGACGTGGACATGTCGTATCTGCGAGCCCATTCGTGAGCTTCCCGGCAGTTCGGACTGACCAGATGAGCACCCCGCACCGGCGGAGCACCGAGAAGATGCGGATCCCACACCAGCGGAACTCGCGCGGAGCGGTTCTCGAGTAGCTGACGCAGCTCGGCTGTGCCGGTCAGGCCGCGTCCGTAGTCGGCGACCAGGACACTGGCGGCGCCAGAGATCGCCGCCGCCGCCTCGACTGGGATAGTGCCATGGTGTCCTCGCGTGCTGCCGGAGTCGAGTCGAACGACAGGTTGGCTGCCCGCACGGACCCGACGCTTGACCGGCGTCGGCCCCGTGTAGTCCACCTCGATGAGCCGGATGTCGCTCAGCAGGCCCCGTAGCTGCTGCCCAGCGTCGTCAGCACCGATCGCCGTGATCAGCACCACGTCGTGACCGTCCCGAGCTGCCATGAGTGCCGCGAGGGCCGCGCCACCGGGTCGGGCCGACTCGACAATCGAGTCGAGGACCGGCACCGGCGCGTCAGGGCTCAGTCGCTCGGCGTTGCCGACGAGGTCGATGTCGAGCAGGGCGTCACCTACGACGAGCAAGGGGCCGTTCACGTCGAACTCCCCGCTGATGTCGGCCCTTCTCGGCCCCTGCCCGCGGCGGCGGCGCTCGGAATGTGACCACGGCGCTTGACCTCGAGAGAACGGCTCGGACCGTCGACCGCACGGCTCGCGCTCGCTATACCCCGCTCGCGCCACTGCTGGACTCTCAGCGAAGAATCTGCGACACCGCTGGCGTGGCCGGCCGCTCGGTTTGAGAGCTCGAGGTCGAGCGAGGCGCAGACGAGATGCATCGCCACCAAGTGCAGTTCCTGGACGGTAGCCGTGAACTCAGACGGGACGCAGAGCGCCTCATCTGCTACTGCCGCCAGCGGGTTGGGCCGGAGGCCAGTGAAGGCCAGCACCGTGAGGCGGCATTGGCGCCCACGGTCAGCGGCGGACAAGATGTTGGGACTCCGCCCACTTGTCGACATCAGCACCAGCAGGTCACCCTCGCGCCCATGGGCTTGGACCTGACGGGCGAAAAGCTCGTCGGCCGGATAGTCGTTGATGATCGCGGTCAGGCTCGAGGTCTCTGCGCTCAAGCAGATGGCCGAGAGGGGTCGGCGCTCGTCTCGGTAGCGACCGACGAGCTCGGCCGTCAGGTGCTGCGCCTGAGCCGCACTGCCGCCGTTGCCTGCTGCCAACAACCGCGCCCCGGCGCCGAGCCGCTGCGCGAGCAGGCACCCCCATTGCTCAGCCGTCTCGATGGCGGGCCCGAAGAGCGATGCGGCGGCCACGAGCTCGTCTACATGGCTTTGGCCCGTCGGTGTCTGCGCCGTCATCGCATGGCCCTTGCCGTTGGGAGTTCGGCCCCTGCGCGGACTGACTCGTAGACCGCCTCTGTCTCAGCCGCGATGTGCTCCCACCGGTACATTCTGCAGGCACGTCTGAAACCCGCAGTGCCGTACGCGGCCCGACGCAGGGGATCGCTCAACAGTTCAGCCAGCGTTCGGGCCAACAGCTCCGGACGACGAGGCGGCACGAGCTCACCGGTCTCACCAGGTACGACGGTGTCGAGCAGCCCTCCTACCGCCGAGCCGACGACCGGCCGCCCACAGGCCATCGCCTCGAGCGGCACGATCCCGAATGGTTCGTACCAGGGAACGGCCACGACGACGTCAACGGACTGGATGAGCGCAGGAACCTCGTCGCGGGCCACCGTGCCGATGAAGTGGACCCGCTCGGCCGTTCCATCCTCGGAGGCGAGGGTGCGCAGCCGGCATACCTCCGGGTCAGCACTCAACGAGTCGGGAGCCGGGCCACCGGCGATCACTAGCTCGACGTCGGGCAGGAGCCGCAACGCCCGGATCACGTCATCGACGCCCTTGCGTTCGACCAGCCGCCCCAACACCAAGAGCCGCGGTCGGGGGTTGTCGGGCAGCGGACTCGGCTCGAAGACACGCACATCCACTCCACAGGGCACGATCGTCGCTCTTTGCGGGTCGAGGCCCAACGCGCACAACTCGCTGATCTCGTCGCGGCACGTAGCGATGACGTGATCGACCGTTCGACATAGCTCCGTCTCCCGTTTGCGCCGAGCCGGTGGGCTCGAGTCGCGCATACCCTGGTGCCGCCGCTTGACGGTGCCGAGCGCGTGAAAGGTCTGGAGCACCGGCATCGTCTGCCCTCTGGACGCGTCGACCGATGCCATGCCGCTCATCCAGAAGTGGGCGTGCACGAGGTCAAATGCCTCTGAGGCCCAGCGGGCGCGCAGCTCGGCGGCAAACGCCGGCATGTGCACCAGCAGCTGGTCTTTGGGTATGTCGGTCGGGGGGCCGGCGAGCACATGCTCCACGACGAAGCCGTCCGGCGTGGTCACCCGCCGCGCCACCGAGGTGCTGTCGCGTCGCGTGAAGACCGTCACGTCGTGACCTCGCTGAGTGAGACCCCTCGCCAAGGCCGCAACGTGGACGTTCTGACCTCCTGCGTCGACACCACCGAGAATCGCCAAGGGGTTGGCATGCTCGGAAACCATGGCGATCTTCACTGTGCTACCTCCTTGGGCTGCGACGACGAGTACTCCACCTGGCTGCGGCCTGCCAGCTCGGTGACTGCTTCGCAGACATCGTGTGCCGTCACCGAGGTGAGGCAGGGGTGCCCGGGAATCTGACACCAGGTGGCACGAGTTTCTCGACACGCCGCTTGCTGGTCACCCAGCAAGACATGCGGTACGCCGTACGGCGCCCAGCGGACGGCGGGCACGGTCGGTGCGAAGAGCGAGACCACGGGGGTGCCGACGGCAGCCGCCAAATGCGCCGGCCCGGTGTTGGCAGCAACGACCACCGCGGCCCGGTCGAGGACCGCGGCCAGCTGCGGCAGCGAGGTGCGTCCGCCCAGGTCCACCGGCTTGTCCCGGTTAAACCCCGACGGTCCTGGGAGTGGGGGGCACGCGCGCGAGCCGAACGATGCGCGCTCGTCGAACGATGCATGCTGAGGGAGAGAGCCAGCCGACGCGACCGCTCGAGTCAAGCCGGCCTCTGACGGCGCTCCCGTGACGACGACGCGCCAGCCGATGTTCACCAGTTGCTGACTGCACTCAGCGAAGCGTCGCACCGGCCAAGCCCGGGCGGGGACGGACGTTCCAGGATGCAGCACGACGTAGCCATCGCTGCCGACGAGGGAGGCCACGTCCGGGAGCGGTCGTCGTACGTCGAGCCGCCCGTCGTCGGCCGTCGGAAGGGGCAGGCCCGCTGCAGTCGAGAGTGAGAGAGCTCGCTGCGTCTCGTGGAGGTTGTCGCTGACGCGGTGCCGCAGGTCCAGAAGAGTGCCGGGGTAGTCGTCGCTGATCGCACCCACCCAGCTCACCCCGCCGAGCCGGAGGAGCAGCGCGGTGGGCAAGGCCGACTGGTGGAAGGAGGTGAAGATGAGGGCCCCGTCGAACGAGCGCTGACCGATCTGGTCGACCAGGCGACGGATGTCGGCGCCGTCGACGAGTGGGCGCCCGGAGTCGATCCACGGACACGGCCAGACCATCACGTCGTCGACACCAGGCAGCAGCCGTGCTGCTTCTGCGCCCTGAGGGCCGGCGAGGACAACCAGCTCCTCGCAGCCTGCGGCCATCGCCCGAATCGCTGGCCCGGCGAGCAGTACGTCCCCGGCATTGTCGAGTCGTACGGCGAGCAGCCGCCTCACCAGCGGCCTGCCAGGATGTCTTCGACCGCCCTCGTCAGGTCGCGGCTGACTCTGTCCGCTGCGCTCACCTCTTCGACGCGCGTCGCTGGTGTGGGCACCAAGATCCCAACAGCTCCGGCTGCCTGTGCCGCGTCGACGTCACTGGCGATGTCGCCGATGACCACGCAGCGGCCCGGGTCGATGCCGAGGGTCTGGCACGCGTCCTTGACCATGCCGGGGGCGGGCTTGCGACAGGCACAACCCTCGGCGGAGCCGTGGGGGCACACCCGCCAGAGATCGAACGGCCCGAGCAGGTCCTCGACCCGGCGATTGACCGCCAGCATCTGGTCGAGCCCAATGGCCCCCGTGCCCACAGCTGACTGGTTCGTGATCACTCCGGTGCGGACCCCCCGAGACCGCAACGCGTCGAGGGCCTCTGCGGCGCCATGGACGGGCGAGACGAGGTTCGGATCCCCGTTGTACGGAACATCGTGCACCAGCGTGCCATCACGGTCGAAGAGCACCAGTTCAGGAAGGCCCCGCCAGGGTTGGGCCCGCCAATGTCGCAGCGTGCCACTGGCCGTGTGCCAGGCCGCTGCGAACGGGATGACCGCGCTGGTGGTGAGCATTCGGCGCACTTCGGGCCAGTTGCGAGGCCCGGGCGCGATCCGGGCATAGGCGAACTCGGCGGTGCCGCCCAGCCAGGTGAGGGCGGCGAGCGACGCGAGTCGACGCCGTCTCATTGCCCGAAGACTTACGGCCGCCGCAGCTGCAGCCGTGACGGCCAGGTGCCGGGACCGTCGGCCTTCGGGGGCGTTGACGAGACTTCGCCAGGATGTGCCGTGCAGGCGACGCATGAGCTGATCGTCGGCATTGCCCCGCTGTTGGTGCACGCTAACCCAGTCATCGGTGGGGCGGATCGGATGGGTGATCCACCGCTGGCCAGTCGTCAAGACACCGGAACTGACCGAGATGCGCAGCCCCAGATCGGCATCTTCTCGAAACGCGCGCGGAAACCGCTCGTCGAAACCACCGGCGGCACTGAGTGCCGACCGCCGGTAGGTCATGTCGGCGGTGATCCATAGCGATGAGGCAAGACCTGCCGTCGACCGCTCCCAGTCTGTGGGGCGGCGGTCGCTCGGCTGCGGCACCCGGACGCGACCCTGACTACCCGCCACACTCGGACCAGCGGCCGCCAGGTCGATCGCGAGGAGCCGGCGCCAATCCGGGTCGGGAACGACGTCGTCGTCGAGGAAGCTCACCCACTCGGTGGCTGCCAGCCGCCAGCCGATATTGCGTGCCCTGGCGGGCCCACCGCCGCCGGAACTGACCACCCGCAGGCCGACGAGGCCCAGATCAGCGAGGGTATCGGCGAGCCGCTGCGGGGAGGCGTCCTGGCCGGGGTGCCGGTCGTCCACGACGATGACGGCAGCGGGAGGCGGCCCCTGTCCGTTCGCCAAGGCGTCAAGCATCACCTGCAGGCTGGGCCGGCAGAGGGTCGGCACCACCACAGTGGTGGGCAGCGTCGAACGGCCAGCGGACTTCCCAGGAGCGAAGGATGAGCTGGCGGAGGAGTTCGATGTCGTCGTCATCAGCTTGAAGGAGGCCGGCGTACGGCGAAGGGGCCGATTGCCAGCAGGTCGACGGGCGCAGAGCCGAAGCACTCCAAGGCGTCGCGGGGGCTGTCGACCATGGGACGCCCGGCAGTGTTGAGACTGGTGTTGATGACGACGGGTAGCCCAGTGCGCCGCTCGAACTCGGCCAGCATGCGGGCAAGGGTTGGCGAGCTGGTATCCACCGTCTGCACGCGAGCCGTACCGTCGACATGGACGACGGCTGGGATGAGTTCGCGCCATCCCGGGTCCACGTCGTGGACGAACAGCATGTACGGCGAGACGGCTGGCCCGCGCGAGAAGATGTCGCGCGCTCTTTCCGCCCGAACCATGGGGGCCACCGGTCGGAACTGCTCCCTGCCCTTCACGTCGTTGAGGCGCTCCAGGTTACGTGAGTGGCCGGGGTGAGCGAGCAGAGACCGATTGCCGAGCGCCCTCGGCCCGTACTCGCTGCGCCCTTGGAACCAGGCCACGACGCCGTTGTCCGCGAGACACGAGGCAACCTCGACAGCGATGTCGGCTGGCTTCGAGAAGGGAACGCGGGCCGTGAGTAGACAAGCCTCCAGCTCGTCATCGGTCCAGCCACGCCCTAGGTCTGCACCAGGCATGGCGGTGGTGACGTCGCCGCCAGAGCGGGCCACGTGAAGCGCTCCGCCCAGCGCAGTGCCGGCGTCACCCGCAGCCGGTTGCACCCAGACATCCTCGTAAGGCGTTTCGGCGTAGAGTCGGGTGTTGGCCACACAGTTGAGCGCCACGCCACCAGCCAGGCTCAGCGCCGTACCACCGGTGCGGGCGTGCAGCCACCCGGCCAGCTCGAGCAGCACCTCCTCCAGACGGATCTGCACGCTGGAGGCGAGGTCGGCGTGGTCCTGAGTCCAGGGTTCGTCAGGAGCCCGCAGCTTGACCAGGCTGGCCCAGTCGATCCGGTCGGTGCGAAAACCCCCGTCACCAGTGGTGTAGATCAGCTGCCGGAGCTCGCCGAGGTGTTTCGGTTCACCGTACGACGCGAGGGCCATGACCTTGTACTCGTCGCTGCTGCGTAGGAATCCCAGGTGCTGGGTCACGTCTTCGTACAGCAGGCCGAGCGAATGAGGGAGGGCTTGGCTGGCAAGCGTCTCGAGCCTCCCGTCGTCATACCGGCCCGCGAGGGAACTCACCGACTCACCACGGCCGTCGAGCACGAGGACGTCGACCTGCTTGTGCGGTGAGGCGAGCCCAGCCGAAGCAGCGTGCGCGACGTGGTGGGGTACGAAACGGACAGCGGCGGGGTCGAGCCCGGGCAGTGCTGTCGCCAAGAAGGTTGGCGCGGTGCGGGCATAGGTCAGGCGCAGGTGATCCCAGGGATCGCGCAGGCCCATCTCATCGGCTGGCTTAGCCAGTGCTGGGTCGAAAGAGTAAGCCACTGCGTCAAGGTCGGAGGCGTCGATTCCGGCGGATCTCAGGCACCAGGCGGCGGCCAGTTCTGGCAGCTCC
>Ga0183260_10004366_pt1 | contig 11235 bp, 12 predicted proteins | sample AntDrymUQ4972206_2_FD_129768 | JGI IMG/M metagenome (GOLD analysis project Ga0183260, IMG submission 129768) | Polar desert sand microbial communities from Dry Valleys, Antarctica - metaG UQ497 (22.06) (version 2) (version 2) | ecosystem: Environmental > Terrestrial > Soil > Desert | place...
GAGATCTGCCTTCGCGGGAGGCCGCGATCTACCGCGTCCAGTACCCGTAACCTGAGATCCTTCGAATAAGCGTTCATGGTCCACGTTCTAACAGGGACCACTCAATTTACAAACCGCTCTAGGCGGCACCTCGCGAGGTGCCGTTGCTGAGTTACCGAAGGAGAGAGATGGCAAGAGGTCAAGTCGACTATCTGCAAGATCAGTTTGAAGAGTCCGATCCGGTAGAAGATGAATCCGACCTCCGAGGCTCGTCACCCTCAGAGTTATCAGACGCAGTCGTGCAGGGTACCGACTGGACGACAGCTACACTGCTTGATCAGATAGAGAGGGGACGCATACAACTCAATCCCAACTTTCAGCGACGAGACGCGTGGACGAGAGAAAGAAAAAGTAAGTTCATCGAGTCGCTAATGCTCGGCTTCCCCATTCCACAGATAGTACTAGCCGAATCTAAGGGGCAGCGGGGCAAGTTCATAGTAATCGATGGTAAGCAGAGATTACTCAGCCTGATCCAGTTCGCCGGCTCAGAAGAGAACCTTAGCTCGTTTGAGCGGTTGCGATTGACCAAGCTTGAAATACTAGATCAGTTCAACGGCCTGACGTTGGAGGAACTCCAATCGGACAATTCTGCAGTTTATCTGGACGAGTGGTAGCACCTCATGGAACCGTGGACGAGAGCTGAGTTGAACTACATGCGGGTCCCGCGGCACCCTTGTTTGGTCTCTGACCTCCAGACAAAGGCGACATCCGCATGGACCCGCACCGGCAATTTTGTCACGACCAACGCTGCCGCGCCTACGGCCGTCCCGGCGAGGGACACGTCGTGATCCATAGCCAAAAAGAGCGTCGCTACCGCTGCAAACGTTGTGGGCGGACCTTCACCGAGACCAAAGGCACCGCTCTCTACCTACCGGATACACAAGCCCAACTGCTTGGTGATCGCGGTGGTGGTGACGTTGCTGGCCCACGGCTGCCCGGTGCAGGCCATCGTCGCTGCCTTCGGCTTGGACGAGCGCACCGTCACTCGTTGGCAGAGGGGAGCAGGTTTTCAGTGCAGGCGGGTCCACGAGCACCTCGTAGAGGCTCTGGGAGGGTGCGGCTTTTGCAGGTCCAAGCCGACGAGATCCGCGTAAAGGCGGTTGGCGCGATCTACTGGTTGGCCTCGGCCCTGGAGGTGAAAAGCAGGCTGTGGCTGGGCGGGGTGGTAAGTGCCCACCGCAACCGCGAACTGATCCGAGGGCTGCTGTCGCGGGTGCGAGCGTGCGGCCCCGTAGAGAAGGTGTTGCTGGTAACCGACGGGTTCTCAAGCTACGCCCGCCAGCCCTGAAGCTGTTCAGGGAGCCACTACGCACCGGAAGAAGGGGCCGCCCAAAGCTGGTGCTGGCCGCCACGGTGATGGTCGCCCGGACCAAGAAGCGCTACGCGCGTAGGCGGGTTGTGGAGGTGGTGCGAGAGGTCATCCATGGTGCCAAAAGCGCGGTGCGGGACCGGATCGAGCAGACTCAGTGCTCGGCGGAGGCTTTGATCAACACGGCCTACATCGAAAGGCTCAACGCCACCTTCCGTTCGCGGCTAGCCTCTCTGGTGCGCCGAACTCCTCGCGTCGGAGTACATAAGCGGTCCACGCTGGAAGTTGGGATGTGGCTGGTGGGCACTTGCTACAACTTTCTGTGGGCGCATCGCACTCTCGGAGAGGAGCGCACCCCAGCGATGGCGGCGGGTTTGACGGAGCATCGCTGGTCGATGGAGGAGTTGTTGACCTTTCCCGTGGCGCCCAAGGAGTTGCCCATATGGCGTGGGAGGAAGCCGCGATGGCTGTTGGAGGTAGAGCGTGCAGCCTGACCACGGTTTGATGTGGAGCTACCGGACGAGTTCGAGAATAGAACTATTCGAACAATTGTCATTCGCCACTGGCAGCAAGATGCTGTTCTCTACCATATCTTCCTCCGTCTTAACACAGGCAGCGTGCAATTATCTCCCCAGGAGTTGCGCAACGCGTTGCACCCCGGGCCGTTTGCCGACTTCATTGATCAGTACTCTGCGGATAGTCCGATGCTCCGTAAGATACTTGGAATCGATAGACCAGATTTTCGAATGCGCGATGCCGAACTGCTTCTTCGCTACTATGCTTTTCGCAATTTTCTGCCCCGATACGCTGGGTCCATGAAAGACTTTTTGGATGAGACTACTCAGGAACTAAACGAGAATTGGGTAGACGTCGCTCCTGAGATAGAAGTACAAGCAGAGCAGTTCGAGCAGGCCGTCGAGCTTGCTTACGATGTATTCGGTCCTGACAGTGTGTTCCGAAAATGGAAAGATGGGCGCTTCGGTAGCAGATTCAATCGAGCCGTATATGACATCGTTATGTTCTACTTTTGTAGACCGGAGATCATGGAAGATGTGCAGCGGCATGCGTCAGACGTCGCGCAAGCTTTCGTTGACCTTTCGGAGTCGCAGCCGGGGTTCATCGACGCATTAGAGTCCACGACGAAGAGTCTCACAGCAACGTTTACACGGTTGGAAATGTGGGCGCAGGCCCTTGAACAGGTGTTAGATTCAGGTGTACCGGTACCGTACCGGGTTGATAGCAGAATAGCGATCAGCGATTAAGCGCGGTGCCGAACAGTAGTCGTTTCATACAACTTCGTGCAGAATTGTCGCGGGCACGCCGGCACTTTCTACCTCGCCATTTTGATCCCACAGGGACGACCTACAGTGAGCGCAAACTTGATCGGACACGTGCATACCGGATCCTAGCACATGCCGAAATCGAGTCATTCGTCGAGGATATCCTCCGCAGCCTTGTTGATCAGAGGTTTCAACAGTGGCAGAATTCTATGCAGCCGAGCCGAGTTATGGTTTCTCTAATGGCTGCTACCGAAGTTAGCAAGAAGGGCAACGAATCCGTTGGCCAAGTAATCGACCGCGCTGTTAAACGCTATCGTGACATTATAGGAAACAATCACGGTATAAGATGGCGAAACTTTGGAGTCGCTGTTAGTACCGGTAGGGATCGATCTAGCTAATCTCGATCAGACTTGGCTAGCCAATATGGACAGCTTCGGACGCGCAAGGGGTTCAGTAGCTCACGCTTCTCGAGGCGGGCTTAACACCCCACCCGACCCTAAGTCCGAGAAGGATACTGTAGATAATCTTGTGATGGGTCTAAAAGATCTAGACGAGCTAGTTGGGAAGCTGTGATTGAACAGTGTGGATTAAGGTGGAGATATGCAGGAATATCGGGAAGAGAAGGCGTAGTCTGGATTCAGGTATCGGGTTCTTGCTGATGGCTGATCGCTGACTCCTTACCGGCTACCCGCGCCAGGTCGTGAGCGAGTCCTTTCTCGGCGCGTCCTACGAGACGGGCCGAGGTCATGACCCGGACGGAGAGCAGGCGATCTATGGGGACGCCGTGATCCCGAAGTACGGCTTCCAGGCGCTCGTCTTCCAGCGAGGCGCGTGGTTCGAGGCCACCGACTTCACGGTATACCGCCGCCGTCAGGGCGAGCGAGGCCCCCGAGAACTGCCAGTGTTCTGTTCTGCCAGGAGCTGAGACGATCTCCCTGTGCCTGAGACGGCCCCGCTCCGCGTGCCAACGCATTATGTTCTCCGGCAGGGAGCCGTCGTTCGAGAGTTCGATGCGCCCCCCGATAGCCACCGCGCCCCGTGACGCCGCGTCCAGTTGCGCCGCCAGCCAGTCCGGGGCGACCACCGTGTCCGCGTCGGTCGAGCAAACCAGGCCGCCGGGCCGTCCGAGGCTGAGTAGACGGGCGCATGCCGACTCCATACCCAAACTTCGGGCGTGCCCGGATCCCAACCCCGGCCCTTCGAGGAAGTGCAGGCGGAGGTCAGGGTATTTTCCCGCCACGCTTCTCGCCCGAACCTCCGTATCGTCGGTGCAGCGGTCGAGCACGAGCAGGATTTCGTATTCCTCCAGCGCGACGCCTTCCTGGTTCGCCAGCGCCTCGAGGCAGGCTTCTATGAGCGCCTCCTCGTTGTGCGCGGGGACGACGATGGAGGCCCTGAGTTTCGGGTCGGGCGGCGTCATCCGGGGAAGGACGCTCCGCCTTCGATCTCCTGCCGCCCCTCTTCATATTCTTCGTCCGCGCCATGCGACAGAACCCCCACGAGGACGCCGTCCTTGCCGTACCGGGCGGTGAAGGAACCGCCTTCCTCCTCGAAGCGAAGCTCGTCCCAGCCGTCGCCCCAGGCCCAGTACTTGATCGTCTGGCCGCCGATGGTGGACCAGAAGCCTGGCGCCATCGCCCATTCGGCCTCGCCACCCGCCATGACGGTGCCCGCGATGCGTCCGTGCTCCAGGGCATCGCCCCAATGCTCGACGCTGAGGTGGCGCCCGGCGGCCTCGTTGTACGCCCGGGCGATGTCCCCGACGGCGAAGATGTCCGGTGCGCTTGCACGCATGGAGGAGTCGGTCACCACGCCGCCGTCCACCTCCAGCCCGGCCGCCTTCGCCAGCCCGGTGCGCGCCCGGACGCCGGTCCCGAAGAGGACGGTGCCCGTGGACACGGTGTCGCCGCCCTCTATAGAGACCTCGTAGCCGCCGTCCCGGCGTTCGATGCTCTCCAGTTCCGCACCCAGGCGCAGGTCCACGCCGTAGCCCTCGAGCCAGCCCTGGATACGTTTGGCGACCTCCTCGCCCAGGCGTTCCTTCTGGGGGGCTTCTTCCAGGCTGATCAGGGTTACGCCCGCGCCCCGCATCGAGAGCGAAGCCGCAGCCTCACACCCTATGAAGCCGCTCCCGACCACCACGGCCCGACTCCCCTCGCCGACGCGGCTCTGCAGCCGCGTCGAGTTCTCGACCGTGCGCATCACCAGGATCTCCGGGTCGTCCGCGCCGGGGATGGGGATGCGCACGGGCTCCGAGCCGGTAGCGAGCGTGAGGAAGTCGTACGGAACCTCGTCTCCATCCTCCGTCTCGACGGAGCGCCGGTCGCGGTCGATGGCGGTCGCGCTCGTCGCCAGGCGCAACTCGATGCCGTTCTCTTCGTACCATCCCGGTTGCTCGATGGGCAATTCGTCGCGGGACACCTCGCCGCGCAGGTACTCTTTGGTGAGCGGCGGACGGTTGTACGGCGTGTAGGGTTCGGTGGTCAGGATGATGACGCGGCCTCGGCCGCCCGCCTGCCGGTAAGCCCTGGCCGTGGCGAGGCCCGCCGGGCCTCCGCCGACTATCACGATGCGGTTTTCCTCGTTCATGAGCGGTCCTCCAGAAGGTCCAGCCGGTATTCATCCTCGACAACCGACGATACGCGGCTGAGGCGGGTGTTCTCCACGAGCAGTTGGTGTACCTCGTCGCCTTGCAGCGGGTAGGTCTTTGTCTCCTTGCGCCAGTGGACGGCGAGCAGCAATCCACCAGGGACGAGCGTGTCTTCCAGGCGCCGCAGCCCCTCCAGCATGGTCTCCTGGGGGAGGTAATACAGTACCTCGGAGACGACTATGAGGTCGAAGGTCCCTTCGGGCGTTTCTTCCGGCATCGTGCGGCGCTCGACGCGGACGTGGGTGGACCCCGAGAGCCGCTTCCGGGCCTCTGCGACGGCGCGCTCGGAGGTGTCCACGGCTAGCAGCTCGTCGCAAAGCGGCGCGAGCATGGCGGTGAAGACCCCGATGGACGAGCCCACCTCCAGCGCCCGCCGGAAACGCCGATCTCCCAGGACCTCGAGCGTCCGGGCGTATTTCCGGCGCTCGTACTCGCTGGTCTCGAAGCCCCACGGGTCTCTGGAGCGGGCGTAGAGGTCCTCGAAGTAGTCTCGGTCCAGACGCTCGCTCACGGACGGTCTCCCGCCCGGCTTCCGAACCACGCCAGGATGGCTCGCCTGTAGCCGTCCGGGATGGCGATGGCATCCAGCTTGTCTGGATGGAAGGTCCCCACGGCGATGTGCTCCGCACTGTGCTCCAACGGAGCTGGATCTTCTACCGTGCATCCGTAGGTTACGACGAGCACGTCGCCCGCGAGCGGTGTCCGGTAGACCCAGGCGTCAAGGATAGGGCCGATCTCTACTCGCAGGTTGAGTTCTTCAGCGATCTCCCTCTCCACGCAGGCTTCCGGTGTTTCGTCTTCTTCGAGCTTGCCTCCGGGCAGTTCCCACTCCTCGCGCTCGTCCTCCTGGAGGACGACCCTTCCCGCTTTCAACAGCACGCCTTTCACGGATACGGGGAAGGTATGCGTTCGGGTATCCTTGTCCCGGGGATCAGCCTGATGCATCGGCGCCTTCCGTCGAGCGAGCCTGGATCTCCTGCCGTCCGGCCCGTGCGAGGGCGGGTTCGAGGCGGTGCTGGAGGAGGAATAGCTCCAGGTCTCGCCGGGCGCGGTCCAGGTCCCCTGAGGTGGCGAAGGGATGGGAGCCGACGGCCCGCGCGGCTTCGTCCAGGATCTCCCGGCACGCCGCAGCGATGGCCTCGCGCAATTGTATGGAGAACGTAGCCGTCGAAGCCGCCGGGTCCACGTCGGCGAAGCGGGACGCGTGCTCCAGCCAGCGGTCTATCGTCCCCCGCGCCGCGAGCATCTTGCCAGCGGCCAGGGATACGATGTCGTCGGGATTTCCGTCCGACTTGGCGGCGAGCGTGTCGAGGGCGGCATCAACGGCGGAGTCCGCCACGCCGGCCCAGGTGACGGCCGTCCGCACGGCGTCGCGCGAGAAAAACGGCTCGCGGACCAGCTCGCCCCGCTCGCCGAGCATCGCGAGCACCGGCGTCCGGTGGAAGGTGACGCGATGGCTCTCGGAGGCGCGCATCCCCGCGCCCCGGAACCATTCTTCGTCTACCTCCACGCTTTCGTCGAGGGCTACGTAAGCCAGGAGCGGCGGACCTGGGCCGTCTCTCTCCGGCGCCCGGACGGCGACCAGCGCCCGGTCCAGGCCCGTCGAGCCGCTGCAGAAGGTCTTGACGCCGTCTATGGTATGGCTGCCCGCCGTCTCCACTAGCCGGGCGGGGACGCCTTCGCCGGGGATCGGGTCGGCTCCCCAGACCCCGAGGAGGAGTTGACCTGCCACGATCGCCTCAATGTCTTCGGATCGGAGGGGCTCAGGCGCGAGGGCTGCCAGCCGCTCGACGCCGTTCAGGTGTCCGTCCAGGATGCGTCCCACCGAAGCGTCTGCCCGGGCGACGGCCCGCAATATCCGCCACTCTTCGGAGAACGGAGCCCTGCGTCCGCTCTTCGATGCGGCGTCCGGCACCGGCATGGCAAAGATGCCGGACGCCGCGAGCGCCCTGAATGGCGCGTCGGGGAAGCCAGGGTTCGAGTCGCGGGCTGCGGCTCCGGCGCGAATTTCATCGAGCATGGACGGCAGATCTGGCGCCAGACGTGGGCATCTTCCTGTATCTGCGCCCCTCAAACGGTCGCCCTCGGGCGCGTGAACGGAGCGCGGCGGATAGCGTCTATCGTTGTGGGTTCACAGCCGAGCGAACGCACGTGCGCCACGAGGACGCCGATGAGCGCGACGGTCTCTTCGCAGCCGGAACGGCGGGTGCCGGGTCCCAACCCGTCGTGCATGAGCACCACGGCGTCCGGGCCGAGGTCCGGGGCGACGGCTGCGAGCATCTCCGGCGCGCTATCCCCGCGCCAGTCGTGGGTATCCGCTGTCCACGCGACGAGTTCCAACCCGAAGTCTTCCGCGACTTCCGCCGTCCACGGGGCAAGCACGCCCCACGGCGGACGCCAGAACCGTGGCGATAAGCCGAGCTTGCGGAGGTCCCGGAGCGCGGAACGCACATCGGCTTTGACCTGCTCGCGGGCCAGGTCAGTATGCCGGATGTGCCTCGTGCAGTGTAGTTCCACGGCGTGTCCTGCCGTTTGCATGTCGGAGATCAGGGACTGAAACCTCCGGTCGAGCGGCGCGGTTACGAAGAAGGTGGCTTTCGCGTCCGCGTGACGCAATGCCTCCATGATCCGCGGCGTCCACACGGGGTCAGGCCCGTCGTCGAACGTCAGGGCTACGGCGCCTGGATCTGAGCCGCCTGGAGCGACTGGGTCTGTGGATGAGCCTGCCACGAGCGCCTTTCTTCCCGCGAACGCGCGCATCGAATCCTGCGGGCCGCCCGGAAGCGTCACGTACCGGGCGCTTAGTTGTTGCCTTCGCTCGGGCGGGCGGCGGGGTTCGAGCCCTTATCGGCGCCGGGGGCGCGGCGCAGGGCGATATTCAGCTCTTTCAGTTGCGCCTCGGTGACGGGACCGGGGGCGTCCATCATCTCGTCGCGGGCGGCCTGGGTCTTGGGGAACGCCATCACCTCGCGGATGTTCGGCTCGTCCCGAAGCACCATGAGCAGACGGTCTATCCCGGGTGCGATCCCACCGTGCGGCGGTGCGCCGTACCGGAAGGCCGTCAGCATCGCCCCGAAACGCCGCTCCGCCTCTTCCTCGTCTATGCCGACGATGGAGAATACTTTTTGCTGGAGGTCGGGACGGTGGATCCTGATGCTCCCGGATGCCAGCTCCGTGCCGTTGGCCACCAGGTCGTAGAGCTGCCCGATGACCGATAACGGGTCACTGTCCAGCTTCTCCACGTCCTCTTCGCGTGGCATGGTGAACATATGGTGCATGGGCTCGATGCGTTTCTCGTCCTCGTTCCACTCGAAGAGCGGGAAGTCCGTAACCCAGCAGAGAGCCAGCACGCCTTCTTCGGCGAGGCCGAGCCGGTCCCGGAAGTGCAGCCGCAGCCGGTTCAGGCTTTCGAACACAATGGGGTCCCGGTCGGCGACGAAGAACATCCAGTCCCCCGTTTCAGCACCGAGCGATGCACGCAGAGAAGCCTGCTCCTCCTCCGAGAAGAACTTCGCCACGGGGCCTGAGAGCCCGTCTTCCTCGACGCGGAAGTGGGCGAGTCCCTTCGCGCCGGCGTCCGTGGCGATCTTCGTCAGCTCGTCCGTCTCGCGGCGCGAGAGGTCCCCGAGCCCGCCGACCGCGATGCCGCGCACCGATCCGCCGGCTTCGACGGCTCCCCGGAACACCTTGAATTCCGAGGAACGGGCGATCTCCGATACGTCCTTCAATTCCAGGCCGAAGCGGAGGTCTGGTTTGTCTGAGCCGAAGCGATCCATCGCCTCGGCGTAGGTGAGGCGGGGGAACGGTTTGGAGGCGAGTTTCTTGCCGGAGAGGTCCTCGACGATTTCCGTGTACAGCCCTTCGATCAGGTCGAGAACTTCATCCTGCGTCGTGTAGCTCATCTCCAGGTCGAGCTGGGTGTGCTCGGGTTGGCGGTCGCCGCGCTGGTCCTCGTCGCGCAGGGCGCGTGCGATCTGGAAGTACCGCTCGAAGCCGGCGACCATGAGGAGCTGCTTGAACTGCTGCGGCGATTGCGGCAGCGCGTAGAACTGCCCCGGATACAGGCGGGCTGGTACCAGGTAGTCGCGGGCGCCCTCGGGAGTAGAGGCCGTCAACAATGGGGTTTCGATTTCCACGAAGCCGCGCTCGTCTAGGTAGTCGCGCATGTGCTTGACGACCTGGTGGCGGAACATGATGTTCTCCCGCATGCGCTTGCGCCGCAGGTCAAGGTACCGGTACTTCAGGCGCAGGAGCTCGTCCACGTCCCGTTCGCGGTCGATCTCGAACGGCGGCGTCGCGCTCTCGTTTAGTACCCGCAGCCCGGTGGCCTCGACCTCTATCTCGCCGGTCGGCAGATTTGGGTTCTCGTTGCCCTCCGGACGACGGGCGACCTCGCCTTCTACCGAGATGGACCACTCCGGGCGCAACCTCTCGGCGGCGGAGAACAGCTCGACGCGCTGCGGATCGAAGGTGACCTGGGTCAGCCCCCACCGGTCACGGAGGTCGATGAAGATCAAACCTCCATGGTCCCTGCGGCGGTGTACCCAGCCCGCCAGCCGCACGCTCTCGCCAGCGTTCTTTGCCCGTAGCTCGCCTGCCGTGTGGGTCCTGTAAGGGTTCATAGCGCCGCTCCTCTCCGTGCGGGGACCGTGGATCTTCGATGGTATACGCCTCATGGTAGAACAAACACCGGGAACTGGCGTGACGATCGTGGGGCCTGGAGGTCCTTGATCGTCCGATTGCACGGTTTTCATGGCTATGGTAACTTTGCGGGTGGTTTCTGGCCGGACGTTGGGGAGAGTCCCCGGGCGGCCGGTGATTCTGGGAGTACGGGAGTCGCGCAAAGCGAGAGGATGGGATCAGGGATTTGTCTTTGAAGGCCGGGCTGCTTGCTTTCCTCGCCCTGGCGGCCCTTCTGATAGCCGGCTGCGGGGGAGGCGACGACACGGCCAGTTCCCCGCCCGCCAGCGCCACCGCGACGAGTACCGCGTCGCCGGCCGCGGCGGCGAGCGCGCCCGCCACCGTGGGCGCCGGACAGGCCGAGACGATCCGGGACACGCCTTTCGCCCTGAACATGGAGCAGCCCGTCCCCCCTGACTTCCGGGCCGCCTACCAGCGGCGCGCTTTGATCTCGGTCCAGTTCTACAAGGAGAGCCGGGACCCCTTCTACCCGCAGGGCCTGCAGCCCGACGTCAAGGTGCAGCGGTCGGTGGATAACTTGAGCCGGAAGTATCCGACGGTCGAGTTCTTCTCCTACGAGATCACCAACCCAGGCGCCGCCGAGACCAGCGAGGGACTCGAGCAGGGACAGTACGGTACACTCGCCGCCCAGCTTGGTGTCGGCATCACGCCCTACGTGGTGACCCTGGCGCCCGACGGCGAGCAGTACGTCATAGACAACCTGTTCCAGGGGTACACGCCGAAGGCCGTGCTCAGCCAGGCGCTCTTCGACCTCTCGGCCACGGAGGTCGAGAGCAACACCAGCGACGTGGACGTGGTCATGGAGCAACTGGAGCTTACGGAGTCGGGAGGCGGTCTGGAGTACATCTCCATCGCCAACCAGAGCCCCAGGGAGGTCAACCTCCAGGGCTTCAGCCTGCGCCTGCTCGACCCTGAGTCCGGCGAGGTCAACCCTGACTCGGTGGGAGTCCAGGTCAACGAGGACGTACTCATCCAGCCGGGTGAGAGCGCCTCTGTCGGCCGCCTCCCGAGCGTGGTGGACGCCGACGGAGACCGCGTGGAAGGCGTCTTCGAGGGCGGCGACGCCCTGCAACTCGCCCCGGGAGATCAGCTCGCCCTCATCGACTCTGGCGGAGCCATCGCCAATACCTTTACGGTTTAGTACTACAACCGCACTTTTGTGGTGTACGCTTCTCGTGCAGGCGAGGAGCGGGAGGTAAACGGTGGCAACTCGTGCGGAACAACAAGAGATCAAAAGGGTCACCGGATGGCAGGAA
>Ga0183260_10004368_pt1 | contig 11233 bp, 9 predicted proteins | sample AntDrymUQ4972206_2_FD_129768 | JGI IMG/M metagenome (GOLD analysis project Ga0183260, IMG submission 129768) | Polar desert sand microbial communities from Dry Valleys, Antarctica - metaG UQ497 (22.06) (version 2) (version 2) | ecosystem: Environmental > Terrestrial > Soil > Desert | place...
CGCGCCCGCGCCCGCGACCGCGCTCGTGCCGTACGTGCGGCTGGCCCCGCCGTACCAGCCGCCGTACGACGACGAACTCCCGCCCTCGGCCCTGCCGGCTGGCAGCCAGCAGCTGCCCTTCGAGCCCGTGGTCCAGGTCCTCCCGGACGACGGCGCACTGCCGTCCGCGTTCCCGCTGCGCCGCCGGTTACCCGACCCCGCCCCATGGGCCAGGCAGTTCGTGCAGGCGGTGCTGGAGGCGCTCAGTGGGCGGCGGCCGGTCGGCCAGTTGCAGCGGATGGCGAGCCCCGGAGTGCTGGCCGGGGTGGCGCGGGTCGGCGCCAAAGCGGCGGCCGCCGGGCCCCAGCCGGTGATCGTCGTCCGCTCGGTGCACGTCAGCGAACCGGCGGACGCCGTCGCCGAAGTCTGCGCGGTGATCTGCCGCCACGAAGGTGGCCAGACCCGCTTCCGCGCCGTCGCCGCCCGCCTGGAGGGCTACTCCGGGCACTGGCGCTGCGTCACCCTTCAGGTCGGCTGACGCCGCTCAGGGCAGGACCGCGAAGCGCCCGCCATCGAGCGGTCGCAGCACATCGAAGGGTCGACGATCCAAGGTGGCTACGCGTCGCGTTCCGTACCGGGCAGCCAGCACGACGTTCGACGCATCCGTGACACCGATCCGCTGGTCCCCGTAGCGCTCGACGATGTCCGCGCACCGGAGGAGATCATAAGGCGACACGATCAGCGGCTCGCGCGAACCGGCGATGAGCAGGCTGACCGCTGAGTGGTCCGGTTCGTCGGAGTCGACGAGAGCCAGCAACGCGCTGGAGTCGACAATCACTCCCCGAAGCCGCGCAACAGCTCGTCGACCCGGTGAGCGATGGGATCGCCGCTGGCGTACAGCGCCCCGCGCGGTCGCGGACACTCTGCCCCCACCGTGGTGCGCAGCGACTCTCGGACGACCTCGCCGTCGAATCTCGACAAGATGCGTTGTGCAAATAGTCTTGTCGACTTAGGATCGTGGCATGGATATTCCTTCCCACCGGCTCAACGACGGTCGGTCGCTACCCGCCATCGGCTTCGGCACCGTCCCGATGAAAGGCCAGGAGTGCGTCGATGCCGTGATCAGCGCACTGCAAGCGGGCTACCGCCTGCTCGACACGGCGACGAACTACGGCAACGAGCCTGAAGTTGGCCGGGCCATCCGCAGCTCCGACGTACCGCGCGAGGACCTTTTCGTGACCAGCAAGCTCCCCGGCCGCCACCACGCGTACGCCGACGCCGTCGCGAGTGTGCGCGCGTCGCTGGAGCGGCTCGGACTGGAGTATCTCGACCTGCACCTCATCCATTGGCCGAACCCGAGCGTCGGGAAGTACGTCGAGGCGTGGCGGGCGCTGGTCGACCTGCGCGCCGAGGGGCTGGTCCGCTCGATCGGGGTCTCCAACTTTACCGCGGAGCACCTGCAGCGGATCATCGCCGAGAGCGGCGTGACGCCAGTCGTGAACCAGATCGAGCTGCACCCCTACTTCCCGCAGGTGGGGATGCGCGCGGTCAACGAGGGTCTCGGCATCCACACCGAGTCGTGGAGCCCGTTGGGCAAGCGGGAGGCGCCGTTCCACGAGCCGGGGGTGGCCTCAGCCGCGTCCGCGCACGGCGTGAGCCCGGCCCAGGTGATCCTGCGCTGGCAGGTCCAGCTCGGCGCCGTACCGATCCCGAAGTCGGCGACACCGCAGCGCCAGCGACAGAACCTCGACGTCTTCGGATTCGAGCTCACCGCAGCGGAGATGGTCGCGATCACCGCGCTCGGCAGGCCCGACGGTCGGCTGTTCGGTGGTGACCCGGACACCCACGAGGAGATGTAGGTGGCTCCCCTCCGCACGGTCCGCACGGTCACCGACCCCGCGGTCCTCGCCGCGCTCGCACACGCCACCCGGCGCCGGCTCATGGACGTCCTCAAGACCACCGACGCGGCGACGGTCAGCACGCTGGCCGAAAGGACCGGCGTCGCCGTAGGCAGCGCGAGTCACCACCTGAAGGTGCTGGCTCAGGCCGGGCTCGTCGAGGAGGTCGAGGAGCACTCACCCGACCGCCGGGAGCGGTGGTGGCGGCTGGTGGACGTGGCGATCCGCTGGCGCGGGACCGACTTCGACGACAGCCCGGCCACCGAGGCCATCGTCGCCGCCGCGACCTCCCTCGGACTGGAGCGGCAGGTCGACCTGGCCCGCCGGTCGCTGGCCGCCGACCCGGACGCACCGCACGCCCGAGCCGCGTTCTCCACCGACGCCTGGCTGCGCCTGACCGCCGTGGAGCTCGATGACCTCGCCGCGGAACTGCAGCAGGTGATCACCCGGTTCCGCGAACGCGCTGTCGCCGATGCCGGCAACGACGAGCGAGCGCAGGTCTTCGTGTTCGCCCGCGGCTTCCCGGCTATGCCGTGACCAGCGCCGTACGGGACCGTCCGGCGACCGTGTGGAGCCTGCGCCGGCATCGCGACTTCAACCTGCTCTGGTTCGGCGAGACGGTCAGCGTTCTCGGTACAACGACGTCGTCGGTGCTGCTGCCGCTGCTGGCCGTGCTCACCCTGGAGGCGAGCGCCTGGTGGGTGGGGCTGCTCAGCGCCGCCGCCTGGCTGCCGTGGCTGTTGATCGGCCTGCCGGCCGGCGCCTGGGTCGACCGGCTGCCGCCGCTGCCGGTCATGGTGGTCAGCAACGTCGGGTCCGCGGTGGCCGTCGGCAGCATCCCGCTGCTGTGGTGGCTCGACCGGCTCACGCTGGCCCAGCTACTCGCGGTCGCCTTTGTCGCGGGCACTGGGACGGTGTTCTTCCGGGCCGCCTACCAGTGCCTGCTCCCCCGTCTCGTCGCCCCGGAGAATCTGGTCGCGGCGAACTCACGGTTGCAGGGCTCGGAGTCGGCGGCCCAGATCGGCGGGAACGGCGTGGCCGGGTTGCTCGCCCAGTGGATCGGCGCGGCCGCCGGGCTGGTGCTGGACGCCGCGTCGTTCCTGGCCTCCAGCGCCTGCCTGCTGCTCATCGGTCGTCGTACGCCGATCGCACCGGCCGAGCGAGTGGTCAAGCGTCGGTTGCGTGTCGAGATCGCCGAGGGTGTCCGGTTCGTCGCCCGCGACCCCTTCCTGCGCTACTTCACCTGGATGGGCGGGCTGTCCAACCTCGGGCTGACCGGGTACGGCGCCCTGCTCGTGCTGTTCCTGGTCCGCGACGTGGGCGTCTCAGCGGTCGCGGTCGGCGGACTGCTGATGCTCACCAGCACCGGCGCGCTGGCCGGCGCCCTGCTCGCCCGGCCGCTCGCCGCGCGGCTCGGCACCGCGCGCGCCACCGTGGTCGTACAGCTCGCGGCGGGCTCTACGGTGCTGCTCATCCCGCTGGCCGACGACGGCTGGCGGGTCGGACTGTTCGTGGTGGGCCAGTTCATGGTCGCCCTCGGCGTGGTCGCCGGGAACGTGATCAAGGCTGCCTTCCGGCAGCGTTACGTGCCCCGCGGGCTGATGGGCCGGGTGGTCACCAGCGTGCAACTGGTGAACTTCGGGACCATGCCGATCGCGGGGGTGCTGGCCGGGTGGCTCGGTACCACGCTCGGCGTACGGCCGACCATCGCGCTGATGGCCGCCGTGCACACCGTGGCCTGCCTCGCGGTGTTGCTCAGCCCGGTCCGCGGCCTGCGTGACCTCCCGACCGCTCCCCCGGCCCGATGATCAGTCGGCGTCGGGGGCGCCGTGGCAACGCTTGTACTTCTTGCCCGACCCGCACGGGCACGGCGCGTTGCGGCTGGGCCCGCTGTTCCCGCTGACCGTCGCGGTCTTCACCGCGGTCCGGCTCTTGCGGACCGGCTCCGGGGAGTCCAGCGTCGGCGCGGAGTACTGCAGCGCCTTGGGCACCGCAGGTTGCTCCAGCCCCTTGGCACTGATCTGCGGCCCGCTGGAGGCGACCGCGGCCACCGCGGCCGGCCGCTTCGCGGTGGACACCACGGCGGGCTTGCGCGCGGCCGCCTTGGCCGTACGCCGTACCGCGGGCTGGGCCGCCGGCTCGGGCGGCGCCTCCGCTGCCTGCTGCGCCGCCAGCAAGGCGTCCTCTTCGGCCCCTTCCGGAGCCGGCGGGGTGGCCGGCGCGACGTTGACCTCGACGTTGAACAGGTACCCGACGGACTCCTCCTTGATGCCGTCGAGCATCGCGGTGAACATCGAGAAACCCTCGCGGCCGTACTCCACCGCCGGGTCGCGCTGGGCCATCGCCCGCAGGTGGATGCCCTCGCGCAGGTAGTCCATCTCGTAGAGGTGCTCGCGCCACTTGCGGTCCAGGACGGACAGCACGACCTTGCGCTCCAGTTCGCGCATCACCTCGGCGCCGAGTTCCTCCTCGCGGGCGTCGTACGCCGAATGCGCATCCCCCACGAACTCCTCGATCATCAGCTCCGCGGACAGCCCCGAGCGCTCGCCGCCGACCTGCCCCAGCAGCGTCTCCTCGGTCAGCGACACCGGGTACAGCGTCTGCAACGCCGTGAAGAGCTGGTCGAGGTCCCAGTCCTCGGGGTAGCCCACCTCGGTCGCTCCGCGGACGTAGGCGCGGACGACGTCGTCGAGCATGTGCCGGATCTGCTCGTGCAGGTCCGCGCCCTCCAGCACCCGCTTGCGTTCGGCGTAGATGACCTGCCGCTGGCGGCTCATGACGTCGTCGTACTTCAGGACGTTCTTGCGGATCTCGAAGTTCTGCTGCTCGACCTGGGTCTGCGCGGACTTGATCGCTCGGCTGACCATCCGGGACTCGATCGGCTGGTCCTCGGGGATCTTCAGCGTGTTCATCATCTCCTCGACCGCCGCGGAGTTGAACCGCTTCATCAGGTCGTCGGACAGCGACAGGTAGAACCGCGAGGTCCCCGGGTCACCCTGCCGGCCGGAGCGGCCGCGCAGCTGGTTGTCGATCCGCCGCGACTCGTGGCGCTCGGTGCCGAGCACGTAGAGCCCGCCGGCCTCGATCACGTCGTCGTGGTCCTCGGCGACCTGCGTCTCGGCCTGCTCCAGCGCCTGCGGCCAGGCCTCCTCGTACTCCTCGGGCGTCTCGCTGGGGATCAGCCCCCGCTTCTGCAGCGCGAGGTCGGCCAGGAACTCGGCGTTACCGCCGAGCACGATGTCGGTGCCGCGGCCGGCCATGTTCGTCGCAATCGTGACCGCGCTCTTGCGGCCGGCCAGCGCGATGATGGCGGCCTCCTTGGCGTGGTGCTTCGCGTTGAGCACCTCGTGCGGTACGCCGCGCTTCAGCAGCAGCGCGGACAGCAGCTCGGACTTCTCCACGCTCGCGGTGCCGACGAGGATCGGCTGACCGGCTTCGCTGCGCTCCTCGATGTCGTCGACGACGGCCTCGAACTTCGCCTTCTCGGTCTTGTAGACCACGTCGGCCTCGTCGTCGCGCACCATGGGCATGTTCGTCGGGATCGGTACGACGCCGAGGTTGTAGATCTGGGACAGCTCGGCGGCCTCGGTCTGGGCCGTTCCGGTCATCCCGGCGAGCTTGTCGTAGAGCCGGAAGTAGTTCTGCAGGGTGATCGTGGCGAGCGTCTGGTTCTCGTCCTTGATCCTGACCTTTTCCTTGGCCTCGATGGCCTGGTGCATGCCCTCGTTGTAGCGCCGGCCGGCCAGCACCCGGCCGGTGAACTCGTCGACGATGAGCACCTCGCCGTCGACCACGATGTAGTCGCGGTCCTTGCGGTACAGCTCCTTGGCCTTGAGCGCGTTGTTCAGGTAGCCGATCAGCGGCGTGTTCACCGCCTCGTACAGGTTGTCGATGCCGAGCTGGTCCTCGACGTACTCCACGCCCTCCTCCGTGATGGCGACCGTCCGCTTGCCCTCCTCGACCTCGTAGTGCCGCTCCTTCTTCAGCAGCGGCGCGATCCGGGAGAACTCGGTGTACCACTTGGCCGACTGCTCGGCCGGGCCGGAGATGATCAGCGGCGTCCGGGCCTCGTCGATCAGGATCGAGTCGACCTCGTCGACGATGGCGTAAGGGTGCCCACGCTGGACGAGGTTGTCCTGGCTCCACGCCATGTTGTCGCGCAGGTAGTCGAAGCCGAACTCGTTGTTCGTCCCGTAGGTGATGTCGTGGTTGTACTGGTCGCGGCGGTGGGCGGGCGTCTCGTTGGCCAGGATGACGCCGACGGTCAGGCCGAGGAAGCGGTGCACCCGGCCCATCCACTCCGAGTCGCGCTTGGCCAGGTAGTCGTTCGTGGTGACGACGTGCACGCCCTTGCCGGCCAGGGCGTTGAGGTACGCCGGCAGCGTGCCGACCAGCGTCTTGCCCTCGCCGGTCTTCATCTCGGCGATGTTGCCCAGGTGCAGCGCCGCCCCGCCCATGATCTGCACGTGGTAGTGCCGCTGCCCCAGCGTCCGCTTCGCCGCCTCGCGGACGGTGGCGAACGCCTCGGGCAGGATCTCGTCGAGGGTCTCCCCGTCGTCCAGCCGGGCGCGGAACTCCTCGGTCTTGGCCTTGAGTTCCTCATCGGTCAGGTCGACGAAGTCGTCCTCGATGCCGTCGATGTGGTCGGCGATCGCCTTGAGCCGGCGCAGGATCTTGCCCTCGCCAGCGCGCAGAATGCGTGAGAATAACGCCACGGTCTCGGTTCAGCTCCTCGATTGCAGACAGCTCTGCTGGCCATCGTAAGCCGGGTGACACCTGCGGCCGGTACGGCGATCATCCAGCGATGGCCCCTGACCTCACGACCGTGACCGTCCGGGCGCCGCGCCTGGTGCTACGGCCCTATCTCCTCGACGACGTCGAGGAGATAGCCGCCGCGTGCGTCGACCCGCTGATCCAGCACTGGCTGCCCGCGCTGCCCTCCCCGTACACCCTGGACGACGCCCGGACGTTCGTGACCGGTGTCGTGGAGCCGATGGCCGCGGGCACCGACCTGATGCTCGCGGTCGTTGGCCGCGGCGACGGCCGGCTGGTCGGCTCGATCGGGTTGCACCGGATCGGCGACCAGCGCGGTCACGAGATCGGGTACTGGATTGCCCCATGGGGCCGCGCTCACCGCTACGCCGCCGAGGCCACCGATGCGCTGGCGCGGTGGGCGCATGCACACGGCATGCACCGAGTGCACCTGCTGGCCGCGACGGCGAACGTCGCCAGCTGCCGTACGGCGGAGTTGGCCGGCTTCCTCCGCGAAGGGGTCCTGCGCGAATCGCACCGCGACCGCGCCGGCGGACCGCAGGACATGGCGGTGTACAGCCGGCTCGCCACCGACCCGGCTCCTGCCATGCTCAGCGCGTGAACAAGGCGGGCGAATCGGCCGCGACGCTGGCCGCCCGGGCGATGGACCTCGTCGGTGCCGACCCGCTGCAGGCGCAGCGCACCGCCTCCGAGGCGATCACGAAGTCGCGGCCGGAGAAGGACCCGGCCGCCCGATCGACCGCCCTGCGGGCCCTCGGGCTGGCTCGCCGCACGACCGGCGATCTGGACGCGGCGGTGGCCGCCTTGCGCAGTGCGGTGGCCACGGCCCAGCGCGCGGGATTGCCCGCACCGGCCGCCGAGGGACGGATGAGTCTGGCCTTTGTCCTGCTCGATCGCGGCTCGACGGCCGCTGCGTTGCGCCAAGCCGACCGAGCGGCGACCACCCTGCGCGGACGCCCGGCGGCCCGGCTGCTCGCCCAGCGGGGCCTGATCCTGCAGCGCGTCGGCCGCCTGGAGGATGCGCTGGACGCGTTCCGCCGGGCGCTACCTGTGCTCCGACGCGGCGGTGACGACCTCTGGGAAGCCCGGCTTCGGAACAACCGCGGGATCCTGCACGCGTACGCCGGCCGGCTGCCGGCCGCCACCAGCGACCTACGGCGGGCCAAGGAGCTGTTCACCTCTCTGGGGCAGACCTTGCGCGCCGCCGGCGCCACGGGAAATCTCGGTTTCGTCGCGGCCCGGGCTGGCGACCTGCCGGCCGCTCTCGCTGCCTACGACATCACCGAGGCGGCGTACGTCGCGGCCGGGCTACCTGCCCCGGAACTGCTGCTCGACCGGGCCGAGCTGCTGCTCGCCGCCGGGTTGGCCGACGAGGCCAACGCCTCGGCCGCCGCCGCGGTCATCCTCACGACGGAACTGGGCGCGGACACGAACCTGGCCGAGGCTCGGCTGCTCCAGGCCAAGGCCGCCCTGGCGCTCGGCGATCACGCCCAGGCCACCGAGCAGGCCGAACGGGCAGCGGCGATGTTCCGGCGCCAGCGTCGTAGGGGTTGGGCCCTGGTGGCAGGCTTCGTCGCCCTGCGGGCGCTGGCCGAATCCGGCGCGGCTGGTCCCCACGAAGTGGCCACGGGGCGGCGGCTGGCGGATGCGCTCGCCGCCGCAGGGTGGATCGACCTGGCGTTGGACGTCCGGCTGATCACCGCCCGCGCTGCGCTGGCCTCGTCACGTCCCCGGATCGCCCAGACCCAGCTGCGCGCGGCGAGCGCCGCCCGCAGGCGCGGCCCGGTGGACGTCCGGGTGCGGGCCTGGCACGCCGAGGCGCTGCTCCGGGCGGAAACCGGCTCGCGCCGCACGGTCAACGCCGCCCTCGACGCCGGGCTGCGCGCGCTGGACCGGCACCGGGCCGGACTCGGCGCCACCGAGCTGCGGGTCCATGCCGCGACGCACGGCCAGGAGCTGATCGCGCTCGGACTGCGACTGGCCGTCGACGCCGCCGACGCCGCGCGCGTCCTGGAGTGGACGGAGCGATGGCGGGCCTGGACGTTGCGGCTCCCGCCAGTCCGACCCCCGCAAGACGGCGAGCTGGCCGATCTCCTGATTCAACTGCGCCGGGTCAGCGCCGAACTCGAGGCGAGGCTGCTGGACCAGCGGCCGGGGGGGCCAGGGCTGCGTCGCGAGCAGACCCGGCTGGAGGAGGCGATCCGCGCCCGCGCCCGCCAGGTGCCCGGCGACCGGCACTCCGGTCCGCCGTCACCGCTTGGCCTCCACGCGTTGGCGCAGCGGTTGCGCTCCCGTGCGTTGCTCGCGTTCGCCACCGTCCGGGACGCGGTGTACGTCGTGGCTCTCGTCGACGGCCGCGCCACGCTGCACCACCTGGGCGACGCGGTGGAGGCGGCGGCGGACCTCGACGTCGTGCACTTCGCCTTGCGCCGGTTGGCCGGTGGGACGGCCACCGTGAGGTCGCGCACGGCAGCCCTCGCCGCGGCGCGGGCCGGAGCGGCGCGGTTGGACGCCCGGCTGCTCGGCCCGGTCTCGGACCGGATCGTCGGGCGAGCGTTGGTCGTCATACCCACCGCCGCGCTGCACGGCGTCCCGTGGAACTTGCTGCCAACCGCCGCCGGCCGCCCGATCACGGTGGCACCGTCGGCCACGACGTGGGCGGGGGCGGTCGCTCGGCCGCCTCCGGACCCGGGCGGATCCGGAGTCCTGGTCTGCGGCCCCGGGCTCACGGCCGCCCAGGGGGAGATCGCAGCGCTGGCCGCCGCCCACCCGAGCGCGGTCTGCCTGACCGGTGCGCAGGCGACCGTACAGGCGGTATCGGCGGCGATGGACGGCGCGCACTGGGCCCACCTGGCGACACACGGCCGGCTGCGCACCGACAACCCGCTGTTCTCTTCACTGGAAGTGGCCGACGGGCGGCTGACCGTCTACGACCTCGAGCTGCTGCAACAGGCCCCTCGCCTGGTCGTGCTGTCGGCCTGCCAGTCCGGCGTCGGCGCGGCCCGCGCCGGCGAGGAGACCCTCGGCCTGGCCACCGCGCTGCTGGCCTTGGGTACCCGCACGCTGGTGGCCACCATGCTGCCGGTCTCGGACGAGGCCACCGCCGAGCTGATGCTGGCCGTGCACGCGCGGCTGGCCGGCCGATCCGTCGCCGAAGCGCTGGCCGAGGCACAGACGGCGACCAGCGACACCCCAGAAGGCCTGGCCGCGGCGGGGGCCTTCAGCTGCCTCGGCGCCGGATAGGCGCCCGTTCTCCAAGTGAGCTACGCCGCCGTCGGTATCAGGGCGAGCGCTACTCGCTCTGTGAAGATGTGCGCCTGCTGACGACCCGACCCCGTCCGTCGTTCTGGGCGGGGATGTCGGCACCCACGGGACGGCTGTCGGCGGGCAGGATGAGCGTCATGAGCGCGCCGCGGCCCGTCGCCGACCTGGTCGCCGCGGCGGCCAGCGGTGATCAGGGGGCGTGGGAGGAGATCGTCAGGCGCTACATCCCCCTGGTGGTCGCCATCGTCAACCGGTTCCGCCTGTCCGCGCGGGACGCCGAGGACGTCAGCCAGACGGTGTGGCTGCGGCTCATCGAGCACCTGGGCAACCTGCGCGAGCCCGCGGCGTTGCCCCGCTGGATCGCCCAGACCGCAAAGCATGAAGCGCTGCGATTGGCCACGGCGCAGGCCCGGGTCACCCCGGTGGATCCGCTCGGGGGTGGCGGTGAGCTGGACGCCGCCTCGGGTGCGGCCGACATCGACGAGGCGGTGCTGCGCGACGAGCGCCTGCACGTGCTGCGCACCGCGCTGGCCGAGCTGCCTGCAGACAAGCGGGAGCTGCTGCTGATGTTTGTCGCCGACCCGCCCCTGACCTACGCCGAGATCGGTGTCCGGACCGGCATGCCGCTGGGCAGCATCGGCCCGACCCGCGCTCGCTACCTGCGCCAGCTTCGGGAGACGCCGGCACTACAGGCCTTCCTGACCGATCAGACTGTCCGGGGCGCAAGTCCACTGGATCGAGGGGGGGATCACCGTGACATCAGCTCGGTGGGATGACGACGAGCTGCTGCTCGCCGATCTGTTGGCCGCGGTTTCCGCGGCGCCGGCAGTGCCGGAGCCGATGCTGGCCGCCGCCAACGCGGTCTGGACCTGGCGCACCGTGAACGACGAACTGCTGCTGGCCAGCCTGAGCTTCGACTCGAGGCTGCAGCCGGTGAGCGGGCTGCGCGCCGGCGAGCAGGAGCAGTCCCGGACGATGGTGTTCGACTGGCCGGTCCTGTCCGTGGAGATCGAAGTGATTCCCGGCCGACTCGTCGGTCAGCTCGTTCCCGCCGCTCGCGGTGACGTCCGGCTGCTCACGTCGGACGGCGAGTACGCCGCCACAGCCACCGACGAGGTGGGCAGCTTCGTGCTCGACCGGCCGGCCGCCGGGCCGGTGCGGCTGGTCTGTCGAGCCGGGAATCTGCAGGGGCAGACGGAGTGGCTCACGCTGTAGAACTGAACGTTGCGGTGCAATGGACAAGGGCGGCAGCAATAGGGAGGAGCGGTCATTACGTGGGGTCGCGATTCCGGCTCGCTTCTCGTACGCCGCGATTGGCC
>Ga0183260_10004369_pt1 | contig 11230 bp, 8 predicted proteins | sample AntDrymUQ4972206_2_FD_129768 | JGI IMG/M metagenome (GOLD analysis project Ga0183260, IMG submission 129768) | Polar desert sand microbial communities from Dry Valleys, Antarctica - metaG UQ497 (22.06) (version 2) (version 2) | ecosystem: Environmental > Terrestrial > Soil > Desert | place...
GGCCGACCTGGCCCAGCTGGCCGGCGTACCCGCGCCTGTGTCGGTGTTCGTGGAGTCGCTCCAGGAGAGTGGCTTCGGCACCACCACCCTGCGCGGCAACCAGGTCCTCGACCCCGACAGCCTGCTCGCGCTGCGGGTCAACGGCGCCGACCTGTCGCTCGACCACGGCTTCCCGGCCCGGGTGATCGTCCCGAACAACCCTGGCGTCCACAACACCAAGTGGGTCACCCGGCTCACCTTCGAGGCCTGAGCCGATGCGACGTCTCGCCCAGACGTATGGCGCGCACCCGCTGCACCTGGTCTCCCTGCTGGTCAGCTTCGCGGTCGCGGGGTACGCCGCCTACCAGGTGCTACCCAGCAACCCGGTCGGCATCGCCGTGTGGTTCGTCGGCGCCGCGGTGCTGCATGACCTCGTGCTGATCCCGGCGTACGCGCTGGTGGACCGGCTCCTGCACGGCCGACGTCGTGAGCGGTCGGACCCTGCGGTGCCGCGGCCCTGGGCCAACCACGTACGGGTGCCGTTGGCGTTGTCGGCCCTGCTGCTCGCGGTGTTCCTGCCGGCTATCCTGCGGCTCAGCAGCGGCTACGAGTCCACCACCACGCTGCCGGCCGACGGTTACCTGTGGCGCTGGCTTGTCATCACCGCCGTGCTGTTCGCGCTGTCGGGCCTTGTCTACCTCGCCCGGCTCCGGTCCCGCACCGCCTAGCTGCCTGCGAGGCCGCCCGGGGACCGCACCCTGCCGATATCGGGCGGACTGGGCGCGCGGCGCACCTCACGCGGTCCACTAGACTCGCTCGACGCCGCGGGGCGTAGCGTAGTGGCTAGCGCGCCTGCTTTGGGAGCAGGAGATCGCAGGTTCGAGTCCTGTCGCCCCGACCGTTCGCCCTTGCCACCGGTGCTGCCGGCTGGTTGTGGCGCGTTCGCCCCCGACCGTACGACCGCCGTCCCCGAGGAGCATCCCGACCGTGAAGAGCGCCGCCGAGACCCTGAACCCGACCCGGGTCAAGCTGACCGTCGAGGTCCCGTTCGACGAGCTGAAGCCCAATCTGGCCGCGGCGTACAAGAAGATCGGTGCGCAGATCCAGGTGCCGGGCTTCCGCCGGGGCAAGGTGCCGCCGGCGGTCGTCGACCAGCGCCTCGGTCGCGGTGTCGTCCTCGATGAGGCGGTCAACGACGCGCTGCCCAAGCTGTACGTCCAGGCGCTGCAGGAGAACGACCTGCAGCCGCTGGGACAGCCTGAGGTCGACGTCACCAAGTTTGTCGACGGCGACGCGCTGGAGTTCACCGCGGAGGTCGACGTGCGTCCCGACATCGAGCTGCCGGACTACAGCAACATGCAGGCCGAGGTTGAGCCGGTCGAGGTCGCCGAGGACGACGTCACCGAGCAGCTCCAGGGTCTGCGCGAGCGTTTCGGTTCCCTCAGCGACGTCGAGCGGGCCGCCGCCGACGGTGACTTCGTGACCATCGACCTGTCGGCGTCCAAGGACGGCACCCCGATCGAGGAGGCGCAGGCCAGCGGGCTGTCGTACGAGGTGGGCAAGGGCACCATGGTCGACGGCCTCGACGAGGCGCTGGTGGGGATGTCGGTGGGGGAGTCGGCGACGTTCAGCTCCACGCTGATGGGCGGCGATCGGTCCGGCCAGGAGGTCGACATCGAGGTCACCGTTCAGGGCGTGCAGGAGCAGGAGCTGCCCGAGCTCGACGACGACTTCGCCCAGACCGCGAGCGAGTTCGACACCATCGACGAGCTGCGCGCCGACCTGCGTGACAAGCTCACCCGCGGCAGGCGGCTCGAGCAGGCGGGCGCCGCGCGTGACGCGGTGCTGGAGAAGCTGCTCACCATGGTCGAGGTGCCGCTGCCCGACGCCGTGGTCGCCGAGGAGCTGGCCGGGCGTCGCGAGCAGATCACCCAGCAGCTGGCAAAGGCCGGGATGAGCCAAGAGGACTATCTCGAGCAGGAGGAGCAGACCGCCGAGGAGTTCGAGGCCGACCTGACCACGCGGGTCCGAGACGCCCTCGCTGCGCAGTTCGTGCTGGAGAAGGTCGCCACCACCGAGCAGCTCGGCGTGTCCGAGGGCGATCTCAGCCAGCACATCGTCCGGCGCGCCCAGCAGGCCGGCGTCACCCCCGACCAGTACGCCCAGCACGCCGTCGAGCACGACCACATCTCGCTGTTGGTCAGCGAGGTCGTACGCGGCAAGGCGCTCGCGACGATCGTCGAGCGGGCCCAGATCACCGACACGAACGGTGAGCCGGTCGAGCTCAAGACGCTGCAGCCGGACGGCACGTACGCCGACCCCGACGCGGTTGCTGCCGCGGCCGCCGAGCAGGTGGCTGCGGCTGAGCAGGCGGAGACCGCTGACGAGGCGAGCCAAGCGGCCGCCGACGCGGAGCCGCGGCAGGCCGAAGCCTGACGCAAAGCGTCCGGGTGAGCGGGAACGCCGCGGCGCCCTCGACAAGCGATCATGCATTCGTGCCGCCACAGGCCCAGCGATGCATGATCGTGGGCCAGCAGCGGGCATGAGGCAGCATGTGCGCGGTGATCACCCCCGAGCTCGCCCAGCGACTGCACGGCGCCGGCCTGTCCTGGGAGCCGGCGCCGGGCGACCGGTTCGTGGTTCCCAACCGGGACATGGATGACGAGGTCTTCGTCGTCAGCGACATGGTGGTCGACGTGCACGACCTACCGGGTGGACGTGTGATCGGCTTCAACGGCACCGTCGAGTGGGCGCTGGACAGCATCGCCGCCGCCGAGGTGGTGTGGCTGCCCCGCGAGGACCAGCTGCGTACCGCACTCGGCAACGCCTTCGTACGCCTGGAGGCGGTGCCGCTCGGCTGGGTGGTGGTCACCCAAGCAGAGGCGGGCGAGCAGCGCCACGCGGACGTCGACGCCGAGCGCGCGTACGCCCGCGCGCTGCTGCACGCGCTGGCTGGGTGAGGCCGGTCCCGCCGCGTACGCCTGCCGCGAACAGCACCCTCCGGGGCGTGGATGTGTCCGGACCCGCCGCTAGGGTCGAATCATGAACTCCCACGCTGGCTCCCTCGCTGCGGCTGTGGACCTCCCGCAGGCGGCGCAGAACAACGGCAACCAGGTCGGCCTCGACGAGCACATCTACCAGCGCTTGCTCCGCGAACGCATCGTTTTCCTCGGCTCGGAGGTGCGCGACCAGAATGCGAACGCGATCTGCGCGCAGATGCTCCTGCTCAACGCCGAGGACCCGGATGCCGACATCTTTCTCTACATCAACTCACCCGGTGGCTCGGTCGACTCCGGGATGGCCATCTACGACACCATGCAGTACATCTCCAACGATGTCGCCACCGTGGGCATGGGGCTGGCCGCTTCGATGGGGCAGTTCCTGCTCTGCGCCGGTGCGGCCGGCAAGCGCTACGCCCTGCCGCACGCGCGGATCATGATGCACCAGCCGTCGGGTGGGCTCGGCGGCAGCGCGAGCGACATCAAGATCCAGGCCGAGCAGTCCCTGCACATCAAGCGGCAGCTGTTCGAGCTGATCAGCGCCCACACCGGCCAGGACGTCGACCAGATCGAGGCCGACGCCGACCGCGACCGCTGGTTCACTGCCGACCAGGCGCTCGAGTACGGCTTCATCGACAACGTGGTCAGCAGTGCCGGCGAGGTTGCCGCGCAGGGCCGACCCGCACAGACCTGAGAGGCACCGCGATGAGCTACTACATCCCGCAATGGGAAGAGCGCACCTCCTACGGCATCCGCCGCATCGACCCGTACGCCAAGCTGTTCGAGGAGCGGATCATCTTCCTCGGCACGCCGATCTCTGACGACGTCGCCAACGCCGTCATGGCGCAGCTGCTGTCGCTGGAGTCGATGGACCCCGATCGCGACATCCAGATCTACATCAACTCCCCGGGTGGCTCGTTCACCGCTCTCACGGCGATCTACGACACGATGCGCTTCGTCAAGCCCGACATCCAGACCGTGTGCCTGGGCCAGGCGGCCTCGGCGGCCGCGGTGCTGTTGGCTGCCGGCGCGCCAGGCAAGCGGCTCGCGTTGCCCAACAGCCGCATCCTCATCCACCAGCCCTACACCGAGGGCACCTACGGCCAGGCCTCCGACATCGAGATCCAGGCCAACGAGATCCTGCGGATGCGCGCGCTGCTGGAGCAGATGATCGCCGACCACTCCGGCAAGACCCCCGAGGAGGTCAGCCGCGACGTCGAGCGGGACAAGATCCTCACCGCCGAGCAGGCGGTGGAGTACGGCCTCATCGACCAGATCCTCGGGTCGCGCAAGACGTCACTGGTCAAGGTCTGACGGCGGCGAGAGACTGTGGCGATGTTCGCCCCCGGCGTACGGCGCCGCATCGGCAAGCCGCCCCCGTGGGTGGGCACGACGGGGTACGGTCGAGTTCGTCAGCTCGTCGGCGTGGCCGTACCCACCCGACGCACCCGAGGAAGGGATGTCCTTCGTGGCGCGCATCGGTGACGGTGGTGACCTGCTCAAGTGCTCGTTCTGCGGCAAGAGCCAAAAGCAGGTCAAGAAGCTGATCGCGGGGCCGGGGGTCTACATCTGCGACGAGTGCATCGACTTGTGCAACGAGATCATCGAGGAGGAGCTCACTGAGGGCGCCGAGACCGCTGGCCTCGAGCAGCTGCCCAAGCCGCGCGAGATCTACGACTTCCTCAACGCCTACGTCATCGGCCAGGACCCGGCGAAGAAGGCGCTCGCGGTCGCTGTCTACAACCACTACAAGCGCGTGCAGGCCAGCGCCGCGGGCAGCAAGCACTCGGGCAAGGACGAGGTCGTCGAGCTCGCCAAGTCCAACATCCTGGTGATCGGGCCCACCGGCTGCGGCAAGACGTACCTGGCCCAGACATTGGCGCGCATGCTCAACGTGCCGTTCGCCATCGCTGACGCTACCGCCCTGACCGAGGCCGGATACGTCGGCGAAGACGTCGAGAACATCCTGCTCAAGCTGATCCAGGCCGCCGACTACGACGTCAAGAAGGCCGAGACCGGCATCATCTACATCGACGAGGTCGACAAGATCGCCCGCAAGAGCGAGAACCCGTCGATCACCCGTGACGTGTCCGGTGAGGGTGTCCAGCAGGCGCTGCTCAAGATCCTCGAGGGCACAACTGCGAGTGTGCCGCCGCAGGGCGGGCGCAAGCATCCGCACCAGGAGTTCATCCAGATCGACACCACGAACGTCTTGTTCGTGGTGGGCGGCGCCTTCGCCGGGCTGGATCAGATCATCGAGCGGCGCAGCGGCAAGAAGGCGCTCGGCTTCGCCGCCGACCTCTCGCCAGACGACGTCGACGACGAGAACACCATCTACTCCCAGGTGATGCCCGAGGATCTGCTCAAGTTCGGGCTGATTCCCGAGTTCATCGGCCGGTTGCCGGTCATCGCGACCGTGGACAAGCTCGACGAGCCGGCGTTGGTGCAGATCCTCACCGAGCCGCGCAACGCCCTCATCAAGCAGTACCGCAAGCTGTTCGAGCTCGACAACGTCGAGCTGGAGTTCACCGAGGACGCGATCTTGGCGATGGCCAACCAGGCCATGCTGCGCGGCACCGGCGCCCGCGGGCTGCGCGCCATCATCGAGGAGGTCCTGCTCAACGTGATGTACGAGGTGCCTAGTCGCGAGGACGTCGCCAAGGTCGTCGTCACCGACGAGGTCGTGCTGCGCAACGTCAACCCGACGCTGGTGCCGCGCGACAAGGCCCCGGCCAAGCGCGAGCGCCGCGAAAAGGCCTCCTGACCCACACCCCCTCACCCCGCACAGACGCGATCCGCGCATTTCGTACCTGACGAAATGCGCGGATCGCGGCGTGTGCCTACGTGTTACCGCGGCTCAGGGTGTGGGGTCGGCGTAGCTCCCTCCGAAGATGTCGGTGTTGCCGAAGGCCTTCGTCCCCCCCTGCGGGCAGTCCTGGTTCGGTCCCGGACGCAGCTCGGTCGAATGCGTGTTCGGCACCTCCGACGCACCGGCCCGGTCCCGGGCCCGGTCCCCGACGATCGGCTCGGTGGCGCCGCTGGTGACGTCGTCGACGAACGCCTGCCGGTACCGGTTGATGGCCCCGCACACGGCGGCGTTGCGGGTGTCGTTCCACACCGCAGAGCCGGCGTCACGCGTGGCCACGGCGTAGTTGTAGTCGCCGAGGAACTCCGCGGTCAGGCCGTTGGCGCTCGAACCACGAGCGTCGCCGATGGCCCCTCGGTGCAGCGATGTCACCGCGCCACGGGGGCTCACGTAGTTGACGACCCCGAGCATCCGGCGCGACGCCGTCGTGTTGTCCCGCCACGGGTCGAGGAACGCGTTGTAGACGACGTACACGTCAGCTCCGTCGGGGGCGATCGCCACCGCCGGCTGGTTGGCCCGGTCACCGGGGTCGGACACCACGTCCGGGGCGCTGTAGCTGCCGCCACCATTGGTCGACCGGATCAGGTACGCCTTCTCCTTGTTGGTGCCGGCCCGGTCGTCGGACCAGGTCAGGACGATCTCGTCGGTGGCGTCGGCGCCGGTCGGGGCGCCGTTGGCGATGTCGAGGCTGGGGAAGGTGTTGGTGCGTGCCCCGGCGATGCCGTCGATGGTGAAGCGCCCCTGGGCGGGGTCGAGCTGTCCGATCCCGGTGTGGGTCTGGATGACGCGGGGCCGCTCGAAGGTCCGGCCGCCGTCGAACGACCGCGTCTGGTAAAAGACCTCCGAGCCCAGGCGCTTGCTGAAGCCGTCGAAGACGACGTACACCACGCCGTCGGAGTCGGTCCGGATGGTGTAGCCCTGGCGACCGCCGGTCTGGTTGTTGTTGGTGGCAGCCGTCAGCTGGCGCTGCTTCCAGGTGTCACCGCCGTCGGTGGAGCGGGCGAACAGCACCGGCTCGGAGCCGGCCGCGCCGCGGAAGCCGACGTTGCACACGTAGGCGTTGCCGAAGTGTGGGCTGGACTCGGCGTTGTCGGCCCAGATCTGCTCCTTGTCGCTGAACAGCGCCTCGTTCTGCTTGGTGACGATGACTGGGTCCATCCAGGCGCTGTCGGTGCCGGCGGCTGCCGCCGCGACGTCGTCGGTGCGTGATACCGCGATCGCGCCGTCGCCGGCGAAGCCCCGGCGACCGGGGAAGTTCGTGGCGATATTCGCGTAGTAGAGCCGCTGGCCGTTGGACCAGGAGAAGTCGCCGGCCGCATCCGGGACGGGACCGAAGGCGAGCTCGGGGTCACCGTTGGATACCAGGTTGTTCTCGTAGTAGTGCGGCAGCGTGCCGATCCGTCCGACCGTCGGTTCGCACACCGCGGTGTCCGGAGTGTCGGTACGGCAGTTGGCGTTGCGTGCGGAGTATCCGGTGTAGGTCGGCTGGACCCAGGTCGTCCCGCCGTCGAGGGAGAACTGGACCCCGGAGACGCCCACACCCGGTGTGAAGGGGCAGTCGGTGTCGAGGCCGGCGTAACAGCGCTCGAGGTCGATATTGTCGTTGGCCCCGGCGGCCAGGATCTGGGGACTGACCGGGTTGACCGCCAGCCCCGGCTCGTTCTGCTTGTTGTGGGAGAAGTACCGGTCGTTGCTGCCGACCGTCACCTCGCTGTCTCCACCTAACGGCGCGGCGGCCGAGATGCCGGAGATCCCCAGGCACATCACCGCCGCCACGCCCACCAAAGTCATCCGTCGACCACGCATGCTGCCTCCTCGTCGTCACCAACCGGCCCTGTCGGCCTCCGTCGCGCGCCGGACGGGGGTTGTGTCCGACACCGTTGCGACACTGACGGTTGATCCGCATTTGCGCAATGATTTGTTACAAACCGGGCGGATTTCTTGGAGGTGGGGTTCGGTTCTCCCGACGTGTTCGCTCTACGTCAACTTCCAGTCACTGTGAGTGATGACTGGGCTGCGGTGGGGTACCCGGGCCAGGGTTGAGGCCTGGCCCGGACGGGCTGGGCGACGGGCGGCTACTGCGGGGCGAGCTCGGCCTCGACGCGCACCGAATCCGATGCGCCGTCGGCCCCAGCTGCCCTCTCGGACCCACTGGGCCCGTCGGGAGTGAGCACGAGCTTGCCGCTCACCCGGCCGGCGGCGCGCACGTCGGCCAGCGCGCGCAGCGCCAGCTCGAGGGTGGGTTCGGGGCCACGGGCTGTCGCGCTGAGCACCTCGGTACGCATCGACACCTTGGCCGCCGACTTGGCCCCGCGGAGCGCACCGAGCAGCGCACCGGCGGCGACCAGCACGTCGGGGTCCTGCGGCAGCGTCTGCAGGTCGGCCTCCGCGGTCGGCCAGGCGGCCCGGTGCACCGAGCCGTCCAGCCACCACGACCAGACCTCCTCGGTGACGTACGGCAGGAACGGCGCGAGCAGCCGCAGCTGGACGTTCAGGGCGCGGGCCAGTGCCGCCCGCGCCGAGAGCGCCGCGTCCGCACCGCGCGCGCCATACGCCCGCTCCTTGACCAGCTCGACGTAGTCGTCGCAGAACGTCCAGAAGAAGCGCTCGGTCACGTCCAGCGCGGTGGTGTAGTCGTAGGCCTCGAAGGCGGCGGTGGCCGCGTTCACGACCTGGCGCAGCCGCCGCAGCATGGCCAGGTCGAGCGGCTCGGAGACCGAGGCGTACAGCTCGGACGCGGCCGCCGCGCCGATGCCCGGCTGGGTCAGGACGAACTTGCTGACGTTCAGCACCTTCATCGCCAGCCGACGACCGACCTTCATCTGGGCCTCGTCGAAGGGGGTGTCGAGCCCCGGTCTGGCCGTCGCCGCCCGCCAGCGCACCGCGTCGGACCCGTACCGCTCGAGGATGTCGGTGGGAACGACGGTGTTGCCCCTGGACTTGCTCATCTTCTTGCGGTCGGGGTCGACCACGAAGCCTGAGAGCATCGCGTGCCGCCAGGGGATCGTGTCGTTCTCCAGGTGGGCGCGCACGACCCGGCTGAACAGCCAGGTACGGATGATCTCGTGGGCGTGGGTGTTGAGGTCCATCGGGAACGTCCGGGCGAACAGGTCCTTGTCACGCTCCCAGCCGCAGACGATGTGCGGCGAGAGCGACGACGTCGCCCAGGTGTCCATCACGTCGGTCTCGGCGGTGAAGCCACCCGGCTGGTCGCGCTGCTCCTCGACGTATCCGGTGGGCACCGACGACGTCGGATCGACGGGGAGCTCGGTCTCGTCGGGCACCAGCACCTTGCCCCGGACTCGTTCGCCGTCGGCGTCGAGGGGGTACCAGACGGGGAACGCCACCCCGAAGAACCGCTGCCGGCTGATCAGCCAGTCACCGTTGAGTCCGTTGACCCAGTTCTCGAACCGGTGCCGCATGAAGTCCGGTGTCCAGGAGATCTCGCGGCCACGCTCGATCAGCGCACCGCGCAGACCCGCGTCGCGCCCACCGTTGGCGATGTACCACTGCTGGGTCGACACGATCTCCAGCGGCTTGTCGCCGTTCTCGTAGAAGTTGGCCACGCGCTGGGTGGCACGCGGCTCGCCGTCGAGGTCGCCGGCCTCCCGCAACGCCTCGACCGTCGCCTCCCGGGCCGAGAACACGGTCTTGCCGGCGAGGTTCTCGTACGCCTGCCGCCCGGTCTCGGTCTCGATCCACGCCGGCGACTCGCGCAGGACACGTCCGTCCCGCCCGATCACCGTGCGGATGGGCAGCTGCAGCTCGCGCCACCACTGCACGTCGGTCAGGTCGCCGAAGGTGCAGCACATCGCGATGCCCGCGCCCTTGTCGGGCTCGGCGGCGGGATGGGCCAGCACCGGCAGCTCGACCCCGAAAAGCGGCGAGCGCACGGTGCGGCCGAACAACTGCTGGTAGCGCCCGTCGTCGGGGTGCGCGATCAGCGCCACGCAGGCCGCGATCAGCTCCGGTCGCGTCGTCTCGATCGGCACCGGTCCGTCAGGCCCGTGGAAGCTGACCCGGTGGTAGTGGCCGGGATAGTCGCGGGCCTCCAGCTCGGCCTGCGCGACGGCGGTCTGGAAGCTCACGTCCCACAGCGTCGGTGCCTCGGCCTGGTAGGCCTCGCCCCGGGCCAGGTTGCGCAGGAACGCCCGCTGGCTCGCCACCAGTGAGCGGTCGCCGATCGTGGTGTACAGCTGGGTCCAGTCCACCGAGAGCCCGAGCGTGCGCCACAGGTCCTCGAACACCGCGACGTCAGTCTCGATCAGCCGCTCGCACAGCTCGATGAAGTTCCGCCGGCTCACCGGTAGCTGGCGCTTGGGGTCGGGTTTGGCGGGCGGCTCGAAGGCCTCCTCGTACGGCAGCGTCACGTCCACCCGCACGCCGTAGTAGTTCTGTACCCGACGCTCGGTCGGCAGCCCGTTGTTGTCCCACCCCATCGGGTAGAACACCTCTTTGCCGGTCATGCGCCGGTAACGCGCGATCAGGTCGGGGTGGGTGTAGCTGAACACGTGCCCGACGTGCAGCGACCCCGACACCGTCGGCGGCGGGGTGTCGATGCTGTACACGTCGGCCCGCGCCGCGGTGCGGTCGAACCGGTAGGTCCCCTGCTCCTCCCAGACCCGGCTCCACGTCGCCTCCAGGCCCTCCAGCGCGGGCTTGTCGGGCACGCTGATCGCGTGTGGCGGGCGTGGGGTGTTCATGGGTCGCCATCGTACGGAGCGGGTGATGCCCCCCCGCCCCCTGCTCACGATCCGTGCCTTCCGACACGGACGAATTGAGCAGATCACGGGTGTGGTGAGCGGGCCGCTAGCGTGGGCGTCGTGCTCCACGCGCCACCCGACCAGCACGCAGCCGCGGTGCGCCGGCTGCAGGCGTCGTACGCCGCGCTGCCGGCCGATGCGCCGGTCCGGCTGGCCAAGCCCACGTCCAACCTGTTCCGGCCGCGCACCCGGGCGCAGGCCCGCGGTCTCGACGTGTCCGGCATCGACGGCGTGCTGGCCGTCGACCCGGTGACCCGTACCGCCGAGGTGCAGGGCATGTGCACCTACGAGCGGCTGGTCGCCGCCACCCTTGCGCACGGTCTGATGCCGCTGGTCGTGCCCCAGCTGCGCACGATCACCCTGGGCGGCGCCGTCAGCGGCCTGGGCATCGAGTCGACGTCGTTTCGGGCCGGGCTGCCGCACGAGTCGATGCTCGAGCTGGACGTGCTCACCGGCTCTGGCGACGTCGTGACCGCCACCCCCGACGGTGCGCACGCGGGCCTGTTCGCGGCCTTCCCCAACTCCTACGGCTCGCTCGGCTACGCCACCCGGCTGCGCATCGAGCTCGCGCCCGTCGCGCCCTATGTGGCAGTGCGGCACGTCCGGGCGCGCGACCTCGACCA
>Ga0183260_10004370_pt1 | contig 11230 bp, 10 predicted proteins | sample AntDrymUQ4972206_2_FD_129768 | JGI IMG/M metagenome (GOLD analysis project Ga0183260, IMG submission 129768) | Polar desert sand microbial communities from Dry Valleys, Antarctica - metaG UQ497 (22.06) (version 2) (version 2) | ecosystem: Environmental > Terrestrial > Soil > Desert | place...
CCGGCATCGCGCGCCATCTGCACGATCTGCTTGGAGGTGGTGCCGCGCACGATGGAATCGTCGACCAGCAACACCACGCGGTTCTTGAATTCCAGCGGGATCGGATTGAGCTTGCGCCGGACCGATTTGGCGCGTTCGCCCTGCCCGGCCATGATGAAGGTGCGGCCGATGTAACGATTCTTGATGAACCCTTCGCGGTATTTCACGCCGAGCAGGCTGGCGATTTCCAGCGCCGCATCGCGCGAGGTATCCGGAATCGGGATCACCACGTCGATGTCGTGCTCCGGACGCTCGCGCAGGATCTTTTCGCCCAGCGTCACGCCCATGCGCATGCGCGCCTTGTGCACCGAGATGTCTTCCATCATCGAATCGGGACGCGCGAAATAGACGTACTCGAAGATGCACGGCGTGTGCTCCTGCGGCGGCGCGCAGATCTGTGCGAACAACTCGCCGCGAGGGGTGATGACGATGGCCTCGCCCGGCGCGACATCGCGTTCCCGCTCGAACCCCAGGATGTCGAGCGCCACCGATTCGGACGCAATGGCGTATTCGTTGCCCGCATCCGTGATGCGCTTGCCCAGCACCAGGGGACGGATGCCGTGCGGATCACGAAACCCGACCAGGCCCAGTCCGAGCACGGTGGCGACGACCGCATAGCCGCCCTTGGCACGGCGATTTACGCCTTCGATGGCGCGGAACACGGCCTCGGGCGTCAACGCCTTCTGCGTGTCGAGTTCGTGCGCAAACACATTCAACAGCACTTCCGAATCCGAATCGGTATTGACGTTGCGGCGATCCTGCTCGAAAACCTCGCGCCGCAACGCATCGGTATTGATCAAATTCCCGTTGTGCGCCAGTGCAATCCCGTAAGGCGAGTTGACATAAAAAGGTTGCGCTTCGTCGATGCCTTCGTTGCCGGCAGTCGGATAACGGCAATGGGCGATGCCGACCTTGCCTTCGAGCAGTTGAATGGCTTTCGCGTCGAAGACGTCGCGCACCAGACCGTTGCCCTTGTGCACGCGCAGGTGCGAGCCATCAGCGGTGGCGATGCCGGCCGCGTCCTGGCCGCGGTGCTGCAATACGGTCAAGCCGTCGTACAGCGCGGTGGCGACTTCCGAAGTGGCTACGATGCCAACGATTCCGCACATGCCTGGATTTTCCTCTTGCGTGAAGCAAGCATGCCTGCGGCAATGCCTAATTATGCGCCGCTTGTCCACGGCAAACGTTTTACGGGGGTGGCCATGAACGCGCCGCTGCGGACCCACGGTGCTTCAGCCCAACTGGACACGCTCCGCCGCCCATGGAGGTAGCCAGTCGCGCAGCCACAAGGCCCCGGGCACCAACAGCGGCAGAATCTGCGATTGTTGCCAGCCGGGTTCGCGCGGCATTGCGGTGAAACCCATCAGCAACACCATCAGGCAGGCGATGGCCGCGCCGCGCGCCAAGCCCAATGCAAATCCGAGCGCGCGATCCAGTCCCGACAAGCCCACCGCATGCACCATCCGTCGCAGCATCCAGCCCACCAGTCCTACGAACAGCAGTACGCCGACAAAACTCAATCCGTAACCCGAAAACACATGCCGCGCGCCCGGCTCCGCACCGCCAGACAGCCACAGCGCCAATGCCCCGCCGAAATGAAACGCGGCCCAGCCCGCCAGCAACCAGGCCGCGATCGACACCAGCACGCCAACGAATCCACGCATCAGACCAAGCAACGCCGACGCTGCAATGACCGCCAGCAACAACCAGTCCGTCGCGATCATCGACTCGGATTACGGGTACGGACGGACGAGCCCATCGATGCCTATTTTCGCCCGCACCTGCGCCTTCAGCTGATCGGCATCGGCGCGACTCGCGACCGGCCCGACGCGCACTCGCGTCAACGTACCCTTGTCGGTCCTCACTTCCTCGGTGAATGCAGTCATGCCCGCGGCACGCACCCGATCGCGCAGTGCATTCGCATCTGCGGTCTTGCTGAATGCGCCCAGTTGCACGGCGAACCCAACGTTCGTTGCAGCAGGGGTCGGCGACGTTTGCGCGACCGGTTTCGCCGCTTCCACGGGCTTTGGCTCAGCCGCTTTGGCAGGTGGTGCTGGTAGCGGCTGTGGTGGTAGCGGCTGTGTTGGAATCGGCTGTGCTGGAATCGGCTGCGTGGAAACGGCAGCGGTTGTCGTCGTTGTAGCCGCCGGTTTGGCCGTGCCCGGCGCAGCGGTGCCGGCGTCAAGCACCACCACCGCTGCGTTGACGTCATCGCGGACATGCGCCGCGCGCAAACGGGCGGCCTCTGCTGCGGCGCGCGTCGCATACGGACCGATGCGAACCCGATAGGCGGTGCGTCCATTGGCCGTGGCAGCTTGCTGGAAACCCGGCAACTGCGATTGCTGTAGCGCGCGCACTACCGCCTGCGCATTCGCTGCCGTTGCATAACTGCCGAAACTCACTGCGTAATCGCCACCGGCTACCGCTGCGTGCAGGTTGTCGTTGGTGGACGTTGCAGCATCCGCCGGCAATCCAGCAGTGGATGACGCGCTGTCAGCGCCGAGCGGGGTCGTCTGGCTGACGGCCGCGGTAGCGTCACCGTCCCGTCCGGGTTGCATGCCGACCGCACCGCCATCAGGCATGTCGCCCGGCGTCACCAGCGGCAATTCGCGCGTTTCGTAATCGCCGCCCGGCGCATCGGGCATGTCCAGCGGCACGTCCGACACCCCACTCTCGGGTGCGGGGCCCTGGATCAGCATCGGAAGAAAGATGACCGCAAGCGCGACGAGGACGGCGGCGCCCCAGAGGCGCTGTTTCAGGGCAGGTTCCATCGGATCTCGCGGCGACCGGCGAATTGCCGTTTGAATTATACCGCCCTGTCGTTTGCCACCGGCAAAGCGTCGGCTGTGCAGCCAATGCAGTCTAGGTTTCGTTCAGTGCCAGCAATGCACCTGCAGCGGTGTGGAACGAGCCGAATACGAGGATGCGATCACCCGCTTTCGCAGTGGCATGCGCCGCCGATAGCGCCTGCGCAACCGCGGCGAAACTCTGGCCGTCACCGGCAGCGGTACCGCGAAGACGAATCGAGAAGTGTTCGGCTGTCATGCCGCGGGGACCGGCTTCGGTTAGTCCGGCCAGGAACCATGCATCAATCTGTCCGCCAACCGCAGCGACGATTCCCTCCAGATCCTTGTCGCCGAGCGCAGCGAAAACGGCGATCGTGCGACCGGTGATCGGTGCACCCCGCATCCATCCGGCTAATTCCCGCGCTGCCTGCGGATTATGGCCGACGTCGACAACGATCTCGACGCCATCGCGCTGCAAGCGTTGCAGCCGGCCGAGCAGCGATGCCGCCGCAACCCCCCGCGCATAAGCACTGTCCGGCAGCTCCACGTCGAGCGCCCGCAGCGCGGCGATTGCCGCGGCTGCATTGCGTAATTGTGCGGGCGCGGCAAGGCCCGGCATCGGCAACTCCAGTTCAAATCCAACTTCACGCCAGCGCCATGTCTCCGCATGGATGGGCTCGAAGAAATAATCGCAACCTGCACGTACTGCCGATGCGCCAATGGCATAGGCATGGCGCAATACGCTGGCTGGCGGATCATCCTCGCCCAGCACCAGCGGTTTCCATGCGCGGGCGATGCCGGCTTTCTCGAAGCCGATGGCCTCGCGATCGTTGCCCAGGTACTCCTGGTGATCGAGGTCCACGGTGGTGATCACGGCGACATCGGCATCGACGATATTGGTGGCGTCGAGCCGTCCGCCCAATCCGACTTCGAGGATTGCAAGGTCGAGGTCACTTTTGGCGAACAACCACAACGCCGCGAGCGTGCCGTACTCGAAATAAGTAAGCGAGATGTCCTCCCCTTCCGCAGAAGGATTCAACCGCGCCGCTTCGATCACTTCGAAAGCAGCGATCAGTTCCTCGTCCTCCGCATCCCGCCCGCCGATCCGCACCCGCTCGTTGTAGGTCAGCAAATGCGGCGACGTATACGTTGCAACCTTCCACCCGGCTGCGCGCGCAATGCTTTCGATGAACGCGACAGTGGAACCCTTGCCATTGGTGCCGGCAACCGTGATGACATGTCGCGCCGGCCGGGGCAACTGCATGCGCACAAAAACTTCGCGCACACGCTCAAGGCCCATGTCGATGGAACTGGGATGCTGGCGTTCGATGTAAATCAGCCACTCGGCAAGCGTGTGCATCGATGGCGGATTACTGGTGTTCATGCCGAAGGAGACCGCGGACAACGCCGATTGTGGCCCGTCATTGCGAAGACATCATGGCTTCTTGAATTGGTTAGGCACGCTGATCGTGTGGCGTGCAGCTGACGACGGGATCAACTTTGGCAGCATCGGCGGCGCAGGCATGGCGGTTTGCGGAGGTTGCGACCGGAGATAACGATCAAGTCCCGCGCAATCCTCGCGTTCTGCAGCCCCGCACAGCGCACTGGTGGCGAAGAATCCATTGCGGCCATCTGCGACGAGGCGCATTCGATACACGGACGGCGCGAACTTGAATCCTGCGGACAGCACGGTCCAGCGACTGAAGCCCTCCGTGTCGCCGAGGAAATACTCATCGACACCTTCCACCAGGGTGGGTTGGCGTCGACCGTATTTTTCAAGCATCGCCACCGCCTCGGCGACGGTCGCCACGCCGATCGGAAATGTATCCGCCACATATCCCGGTAATTTTCCATCAGGCATTGCCGGCGGGGCTTGCAATCGCATTTGACGCCGCGCCATGAAGTGGGCGTCGCGGGGGCGATCGGAGGGCAACGCGTAGTCCGGAATGTCTTGAGGCGACTCGTCAATCGTGAAATTGACCGGCACCCTGACGCGTTCGGGCTGGCGGGTTTTTCTGTCGATGGGTTGCGGTCCCAGTGTCCAGTTGCGTGCCGCTGAAACTGCTGCCGCATCGAGTTCATCGTAGCCGGAGCTTTTTTCAATGCTGGCTTCGGTGACGTGCCCGCAGCGATCGAGACTCAGAACCAGCACCGTCACGCCGCCGACACCATGCTTCATCAATGCCTGCGGATAGACCGGCGGCTGCCTGTCCGGCGCCGGGCAGATGCTGCCGGAAGTCGCAGCTTGCACGGCATTGGTCACGCAAAGGAGCCAGAGCGGGAACATCAGCGCAGTTCGCTGCGAAGCCATCTTCAAACCTCGATTCGTTTGGTCGAAACACGGACAAACAGACAGCTCATAAAGCGCGGTGCAGGGCCTCGCCAAACAACGCGGTGTGATGCGAACAATCGTTCAGGCGCACCACGTCGAGGTGTTCGGCATCGGGGCCTTCCAGCAGGTTCAACGTCGTCGGCGCCTGGCGGAATGTCCAGAGTCTGGATAGCGGAATGCCGAGAATGCGGCACAGGATCACGCGATTGACGGCGTCATGCGCGACCACCAGCAGCGTGTCGTCATCGCCCAGACCCTCACAGGCTCTGGCGAATGCCGGCCATGCGCGATCCAGCACGTGCTGCAGCGACTCGCCTTCCGGCATCAACACGTCGTGCGGCGCATCGCGCCACATCTGCAGACGCTCGCCGTCACGCTCGCGGATTTCAGTGGCCAGCAAGCCTTCCCAGGTGCCGTGTGCGATTTCCATCAGGCCCGCATTGATGGTCAGCATGGCCGCGCGCTCCGCGCCCAGCGCGAGTTCCGCCGTGCGCCGGGCGCGCGACAGCGGCGATGCCACGGCACGATCGATGCGCGTGTCGTGGAGGCGGCGCCCCATGGCTTCGGCCTGAGCCTCGCCGGTTGGCGACAGCGCGATGTCCTCCTGGCCTTGATAGCGGCCCTCGGCGTTCCACAAGGTTTCGCCGTGGCGAGCGAGCAGGATTCTCATGTTCCTGAAACCTCCAACCCGTCATTCCCGCGAAAGCGGGAATCTAGTGCCTTGGCTGTCACTTCATCGATGCAGCGCAGGTTCCCGAGCAAAAGTCGCTGGATTCCCGCCCTCGCGGGAATGACGAGCAACAGCAACAGCAACAGAAACGGCAACATCACAACGCCTCCAGCGACAGCACGCCCGGGATCGTGCGCAGTGCCAGCAGCTGCGCATCCGGCGCTGCGCGGTCGACGGTGATCGCTGCAAGGGCTTCGCCGTCGCCCTTCGCACCGAGCGAGAAATTGACGATGTTGACGCCTGCAGCCCCGAGGTGCGAACCCACCAGGCCGATCATGCCGGGCCGGTCTTCGTTGCGCATCAGCAATAGGTGCGCCGACGGATCGAAATCGAGTTCGACGCCATCCAGCCGCACCACCCGCGGGCCGCGATGCAAGGTTGCTTCCACTTCGCGGAATGCGCCGTGTTCGTCTTCGATCCGCAGTTTCAGCAAGCGATCGAAGCCATCGCCGTCGCCGCCCACGGTTTCGGCCACCACCAGACCACGCGCGGCGGCTTCGGCGAGCGCATTGACCGGGGTGACGCGACTCGACGCAGCGCCCAGCAACGATGCCACCAGCAAGCGCGTCAGCGGCCGGGGGTCCAGCGACTGGGCTCGTCCTGCATACGTGACATGCAATCGTGTGGGCGCCGGCACCAGCCGCGCGATGAGTTTGCCCAACGCCGACATCAACGGCATCCACGGTCCGACTTCACGCGCTGCTTCCGCCGTCAACGGCGGCAGGTTGACGCAGCCGGCGACGGCGCCGGTGTCGATGAAATCGATGATCTGCCGCGCCAGGATCGTACTGACGGCCTGTTGCGCCTCGCTGGTGGACGCGCCCAGGTGCGGCGTCAGGATCAGTTTCGGATGCGCGCGCAGCGGCGAGTCCGATTGCAGGGGCTCGGTGACGAAGGTGTCGAGCGCGGCGCCAGCGAGATGGCCTTCGTCCAGCAAACGCAGCAACGCTTCCTCATCGACCAGACCGCCGCGGGCGGCGTTGATCACGTACGAACCTTTTTTCATCAGGCGCATCTTTTCTTCGGACAACAGGTTGGTCGTTTCCTTGGTCCGCGGAATGTGCAAAGTGACGATGTCGGCCCTGGCCAGCAAGTCGTCAAGGGATTTCAGCGGCACGCTGCCCTTGCCGGCGGCCGAAGCCGGCAGGAACGGATCGAACGCCGCGACATCCATGCCGATCCCTTGCGCCTTGCGTGCAACGGTGCTGCCGATGCGGCCCAGTCCAATCACGCCGAGCTTTTTGCCCTCGAGCTCGAAGCCGGTCAAGCCCGCCTTGGGCCATTCGCCGGCTTTCATGCCGGCATCGGCCCGCGGGATGTGACGCGCGAGAGCGAACAACAACGAGATCGCATGCTCCGCCGCAGCCAGCGTATTGCCGTCGGGGGCGTTCATCACCGCGATGCCGCGTTCCGTGGCCGCATCGACATCAATCGTGTCGACACCGGCACCGGCGCGGCCGATGACCTTGAGCTGTCCGGCCTCCGCGATCGCATCGGCGGTGACCAGTGTCGACGAGCGCACCAGCAACACATCGATGCCGTGGAGCGCTTTGGCCAGCGCTGCAGGATCTTTGATCGGTTGAGACACCTCGACATCCCAGCCGGCCTCGCGGAACAGGTCGAGACCGTCTTCGTGGACGCCATCGCAAGCCAGCACTTTCATCGCATGCTCCTGGAAGGGGAAAGTCCCGCGGAGTCATGGCAGCCGGTATTGAAGATATGCCGCATGGGGCGGCGATATAGCGTTTAGTCGGGAGACGGGGCCGGCTGGCATGGGAGTCCGCGATGTCTCAAGCGTAGCAGACAAATTTCGAGAGACGGCAGGGGCCGCTGGCATCCATACATGTCATGCGACACGATGTGAACTCTTCAGGTGAGGCAGACCGAGCATGGGCAAGCAGATCAAGGGCGAATTCGAGGTTAAACGCAGCGTGGAACCAGCGTGCGACATGGGCGACGGCGTGGACGCGGGGCATTTCCGCTTCGACAAGCGCTTCCACGGCGATATCGAAGCGACCAGCGTGGTGCATATGCTCGCCGTCGGGACGGCTGTCGAAGGTTCGGCGGCATATGTCGCAATCGAACGACTGACCGGGACGCTGCAAGGTCGCAGTGGGAGTTTCTTCATGCAGCACAACGGCACGATGAATCGCGGCGCGGCGACATTGGCGTTGTCGGTGGTGCCGGATTCGGGCACGGACGAACTGGAAAATCTTTCTGGCACTATGAAGATCGATATCACCGACGGAAAACACTTCTACACGTTTGATTTTGCGTTTGGCGAAGAATGAACCAGGCAGCGGCTCTGGTAGGAGGCTTCAGCCCGGACATTTGCAGTTTTCTAGCATCGGGGCTGAAGCCCTCCCCCATGGAGCGAGCCTTGGCCCACCTGATCGATGCAGGTTCCACCGGCATGCAAGCCACAAAAAAGCTGCAGCGATACGGCTTCTTGCTTGTTTGCTACGCGTAAAGCGGCAGCGTCGGCGCTGAAAGTGGCAGCCATGCAGGTCAAAGCGGCATCGATGGCGTCAAAAGCGGCATCGCTGACGGTGCGCAGCGGGATCAATGGCGAAAAAAGCGGCATCACTGACGGTGAAAGCGGCAACGCTGGCGGATAAAGCGGCACCGTTGCCGGTGCGCAGTGGCATGCGTGTCGAAAAAAGCGGCAGCGCTGCCGGTCAAAGCGGCATCGATGGCGAAAAAAGCGGCATCGTCGCCGGTGCGTGATGCCATGCATGCCGGTCAAAGCGGCATCGATGGCGGTCAAAGCGGCAACGATGGCGAAAAAAACGACATCCATGCCGCTTGCAGCAACAGCGTCGGCGTACTGCAGGACAGGTTAAGCGCAGCGGTCACAAAAACGAGCCTAAGCGCGCTTCTTTGAAGCGTACACGCATGGCGACCCGGCTCCGGCAAGGCAGGAAAACACTGCCTGGTTACTTCCGCCACTCTTTGAGTCGCATAAAAAACGCCAGTCGAAACCGACTGGCGTCCTGAATCGAAATCAGTTCAACAAGAAACTACTTCTTCATCCTGGCCGCCACACCCAACTCGGCCAACACCTGCGGCGCCGGATACGCCTCCTGCATGATCCAGCGCATGTAGCGCTGATCGACAGAGATCATCCGCGTCATCACCGGGTCGAACACCCAGTTGGAACTGACCGACTCCCAGTTGCCGTCGAACGCAAGGCCTACCAGCTTGCCGTGCGCATCGAGCACCGGCGATCCGGAATTGCCGCCGGTGATATCCAGATTGGACAGGAAGTTGACCGGCACCGTCCCGAGGCGCTTGTCGGCAAGTCCACCGTCGCGCTTGGCGGCGATCGCATCGAGCAACGGCTTGGGCGCGTCGAACGGCGCCACGCCGGTGGCCTTCGCCGCGACTTCCTCAAGTCTGGTGAAAGGGGCCTGCACGCTGCCGTCGAGCTTGGTGTAGCCGATCACGTTGCCGAAGGTGATGCGCAGGGAACCGTTCGCATCCGGATAGACGAACTCACCCTTGCTCTTCTTGTAATCGGCAATCGCCTGCAGGTACAGCGGGCGGGCCGCGAGGATTTCGCCGGAACGGGTCTTGCGCTGTTCCTCCAGCCTCAACAATGTCGGCATCACTGCCACGGCGTACTGGATGGCCGGGTCCTTGCTGGCCTCGAATGCGGCACGGTCGGCGGCCAACCACTTAAGGCGTTCGTCGCTGTTGACCAGCTTGCTCTGGGTAAGGTTGTCGAGCGCCCGATCGACCGCTGCGGCGTCGTTACCGCCAAGCCATTGGTCGACCGCGGCCACGCGTTGCGACGCGGGCAACTTGAGGTACTCGTTGAGCCAGTAGGCCTGCAACGTCCGGTCCATGGTCGGAGCGTAGCGACGCTCCATCTGCTTGAGGCTGCCCTCGATCGTGGCGTAGTCCCGCTGCTGGTAGCCAGGCTCACGCGCGGTGTCCGGCTTGGCGCGCTCGATGGCGAGGCGATACAGCGATGTCGCCACCCCGCCCAACGCGCCGCCGCTCTGGGCAAGCACAAGGTCGCGTTCGCGCGTGGCCCGGGCCTGTGCGCTCAAGGCCACCAGTTGCTCGTGCGCGGCTAGCGCCGTCCTGCCGTCCGCGCCGCGTGATTGCAACCAGGCCTTGACCGCCGCTTCGTCACGGCGCTTGGTGGCCGCAGCCTCGGTGCGCGTGAACCCGGCCAACTGGCCATCGTAGTTCTTCAAGGTGTTCTTCCAGCCCTGCAGCTGACTGGCATACTTGACCGCGATGTCGGGATCGCGTTTGCCGGCAGCCTCGACCTGGGCCACCAGGTTCTTGTAGTGGCCGCTGATGGTCGGGTAGACCCAGCTGGCGGTATTGTCGAAATCGTCGGATAGCGCATAGCGGCTGGTGGAACCCGGATAACCGGCAACCATGACGAAATCACCCACCCCCAGCGGCTTGTCGGCGAACTTCAGCCAGCGCCTGGGCTGATACGGCACGTTGTCGGCCGCGAAGGCCGCCGGCTTGCCATCCTTGGCGACGTAAGCTCGGTAGAACGCGAAGTCGCCGGTGTGGCGCGGCCACATCCAGTTGTCGATCTCGTCGCCGTAGTTGCCGATGCTTCCCGGCGGCGCATAGACCAGCCGAACATCCTTGATCTCCAGATTGCGGAACAGGCGGTAGGTATTGCCGCCCATGAAGCTGTACAGGCGGCAGCGGAACCCGCCCGCGGCTTCGCAATCGGCGACCAGTTTCTTTTCGGTGGTTTCCACCGCCCTGGTCCGCGCCAGTGCATCGGGCGCGGCGGCAATCGCGGCCTTGACCTGAGCGGTCACGTCCTGGATCGAGTCCAGCACGAACACCCGGGCGGCGGGGCCGGCGGTGACTTCGTCCTTGCGCGTGGCAGCGTTGAAGCCGTCCTTGATCAGGTTTTTTTCCGGGGTGGAATTGAGCTGGATGGCGCCGTAGGCGCAGTGGTGATTGGTGACCACCAACCCTTGTGGCGAAACGAAACTGGCCGTGCACCCGCCCAGCGACACAACCGCGCCCATCGGATCGCCTGTCAGGTCGGCGAGCTGCCTGGGATCAAGCTTGAGGCCGGCTTTTTTCAGCGGACCGGCGATTTCGGGGAGCTGTTGGGGAACCCACATGCCTTCGCCCGCGTGGACTAACCCGCTTACGGCTATGGCGGCAGCGAGGACGGTCAGACGCATGGTGTTCTCCTGTGAATGGGTGATGTGATCGAGTTTATCCCGCCGCGCCTGCGGACCCCTTAACGAGGCCTTGCACGGGAGCCTGGCTCCCCACCCATGGCGTCAAGAAAGCCAAGGCCCAAGCCCACCCCAAGCGTCACTCGGCCGGCAACTGCATCTCGCGCAA
>Ga0183260_10004371_pt1 | contig 11229 bp, 10 predicted proteins | sample AntDrymUQ4972206_2_FD_129768 | JGI IMG/M metagenome (GOLD analysis project Ga0183260, IMG submission 129768) | Polar desert sand microbial communities from Dry Valleys, Antarctica - metaG UQ497 (22.06) (version 2) (version 2) | ecosystem: Environmental > Terrestrial > Soil > Desert | place...
TCCAGCAGCGCGTCGTAGACACGCTCCCGAGGCGCGTTGATGACCTGGCTGATCCGCGTCAAGGCCACGCCATCGACCCTAACGAGTGCCGCGTCGGACGACGAGGAGCAGCTGCCAACCCGGTGACCGCGATCCGCTGACCGCCGCGCGCGCGCCGCTGCTCCGTTAGCAGTCTGGGGGCCTCTCGTGTGTCGCTTGAGGATCCGCCTGCGGCAGGCGCGCCCCCCGACTCGGGTTGGCGTGCCTCTGGCGTGCTGGTTGCTGGCGGGAGCACCGTCAGCGGCGGGCGAGCAGCGGAAGCAGCGTCCGTTGGACGATCGGGGGCGGAAACGGCGGGGGCATCAACAGGACGGTCGTGTCGGCGTAGCGAACGACGTACGTTGCGGCGTCGCGCAGCGCGCTCCAGCTTTTGGGGAGCCCGCGCGGGGTCAGGCGCCCGTCGCGGTTGAAGGCCGCGCCGTCCTCGAGGCAGCGGCGCATCGCTCCCGCGGGATTGACCACGATGCGCAGGGTCGCGGGACTCGTTGCGTCGTTGCGCACGGCGTGTGCGTACCGGCCTTGACCATGACCACTTCGCCTGGCGCCGGTCGTCGGTCCTCCCCGGCGACGATGATCGTGACCTCGCCCTCGCGCAGCGTCCAGTACTCGACAGTCTTGGGGTGCAGGTGTTTGGGGATCCATCCGCCGGGATCGAGGACCAGGTCCACGGTCAGCCGTCCGTCGGCCTCGGCAAAGGTCATGTGGTGGCCGAAGACCGGATCGTCCGTCGTGGTTGCCACGCAGGCAACTTAGCGGAGAAGTGTACGGTCGGTCAACCATGAACTCCGAAGTCCGGGGCCGGCTCACACGTCCCGAGCGCCGCGCGGTCATCGAGGACGCCGCCGCCCAGCTCATCGCACAGCAGGGCTACGCCGCCACGACCCTCCTGCAGATCGCCGGTGCCGCCGGCGTGACCAAGCAGCTGCTCTACCAGCACGTGTCGTCCAAGCGCGAGCTGTACCTGTCGCTGCTCGCGCGCCACCGCGACGGCCTGCTCGCGCGGATAGGCGCCGCGATGGCCGAGCCCGGCGATCCTGCCGCGCGGATCCGCGGCACGCTGGATGACTGGTTCTCCTACCTCGAGGAGCATCCTCACGCCGCGCGTCTGCTGTTTCGTGACGTCACGGGCGATCCCGAGATCGAGGCCTTCCACGACAGCATGCGGGCCAGTGCGCGGACAGCCAACGCCGAGGTGCTCCGCCGCCTGGCCCCGAGCGACGATCCGGTCGACGTCGAGATCCTCGCCGAGCTCATCCGCGCCGCCACCGTCGGCCTCGCCCTGTGGTGGATCGAGCACCCAGAGGTGCCGCGATCACAACTCGTTCGGATCGCCTCGCGCACGTTCGTCGACGCAGTCACGCGCAGCTCGCGCCAAGACGCCCCCCGATGACCAGAACTTGCGCTCGGAGGATCCCTCAGCGATCGCGCCGAGGGAAACCGAACCGGGGCTGCCCGAAGGTGGCACCTCTGGCGAGGCGGCCCGGCAGCGGTACGGCAACAAACAGGAGGCGTAGTGGCTTTCGGTGCGTCCCGGCTGAGGATCGGTCAGCGGTGACAAGCTCGGTAGCCGCGGCCCCCCACTCGGGGAGAGGGCCCTGCGCGTAGCGTCCTTAGACTCGCCCGCGTGGCTCCGACCTTCGGCATCGACGCCCGCGCGGCGGCGGAGGTGCCGGCCGGGCGCGGACGGGTCGTGCGCGAGGTGCTCGGCGCACTGGCGCGGCTGGACGGCGACGAACGCTACGTCCTGTACTGTCGCGAGCCCGCCGAGCTGGGGCTCGACGGGCGCTTCGAGTGGCGCGTCGTCGACCGCCCCGACCCGCTCTGGCACCTCGACACCGCTCGCCGCGCCTCGCGCGAGTGCGCCGCGTTCCTGTCGACCAACTCGTACCTGACGGCGTGGTTCACGCGCGTGCCATGCGCCGTGATCGTCTACGACCTCGTGCCGTTCATCGCCGGCGCCCAGGCCCAGAAACGCGCGGCGCGGATCGAGAAGGCGACGATCGACGTCGGCGTGCGGCGGGCGCAAGCGCTCGTGTGCATCTCCGCTGCAACGCGGCGCGACCTCGTGCAGCGGGTGCCGTCGTCGGCGCCGCGGTCGCTGGTGATCCCGCTTGCCGCGGCCGCGCAGTTCGCGTCGCCCGGCACCCGCCCGTCTGGGATCGAGCGGCCGTACGTGCTCGCCGCCGGAACGCTCGAGCCGCGCAAGAACCTCGAGCGCCTGCTCGACGCGTGGGCGCAGCTGCGCCCGGCGCTGCGCGACGAGCACGAGCTCGTGCTCGTCGGACCCGTTGGCTGGGAGGCCGACGCGATCCGCGCCCGCGCCCGCGGGGTGCGCCTCACCGGCTACGTGCCCGACGAGCAGCTCGCCGCGCTGTACCACGGCTGCGAGCTGTTCTGCTACCCGTCGCTGTACGAGGGCTTCGGGCTGCCGGTGCTCGAGGCCATGCGCGCCGGCGCGCCGGTGATCACGTCCAACGTCTCGAGCCTGTCCGAGGTCGCCGGCGATGCGGCGGTGCTGGTCGACCCGCTGTCGGTCGACGCGATCGGAGCCGCGATCGAACGCCTGCTGGCCGATCCCGACGAGCGAGGGCGCCTGCGCGCAGCCGGCCGCGCCCGCGCGGCCCTGTTCTCCTGGGAACGCACCGCGACCGAGTTGCGCGACGTGCTGCGCCGCCTCGGCGGCGGGTAGCGTGGCGCGCGCATGGACCGCGGCATAGACGTCAACCTGCGCTCCGCGCCGCAGATGCTCGAGTACGTCTCGATCGTCGAGCGGATCGCCGGCGACGCGCCGGGCTCGATCCTGGACTGGGGCTGCGGGCTGGGCCAGATCTCGGATCTGCTGCAGCGAGCGGGCCTGAACGTCACGTCCTTCGACTACCGCGGCGCGGGCGCGCCCGACGCCGTGCAGGCGCTGGCGCACTTCCCGAACGTTTGCGCCTACCTCTCCAGCGACCCGCGCCGGCTCCCGTACGCGGACGTGTCCTTCGACGCCGTGCTCAGCTGCGGCGTGCTCGAGCACGTGCTCGACCCTGACGCGAGCCTCGACGAGCTCGCCCGCGTCCTGCGGCCCGGCGGCACGCTCTACGTCTACAAGCTTCCCAACCGCCTCTCCTACCTCGAGTGGACCGCGCGCCGGCTGGGGATGTACTACCACGGCGCCGAGCCCGACGACCTCGTCTACACCCCGGCCGGCGCCCGCGAGCTGCTTGCCCGCCACGGCTACCGCGTGACCGAGCTGCGCCTCGCGAACATGCTGCCGCTGACGCTCGATATGCCGCTCGCCCAGCGCCCGCGAACGGCGCGCGCGATCTGGTCGGCGAACCGGGCACTCGCGCGCGTGCCCGTCTGCAATCGGCTGGCGACGAACGTCGAGGCGGTCGCCGCGCGCCCGGCGCCCGGCGCCGACTTCTCCAACAGCGCTCCCGTCCCACCAGCTGCGTGGAAGATCGCGCTCGTGCGGGCGCTGGCGCGCCTGCCCCCATATCGCTGGCCGGCGTTTCGGCGCCGGCTCCTGCGCGCGCGCCGGGCCCGCCAGCGCGCCCGCCGCCGGGCAGCCGAGGCGCGCGGCGATCGGTCGCTGTCGCGTCCGTCGCTGTACGGCATAGCCGACAGCCTGGACCGCTACCTGCCTGCTGACGGCGGCTTCTTCGTCGAGGCCGGGGCGAACGACGGCTTCGACCAGTCCAACACCTACCACCTCGAGCGTTTCCGAGGCTGGCGCGGCCTGCTCGTCGAGCCCGTGCCCGAGCTGTACCGCGAAGCGCTGCTCGAGCGACCGGGTGCCCAGGTCGTCAACTGCGCGCTGGTCGCGGCCGAGCACGATGGATCGTCCGTCTCGATGCGCTACGGCGGGCTGATGTCGATCGTGGCCGGGACGCACGGCAGCGAGCAGGACGACCGCGCCTACCTCGCCCCGGCCTTCGCGCTCGGCTTGGAGGAGGAGTACACGTTCAGCGTGCCCGCGCGCACGCTCAGCTCGCTGCTCGACGAGATCGGCGCGCCGGCCGTGGACCTGCTCTCGCTCGACGTCGAGGGCTTCGAACCGCAGGCGCTGCGCGGGCTGGACCTCGATCGCCACGCGCCGCGTTACATCCTCGTCGAGATCCACGACATGGAGTCCGGCCGCGGACCGGTCGAGGCCGTGCTCGGCGACCGCTATGTCGCAGTGCAGCAGCTCTCGCCGCTGGACCTGCTCTACGCGCGGGCCGACCAGCCGCAGGCTCAGACTCAGAGCAGGCGGTCGTAGGCCGCCGCGAGGCGCGTCGCCGCCGCGCCTGTCGAGTACTGCTGCAGGCGCGCCGGGTCGTGCTCGACGCGCTCGCGCGCCGGCCGCGCCAGCGGGCCCGCCGCCAGCTCACGCGCGAGGGCCATCCAGTCGCCGGCAGCGAAGTAGCGTCCGCCGTCGCCGACGACCTCCGGGATGGCGCCGCTCGTCGAGGCGACGATCGCAAGGCCCGACGCCATCGCCTCGGCGAGCACGAGCCCGAACTGCTCCTCCCAGAACGCGCGCGGGGTGTCGAAGAGATGCAGCATCGCCTGCGCTGTCGCCAGCGACGCGAGCACCATGCACGAAGCGCCGGCGAACACATCCGGCATCTCGTCGTAGGCGACGGAGCGAAACGTCACGTGATCCTCGATGCCGAGCTCGCGCGCGTGATCGCCCAATCGCCGGCGCTCGGGGCCCGAGCCGAGGATCAGCAGGCGCGGACGCAGCTGCTGCAGGCCGTCCAGACCCCTGTGCAGCGCCGCGACGGCCCGCAGCACGTCCTGATGGCCCTTCTCCCACACCAGCCGCCCGGGCGAGACGATCGTGTGCTGTGTCGGAGCGAGCGCCCGCGCCGCAGCGGCGCGGAAGCGCTCGAGGTCGATGCCCGGGGCACAGAGCTCGATGCGATCCTCCGGCACGCCTTCGAGCAGCAGGGAGTGGCGGGCGCGCTGCGTCACGGGCAGGAAGAGGTCGGTCCGCGCCAGCACCTGCGCGCGGTACCGGCGCGCGTGGCGCCGGTTGCGGAAGGCGTTGAGCAACGGGATCGTCTCCCAGACCGTCTGGACGAGCTTGAAGCGCCCCTGCGCACGCGCCGCGCTCGCGCTGAACCAGAACGACAGCTCCTCGGCATGGACGATATCGGCACCGCGCAGCGCCTCGTCCAAGCGCAGGTAACGGTCCCCGGCGACGCGCGCAGCGACGTCGCCAAGGCGGCCCTTCGGAAGCTTCGCGCGCAGCGTGCGCACGGGAACGGGCAGCAGGGCGAGCTCGCCGACGTCGTAGCGGTTCGCCTCCGAGCTGAGGTAGGAGACGCGGAAGCGCTCGGGCAGGTCTACCCACTGGCGCAGCTCCCAAGGCGTGGCGAGGTGGCCGCGAACGACGACGACGTTGGCGCTGCGCTCAGCCACGGCTGCCGGACCCTAACGCGCGCTCGTAGGACTCGAGCGTCAGCTGCGCCGTCCGCTCCCACGTGAAGGATCGCACCCGCTCGCGGCCACGCCGGACGAGGTCGGCGGCGCGCGCGCGATCGCACAGCAACGTTCGCAGCGCCGCCGTCACCGCCTCCTGGACGTCGGGATCGAACAGCAGCGCGGCGTCGCCCGCGACCTCCGGCAGCGCTCCACGGTCCGCGCATGCGACGGGCACGCCGCGGCACATCGCCTCCAGCACCGGCAGCCCGAAGCCCTCGATCCGTGATGGCAGCGCGAAGCAGGACGCCAGCCCGTAGAGCCCCTCGAGCTCGGACTCGGCGACCCAGGCGAGGAAGCGCACGCGCTCGGCAACGCCCAGTCGGCGTGCCAGCTCGCGCAGTTCCTGCTCGTGGTCGGTCGGCGCGCCCGGCGTCACCAAGATCGCGCCCGGCAGCGACGGCAACGCCTGGATCAGCGCTGCGATGTTCTTGTACGGCCGCTTCTGCGCGACGCAGAGAATCACGGGGGCGTCGCCGAGCTCGTAGCGCGAACGCAGCCTTGCCTTGTCCTGCGCCACAGCGAGAGTGCCGTCGCGGACGCCGAGCGGCGCGACATCGATCTTCGCCGCATCCAGGCCGATCGTCTCGCTGAAGTCGCGCGCCGCGGCATGCGACAGGGCGAGCACCCTGTCGGCCCCGCGCGCGCTCATGAGCGACAGGCGCCGCAGCGCCCGCACGGCACGCGCATCGCCCCACGCCGCGCCCTCGTGCAGCCAGATGAGGTCGAGCAGCGTCACGACCGACCGTACGCGGGGGATCCGCAACGGCACGACGTTCGCCAGCCCGTGCACGAGCGCCACCCGTCGCGCGATCGCCAGCGCCGGCAATCCTCCGAACTGCGCCGCGAGATGAAACGGCGGACCGCTCAGGCGCACGGGCATGACCTCCCAGCGCACGTCCGCGGCCCACGGCTCGGCACGCAGGTCCTCGGGCGCGTCACGGCTCACGACGAGGTGCAGATGCAGATCCGGGCGCAGCGCCAGCAGCGCGCCGACGAGCTCGCGCGCGTAGCGTCCGGCCCCGCCGGACGCGGGACCGAGCCAGATCATGTTCAGCGCGACCCTCATCGGGGTCGCAGCGCCTCGAAGACCTCCACCGGAACCGCTCGAAGCAGCACGAGCGCGCCGGCGTACACGGCGCCGGCGAGCGCCGCAGCAAGCAGCGGATGCAGGGGAACGACGAAGGCAACCGCAACTCCCGCCGCGGCGGCCAGCGTCAGACGCGGCATGAGCTCGAACGAGATCTGTGTTCCGTCCTCGCCGCGCCGCAGGGCAAGGAAGTAGCCGGCGACGAGCGCGGACTCACCGGCCAGGTTCGCGTACGCGGCGCCCATCGCCCCGTAGTCGGCGGCGAGAGCGAGCGTCAGCGCCGACGCCGTCGCAAGCGCCGCACCGTTGGCGAGCAGGAGCGCGCGATGGCGTCGCAGCGACAGCAGCGCGAAACCACCGAGCGCGGCGAGGAAGCTCGCCAGGAGCGCGATGCCCTGGATGCGAAGGACAGCGACGGAGCCGTCGTACTTCGAGCCCGCGAGGACCTCGATGACCGTCGGCGCGGCAACGACGGTCACGAGTGCGACGGCGATCCCCAGGAGCATGCAGACCTCGAACAGCCGTTGGACGGCATAGCCGAGGCGACGTCGATCGTCACGCGCGGCGCGTGCCAGCACGGGAAATGCGGTCATCACGAGCAGCCCGGGGATCGTCGCGATCACGACGAAGACGCGGAACGCCGCGCCGAAGATGCCCGTCTCCTGCTCGGTCGCGACGAGCGACATGAGCACGACCGTCACGTAGGCATAGATCACGCCCACGGCGGTGGCCGCCGCGAAGGGCAGCGTCAGCGCAAGCAGCCAGCGCCAGGTCGCGCTATCGAACGAGGGAGCCAGCGATACCTGTCCGCGAACGAGCCAGCCGGTCAGGACGAGCAGCGCAAGCGCTGCCGGCAGCGGCGCCGCCAGCAGGACCGCGAGCCCAACTCCGGCAACCGCTGCGGCCAGCAGAGCGAGGACGGTGCCGCCCTGGCGCAGCAGATCAAGCGCGGTCACCCAGCCCAGACGCAGTCCGGCCTGCAACGGTACGCCGATCGTGCCCTGCGCCACCTGCAAGACAAGCGCCGCACCGGCCAGCGCGACCCCGGCCAGCATCGGGGCCGTGTACCCAGCCACGAGCGCGAACCCCAGCGCGAGCGCGAGACCAGCAGCGGTGAGGACGAGACGGATCCCCAGCAGATTGCGCATGAGGGCGTCGCGCCCCGCTCCCTCACGCACCGAGTACTCGCGAACCCCGATGCTCGTCATGCCGGCGTCAGTCAGGCCTGCGACGATCGTCACGAGGGCGATCGCCTGGGTGTAGCGACCGAAGTCCGCCACCGACAGGTATCGCAGCAGGACCACGGCGGAGGCCACGCTCATGGCGACGCCGGCACCGTAGCCGAGCACCCGCAGCACCCCGCCGCGGATGACCGTCGGCCCGGCCGCGGGCAGGTCGAGGATGTCGTCGCTCGCAACCGGGCCGCGGTCGTCCGCCATCCGCGTGTTCACGACAGGTCGCTGAGGGCCAAGCAGGCCACCGCCCTCGCGGCGACGGCTCCGTCAGCGCTGGCATCGTGCTCGTCATCGCGAAACCGGGCCTGTCTCGCTGCATCGAGATCGCTGGTCTGCCAACCCCCGGCGCCGTACGCGAAGACCGCGATCTGCGCGCTGCCCGCGCCCGCCGATCGCACGATGCGCTCGATCCCGAGGCGGTCGAACTGGCGCATCCAGCCGCGGTCCTCGGCGCAGCCATAGGGCACGGTCACGAGCATGTGACCGCCGGGCCGCAGCACCCGGCGCAGCTCCCTCAGAGCCTGGTCGAGCTCACCATCGGGATCTGGGGCGCGCGCAACGGGCACGCCGTAGCGCTCGTTGTCCATGCCAACGTGCTCGAGCGTCGAGCAGGAGACGATCGTGTCGAACAGGTCATCGCGATAGGGCAACTGGCGCAGGTCGCAGAACGTGTAGGAGACCCGCCGTTGCACAAAGGCGGACAGCTCTGGCTCAAGCGTCGCGATGTGCAGCTCGTCGAGGGTCGGAAGAAATGCGTCCAGGACGTGCGCATGGTTCAGCGTCGAGCCGGCATCGAGGACGCGCCCTGTCGGCGCCATCGCCAGCAACCAAGGAAACTCGACGACGCGCTCGTCGAGCCGCTTGCCGTAGCCGCGGGGCAGCCGGCCGCCCTGTTGCACCGCAGCGAGTAGCTGCAGATCTGCGAGCGCTGCCGTCACGGTCCTGACGTGACGGCCGATATATCGGCGCGTGCGTATCTCCAGTCGGATGCGCGACGGCGGGGGCAGCCTCATGGCGCGCAGGATGGCAGTCTTGGGATCGCCCGATGCAGCGCGGGCCCGCGCGCTGCCGGCCGCGCACCCCGCGTTGCTCAGCTGCGCCATGCCCAAAGCATCCCGTGGCCGTCGGCGCGAGCGAAGATCGTCTGCGTTCGCTGGCCGGCACGGGCGAACACGGCCTCGACGGCCGCGCGCGGATCGGCGTGCGGACACAGGTGCGGGTGATACTCGAGCACGGTGACCGGCGGCGGCGCGGCGACGAAGCGCGGGTCGTCGAGGATCGCCCACTCGCCGCCCTCGATGTCCATCTTCAGCAGATCGACTCCCGGCAGTCGCGCGAGCACGTCGATCGCTGCAACGCTGCCGGCGGCACCGGGCGCGATCCGTGACAGCGACTCGCCGCCGCTCTCGAAGGGGACGCTGCCGTCGTGGTCCGCGGCAGCGGCCGCCACGAGCTGCCACTTCTCGCCGCGACCGGCGAGCTGCATGCATTGGCGCAGGATGGCGAGGTTTGCCAGGTCGGGCTCGACCGCCGTCACAGCGGCGTCCGGCCAGCGGCCGGCTGCGAACACGCCGAACAATCCGACGTTCGCGCCGAGGTCGAGGATCCGCAGCGGGCGACCGTCCAGCAGCGCAGCGACCTGCGGTGGCGGCTCGTAGTCCGGAAGGTGGAAGATCTCGCCCAGCGTGACGACGTCCGCCGAGCTGTGGCGGATCACCACGGGCAGACCACTCGCGCGCGTTCGGTAGCGGCCGAGCGCCCGCGAGCGAAGTAGCTCGCGCGCGACGAAGCGCAGGCTCTCGCGGACGCAGCGCGCGCGAAGCGCCAGCGCGACGGCCGGCTCCACGCGGGGCGAGCCGCCGATGCGCTGCAGCACGCGCCTCATCGGCGGCGCGCCGCCCACGCGCGCTCGAAGCTTTCGAGCGTCTGCGCCGCCGTACGCTCCCACGTGAACGCCGCCTGATGCGCATGACCGTGCTCGACCAGCCGCGCGGCAAGCGAGCGATCGGTCAGGACGTCGCCGATCACCCGCGCGATGTCGGCCTCGTCGAAGGGATCGAAGTAGCGCGCCGCCGGACCGGCAGCCTCCGGCAGCGCGGATGCGTCGGAGCAGGCGACCGGCACGCCGCGCCGCTGCGCCTCGAGGATCGGGATGCCAAAGCCCTCGTTGACCGACGCCACGACGAAGCAGCCCGCCGCGGCGTAGAGGCCCTCGAGGTCCGCGCTGTCGACGTAACCGAGGAACGCGACGGCGTCCGCCAGCCCCAGGGCAGCCGCATGCGCCCGCAGCTCCTGCTCGTGCGCCGTCGGGTTGCCGGGCAGCACGAGCACAGCACCCGGTACGCGCTCGCGAACGCCCGCCATCGCCGACACCAGCCGGCGCAGGTTCTTGTGCGGGCGCTTCTGCGACAGGCTCAGCACGAGCGGCCCGTCCGCGAGGCCGAGTCGCTCGCGCAGCGCCGGCGTCGGCGTCGGCGTCGGCGCCACGAGCTCGTCGATCCCGTGGCCGGGATACACGACGTCGATCCGCGACCGCGGCACGCGCAGGTGCTTGACGATCTGGCGCGCGCCGTCATGTGAGATCGCGATCACACGGTCAGCGCGCCGCGCGACCGGCGGCACGATCGTCCGCCAGAGCGCCATCGTGCCGGCCACGGCCGGATCGGGCGCGACGATCCACGTGATGTCGGCCAGCACGACGACGTTGACGGCGCGCGTGCGCAGGGGCGCTGTCAGCGCCACGTTGTAGAGCGTGTCGACGCCGCGTCGCGGCGCCAGCTCACCGAGGATCGTGAGCTCCGACGCCGCTCGCAGGCCGCGCCGGCCCAGCAGCGGGTGCGTGATCAGCGCCACCTCGCCGGCCCAGTCCTCGTGCTCGAGCAGCGCGCGGCCGGACGGGGTGAGGAACACGCTGAAGCGCACGTCCGGTGCCAGGCGCATGAGCTGCGGCACGATCGCCCGCGTCTGCGTCTCCAGGCCGCCGAAGCGCGGCTGCAGGAAGACCGCGTTGATGCCGACGTGACGAAAGCTCCAGGCCATTCGCGGCCTTCTACGCCGGCGCTTCGAGCACTTCGAGCTCCGCGCGGATGTTCATGGCCGGGAAGCGAAACGCGAGGTAGGCCTCGTAGGGCATCGGAAAGCGGTTGGCGAAGCGGCCGATCCCGAGCGCGCGAAACGGAAACCAGAGGTCGATCGTCACGTGCACGACCCGCAGGCGCACCTTCGTGTAGTGAGCGAAGCGCGGCTGGGCCAACGTGCGGATCGCCTCGGCCGAGAAGTAGTGCAGATGCGTCGGGTCGCTGTAGGCCAGCAGCGAGGAGAAGTGCGGCGTGCGCAACTGGATCCGCGCGCCCGGCCGGCAGATGCGGTACAGCTCGTCGATGACCTTGATCGGCTGCGCCAGGTGCTCGA
>Ga0183260_10004372_pt1 | contig 11227 bp, 9 predicted proteins | sample AntDrymUQ4972206_2_FD_129768 | JGI IMG/M metagenome (GOLD analysis project Ga0183260, IMG submission 129768) | Polar desert sand microbial communities from Dry Valleys, Antarctica - metaG UQ497 (22.06) (version 2) (version 2) | ecosystem: Environmental > Terrestrial > Soil > Desert | place...
GTCGCCGCCCAGCGCGGCGAGATTCCGGCGGCTCCCGGTCGAGAAGTTGTCGAGCACGCGAACGTCGTCGCCCCGCTCGAGGAGCGCCTCGACGAGGTTCGAGCCGATGAAGCCGGCGCCGCCTGTGACAAGCACGCGACTCAAGCGGGACGCTCCGCAACGACGTGGTAGTTCGCGGTGAGGGTGCCCGGGCGCTCGTCGCGCAGCGCGCCGACGCGCGCGTCCAGCGCCCGGCCGAGGCGGTTCGCGGCCGCGACGGCTCGTCGGCGAAGCGGGCGCAGCGCGCCGCGGCGCAGGACGTGGTCGAGGTAGAGGCCGTTCAGCATCGCGAGCGTCGAGGCCGTGCCGGCCCCCGCGGTGACGGTAACCGAAGCCCACGTGCCGTTCGCGGCGAAGAGGCGCTCGAGGCCCGCGCCCGTCCATCTCCAATAGTCGACGGGATTCGGGTGGTAGACCATCGTCCCGTGCGTCGAGAGCAGGACGCGCCCGCCGCGCCGGACGACCCGGTGGAGCTCGGCGATCCCCTTCGCAGGCTCGTCGACGTGCTCGAGCACCTGCGCGCAGAGGACGACGTCGAAGCTCTCGTCCGGCGCCGGGATCGCCTCGATCGGCCCGTGGAGCGCAGCTCGCGGGTTCTGGACCGTGTCGAGCCCGACGATCTCACTAGCGTGCAGCGCGAAGATCGGCCGATACGGCATCTCGCCGCAGCCGACGTCGAGCAGGCGGTACGGGCCGAGGTCGTCGGCAGCGCGGCGCGCCTCCGCCGCGAGCCAGCGCGCGAGCGGTTCCCTGACCGCGTAGCCGGTCGCCGAGAGGGGCGGATCGAGCCGCTCGTCAGCCACGGACGCTCACGAGACCGATCGCCATCCAGGTGAGGGCGCCGAGAGGCAAGCCTGAGACGAGCCCGATCCCTCCCCAGACACCGACGACGACGGAGAGCCAGCCGAGCCCGAGCAGCGCGACCGGGGAGCTGCGGATCCCGCGGACACCCGCCGTCACCGCCGCGGCGGCGAGGCCGAGCAGAAGTGCGATCCCGGCGATCCCGAGGTCTGCCGCAGCCTGGAGGTAGAGGAGCTGGATCCCCCAGGGACGGTCGGCCGCGGGAAACGCCTGCGCCGGCTCGTCGGGAAAGCGCTCGCGCGCGTCGTCCAGGTACGGGGTGTACGCCCACTCCTCGCTCGAGGCCTGCCAACCGACGCCCGCGACCGGGTTGTCGAGCCAGATGCGCCCGCCGATGTACGCGAGGAGCGTCCGGTGCGCGTAGCTCTCCACGCCCGTCTCCTCGACGCGGTCACGGATCCCGAGGAACTCCGCGAAGCGCTCGATCGTCTCGGCGCGCATCACCGCGGTCCCGGCGGTGACGAGGACGACGACGCCTGCGAGCGCCAGAGCACGTCCCGGCCGGAGGGCCCGAACCGCCCGTGCCCCGACGAGGATCGCGGCAACTGCGAGCCAGAGACCGAGGACGGCAGTCATCGCACCCGACAGCACGACGCCGAACGCACCGCTCGCGAGCGCGACGTACGAGAAGCGACGACCCGCCGGGCGACCGTCCCCCAGGGCCACTCCCACCGCCCCGACGACGAGCGCCGCGCCGGACAGCGCCGCGAAGTCGTGGATCCCGACGAACGACGGCTCGCGCTGACCCGGGCGCTTGCCCTCGAACTCCGAGACGACGCCGAGGAACTGGAGCAGCCCCCATCCGGTCGCGGCGACGCTCCAGGCGGTCACCGCCCGGAGGAGCGGTACGGCCTCGGTCGTCGAGCGGACGAGCAGGACGGTCGCCGGGAGGAGCAGCGCGTACCAGGCGAACTTCGCGACGCTCACCGCGTGGGGTGCGAGCGCGTAGTCCTCGCCGAGGAGCGAGGGTGTCGCGAGCGAGAGCGCGCCGACGAGCACGAACGCTGCCGTCAGCAGGAGCAGCACACGCGCACGCGCGAGCGGAGCCCAACCGTCGCTCCGCGCCCGGATCAGGGCGGCGGTGACAACGAGCGCTATCGAGGCATCGGCAAGCGTCGCGTCCACGGTCGTCGAGCCAAGGCCGACCGAGACGCTCGGCTGGTAGGTGGCGTGGAGGAAGAGGAACGGCACCGCGCCCGCGAGCACGAGCGACGTCCACGGCGCCACTCCGACGATCGTCCGCGGGTCTCCACTCATCCGGTCGACGGGCGAATGCGCGCGAGGCAGCGGCTCGGCCGTCACCACGAGGATGGTAGTGGGGTCTGTCCCCGGAGGGGACTGACCCCCGTGCTACGAGCGATGCCGACCGCAGGACACTGCTCGGAGCGCGGGGGACAGGCCCCTTCGGGGCCAGTCCCCAGAGGGCCAGTCCCCTGCCTACAGTTGCGCGATGGCCCGAATCGTGAACCGGCGCCGGATCGCGACCGCCGGCGGGCTCTATCTCTCCGTCGGGCTCGGAATCGTCGGCACGGTCGCCGCGGCACGGCTCCTCGGGCTCGAAGACTTCGGGCGCCTTGCGGCGGTGCTCGCCGTCGTTGGCCTCGCCCAGACGCTTCTCGACCTCACCGTCGAGGAGAGCCTCACGAAGTTCGGCTTCCGCTACGTCGCGGCCGAGGACTGGGGGAAGCTCCGGCGGCTCTTCCGGCGGGCGCTCGAGCTGAAGCTCGCCGGTGGGGCGCTGGCGAGCCTCCTGCTCCTCGCGTTCGCGCCGCTCGCCAATCGCGTGTTCGGCACGGAAGGGCTCGCGGTGCCGATGGTGGCGGCCGCGGCGATCCCGCTCCTCGCCTCGCCCGAGAACGTCAGCGCGAGCGCGCTCCTCCTCCGAGGCCGCTACGACCTGCGCGGCGCGCTGCTCTCGGTGACGATGGGCATCCGGCTCGTCGCGATCCTGGTCGGTGCCTCGCTCGGAGTCACCGAGGCACTCGTCGCGCTCGCGGCCGGGCAACTCCTCGCCACCGCGATCGCGGGCGCGGTCGGGACGAATGCGCTCCGCCGCTTCCCGCAGGCCACTCCTGTCCCGCTCGGGTCCGACCGCCGCGAGATCATGTCGTTCGTCACCCAGTCGAGCATCGCCACCGGCGTGATCTCGCTCCGAGCGGCGCTGACGCCCGTGCTCCTCGGGGTCGTCGCGGGAACGACGCAGGTCGGCTACTACCGCGTGGCGCTCGCACCGCAGAGTGGGTTCTCCGCCGCGAGCGCCCCCGTTCGGCTCGTGCTGCTCACCGAGCAGACGCGCGACTGGGAGCACGGCCGCGAGCACACCGTGCTCCGCGGGATCCGGCGCTACTCGCTCGCCGCCGCCGCGGTCGCGCTCGTCTCGCTCCCCGTCTTCCTGCTCTCGATGCCGTGGCTCGTCCGAACCGTCTTCGGCTCCGGGTTCCTTCCCGTCGTCGACGCGGCCCGCATCGTGCTCCTCTCCGCCGCGATCCTGCTCGTGCTCGGCTGGACGAAGTCTCTCCCGGTGACGATCGGTCGCCCGCGCCTCCGGATCGTCACGCACGGTCTCGAGGCCGTGGTGCTGCTGCCGCTCGTCGCGGTGCTCGGTGCACGCTGGGAGGTGACGGGCGCCGCCGTGGCACTGCTCGTCTCGACCTGCGTCTTCGCCGTTGCCTGGTTGGTCATCATCGCCCGGTTGCGCGACGAGCTCCGGGCGGCACCCGTGGGCGGCGTGCAACTCGCCGACACATGAGAGTCGTCCTCGTCTCGGGTATCTGGCCGCCGGACGTCGGCGGGCCGGCGAGCCACGCACCGGCGCTCGCTACCGCGCTCGTCGAGGCAGGTCACGAGGTCGAGGCCGTGACGACCGCCGCGGCAACGCCGGTGGCCACCGGATACCCGGTCCGCTGGGTGCGTCGCGACCTCCCGCCACCTGTGCGTCAGCTCGCGGTCGTCCGCGAGATCGTCCGCGCCGCACGAAAGGCAAAGCTCGTCTACGCGACGACGATGATCCGGCACGCTGCGCTCGGCTCCTTCCTCGCGCGCCGCCCGCTCGTCGTCAAGCTCGTCGCCGACGAGGCGTACGAGCGCGAGCGCCGCTCCGGGCGCTTCGACGGCACGCTCGCGGACTTTCAGGCCACGCGCGGCGGCATCCGCAGGCGGCTACTCCGCGCAACGCGCACGGCCGCGCTGCGGCGCGCGCGCACGATCGTCGTCCCGAGCACCTACCTCCGTGAGATCGCCGTCGGCTGGGGCATCCGACCCGATCGGCTCCTCGTCGTCCCGAACCCGGCGCCCACGCTCGACGGGCTCGTCACACGCGACGAGGCACGCCGTCGGCTCGGCGTGACGGGCTTCGCGGTCGGTGCCGCCGGCCGCCTCACCGAGCAGAAAGCGTTCGGCGATGCGCTCGCCGCCGTCGCCCGCGTGCCGGGAGTCGAGCTGCTGCTCCTCGGTGACGGCCCCGAGCGCGCGATCCTCGAGCGGCGAGCCGTCGAGCTCGGCGTCGGCGAGCGCGTGCGGTTCCTCGGCGCCGGGACGCGCGCCGACGTCCTCACGCTCTTCCGGGCGGCCGACGTCGTGCTTCTCACCTCCGCCTGGGAGAACCTCCCGCACACGGTGCTCGAGGCACTCGCCGCGGGGACTCCCGTGATCGCGACCAGGGTCGGCGGCGTGCCGGAGATCGTCCACGACGGCGAGAACGGCCTGCTCGTCCCGGCCCGCGACGTCGATGCGATCGCAGGAGCGATCGAGCGAGTCGCGCACGAGCCGGGCCTTTGCGAAACGCTCGCCGCCGCCGCGGCGGCATCCGTGGAGGAGCTCGCGGAGCCGCGTATTCTGCGCCGGATCGTGGACGAGATCGAGCGGGCGGCGTGACTCCGCGCGTCCTCATGGTTGGCCGGACGCGGTACCGACTTCCCCTCGAGCCCTCGCTCCAGCGCAAGTTCGACGCGCTCGGCGAGCGCCTCGAGCTCCGCGTGCTCGGCGCGGCGCCGCGCGACGGGGCGGCCGGCGACGCGACGTTCTCGCTCCAGCGGGGCACACCGGTGGCCGCGCTCGACGGCCCGGCCTTCTACGGTGGGCTGCCGCTCCGCATCGCGCGCGAGCTGCGCCGCGGACGGGTCGACGCGATCGTGGCGCAGAGCCCGTACGAGGCGCTCGCCGCGTTCGCGGGCCGGGCACTCGCACGGAGCGACGCGGCGGTCGTCGTCGAGATCCACGGCGACTGGCGCACCTGGGCGCGCCTCTACGGCTCGCCGGCGCGCGCGCTCGTCGCACCCCTCGCCGACCGGGCGGCGCTCGTCGCGCTCCGCCGGGCCGACGCCGTCAGGACGCTCTCGGCGTTCACGACGGGGATCGTCCGGGAGGCGGGGGTCGAGCCGGCCGGAACGTTCACGACGTACACCGAGCTGACGGCGTTCTGCGAAGCCCCGCCCACGCCGCTTCCCGAGCGGCCGACCGCGCTCTTCGTCGGGGTCGCCGAGCGCTACAAGAACGTTCACAACGTGACCGCGGCGATCCGGCTCGCCGCGGCGCGGCTCCCACAGGCCGGGTTCCACCTCGTGAGCGACGGACGCCATCTCGGCGTCGTCGAGTCGCTCGTGCGCGAGCTCCCCTCGCAGGTGCGGTGGGATCGCCGGCTCGAGACGCCAGACGTTTTACGGGCCTTCGACGACGCCTGGCTCCTGCTCCTCGCCTCACGCTCGGAGGGGACGCCTCGTGTCGTGCTCGAGGCCCTCTGCCGCGGACGCGCCGTCGTCGGAGCCCGCGCAGGAGGGATCCCGGACGTGGTCTGGGACGGCGAGACCGGCGTGCTCGTCGACCCCGAAGACGCCGCCGACATCGCGGACGGTCTCGTCCGCGTTCTCTCCGACCGGGCGCTTGCCGAGCGGCTCGGAGCGGAGGCGCGACGACGGTCGGCCGAGTGGGTCTACACGCCCGAGGAGTACGCCGACCGCGTCGTCGAGCTCGTCGAGCGAGCGGTCGCGGCGCGCGCGTGAAGCTCGTCGTCGTCACACAGCAGGTCGATCCGGGTGACCCGGTGCTCGGCGCGACCGTGCCGAAGCTCCGGGCGCTCGCCGCGCGCGTCGACGAGCTCGTTGTGCTGGCCGACTCGGCCGTCGAAGGCGCGCTCCCCGCGAACTGCCGCGTGCGGCTCTTCCGGGCGCCCCGTCGTGCCGGCCGCGGCCTCCGCTTCGAGGCGGCGCTTGCGGCCGAGCTCGCCCGCGGCCGGCCCGCAGCGCTCCTCGCGCACATGTGCCCGATCTACGCCGTCCTCGCCGCGCCGCTCGCGCGGCCACTCGGGGTCGACGTCATCCTGTGGTTCACGCATTGGCGGCGCAGCCGCCTCCTCGCCGCCGCAGCACGGCTCTCGACGACAGTGCTGAGCGTCGACGAGCGGACGTTCCCGCTCCGGACGAAGAAGCTCGTCGCGATCGGACACGGGATCGACGTCTCCGAGCTGCCGTGCGTCGAGCGGCCACCCCGCACCCGGCTCACGCTGCTCGCCCTCGGCCGCACCTCGCCCGCGAAAGGGCTCGTGACGCTTGTGCGGGCGGTTGGGAAGGTGCCCGACGCCCGCCTGCTCGTCCACGGGCCGTCGCTGACGGAGGAGGAGAGGACGCACAAGATGGCGCTCGAGCAGCTCGTGATCGCCGAGGGCGTGCTCGACCGCGTCGACATCCGCGGCCCGGTTCCCCGCGACGGCGTCCCGGGTCTCTACGCGGAGGTCGACGCGCTCGTCAACGACATGCGCGAGGGCGCCACCGACAAGGTCGTCTTCGAGGCCGCCGCGAGCTGCCTGCCGGTTGTCGCCTCGAACCCCGCTTTCGACACGCTCCTGCCGGCCGAGCTTCGTTTTCCTCACGGTGACGTCGACGCCTGCGCCACCGCGATCGGGCGACTTCACGACCTCGACCGGAACGCCGTGGGGAGAGCGCTGCGCGAGATCGTGCTCGCCGAGCACTCGGTCGAGCACTGGGCCGACCGCGTCGTCGAGCTCGCGCGGTGACCGGTCCGATCCTCCACGTCGCCAAGGTGGCGGGGATCTCCGGGTCGGAGAACCACCTGCTGCTCCTCCTGCCCGCGCTGCGGGCACGGGGCCACGACGTTCGCTTCGTGATGCTCCACGAGGGTGAGCCGGGCGCCGCGGAGATGGCCGAGCGGCTGCGCGTCGCGGACGTGCCGGTCAACGAGCTCCGCCTGCCGAGCCCGGCCGACCCGCGAGCGCTCGCCCGGCTCGTGCGGATCGTGCGCGGCGTGCGGCCGGCGATCCTCCATACCCATCTCGTCCACGCCGACTTCCTCGGGCTGACCGCGGCGATGCTCGCGCGCGTGCCGGTCCGCGCGAGCACGAAGCACGGCTTCAACGAGTTCAGGGACGGTCGCGTCTTCGGGCTCGCCGACCGGGCGATCGCCGGCCTCGCCGATCTCCATATCGCGATCTCCGCGGGCCTCGCGCGGTATCTCGCCGAGCGGGAAGGGCTGGACGAGGATCGGTTCGAGATCGTGCACTACGGGATCGAGCCCGGGCCTCTTCCCGCCCCGTCGCCGGGCGAACCGCGTCTCGCGATCGTCGGTCGCCTGATCCCGATCAAGGGCCACGCCGTTCTGCTCGAGGCGGTTGCGATGGCGCGCCGCGAGGTTCCCGACCTGACGCTCGAGATCGCGGGCGACGGGACGCTCGAGCCGGAGCTGCGCGCGGCCGTGACGCGCCTCGGGCTCGAGGACGCCGTGACGTTCCTCGGCCGTGTCGCCCCGCCGGGTGCGGTCTTCGAACGCGCCGAGCTCGTCGTCGTTCCCTCGTTCGGCGAGGGCTTCGGCATGGTCGCGCTCGAGGCGATGGAGCGCGGACGGGCGGTGATCGCAAGCGCGGTCGGCGGGCTCCCCGAGATCGTGGAGCGCGGCAAGACCGGGTTCCTCGTGCCGCCGGGCGACGCGGACGCGTTCGCCCGTGCGATCGTCGAGCTCGCGAGCGACCCGGCCCGGACAGCCGCGATGGGCGCAGCCGGCCGCGAACGCGCACTCTCCGAGTTCGCGCAAGAGCGGTGCACCGCCCGGATCGAGGAGCTCTACGGCGCGGCGCTTGCCGCTGCGAGCGCGCGCCGTTCGCGCGCGAGGCGCCAGAGCCGCTCGAGCGCGAAGGCGGCGAGCAGCGCGAGGAGGAAGTCCCAGGGCACGCGGTAGCGCACGGTGCCCGCGAAGACCATCGCGAGGACGGTGTTGAGAGCGAGGAGCGCCGCCGCGAGCGCCACGAAGCGACGCGGCGCGAGAAATGTGCCCCAGAGCGCGAGCGCGTAGAGGACGACGACGTAGACAGGCTCGACCGTTCTCTGCGCGAGCCCCGCGACCCCCTGTTGTCCTGACTCGTCCGCCTCGACCGAGAGCACCGGCGACCACAGCATCCCCGTCGCCTGCACCGCCAGCCGTGCCTTCTCGCCCGGCTCGTCGCGCCAGAAGTCGAGCACCTCGTCGCGGTAGAACGCGGACTGCTCGCACTCGTTAATGCTCTGTGCAACGGCGACGCCTTGCGTCGCCGCGAGCTCGGGCCACGGTGGCACCCCGGGCAGGTCGGGCACGTCGTCGATCCACGCCCCGCGCGCGAGGACGTCGTAGGTCGCCGGGTTGTTCGCCTTCCAGAGAGCGCGGGTGTCTGTCGTGATCGTCGGGCATCCCAGCACGATCTCGTTACGCAAGACCCAGGGTGCCGTGGTCGCGGCTGCCGCCGCGACCACTAGACAGGCTGCTGCTACCCGACGCCTCGGCGGTCTCGTGATCCACGCCACAAAGGCGGCTAGTACGAATGGAAGCAGCACGAGCCGGGTGTTGGAGAGGATCGCGAGTCCCGCGACGGCGCCGGTCGCGGCGGCCAGCGGGAGCGAGCGGCGGTCGTGGGCGAGCAGCGCCAGCAGCACGACGGCGGCGGCGAGGAACCCGTCCAGGATCTCGCGGTTGACGTGCACGTCGTGCCAGACGACGTACGGGTGCAATGTCGTCACGAGCGCGGCGAGGACGCCGATCCGCGTTGAGGCGAGACGGCGTCCGATCAGGAAGACGACGAGCGCGGTCGCGACGGCGACGAGCACCTGGGCGAGGCCGACGACGACCCACGAGCGCTCGAGCGGCCAGTAGAGCGCGGCGAGGAACCACGCGTACAGCGGCTGCGTGTAGGCGGAGGGAACCTCGGGCAGGAAGCCGAACGTGCCGCTCGCGACGAGCGTCGTCGCAAACGTGTCGCTCTTCTCGACGTACTCCTCGAGGATTTCCTCGCGCTCGAGGGCGAGCGCCGCGAGCCGCGGCAGCGCGGCGGCGCCGGCGACGAGGAGCACCGCGCCGCGTGGTATGCGTAGCGCGATGCCACCCACGTCGAGCGAACGGTACGCAGTGGTCTCGTGTCACGTCGAGCGACCGCTGGACGACGCGGTCTGGTGTCGCTTCTCCTCGCTGCAAGCCGCTGCGCCAGGCGGCCTCGGGATCGCTGCGTTGATCCGCCCGCCCGACGCAGCGGCGGGCGAGCTCGACGAGGAACTCTGGCTCGAGCGCGCGCGCGAGGCCGTTGCGCGCGGGCCGCTCGGCCACCACACGCACTTCACGAGCCCGACCCACGCGCGTCCGACGGGGGGCGAGACCGGCGCTCGCGTGCTCCGGGAGGGGGCCTGGCTCCGCGAGCGAGGTCTGGAGCCGACCCTCTTCTGCGGCGGCGGCTGGTACACCGACCGCTCCGTGGCCGAGGCGTGCGCCGAGCTCGGCTACGTCGACTGCACGCCTCGCGCGACGCGACCGCCGTACTTGCCGGCCGACGCCGCCTGGGCAGAGCTCGGCGACCCGGCCGTTTTGAGGTTGGACAACGATCGTGACGATCAGTCACAAGCTGCTGTTCGCCTGCCGGTGATTCCGACGACGCACGGGGCGGGCGACCTCGCGCGGGCGCTCGTCCGGCCGAGTCGGCTGCCGCCGCGGGTGCACGCGTATTTCCACGACACCGACCTCGTCTCGCCGGTACGCCGAGCGCTGATCGTGAACGCGCTCCGCTTGCTCGGCCGCCTGCGGCCGGCGACCGACCTCGACGCGCTCGCCGGCGATGTGCGCGCGGCTGCGCCGGAGACCTCGTGGGAGAGCGTCGCGCGGGGGGAGGCCGCCGCCGGGCGGGCGTAGAATCGAGGGGTTGCCGAGCGAGGCCCCCACGAAGCCGGCACCGACGACCGCGGCGCCCGATCCGCGGGGCGACATTCGGCGCTCGCGTGTCTACCTCCTCTCGCGCGGCCCGCTCGTGGGCGTGCTGCGCCGGGCGGTCAGCGTCGGCGCGCTCGTGCTCGCCGACGTCGTCGGTCTCGCGCTCGGGATCTACGTCGCGCTCGTCCTACGGACGATCGTCTACGGCGACACGATCTATTGGTCGCTCCTCTGGGACAGCGGTCCCTCCGAGTGGCTCCCGTTCCTCGCGCCCATCACCGTGATCGTGTTCCTCCAGGCCGGGCTGTATGCGCCGCGCGAGCGCCGGGCCGGCTCCGGCCGGATCCTCGCCGCGCTCGTGCTCGTCGCGCTGATCGTGCTCGCTTTCGGGCTCGGCACCGACTACGACTTCACGACCACCGGGCTGATCCCCACCGCAGTCGTCACGAGTACGCTCGCGATCGGGGGCCTTCGCGCCGCCTACGGCTCCATCTCGCTCGAGCTGATGCGCCTCGCGGGCGTCCGCCGGCGCGTTCTCCTCCTCGGCGAGGGCGAAACGCTGGCAGACCTCGAGCGGCAGCTCGCGGCCGCGCGCGGCGGCCTCGGCGTCGACGTCGTCGGGACGTTCGCCGCCTCACCCGGACGCACGGGTCTCGTCGGCGCCCTCGAACGGCTCGGCTCGGTGCTCGAGCGGGAGCGACCGGACGAGCTCGTGCTCGCGGAGGCCGACTTCGACGAGCAGACCGTGCTCGACGTCGTCCAGCTCGCGCACCGGAACGGCGTCAAGGTGAAGCTCGCGCCGACGACGACCGAGCTGCTCGTCCACGAGGGTCAGTACGTCCCGGGGGAGGGCGTGCCGCTCTTCGAGCTCCGCCCGCCGATGCTGAGCGGGGTCGACTGGGCTACGAAGCGTGTCTTCGACCTCGTCGTCTCGCTCGTGCTCCTCGTGCTCGGGATCCCGCTCTGGCTGCTCGTCACCGCTGCGATCAGGCTCGACACGCGCGGCCCGGTGCTCTTCGTCGACCGGCGGATCGGCGTCGGTGAGCGCGAGTTCGGGATGCTCAAGTTCCGGACGATGGTCGCCGACGCCGCCGACCGGCAGGACGAGCTCGAGGAGGAGAACGAGGCGAGCGGCGCGCTCTTCAAGATCCGCGACGAC
>Ga0183260_10004373_pt1 | contig 11226 bp, 10 predicted proteins | sample AntDrymUQ4972206_2_FD_129768 | JGI IMG/M metagenome (GOLD analysis project Ga0183260, IMG submission 129768) | Polar desert sand microbial communities from Dry Valleys, Antarctica - metaG UQ497 (22.06) (version 2) (version 2) | ecosystem: Environmental > Terrestrial > Soil > Desert | place...
CGGCCGAGATCGTCGTCGCCGCGCCGCGGACCCCGTCCGCCGTCGCGGCCGCCGTACGCGACGCCGACCTCGTCCTCGGCGACTTCACCGGCTTGATGGCGATCGACGCCGACGTGCTCGCGGCCGGTCGGCGGATCGCCTTCGTCCAGCAGTGCTCCGTCGGCGTGGAGCACGTCGACCTGGCCGCGTGCGCGGTGGCCGGCATCCCAGTGGCCAACACCGCCGGCGCCAACGACCTCGCGGTGGCGGAGTGGTGCGTGATGGGCGCGATCGCCGCGCTGCGCAGCACCGCCTGGGCCGACGCGCAGGTGCGCGCGGGGGAGTGGCCCCAGCTGCTCATGGTCGAGCGCGGCTGCGTCGACCTGGCCGGGCGCCGGGTCGGCATCGTCGGGTTCGGCCCGATCGGGCTGGCCTGCGCGAAGCGATTCGCGGCGTTCGAGTGCGACGTGTCGTACTGGTCTCGACGGCGGCGGCCCGAGGGCGACACGGCCGGTGCGTCGTACGCCGAGCTCGACGACCTGGTCGCGGGCAGCGATGTCCTCGTCGTGGTGGTCGCGCGGGCGCCCGAGACGCTCGGCCTGCTCGGCCACGACCGGCTCGCCGCGCTGCCACGCGGCGCCGTCGTGGTCAACGCCGCGCGCGGCGGGATCGTCGACGAGACCGCGCTGCTGCGGCTGCTCGACGACGGGCACCTGATGGGTGCCGCGCTCGACGTCTACGACACCGAGCCGCCGCCCGCGGACCACCCGGTGCGCTCGCACGACCGGGTGCTGCTGTCCCCGCACATCTCCGGTGGGACCCTGCAGAGCCGGCTGCGGATCCTGGCCCAGGTCTCGGCCAACCTCCGCCGAGCGGTGTCGGGGGAGCCGGTGTTGGATGTGGTCAACGGGGTGGACGCAGTCGTGCGCCGCCGGACCTAGAGCGGAGCGCACGTGTCGTTCACCGACGACCTCGAGTCGATCGGCTTCGCGTTCCAATCGGTCGGGCGGGGCAGAGTTCGGCACTACGCGCTGCGGGGCAACACCTTCCTGACGTACTACTGCCACGTCGACGACGACGAGACCGGCGCGATCTTCACGTGGGAGCTCGCGCTGGGGGAGTTCGCGCGGTCGGTCGGGATGGCGATCGGCACCAACGAGGTGCTCAACCTGTTCATGTACGACGAGCAGGACGTCCGGGTGCCGCCGAGCGTGGCCAGCGTGGTCGCCCAGATCGACGCCGTCGAGACCCGGCTCAACTCGCTTCGCCTCGCCGATCCCGGCATCTGAGTCCGCGCCGGTCGCGGGCGGGCCGCAGGTGCGTACGAAGCGGTAGGCTCGCGGCGTACCGGGGAGCTCGAGGAATCGGGCTGAGAGGCTGGCTGAACCCGCCGGCGACCCGCCACCCGATCGGGGTAATGCCCGCGTGGGGAGCAGTCGTGAGCACGACGTCGAGCACCACGGTCGACCCAGCAGACCTGGTCGACCAAGCGGACCCGCTGGTCATCGGCGGGCGCATCTTCACGTCCCGGCTGCTCACCGGCACCGGCAAGTTCTCCTCTCACCAGGTGATGCGCGCGGCGCTCGAGGCATCGGGGTCGCAGATCGTCACGGTCGCGCTGCGCCGGGTCGACCCCACCCGAGCCGGGGAGGGCGACATCCTCGACGTGCTCGACCCGGCCCGCTTCACGCTGCTGCCCAACACGTCCGGCGCGGTCACCGCGGAGGAGGCCGTTCGGCTGGCGAGGCTGGCCCGGGCCGGCGGCCTCGGCGACCTGGTCAAGCTCGAGGTCACCCCGGACCCGCGGTGGCTCACGCCCGACCCCCTCGAGACGCTGCGCGCCGCCGAGCTGCTCGTCGCCGACGGCTTCACCGTGCTGCCCTACTGCTCGGCCGACCCGGTCCTGTGCCGCCGTCTCGAGGAAGCCGGCTGCGCGACGGTCATGCCGCTCGGCTCGTGGATCGGCTCCAACCGCGGGCTGCGCACCCGCGACGCCGTCGAGATCATCGTCGAGCAGGCCGGTGTGCCGGTCGTCGTCGACGCCGGCCTCGGCGTGCCCAGCGACGCGGCCGAGGCGATGGAGATCGGCGCCGCGGCGGTGCTGGTCAACACCGCCATTGCCGTCGCGCGCGACCCGGTCGCGATGGCGGTCGGCTTCGCACTGGCCACCCGGGCCGGGCGGCTGGGCTTCCTCGCCGGACGCGGCGCGGTGCGGCACGAGGCGGATGCATCCTCGCCGCTGACCGGGTTCCTGTCGTGACGACCGCACCGGGCCGCTTCGCCGCCGAGCTCGCGGCGCTCGACCTCCCGCGCGTCGCCGCCGTGTCCCACGACGCGACCGACGGCGACGTCGACCGCGCGCTCGGCGCAGAGCACCGCTCCATCGACGACGTCGCGGCCCTCCTGTCGCCGGCGGCCGGCCGCCGGCTCGAGGAGCTCGCCACCGCCGCGCGCGAGCAGACGCTGCAGCGCTTCGGCCGGGCTGTCCGGCTCTTCGCCCCGCTCTACGTCTCGAACGCCTGCCTGTCGGCCTGCACCTACTGCGGCTTCGCCAAGGACCTCGACGTCGTACGCCGGACGCTGACGCCCGCGGAGGCCGTGGCCGAGGCGGCGCTTCTTGTGCAGCGCGGCTTCCGGCACCTGCTGCTGGTCAGCGGCGAGCACCGCGTCGAGGTGAGCGCGGACTACCTGGTCGACGTCGTGCGCCGGCTGGCCCCGGAGGTCGCGTCGATCTCGATCGAGACGCAGACGTGGAGCGATGACACCTACGCGCGTCTCGTCGAGGCCGGTGTCGAGGGCGTCGTGCACTACCAGGAGACCTACCACCGCGAGCGGTACGCCGAGGTCCACGTCGCCGGCTGGAAGCGCGACTACGACCGGCGGCTGGTCGCCGTCGAGCGGGCCGCGGAGGCCGGTGTGCGCCGCCTCGGCATCGGCGCGCTGCTCGGTCTCGCCGCCGACTGGCGGCACGACGTGCTCGCGGTCGCGGCGCACGCATCGTGGCTGACCCGCCGGTTCTGGCGCACCGAGGTCACGGTCGCGCTGCCGCGGATCAAGCCGAGCGCGTCCGGCTTCGCGCCCGTGGCGGCTGTCGACGATGCGGCGTACGTGCAGGCGATGTGTGCGCTGCGCCTCGCCGCCCCGGACGCCGGGATCGTGCTGTCGACACGGGAGCCGGCCGCATTGCGCGACGGGCTGGTGCGCATCGCGGTGACTCACATGAGCGCCGGCAGCTCTACCGAGCCCGGCGGCTACGCGCACCCCGGGGAGAGCCAGGAGCAGTTCGCGGTGTCCGACGAGCGCACCCCGGCCGAGGTGGCGCGCATGCTCGAGGCGGCCGGCTACGAGCCGGTCTGGAAGGACGCGTTCAGCCTGCGGTGAGCGTCCCTAGACTTCCCTCGGGACGACGAACGAGAGGACCGCACCGACGATGAGCGAGACGACGGTCGACGAGGTGTGGGACCTCGTCGGCGTGTGGCGCACCGTGCCCGACGTGGCCGAGCAGCTCGGCATCGAGGTGACCCGGGTGCGTCAGCTGATCCGCGACGGACTGGTCCTCGCCGCGCGGCCGTCGGAGGGTCCGCTGTCGATACCTGCCCTGTTCATCCAGGACGGGCACGTCGTGAAGGGACTCCCCGGCGTCGTCACGCTGCTCCGCGACGCGCGGTACGACGACGTCGACGCGATCCGGTGGCTCTACACCGCCGACGACTCCCTGCCCGGCACTCCTGTGCAGGCGCTGGTCGAGAACCGCGGCACCGAGGTCAAGCGTCGCGCGCAGGCGCTCGGCTTCTGACCGTGCACCTCGTGGTCAACGGCGCAGCGCGCGAGCTGCCGGACGGGGCGACCGCCGGCGACCTGGTGCGCGCCGAGGGTCTCGGCACGGGCTGGGTCGTCGTCGAGCGAAACGGCGAGGCCCTCCTGCGCAGCGAGGTCGACACGGTCGTGCTGGCCGAGGGAGACGTCGTCGAGCTGGTGCGGGCCGTCGCCGGTGGCTGACGAGCGCCGTGCGCGGCTGCGGTCGGCTCGGCTCTACCTCTGCACCGGCGCCCGGCAGGAGCAGGGCGACCTGTCCGAGTTCCTCGACGTCGTGCTGGCCGCGGGCGTCGATGTGGTGCAACTGCGGGAGAAGGGCGTCGAGGCCGCCGACGAGCTCGCGTTGTGCGAGGTCGTCGCCGACGCGGCGACCCGCCACGGGCGGCTGTGGAGCGTCAACGACCGGGCCGATGTCGCGTTCGCCGCGCAGCCCGACGTCCTGCACCTCGGGCAGGGCGACCTGCCGGTGCGGCTCGCGCGTCGGCTGGTCGGCGAGCGCATGCTGATCGGGCGCTCGGCGCACTCCGTCGACGAGGTCGACGCCGCGGCTGTCGAGGACGGTGTCGACTACTTCTGCGTCGGACCCACCTGGGAGACGCCGACCAAGCCGGGGCGGCCGGCCGCCGGGCTCGCCCTGCTCGACCACGCCGTACGGCGGTGGCCACCGGCGGACCACGCGACGCGGCCGTGGTTCGCGATCGGCGGCATCGGCCTCGACACCGTCCACGAGGTGGTCGGCCACGGTGCGCGCCGCGTCGTCGTCGTCCGCGCGATTACCGAGGCAGCCGACCCGGCCGCGGCCACTCGGGCCATCCTCGCCGCCCTCCCCCCGCCGCCGGCCGACCCCTCCCACGGGTGATCTGTGCCGCGCGACCTCTGTGCTGATCTTGCTGTCGTCGACGGCAAGATCGCGATGGGGGGGCGAGCGTTCAGAGCTTGGCGAGGGCTGCGGTGATCTCCTCGGCGCCGATCGCGCCGGCCAGCCGCTCGACGACCACCCCGTCCTTGCCGACGAAGTAGGTCCACGGCTCGGTGCCGAACTTCCACGCCTTGAGCGCCGGGGCCAGCTCGGCTCCCTGCTTGCGGTAGGCCTCGACGTGGATGAAGTGCGCGGCGGCCGGCGAGGACTTCTTCGCCGCCTCGACCAGGTCGACGACGGGTCCGCACGTCTCCGTCGCGCAAAACGCGGGAGCGGAGAACGTGACCACCACCGGCTTGCCGCTCTTCAGCGCCGCGTCGAGGGAGATGTCGTGCATCGAGCACACCGGCTTGCGCGAGCACAGCGGGTCGGCGCCGTCGGGCGCGGCGGTCGTAGGGGTGCGCACCGAGACGGCGGGCTGCCCAGGCAGGGGTGACGTCGAGGTAGTGACGACGTCGACCTGTACGCCGCCCTTGAGCGTCGCGCCCCCCTTCGTCGTCGCGACCGCGGCGAGGAAGACCGGCCCGGCCTTGGTGAACGGGATCTGCGCGACGTAGATCGCCTTCTCCTCCACCGCACCACGCAGCCAAACCGCAGGCACGCTCGCCTGCGGTGGTGCGGCCGGGTCGGTGCCGGCGTGCACAGTCACGCGGGCGTCGGTGAGCGGGCTGCCGTCGGGGTCGAGCAGGCCGAACGAGTAGCGCGAGCTGCCGACCACCAGCTCGGGCTGTGCGTCGAGGACCTGCAGGCCCTTGGCCGCGTCCGGCGCGATGTCCTGCAGTGCCGGCGTCGCGTCCGGCGCCGGCGTCGCCACCGGGTCGTCGTTCCCGCCGCAGGAGCCGAGCAGCGGCACCGCAGTGGTAATCACAGCGGCACGCAGGAACGTACGGCGGTCCACGAGGCTCCCCTGGAGAGACGGTCGGGTCGGTCGGACGAGTGCGCGGGCGCGGCGCCGGTCGGGGTGCGCGGTCAGGCCTCCCGGGCGGACCGGCGACGGCGGACGACCTGCACGCCGCCGGCGGCGGCGAGCAGCGCGATGCCGAGCCCGGCGAGCGAGCCGCCGGTGGCCGGCAGCGGCGCCGGCTTCGGCGCGGGCTTCGGCGCCGGCTTGGTCGGGCCGGGCTGGGCCGGTGCCGGGGCGGGAGCGGGACCACCCGCCCGCGGCTCGGGCTTGCCGAAGAACGACGGGCCGTCAATCTGGCGGGTGAAGCCGGGCAGCGCGACCGGGCCGGCGTTGCGGGTGTCGGAGTAGGCGAGCACGAGGTTGCCGTCGCCGGCGATCTCGATGCTGAAGTAGTCGCCGAGGCGGCGGTCGATCGCCTGTGCCTGGCAGACCGTGCCGCCCTGGCAGATCGTGCCGGTGTGGATCGGCTCGCCGACGCCCACGCTGTTGCGGAACGCCGGGACGGTCGAGGTGAGGCAGCCCAGGCCGTTGAGGCTCTGCGAGGTCTGGATCGTCCAGCCGTGGTCGCCCTTCTCCTCCGCGTCGTGGTCCGGCAGCATTTCGTCGGCCTGGAACCACGCTACGGCGACGCGACCCTCGTCGCCCACCGCCAGCCATGGCCAGATGTCGGTCTTCTCGTCGGTGTCGAGGCGCACCGGGTTGGCCCACTTCTTGCCGCGGTCGGTGGAGTACGAGTAGTAGATGCCGGCCGGCCGGTCGCCGTTGCCGGACTCGTCCCACGTCATGTAGAGGTTGCCGGCCGGGTCGAGGTCGAAGGTCGGCCAGTGCGCGAGCATCGACACGCCGTCGGCGACGGTGAAGTCCTCGAAAGCGAAGTCGTCCTGACGCGCGTTGCGGAACACCCGCATGACGAGCTCGCCACCGTTGTACTGCGCCTCGTAGAGGGTGCCGTCGGACTTGTCGACGCGGATGTCGCCGAGCCCGTTGTCGTCGGCCAGGCCCGCGGTGAAGGTCTTGCCGCCGTCCTTGCTCTTGTAGAGGAAGTGGCCGGTGTTGCCGGCCGGGCGGGTCGGGAACGTGCCGCCGCCGAAGCTGTTGGCGATGATGTAGACGACGTCCTCCTCGTCGCCCTCCGTCCACTGCCGATCGGTGACGGTCTGCGCGAAGAAGTTCTGCTCCTGGTAGGTGCGGCCCACATCCGTCGACTTCGACATCGAGATGTTGACCAGGTTGATCTCGGAGACGTAGACGTTGCCGGCCGTGTCGTAGGCGAACTCCGGGTCGCTGAAGCCGGAGCCGATCGTGCTGTCCGGCGGCAGCGTGCGGTCGACGTAGGCCCAGCTCCGACCGTGGTCCTCGGAGAAGTAGTAGTAGGTCTGGCCGCGGTAGTTCTGCCCGAAGGCCGCGATCTGCTCGTCGGCCGACGCCGGCGCGAAGAAGTGCGTCGTGCCCGCGTGCGACCCGTAGAGCAGCGTGCCGTCGGGGTGCGTGAAGATGATCGGCTCGCCCCCGGCGCGGGTCATGTCGACGTAGCCCGGCTCGTCGAAGGTGATCCCCTTCGCCGGCGGCGTGCACGCGGCCGCGGCCGTGGCGGGCACGGTGAGGGCGGCACCGCCCAGGCCGGCGGCGAGGACGCCGCCGAGCGCGAGCGTGCGGGCGAGCCGGTCGGTGGGAGGGCGCATCGTGGGTCTCCTCGTGCGGCGGGTGCTCTCAGTCGTGCTTCGCCGGGCGCGGCGCCCGGTCCTGCTGTGGCGACGTTACCGCGGGTCAGCCGGTGCGAGCTGTCGCGGCGGTCGCCAGCGACTCGAGAACGGCGGCTGCGGCGTCGTCTACCTGCGCGGAAGACAGGCCGGCGAGCGCCTGCTCGGTGAGCCGGCCGATCAGCGACTCGACCTCGGCGAGTGCGCCGGTGCCGTCGATGACCGCGCGCAGCCGGTCGACGCCCGCGCCGTCGAGATGCGGGTCGCCGAGGTGCCGGCGTACGACGGCCGCGTCGTCCGGCTCGGCCCGGTCCAGCGCCATCGCGACCAGCACCGTGCGCTTCCCCTCGCGCAGGTCGTCGCCGGCGGGTTTGCCGGTCTCCGACGGGTCGCCGAACACGCCGAGCACGTCGTCGCGCAGCTGGAACGCCTGCCCGAGCGGAATGCCGTACGCCGTGTACGCCGCGAGCAGCTCCGGTCCGGCGCCGGCGAGCACCCCGCCCAGGTGCAGCGGTCGCTCGATCGTGTACTTGGCCGTCTTGTACAGCGCGACGCGCATCGCCCGGTCGACGCCGCGCCCGCCGATCGCCTGCTCCACGACGTCGAGGTACTGGCCGGCCATCAGCTCGACCCGCATCTCGTCGTACGTCGCGGCACCCCGGTGGAGCACGTCGGCCGGCAGGCCGGACCCGTTGAGCATCCGGTCGGCCCAGATCAGGCACAGGTCGCCGATCAGGATCGCGGCCGAGCGGCCGAAGCCCTCCGGGTCGCCCAGCCATCCCTCGCCGCGATGCAGCGCCGCGAACGCGCGGTGCACCGCTGGTCGGCCGCGACGCGTGTCCGAGCCGTCCATCACGTCGTCGTGGATCAGCGCGCACGCGTGCAGCAGCTCGAGGCTCGACGCTGCCGCCACCACCTCGTCGGTGTCCGCGCCGCCGGCGCCGCGCCAGCCCCAGTAGCAGTACGCAGGTCGCAGCCGCTTCCCGCCGTCGAGGAGGAACTCCGAGATCCGCTCGCCGACCGGGCCGAGCTCGTCGGCGATGGCGTCGAGAGCGGCGGTCTGGCCGGCGATGAACTCGCCGAGCGCCTTCTGCACGCGGTCCCGCAGGTCCGCGACGTCGAGCGGGTCGGTGTCGGCCACGGGGCTCCTGTCGGCGGGGCGGCCAGTATCCCCGAAGCGCCGGTACGACGGCGGAGGTCGGATAGCCTCGACCCGTGGCCAGGACCGTGCGCGAACTGATCGCCGAGGGCGGCCGGTCGTACTCATTCGAGTTCTTCCCGCCGAAGACCGACGCCGGCGAGGCGGAGCTCTGGCAGGCGATCCGCCAGCTGGAGCCGCTCGCGCCGACGTTCGTCTCGGTGACGTACGGCGCGGGCGGGTCGACGCGCGACCGGACGCTGCGCATCGTCGAGCGCATCGCCACCGAGACGACGCTGACCCCGGTCGCCCACCTCACCTGCGTCGGCGCCTCGCGGTACGAGCTGCGCAACGTCATCGGCGCGATCGCCGACGCGGGCATCCGCAACGTCCTCGCGCTCCGCGGCGACCCGCCCGGCGGCGCCGACCAGGCGTGGGAGTCCCACCCCGAGGGGCTGTCCTACGCCGAGGACCTCGTCCGGCTGCTCCGCGAGCTGGGTGACTTCTGCGTCGGCGTCGCGGCCTTCCCCGAGGGGCACCGCGAGTCGCCGGACCGGGACACCGACGCGAAGTTCCTCGCGCAGAAGTGCGCGGCCGGCGCCGACTTCGCGGTCACCCAGTTCTTCTTCGATGCGGCCGACTACTTCTCGCTGGTGGCGCGGGTCCGGGCGCTCGGCTGCGACGCGCCGATCATTCCCGGCGTCATGCCCGTGACCAATGTGGCGCAGATCGAGCGGATGGCGGTCCTTTCCGGCGCGGCGGTCCCGCCGGCGCTGGCCGAACGCCTGCGCGCGGTGGCCGACGACCCGATCGCCGTACGCCGCATCGGGGTCGAGGTCGCGACCGCCATGTGCGGGGAGCTTCTCGACGGCGGCGCGCCCGGCCTGCACTTCTACACGATGAACCGCTCGACCGCGACACGCGAGATCTACGCGACTCTGGGGCTCGCGCCGTAGCAGGATTAAGGACGAACCCCGCCGAAACGGTCATCAAGCCCGAATGATCCGACCAGCACGACGCCCTCACAGAGGAGTACCCATGCGCCACCCCGGCCGTCGCCACGCGCTCGCCGCCCTCGCCTTGCTCGCGGCCACCGCGCTCGCCACGTCGCCCGCGGCCGCGGACCACACCGACCCCGGCAAGCCGCTGGCGCCGATCGTGGACCTCGGCGGCGCGGAGGCCACCTCGTCCGGTGAGGGGACCTGGGAGCACATCAAGAACTTCGGCGGCACCACGGGCACCGACGTGAAGTTCTTCCACCGCGACGGCCAGGTCTACGCCTCGGGCGGCCAGCTCGGCCAGGCCAAGCCGGCGATCGTCGGGCAACGGATGATCAAGCTCACCGATCCGGACGGCACGGTCAACCCGGAGTTCGTCGCCGACCACGGCTCGTCGCACTGCGGCGACATCAGCAACATCCGCAGCACCACCGGCATCCAGCACGACAACGTGATCGTGCCGAAGGCGGCCCATGCCGACTTCTTCAAGCCCGGCGCGAAGCCGCAGGGCGAGCTGCTCATCGACGCGGTCGACGCGGTCGGTCGCTGCCACGACAGGACCACTGGCGGCCTGGAGTTCGTCGACGTCAGCGGACTGGGCACCGAGGGCTTCGAGCCGCGTGAGGTCCACCTGACCAGGCACAACGGCCTATCGCACACCGTCACCTCCGACGCCACCCGGCCGTGGATCATCTACAACAGCAACTCCGAGTTCGGCACCGATCCGAGCGGCAACGACGAGACCCCGGTCGGCGTCGGGCAGGCGTGGATCGACATCCTGGACATCAGAACCTGCCTGGACAACACCGGCAAGGCGCTCGACGTCAAGCGTGAGCTGTGCCGGCCGAAGGTCTTCCGGCTCCCGTTCGAGTACGAGTGGTCCGCCCAGGAGACCGAGGACGGGACGAAGCAGCAGCCGTCGGGGTGCCACGACATCACGGCGCGACCCGGCAAGATCTACTGTGCCGCGCTCAACGCGACGCTCGTCTTCGACGTGAGCGGACTGACGACGGCGCAGGGCCCGGCGATCCCGGCACCCGGCGACAAGGCCGGCGACATCTTGGGCAAGCCACTGCCGTGCGAACTCACCGACGCGGTCCCCAGCGCCGACGGGGCGAAGACCGGCGCCAAGGTCACCAACTGCGTCTTCGAGGACCCGCTGGCCAGCCCGGCCGATTCGACGAGCGGGGCGGTGCGCGCGGTGAACGCGTACAACAAGCTTGGCCGGCCGGCTGCGGCCGGGTGGAAGTTCCTGGGCAACGTCAACCACGTTGGCCGCAACTGCGGTGAGCACGGCGTCTACACCTGCAACACCAACGTCGTGACCCGCGCCGACGAGGGCCTCGCGGTCTCGCACGAGTCCGACCCCTCGCCGGACGGGCGCTACATGTTCGTGACGGACGAGCGCGGCGGTGGCGTCGTGCCGCCGGGCGCGACCTGCGCGCCATCGCTGGACAACCCCTACGGCAATGGCGGCCTGCACGTCTTCGACCTCACCAAGAAGGATGCCGAGGGCCGGTTCCCCTATGCGATGAACTCTGACGGCGAGAAGGCGATCTACGTCTCGCCCAGCCAGCTGGCCAGCCCGACGTTCTGCACGATCCACGTGGTCGAGCACATCCCGGACGAGCAGCGGATCATCGCCGCCTGGTACAGCCAGGGCGTGAAGGTCCTCGACTACGCGATCGACGCCGAGGGTCGCTTCACGTTCACCGAGGTGGCGTCGTACACCCTGCTGCCCAACGACATCTGGGTGGCCGAGCCGTTCAAGA
>Ga0183260_10004375_pt1 | contig 11225 bp, 10 predicted proteins | sample AntDrymUQ4972206_2_FD_129768 | JGI IMG/M metagenome (GOLD analysis project Ga0183260, IMG submission 129768) | Polar desert sand microbial communities from Dry Valleys, Antarctica - metaG UQ497 (22.06) (version 2) (version 2) | ecosystem: Environmental > Terrestrial > Soil > Desert | place...
CCCGCTGTTCATCGCGCGGCGGCTCGTGATCCTGGCGGCCGAGGACATCGGCCTCGGCGACCCGCAGGCCCTTGTCCTCGCCTCGAGCGCGCAGCAGGCCGTCCACCTGATCGGCATGCCCGAAGGGTATTACCCATTGGCCGAAGCCACCGTCTACCTGGCCCTCGCCCCGAAGTCCGACTCGATCAAGCGCGCCCGGCAGGCGCTGGACTTTGACCTGGAGAACACCAGGGCGGACCCCGTTCCGTTGCATCTGCGCAACGCGCCGACCCAGCTCATGAAGCAGATCGGCTACGGGAAGGGCTACCGGTATGCACACGATGCGATGGATCACTTCGACCCGGACGAGACCTTCCTGCCCGAATCGCTTGCCGGGCGCGTGTACTACGAGCCGACGGATCTCGGTGCTGAAGCCGAGCTCAAGCGGCGGCTCGAGGCGCTCCGAACCGCGAGATCAGCAGCCCGAGCTCGAAGAGGAGATACATCGGGATCGCCACCAGCGCCTGATTGAACGGGTCCGGCGTCGGCGTGATGAGCGCGGCGATGAGGAACACCGCGAGGAACACGTAGCGCCGCTGCCGCGCAAGCCACGGGCGCTTCACGACCCCGACACGGACGAGCGCGAAGATGATCGCAGGCATCTCGAAGACGACTCCCATGCCCAGGATGAAGGTCGTCACGAATGAGAGGTACTCGGAGCAGCGCAGCTGGTTGTCGAAGACCGTTCCGCCGAAATTGACGAGGAAGCCGAGCGCCTGCGGCAGCAGCAGGTAATAGCAGAAGAGCATGCCACCGACGAAGAGCATCAGCACGAACGGACCGAGGCGCAACACGAAGCGACGCTCCTTCCGAGTCAGCGCCGGGTCGATGTACCTGAAGATCTCGAAGAGCACCACCGGCATCGCGAAGGCGATCCCGGCGAAGAGGGACACGCGCATAAACGTGGCGAAGTTCTCGGTCGGGGCGAGCGTGATGCACCTCGTGGCTCCCGAGGGCACGAGCAGGAACCGGACGATGTGTTCGGCGAAGACGAAGGCGGCCGCGCTCGTCATGACGACGGCGATGGCCGCCACCATCATGCGTTTGCGGAGCTCGTCCAGGTGGGCGAGGAGGGAGAGCTCCTTGTCCCGTTCGGCGGCCGTCACAGCGATACAATGAGTCCTCCACGACGCCCCCGTAGCTCAGTGGATAGAGCGCAGGCCTCCGAAGCCTGAAGCAGGCGTTCGAGTCGCCTCGGGGGTACCACCCGGGCGGCCCGGCACGCCAGATGCACCACCTGGATCGGACTCTTCGGCGACATAGTATGGAGGACGACTGATGGGACTTATCCTGTTCCTGATCATGGGCCTGATCGCAGGCTTCATCGCACGCGCGCTCATGCCTGGCGACGACTCGATGGGCTGGGTACCGACGATGGTGCTCGGGGTCATCGGCTCGTTCATCGGCGGCACCCTTGGGGCGTTTTTCTTTGGCGGCGGCACTTTCGACTTCTCGGCCACGGGGCTCATCGGCTCGATCATCGGCGCGTTCATCGCGCTCCTGGTCTACAAGATGGCCACCGGCCGCAACCGCGTGCAGGCCTAAGGACGTTGCCGCGTTGACCGCAATCCTGCGTTGACGAGTGGGCGGCGGGGCGAAAGCCCCGCCGCTTCGCTTAGCTTGAGGACCCATCCTCGGCGGGACTCAGCCGCCTGACGGGTACCCAGAACTTCCCAAGCTCGTTCTTCACGAGCCACTCTTCCTGATTCGGCGAAGGTCGGACGAGCGTTCCCTCACGCCATTCATCGGAGTGGACAGGCTCGTACCGGACCCGCGCGCCCTTTCGCAGCTCGAGCTTGACCATCGGCGCGGAACGATAGAGCTTCGCACTCAGGCGTCGCTCGTGCTCCAGCCAGAGCTCTGGCTCCGGCCGTCGTCCTCGCTAGCCCGTGGCCGACAGGGCCCCGCCGTCGCTCCGGCGCACGTACTCGCCGAACATGGGTTCCAGGAACTCGTACCGGCCGCGGCCGACCTTCACGATCAGGCCGCGCGCGCGGAGCGCGCCCAGTGCTCGCAGCACCTCGGCCCGCGGGACTGTTGCCCCGCCGGGATCGCCTGCGTAGAGGACCGCCTCGTGGGCGATCCGCTTCGCCACCTGCTGCAGGTATTTGTGCTTCCCGAGCTCCGACCAATGCAGTGCGAACGGACGCTCGAGCTCACGGAGTGAGCGTTCGTACGCGATCCCGACGAGGTCGCCGTCGATGGCCTCCACGCCGGAGTCCCGCGCGAGCTCGAGCAACCGCGCGCAGAGCTGCATCGTGTCCTGAGGGTGCCCACCCGTCGCGTCGAGGATGCGGTCGACCTCGGTCTCTCCGATCCGGACCCGCTTCGCGCGGTACTTCGCCACGAGATACCGGAGCCAGTCCTCCGGGGCTATCCCAAAGCGCGCCGCGCCGGGTTCCGCAAGATCCAGGGGCTGGGCGAAGCGGTAGAAGGCGCGGCCCTTCTCGCTGAAGAGCTCCTCGATGACCCCCTCCTCGGACCCGAGGAACGCGTACGCCACGCCGCGTTGCGCCTGGAAGTGAGCCCGCATGACATCGAACACGCGTGGCCCGAGGCGGCCTGCGGCCTGGAACTCATCGAGCGCCACGATGACGCGTTTGCCGCTGCGCGCGGCCACGAGCCGCGGCACGTCCAGCGCGAGCTCGAACGCCTTCTGTGCCGAGCGCTCCCGGGCGAGCCCGAGCAGTGGGCCGAGGTCCGCATACCGGACACGCCCGAGGGACCGGCCCTCCGCGAGCTCGCGCGCCAGATCGAGCGTGCGGTCGACGCCCGTGAGCGGCGCCAGTACTGCGTTCGCGAAGTGCCCGGCAAGGGACCGCAGGTCGGACGCGCCCATGCAATCCACGTAGGCTGTGAGCGCTCCGTGACGGGCCATCCGTCGGAGCGCCTCGAGGATGATCGACGTCTTGCCGATGCGGCGCGGGCCCGCGACGAGGATGTGCGTCCCCTCCGAGAGCCGCCCGATGATCCGGCGGAGGTAGTCCTCTCGCCCGACGAGGTCCTCCGCCGGCACCGGTCCCCCGATGGGAAAGTGCGGTGACGGCGGCGGGCGGCGCCGGAGGCTGGGCATTGGCAAAAGAATGATACATTGCGTGTATATAAATGCCTCACCGAACGCACGCTTTGGTAGCATCGGCCCATGCGCGTGCTCGCTGCCGCGATCGTGGCGCTGCTCGCAGGCGCCGCCGGGCTGCTGCTGCGCCGGCGGCCACCTCGCGACGCCGCCGCACAGGCCGAGCTCGATCAGGCCGTGGCCGGGGTCGATCGCGAGCTCGCGGCGAACCTCGAGCTGACAACGATGTTCGACCAGACGCGCCAGGCGTTCGTCATGGAGAACGGACAGTTCGCGATCCACGGCGTCGTGCTCGAGCGTGAAGTCCCGAACGCGCACCGTCAGGCGGCTGCGCTCTACGCGCGGATCCCCGACACGGAGAGCGCGATGGAGCGTCGCGGGCCGGCCAACACGTTGAAGGACGAGGACCGCATCCTGGTGGAGGGCTGGGAGGGCGATGCGCGGACCGTCCAGATCACCCTGCGCGCCGCCGCCACGGCATCCCCGCCCTCACCGCTCGACCGTCTTATCGCTCGCTTGACTGCACGACGATGGTCGGATTGAGCCACCGCAGGCCCCAGCGGCACAGGGCGTGCTTCGGTACCTTTCCCTGATGGCTACGGATCGCAATGGATCCAATAAGGGTCCTGGGCGCGCATATCGCTCCTACCGCTTTCCTCACCGGAAGGGCGGCCGCCTCTCGCGGCGCTATGCGTCAGCGGGCGCCCGCGTCGGGACGGTCGCCGGCGTTCTGACCGCGGTTCTGCTCGCGCTTGCGCTTCTCACCGGCGGCGCCGCGGCGGCGGCGGTCGGGTACCTCGCGGCAGACCTGCCGGCCGCACACGCGTTGGAGACGGTGCAGCTCCCCATATCCACCTACATCTATGACCGGAGTGGCCAGCACGTCCTCTTCCGGCTGGAGGATGAGCGGCGGATCCCGATCACGCTCGACGCGGTGCCCGAGCGCATGCGTCAGGCGACCATCGCGATCGAGGACAAGAGCTTCTGGACGAACTCCGGCATCGACGTCGGCGGCATCATGCGCGCGGCGCAGGCGAACCTGTCGCAAGGTGGCATCGCGCAGGGCGGCTCGACGATCACCCAGCAGCTCATCAAGACGCGCCTCCTCGGCGACGAGCCGACGATCGCCAGGAAGATCAAGGAAGCGATTCTCGCGCTCGAGGTCACCAGGACCTTCTCGAAGGAGAAGATCCTCGAGATGTATTTCAACCAGATCTACTACGGCAACCAGGCCTACGGTATCCGTGCCGCTGCGTTCACCTACTACGGCGTGAACGACCTGAATGACCTCACGCTCGGGCAGACGGCGATGCTGGCGGGCCTTCCGCAGCTCCCGTCGGAGTACGACCCGGTACAGAACCCAGCCGGGGCCACGTCGCGCCGCGCGGCCGTCCTCGGCGCGATGGTCGAGAACGGCTTCATCACCGAGCCGGAGGCGGCGATCGCGAACGCGGAGAAGATCGAGGTGAAGCCGGCCACGACGTCGATCTATGCGCCGCACTTCACGTTCCGCGTGCGCGAGCAGATCATCCAGGTCCTCGGTGAGAAAGCGGCGTACCGCGGCGGCTACCGCATCTACACCACGCTCGACCGCAACATGCAGGAGCTCGCCGAGAAGGAAGTGCGTGATCACGTCGATTCGCTAAAGAGCTCGAACGTGAACAACGCCTCCCTGATCACAATGGACCCGCGAACAGGCGAGATCCTCGCGTACGTCGGGAGCAAGGACTATTACGACCGCTCGCCTGAGGTGCAGGGCGACTACGACTCGGCGGGCATCGCCTACCGTCAGCCCGGCTCGACGTTCAAGCTGTTCACGTATCTCGCTGGCATGCTGAAGGGCACCCCGCAGGGGCCGCTCACGCCGTCGACGATCCTCAATGACATCGAGTTCAAGATCACGGACGGCGCGGGCAAGGAGTACGCGCCGAAGAACGCGCCGCAGGGCGATGGGAAGAGCCAACAGCATGGCCCGGTGACGTTTCGGCAGAGCCTGCGTCAGTCGCTCAACCTACCCGCCCTCTCGGTCGCGAGCATGGTCGGCGTCGACGCGATCATGGACACGATCCGCCAGATGGGCATCAGCCGCGATTGGGGCGACCGCTCGCGGTACGGCATCTCGTTCGGCATAGGTGCGGGTGAGATGCGCTTGATCGACATGGCGAGCGGGTTCCAGGTGGTCGCGAACGGCGGCCGCCGCGTCGAGCCCACGATGATCCTGAAGATCATCGATCGCGACGGCAAGGTCGTGAAGGACTACTCGAAGGTCGAGTCGCGCGAGGTCATCCCGCCGTCCGTCGCGTACGTGATGACGGACATGCTGAAGGACACGACCGATCCCGTGAACGGGTCGTTCCTGTTCGGGAGCTGGACCAACATCGGCCGGCCTGCCGCGCTGAAGACCGGTACGACCGACAACCTGCAGGACGTGCTCGCGATCGGCTACGTGCCGCAGCGCCTTACCGCGATCTGGATGGGCAACGCGAACAACGAGGAGATGCGCGGCATCACCTCCGCCATGGGCCCTGGGGTGTTGTGGCGCGACTACATGAAGAGCGTCGTCGCTGGGCTGCCGGTCGAGGGCTTCGCGCGGCCCGCTGACGTTGTCGAGAAGGTCGTGTGTGTGAGCCCGGGGATCATGGGAGGCAACGGCTCCGGCAAGCTGCCGGGGGCGAAGTGTCCAGGCAGCTTCCGGAAGACCGAGGTGTTCGTGAAGGGCACCGAGCCGACGACGAACGATGACACGTTCTGGGCGTCACCGGGCTGCATCCGCCTCGTCGCGCATTTTCCACAGTGGCAGCAGTTCGCCAACAAGTGGGGTGCGGAAGCGAATTGGGGGATGCACAGCTACGGCCGCTTCAATTGGTGCATCGCCGACGTGGGGGGCGGGCGGCCGGCGGCCACCGCCAGACCCGCGGCGAGCCCGACCCCGTCCGCCTTGCCGTCAGAAGAGCCGCAGACACCGGGCACTGTTGCGCCGACCCCGGCGCCCGTCCGTACGCCGACGCCGGTCCGTACGCCCGTACCGACGAAGAAGCCGTGAGCCGCGCGTCGCGGCGGCCCTCTCGGTCGGCTCTCGCCGACGGATCAACATCGCTCGCTTGACACGCGCCCTGCGTCCATAGACTCGAACAACATGCAGGCGACGCGCGGCGAGCTTTCCTTCTACTCCATCGTCGAGCCCGAGCTCCGGGAGCTCGAGCGCCGCCTCAAAGACGTCGGCCGCGGCGGGCATCCAACGTTCCAGGAAGCGGTGACGCACCTGTTCAGCTCGTCGTCGGGGAAGCTCCTGCGGCCGACACTGGTGTTCCTGGCCGCGCGTTTCGGACCGGGCCACGACCGCCAGGTGATTCTGAACCTCGCCGAGTCGCTCGAGCTGGTCCATACGGCCTCGCTGGTCCACGACGACATCGTCGACCGTGCCGATCTGCGCCGGAACGTCCCGACCGTGAACGCGACCTGGAGCGATGACGTCGCGCTCATCATCGGCGACTATCTCTTCGCGAAGGCCTACGCGCTCGCGGCCGTGCTGCCGAAGCCCGAGGTCATCGCGATCGTCGCGCAGACGGTATTCGCGCTCTGCGATGGCGAGCTCGAGGAGGTGATCGCGGACGCCGGCCTGCCGAGTGAGCGCGAGTACTTCGAGCGCATCGAGCTGAAGACAGCTTCGCTCTACGCCGCCTGCTGCCAGGGAGGCGCCATCCTGGCCGACGCGGATCCGGAGCACGTAGCCGCGCTCGGCGCCTTCGGAACGAGCCTCGGCCTCGCCTTCCAGATCACGGATGACGTGCTGGACCTCGTCGGCCACGAGGATGAGTTTGGCAAGACGGTCGGCCGTGATCTCGCCGAAGGCATGGCGACGCTCCCGATGATCTATGCCGCTGAGGAGCGCCCCGAGCTCGCACCGCGGTTCGTCGCCACGCAGAAGGCCGCGGACGAGGTACGCGAGCTGCTCCGAGCCGTGCGAGCGACCGATGGCGTGGAGCGCGCGCGGAAGCGGGCACTGGCCCTGCACGACGACGCGACGCGGGCACTCGATGGGCTCCCGGCGCGCGTCGAGCGCGAGGCACTGCTCGAGATCGCGGACTTCGTGGTGAGCCGGGTTCGCTGATCCCGGCAAAGCCGTCGCTGGGTCCGCCGCGCCTCTCGGCGCCGGAGATTCCCCTGTTCCCTGCGCTCACGCGGGCCTGCGGCTCGCGGCGAAGCCGCTCCGCGCCTGATGCGCTAGCCGCGACGGACCTCCGGGAAGCCGGCCGGGCGCATGGGGCCGACGGCCGGGGAAGGCGGCAGGAAGCCGGCGCTCCCGAAGCCGACGATGCGCTTCGCCAGCTCGCCGCCCGCTTCCAGCTCGGCCATCCCGGCGTCGAGGTGGCTCTGATCGACCGTGTTCGCGCTGCCCGCGAGCGCCGCGAACAGCGCGGCCTTTCGCAGCAGCTCCTTGATGTAGGCCGGGCTCGCGCCGTCGGTGCGCTCGACGAGCCGGTCGAGGTCGACATCCTCGAGACGCATGCCGCGCGCGTAGAGATCGATGAGCCGGTGGCGCGCGGCGGCATCGGGGCATCGGCATCTCGACGACGAGATCGACGCGGCCAGGCCGCGCGGCGAGCGCGGGCTCGAGGATGTCCGGACGGTTCGTGGTGAGCACGAAGAGCACGTCGGCGTCATCGGCGAGGCCGTCGAGCTGGTTGAGGAGCTCGAAGAGGAGCGGCTGCGTCGGCATTCCGGGGTAGCCGCGCTCCTGCGCGATGAGGTCGACGTCCTCGACCACGACGGTGGCCGGCGCGAGGGAACGCGCGAACTGGCCGACGGTCCCGATCATGCCAAGGCCGTGACCCGTCGTCAGCAGGAGCGTTCGTCCCGGCATCTGTGTCGCGAGATACATGACCGTGAGGGTCTTGCCGGTGCCGGGCGGTCCGTACAGGAGCATGCCTCGCTTGAGCGAGCGTCCCGCGGCGAGGAGCTCGTCCGCGTGCGCGGAGAAGCCTACCGTCTGGCGTTCGATCCGCTCAGCAGGCCATCCGGCAGCACGATGTCCGTGCGCGAGATGCGCGGTAGCCGGTGAAACTTCACGAGGCCCTGGACTCCGAACTGCCCTGGCGCGAGCGAGATGGCATTGCCGCGATACACGTTCCTTTCGCGCATCGCTGCCGTAATCTCTTTCAGGAGGCTCGCTGCCCTGTCGCGTCGGGCCCCCGCGATCTCGATGCGCATTCGCGACTGCGGGCCCATCTGGGCGCTCGGCGGCCCCGCGATGTAGACGGTGAAGCGGTCATCCCCGTCCGTCACGAGGAAGAGTCCGTACTGCACGCACGTGAGGACCTTGTCGTTCTCGAGATGGAAGTTCACGTAGTCGACCGCTCCTTCGGAGAGCGGCCGGCCCCACGGGCCGCCGGCGCTCAAGAGGTCGGAGAATGTGACGCCGCCGAAACGCTTGTTCTGCGCGGCGATCCCGATGAGCTCCGACCGGCGTGGCGGCTTCGACAGCACTGCGTCGAGCGCGACCTGGATGTTCGGATGCTCCCAGTTGTCGAACTCCTCGGCCACGACCTGCGCCTTCGTCGGATCCGTGCCGAGGTACTCGCGCAGGCGGTCGAAGAGCGGCGTGGTCTCCTTCGCGGCCTCGGCGTTCATCGCATCGATGAACTCCTTGAATGCGACGGCGAAGCTGGAGGAGCGGGGATCGTCGTCGGGCATGAACGCGAGGCTATACCCGCCGCCAAGGGGCTAGGTAGTGGGGTCGCTGCCTCCGCCGCTTCGTCGGCCCCGGCGCCGCCGCTTCCGGCGCGCGCCGCCCGATCCGGAGGGGACCGGCGTGGGACGCTCGAGGCGCGGGATCTCATCACTGCCGTACGAGCCCACGCCCTTCGTGTGCACAGGCACGGGGTCGAACGCGACGCCGAGCTCGTCGGCCGTGAGGGTCAGCCGTGCGCCGCCGAGCGATTCGGCCATGCCGACGACGATGGCCTCCTTCGTCATGGACACGCCCTGGGTCTGCGCGCACCCACCGGTGCCGCACGCACCGCTGACGCAGGACGGGATGTGGAAGGTCTCGCCGAGCTTCGGCAGCTTCCCCTTCACCTCCTGATACGTCTCGAGCTCGTAAATGAGGCAGCACTTCAGTCGTCCGCACACGCCGGTGAGCTTGCTTTGGTTGAGTGGGAGGTCCTGCTCCTTCGCCATGCGGATGGAGATGTTGGAGAACTTGTCGAGCCATGACGAGCAGCAGAGCTCCCGGCCGCACGTGCCCACGCCGGTCATGACCTTCGTTTCATCGCGGGCACCCATCTTCCGCAGCTCCACGCGCGTGCCGAAGTGTGCCGCCAGGTCAGCAGCGAGATCGCCCACGTCCACTCGTTCCTCGCAGGAATAGAAGATGGTCAGGTTCGCGCCATCCAGCTGCCAGTCCGCCCCAAGCACCCGGATCGGCAGGCCCCGCTGGCGCGCGAGCTGCAGCGCCTCCTCGCTCGCTTCGGGCTCGCGGCGCTTCTGCGTCGCCATGTCGAAGCGATCGCTCGCGGTCGCTTTCCGCAGCACGGTGCCGAGCGGGGGATCGACCTGCACGAGCGGCGAGTCGGTCGGCAGGAGCTGCACACGCGCGGCGTCGAGGCCCAGCTCCGTCCGCACCACGATCCAGTCGTTGACTTCGAGATCCGTCACGTCGCCCGGCTCGAAGAAGTACATGCGGCCCGCGGTCAGGAACCGCGCGCCGACGACGGTCAATGCGCTCACCCGGCCGCCCTGAGCGCTACGCTGAACGGCACGCGCAGCGCGAACAGCTCGAGCATCGCGCGCGCGTTCGCGTTGAAGTCGAGGTCGCGGCGGAGCTTCTCCATCAGGAGCGCGGTGTCAACGAGATCGCGGGGGCCGACGCTCGCAGCCAGCTTCGAGGTCTCAGCCGCCCGGTCCGGGCGCATGGGCCGGTCGAGCCCCTGGGCGAGCACAGCGGCATCACGCACGAGCTCGCCCCACTCGACCAGGCGCTTCTCGATCTGGCGTGTGCGACGCCGGCTGTCGGCGTCATCGGCGAGAGCCGCAGCCCACGCGAAGCGGTCGGTGAGCCCTGAGCCGACGAGCTTGTAGAACTCGTTGTCCAGCCGGCGTCGCTCCATGCGCGCGGCCTCATCGGTGGACAGCGTGATCGCCAGCCCCGGCCGGCCGGCCGCCGCCCCGGCGTGCTTCTCGGCGGCCGCGCCGAAGCGCTTGTGGAGCGCCTCCGCGATCTCCGCTGTCGGAACGAGCCGGAAGGCGAGCGACTGGATCCGTGAGCGGATCGTGTCGAGCAGTCGCACCGGGGTCGGTGTCAGGAGCAGGACCACGGCGTGTGACGGCGGCTCCTCGAGCGTCTTCAGGAGCGCGACCTCCGCGTGCTCGCTCAGCTCGGCGGCGTCATCGACGATCACGACGCGGCGTCGGCCCTCGAGCGGCCGGAGCGAGAGCTCTTCCTGCATCGCTCGGACCTGCTCGATCGCGATATCCCGCCGGTCATCCGATCTCGTCACGAGGATGACGTCGGGGTGCGTCCCGGCCTCCATGAGGCGGCACCCGCGGCACGCGCCACAACCCCCCGCTGTCACACCGGGCACCTCGCAGTTGAGCGTCTGCGCGAACCGCAGGGCCGCCGTCCGCTTGCCGATGGATCGCGGTCCGCTGAGTCCGTACGCGTGGGCGACCTCGCCGCGGAGCGCATGAGCGCCGAGACGCTCCAGCAGGCGACGCTGCCCGATGACATCTCTCACCAGGTGAGCCGAGTCTAGAGCGCCTGGCCCGCGTCGCTGCGGGCTCCAGCCAGAGCACCCGCGAGACCCCGCGTCCCCTGCGTGCGGGCTAGCCTCGAACGCAGGACCTCGAGCCCAAGCGCGTGAAAGCCCGAGGTCCTACCCCGAACGTGGGATCACGTCACGTGCTAGCAGCAGGGCTGGTCAGCCTCCGGCTCGGGGCAGCACTCCACGGGGATGGGGCAGCAGGAACCACTCATGCGGTCACCTCCTTCCTCGCGCGGATGTATGCGCTTGCGATGGCGCCACTCACGCCGGGAAGGTGCACCTCGCGCGTGACCTCGATGTCGACGTCACCGAGACCGGCGGCCCGCAGCCCGCGCGCGTATTCCTCG
>Ga0183260_10004376_pt1 | contig 11223 bp, 8 predicted proteins | sample AntDrymUQ4972206_2_FD_129768 | JGI IMG/M metagenome (GOLD analysis project Ga0183260, IMG submission 129768) | Polar desert sand microbial communities from Dry Valleys, Antarctica - metaG UQ497 (22.06) (version 2) (version 2) | ecosystem: Environmental > Terrestrial > Soil > Desert | place...
ATGCTCGTGCTGATGGCGGTCTTCTATGGGATCTTCGTCTTCATCTTCTTGTTCGGTGGTTTCCCGCCCAACACCGACACCGGGTTCGCGTTCAACTTCGTCGAGCTCATGACCAAGACGGAGTAGTGAGGGGGAGTTCTCGAAGCGCACTGGTCACCGGCGCGTCCTCCGGCATCGGGCGCGCCGTGGCCGGACGCTTAGTCGACGACGGCATCCATGTCTTGAGCGTCGACCTGGAACCCGATCCCGACGGCCCCGGCGAGCCGTTCAAGGCCGACCTCACCACGCGCGACGGCAATCGCGAAGCGGTCGAAGCGGCGCTTGATAGCTTCGGCTCCCTCGACGCGGTTGTCGCAAACGCAGGCTTCCAGCACGTCTCGGACGTGGCCGCCTTCGACGAGGACCGCTGGGATGCACTGGTTGCGATCTTGCTCACGAGTCCGTTCCTACTGGCGAAGTACTCGTGGGAGGCGCTCAAAGAATCGGGGCGAGGCCGCTTCGTGGCGATCGCATCGGCTCATGCGTTGGTTGCGTCGCCGTTCAAAGCCGGCTATGTCTCGGCCAAGCACGGCGTGCTGGGACTGATCAAAACGCTCGCACTCGAGGGAGCCGAGGACAGAGTCGCCTCGATCGCCGTTTGTCCCGCATTCGTGCGGACGCCGTTGGTGGAGAAGCAGATCGCCGCCCAGGCACAGGCGCACAGCCTGCCCGAAGAGCGAGTGCTCGAAGAAGTCATCCTCGCTCCTCACGCAATCAAGCGTCTGATAGAGCCTTCAGAGGTAGCCGATGCAGTCGCCATGCTGCTCGGTCCCTCAGGAGAGCTGTTCACCGGCACCGCGTACACGATGGATCTCGGCTGGACCGCGCGCTGATCTCTGACCTCTCCCGAATAGCCGTCTCCCACCTCGTGGGGTTCGGGCGTCACCTGCGGTCGCGGGGCCTGAACGTCGGCACCGGGCGCATTCTGACTTTCGTGCGAGCTGCCGGCGCCCTAAGACCTTCGACTCGCCGGCAGCTCTTCCTTGCCGGGCGCACCAGCCTCGTGTCGCGGCCCGAGGACTTCGACGTCTACCGGAAGGCCTTCGACGAGTACTTCGGTCCCACTCTGATCGAAGAAACACTGACCGCGCTGCTCACAGCGCCGGCACCCAAGGTCCGCGTGGAGGATCCCGAGGGAATACTGGGTGAAGAGCAGGAGACGGTCTCCTTCGTGGGCGAGACCGCGGAGGAGGGTGACGACGAGGGCGAGATCACGGTCCGAATGGTCGCGTCGGCGGTGGAGCGGCTCAAGCAGAAATCGTTCGAGCAGCTCACCGAAGAGGAGCGCACGGCCTGCTACCGGCTCATCAGGAAGATGCGGGTGAGCATGCCCGAACGTCGCTCCCGCCGTCTGCGGCCGGCCCCCAAGGGAGCGCGCTTCGACTTCCGTAGGACGCTGCGATCGTCACTCAGGACCGAAGGCGAGCCGTTTCGCAGAGCATGGCGGCACCGGCGTATAAAGCCGCGCCCGTTGGTACTGGTACTCGATGTCTCGGGATCGATGTCGACGTATGCGCGCGCCCTGTTGCAGTTCGCGCACGCGGCCATGAGGACCGCCCCCAAGGTTGAGGTCTTCGCCTTCGGCACGCGACTGACACGGTTGACGCGTGCGTTGCGCGGCGCAGACCCGGACGCGGCATTGCTGGAAGCCTCCGCGCTGGCGCAGGATTGGGAAGGAGGCACACGCATCGGCGACTCACTGGCTGAGCTTCTGAAGGGCCACTCGCAGGCCGCATCGCTGCGGGGGTCGATCGTGGTGTTGTGCTCGGACGGGCTCGATCGCGGCGACCCCAATGTCCTGGCGGCGCAAATGCTGAAGCTCACACGACTGGCTCACCGAGTGGTGTGGGTCAATCCGCTCAAGGGCAGCTCGCGCTACCAACCTCTGCAGCGAGGGATGGCCGCGGCGCTCCCCCACCTCGACGTGTTCGTGCCGGGCCACAACGTCGCCAGCCTGGAGAGCCTCGCCGAGCTCCTGGACTCGCCCGCCTTTCGACGATAAAGTCCCGCACGACGTCATCGAACCGGCCCATTGTGCTTACTCACGTCTGAATCGCGGCCCCCACTCGGTGGTCGCTGGGCGCGCCCAGCTCTGACTCCCGACCTTTTCCACGTCAGCAGCGCCCACCGCTCCTCTTGTGGAAAAGTTAGGCGACGCGTCGCGCCAAAAAAAGGGAGACCGGGCCCGGTCGGGTAGGGTACGGCGGTCGGGAACCTCAAGGGGGAGGAGCAGGCGATGACACGTCGGCGCAGGGACCGGTTCGCATGGGCGGCTGTGGTAGCGGCCATGACGATGCTGATGCCGGGACTGGGGGCGGCCTCCGCCGCACCACCGTTCGTCACCAAGACAGCGCCAATGCTGAAGGCCACGGGTGGCGGCGAGGTACAGGCAATCGTCAGCGTGGGCGACGAGCTCCCGAACGGGCACGAGTTCCAGTCCGTGCCCGACGGCATCTCGCTGATGGGAAGTGAGGGCCGGGCACACGCCTTCGTCAACCACGAGACCACCACGGTGCCCTTCCCCTACATCGAGGGAAGCCCCGAAGAATCGCTGTCGGACTTCCGCAACTCCGAGGTCAGTGAGCTGCGCCTGGTCGCATCCGGTGATCATGTAGGGGTCCGGGGGGCATCCTTTGCCATCCGCAGCAGCGCCAACTACCAGCGATTCTGTTCGAACTACCTGGCGACTGAAGCCGAAGACTTCGAGCGCGATCTTCTCTTCACGAACGAGGAGAGCCCCGACTACGTGTTCCGCTCGGGTCGCGCCTGGCGCGGCCCCGACACCGCCACCGACCCCGACGCCGAGCAGGCCGGCTTGGTCGTTGCCTACGACCCTCACCGCAACAAGCACCGCAGCATCTACGGGATGGGTCGCCACAACCACGAGAACAGCCTGGCGGTTCCGGGCTATGGCCACCCGGTCGTGCTTTCGGGCGACGACACCTTCAGCGCGCCGGCGTCGCAGCTCTACCTGTACGCAGCCGGCAGCGCCAAGGCCGTGTGGAACGACGACGGCCACCTGTGGGCATTCAAATCGCCTCAGGCCAACGATTACGGCGACCTCGAGGGTTCAGACGACATCTCCGGCCGCTTCATCCGGGTGCCCGACCGCATCGCGCGCGGAGACCAGGATGGGCTCGAGGAGTGGTCTAACGCCAACAACGTGTTCCAGTTCATCCGCATCGAGGACCTCGCCTACGACCGCAATCACGACAATGTCGTCTACTTCGCCGACACCGGCGAGCCGCGCGCCATCCCAGATCCATCCACGACCCGGCTGATGCGCGGCCCGGAAGGCACAATGGGGCCCTACCCGAACGGACGCCTCTTCCGCATGGAGCTCGGCACAAGAAATCCCCGCCGAGTCAAGAGCCTCTCGATCCTGATCGACGGCGATGTGCGCGGGGCCGAGGGCGCCGGCGACCTCGACCTGATCCACAATCCGGACAACGTCGAGACGACGGCAGAGGGCCTGCTGTTCCAGGAGGACCCAGGGAGCCAGAACCAGTACCCGGCGGGCACGGGGACGACCGCTCGCATCTGGCATTACTCCTTCACCGACGAGTCGCTGAAGGTCGTCGCCAGGGTCGACCAGGCCCTCGATCCCGCTGCGGACTCGGGCGAGTGGGAGTCCTCTGGCATCGTGGACGCCTCCGCCTATTTCGGAGAGGGCGCCTTTCTGGTCGACGTGCAAGCGCACAGCCTCATTCTCGAGACCGCTCCGGGGCCGGACGTGACCGGGGACGGAGAGCCCGACTGGACGTTCAAGCGAGAGGGCGGGCAGCTCTTGCTGTTACGGCTGCCGGCCGAGTGACCGACAGCGCGCCGGCCGCGCGCGCCGTTGTAGTGACGATCTCGGACGGGGTCGCCCACGGAGTGCGCGAGGACGCCTCGGGCGAAGCGGTCCAGCGGTTGCTGAGCGGGCGGGGCATCGAGGTGACCGGGCGAAGGGTGGCTCCGGACGAGCTTTCCGTGATCGAGGCCCTCCTCCTCGAGCTTGTCGACGCGGGCATCGAGCTCGTCGTTACCACCGGGGGCACCGGCCTGGGGCCGCGCGACCTCACGCCCGAAGCCACGGGGAGGGTGATCGAGCGGAGTGCTCCGGGGCTGGCCGAGCTCATGCGCAATGCGGGACTGCAGAAGACCCCTCATGCTGCGCTGGCGCGAGGCCTCGTGGGAACGAGAAACCGGACCCTGATCGTGAACCTCCCGGGGAGCCCCAAGGGGGCGTCCGAGAGCTTGGAGGCGCTGTTTGTAGTGCTGCCGCACGCGCTCCAGCTGCTGGCCGGCCACACCGAGCACTCCAAGGCTCCGCCGGAGTCCGTCCCCGACGAGGCGTCGGCCGACTCCGAGGATCGCGTCGTCGCCACGGTCGTGGACGCCGACGGCGAGCCGCCCTGCCGGGTGGGGCAGCGGCTCGTAATATCGGAGGGCCGCGCGATCGAGGGGACGTTGGGCTGCTCCGAATTCGACGTCGCCGCCCTTAAAGACGCATCGGAGTTGGCGGCAGGGGCGGAACCAGTCAAGCGGGTATACGAGCACGAGCTCGGGCGCGCCCACGTCTTCCTCGAGCCCGTAGCCGCTCCGCCGAAGCTCGCGGTGGTGGGGGCAACGCCGGTCGCGCTCGAGCTGCTGCGCATCGGCGCCTCGCTGGGGTATAGGTGCTTGCTTATCGAGCCGCGTACCGAGCGCGTCACAGCCGAACACCGGGCGGCCGCATCGGGCGGGGTCTTCGGCAGCGCTGACGAGGCCTCACTGGATCGGAACTCGAACCTCGTACACACGGACCACGACGCCCCCGGAGTGGCGGACACGCTGGTGGCCGCGCTCGAGGCGGGGGCCTTCTCCATCGGGATCATGGGCAGCAGACGCCACACCGCACCCCATCTCTCACAGCTGTCCGGACGGGGGTTCTCCCCCTCGGACATCGAGCGCATCGAGAGCCCGGTCGGGCTCGACATCGGGGCGCGATCGCCCGGCGAGATCGCGGTGTCGATAGCGGCCGGGCTGGTAGCGGGCCGGCGTCGCAACAAGGATCGAGCCGGTTCAGCCTTCTAGTTAGGGGTACGCTCGAATAGTAGTAGGCCAACCACCGGGAGGATCGACAATGGTCGAAAAAGAAGTCGAGCGGACAATCGACGCGCTCCTGGAAGAGCGCCGCGAGTTTGAGCCGCCGAAGGAGTTCACTGCACAGGCCAACGCCAACGACCCTTCTATCTATGAGCACGCACAGAAGGACCCGGAGGCGTGGTGGGAGTCGCAAGCCGAGCGTCTGAGCTGGAGCAAGAAGTGGGACAAGGTGCTGGAATGGAATCCGCCGCATCAGGAGTGGTTCGTCGGCGGAAAGCTCAACGCCAGTTACAACTGCCTCGACCGCCATCTCGAAGAGAACGGCGACCGGATCGCCTACCACTGGATCGGCGAGCCCGGCGACGCGCGCTCGATCTCTTATCAAGAGCTCCATGCCGAAGTATGCAAGCTCGCCAACGCCCTCAAGGAACTGGGTGTGCAAAAGGGAGACCGGGTCGCGATCTATCTGCCAATGATCCCCGAGCTTCCCGCATCGATGCTCGCCTGTGCTCGCATCGGCGCGGTTCATTCGGTGGTGTTCGGCGGTTTCTCGGCGAGCTCGCTCAGAGATCGCATCAACGACGCCGACTGCAAGATCCTGATCACTGCGGACGGCGGCTACCGGCGTGGACAGAACGTTCCCCTCAAAGAGAACGCCGACGAGGCGCTCGCCGAAACCGAATCGATTGAAAAGGTCATCGTTGTCAAACGAACGACCGACGACGTCGCCATGAGCGATGGGCGAGACATCGTTTACAGCGACCTCCTCGAGTCCCAGTCCGACAAATGTGAGCCCGAGGAGATGGACGCGGAGGACATGCTCTACGTTCTCTATACCTCCGGAACCACAGGTAAGCCTAAGGGAATCGTCCACACCACCGGCGGCTATTTGACCGGAGTTTCCTCCACTCACCACCTCATCTTCGACATCAAGCCGGATTCCGATGTCTATTGGTGCGCGGCCGATATCGGCTGGGTCACCGGGCACAGCTACATCGTCTACGGCCCGCTGGCAAACGGCTGCACTTCGATCTTGTACGAGGGCGCCCCCGATTATCCCGACAAGGATCGTTACTGGTCAATCGTCGAGGAATACAAGGCCACAATCTTCTATACTGCTCCTACCGCCATCCGGGCGATGATGAAATGGGGCGTCGACTACCCGCAGAAGCACGATCTTAGCTCGCTCCGCCTGCTGGGCAGTGTCGGCGAGCCCATCAACCCCGAAGCGTGGATTTGGTATCAGGAGTTCATCGGCGCGGGCAAGGCCCCCGTGGTCGACACCTGGTGGCAGACCGAGACGGGCGCCATCATGATCTCTGCTCTACCCGGCATCACCAAGCTAAAGCCGGGTTCGGCCACCCTGCCCTTCCCCGGAGTTGTCGCCGACGTCGTCGACGAGAAGGGTGAGCCGGTGGGGCCGGGATCGGGTGGTTACTTGGTGCTGAAGCGACCGGCGCCGGCAATGATGAGGACCATCTTCGGCGACGACGACCGCTACCGCGAGACCTATTTCGAGAGATACGGGGACGAGACCTACTTTCCGGGCGACGGCGCCAGGCTCGACGACGAAGGCTACTACTGGCTTTTGGGCCGCGTCGATGACGTCATGAACGTGGCAGGCCACCGCCTCTCGACCTACGAGGTCGAGTCCGCGCTCGTTGCGCACGAGTCGGTCGCAGAGGCCGCAGTCGTGGGTCGCACCGACCCCAAGGAGGGCCAGGCAATCGTCGCCTTCGTTACTCCGCGCTCGGGGCACGAGGGCAACGAAGATCTATCGAAGGAACTGCGGCAGCATGTCGGCAAGGCCATCGGCAAGATCGCACGGCCGCAGTCGATCATCTTCACCGACGATCTTCCCAAGACACGTTCGGGAAAGATCATGCGGCGGCTGCTCAGAGACGTCGCCGATGGAAACGAGCTCGGAGATGTCACAACCTTGCAGAACGCGCCGATCCTCGATGAGATCAAGAAGAAGGCGGACAGCCAAGCGGATGATAAGGACGATAAGTAGGGGCTGAACCGGCGGGCCGGGATCCCGCCTCGGAGCAAGCGGGGGTCGAAGCCGCAATAGAAGGCAAAACCTTGTGCGACATCCTCGCCCGCAACGCCTCGACTTTCGGAGATAAGCCAGCCACCGCATTCAAGCGCGCCGGCGAGTGGCAGGTGAGTACCTGGCGCGACTACCGGGAGATGGTCGCTCGTGTTGCGCTGGGCTTCAAAGAGTTAGGCGTGAAGCGAGGCGACTATGTCGCTCTGATGTCACGCAATCGTCCTGAGCATCTCGTCTGCGACCTCGCCGCCCTGCACCTGGGAGCGATCCCAGTTTCTCTCTACAACACCTTCTCCGCCGATCAGATCGCAGGTGTCGCAGCCGCTTGCAAACCCAGGATCGCAGTGGTCGAGACAGAGGAACAGCGCACGCAGTGGGAGAAAGCTCGCTCCGGGCTAGCTCACATTGTTGTGATCGAACCTTCAGAGCAAGACGACGGCTCCCTTACGCTGGCCCAAGTTGAAGATAAAGGCCGGCCTCAGCTCAGCTCGGGCAGGGAGGGGTTCGAGAATGAGTGGAAGAAGCTGAAGCCATCGGATCCCGCCACGATCATCTACACATCGGGGACTACGGGCGACCCCAAGGGAGTGGTGATCACGAACTATAACGCGTTGTGGACGGCCGAGTCGGTCGATCAATGGCACACATGGCCGATCGGATTCAAATACGTCTCCTACCTTCCTCTGGCCCACAGCTTGGAGCGCCTCGCCGCCCATTGGCTGTGCACGTACAAGGCGGCGTTCATCCATTTCTGTCCTGAGGTCCCCGAGGTCTTCGACACCCTCGCCGAAGTTCATCCCTACGCCTTCGTCGCCGTTCCTCGCTTGTGGGAGAAGCTCGAATCCGGTATCAAGGCGAGCCTCCAAGAACAGGACCCTCGAAAGAGAGCCGTGGCGGACCGAGCCATCGGCATCGGAGCGAGGGCCGCGAAGCTCGAGCAGGAAGGCAAACGGGTTCCAATTGCGCTTGCCGTTCAGCGCGCCTTGTTGGATCGCATCGTTCTCCGCAAGATCAGGCACAAGATAGGGCTCGACGAAGCAGAGGTGGTGTTGAGTGGCGCCGCCCCCTTGGGGCCCGAGGTGGCGGAGTTCTTCTTCGGACTGGGCGTGAAGATCGCCGAGGGCTACGGAATGAGCGAGAGCACTGCCCCGGCGACGATCAACCCCACGAGCCGTCCTCGCATCGGCACGGTCGGTCCCGCCATCCCCGGCGTGGAGCTAAAGCTGTTGGACGACGGCGAGCTGTTGATTCGCGGTGGCAACGTGTCGCCCGGATATCTCAACGACGAGGCCCTGACGGCGGAGATCTTCGACAAGGACGGCTGGCTTCACACCGGCGACATCGCCGACATCGATTCCGACGGGTTCGTGCGCATAGTGGACAGAAAGAAGGAGCTGATCGTCACCGCAGGCGGCAAGAACATCTCTCCTTCGTACCTAGAGAATCTCCTGAAGCGCCATCCTTTGATCTCATACGCATGCGTGGTCGGCGATCGCAAGCCATACATAGCCGCCCTGTTGGCACTCGATGCGGACGAGGCACAGGGGTGGGCCGATCGAAACGGGCTCGAGTTCTCCTCGCTGGAGCAGCTCGCACAGGAGCCGCGTATCGAGGAGGAGATGCAAGCGGCGGTCAAAGAAGTCAACATCAAGGTGTCGCGGCCCGAAGGCATCAAGCGCTTTGTGGTGACGAAGAACGAATGGGAGCCTGGTGGGGACGAGCTGACCCCCACGCTGAAGCTCAAGCGAAGGGCGATCCTCGACAAGTACTCCGAGGAGATTGCCAACCTCTACTCGTGAGGCCGCTCTGCGAACTTAATCACTTCTGGTGTGGATGAAGGCGCCAAGCGCCGCACGGCCCCACGTCGACAAGACCGCTACAACCTTCGAGACACCGCCGGGCGACCAGGATGTCGATTCCACGGGAACCCTGGATAGGTCGGGGGTTTACCTAACCAGGGGCGCCCGTTCAGGCGACTTCGTTCCCCGGGACCCGAAGTTAGCGATCCTGGCGAAGGACTTGCGACCCCCGGGCCGACAGGTAAGAGAAACGATCTGCGCGGATTTGACGACCGGCACGAGCATCACGCATGTGTTAGAGCTTTAGGTATGGTTTGCACAGGCGATTGTCTATGTACCGAGATCAACCAGCGACGGGCCAATAGCGGCAAGGCGAAGCTGCGGATCTTTAGCTCCGGTGCCCTGAAGGAATGCGCCCAGAAGGAAGCTCGTAAGAATCGGGACGAGTGCAATCTGGACCACTATTTCCCTGGCTGCTTCGGAGGGACGTCGGCGTCGATCGTCGGTATGAACAGCGGATGCAACGCGATGGTGATCGCGTGGATGAATAGTGGCCAGCACAAGGCGATCATCCTGGACGGCACCTGGGATAAAATGGCCGGTGCCTGCTATGCAGGGTGCGGGTTCGAGTGGGGAGCTGTGTTCTTTGCCACGGATTAGCCGGCGCCCTAAAAACCCCTGGAGGGAGACCTTTGGGGAACTCCCCCCAGCGGGAACCTTTGGGTAGTGTCGGCGCCCGCTGTACGGTTCCAAACCCGCTCCCTCGCTGATCTGCTCGAACTGTGTTCGATTGAAGTAGAGGGCTGTGACGCATCCATCTCCGACTCCAGCGCCCACCCCTACTGTTAGGACCCCCGTGAGTACCAGCTGTTAGGACCCCCGTGAGTACCAGGAGCCTCCCGGCCCGATGTAGCTGCGGCTCTCCCCCCAGGTTACGTGAGCGACTCCGTTGCCGTCGATTGCAAGGCCTCCGTAGTCCCCGTACGGGAACTTGAAGCCGCGCCCGGATTTGTAGGGTGCGCCCCCGGCCCGATTCGACAGTCTTTGTGCTCCCGTCCACGTTTCCCCACCGTCGGAGGAAGCCTTGTAGAAGGTATTCCAACGGCCGGTACGGTCGTCCATCCATGCGATGCGCACGTCTCCATTCCCGGTCGCGTCGATCATGGGGAACTCGTGGTCGACGCCCGATTTAGGTGCCACATTGCGCGGCAGCGACCAGGTCTCGCCGTTATCGTCCGACCAGCGAAGCAGCAAACGAGCCCGGCCCGCCTTGATCTTGCTGGCGTTCCACAACGCGTAGACACGCCCGTTGTCGTCAGATGCGACGGTGATCTGGGCACCGAAAAACGCGGGACGAGCAACCGGCGAAGTCGGGGCAGGGCCGCTGCTCACGGGAACGGTCGATGCCGATCACATCCCAGGTCCCGCCCCCATCCGATGAACGCAGCAGGTTGAGGACGATCTGACCTTTGTAGTTCTGCGGATAGGCATCCTGGGCGCTGAAGACGGTTCCATCCGGTGTCACCGTGAGCCCGCCGGCGAACCAATACAGCTTGTTGCGCTTTCCCAGTATCGGAGGCGACCACGTCGCACCCGAGTTGTGCGAATAAACGGTATAGGGCGCACCGGCTGCAGGTCCATCCGCGTTGAACGTGACGTAGACATCCTGTCCATCGTCCGAAACTCCGATCCAGGGCTTGTCGGAGTAGCGCCGGGCACCATCCAACGCGCCGCTTCGCGTCCACGTCCGGCCGAAGTCGTCAGAGCGTGCGAAGTTGACTTCGAAGTCGTTCATCCACACGAAGAAAACCCTGCCTTGATCGTCCACATCCAGGACGGGATCGTGTTGGCCCCCGATACCGGGACAAGCGCAGATGAAACGAGGCTTGGTCCAGGAGTCGCCCCCGTCCGTAGACAATCGGTAGACAACGGCTGGATCGGGGCACGACTTACACGCCTTGCGGCCACCGTAGCGAGTGGTGGCCCAGTAGACGTGGCCTGAGTCGTCGGCGGCGATGTGCGGCTCCCAATCGTCGTGCTGCCCGGCCGAGAACTTCGTCTCGGGTGTAAATGCGGCTCTTACTCCGAGAGCCGGCACCAGGGCCAGCACGAAGGCGAACACGAGGGCAGTCCTCCACGACCGACCTGTTGGCTTGGTAGCCACCCAGGCGGCCATCATGGAACCAGCCCAAACACCGTCGCCGGAGAACCGGAGCCGCCCTGGTTGCGGACCCCGCCGACCACGACCCAGCCCCCGTTGGG
>Ga0183260_10004377_pt1 | contig 11222 bp, 12 predicted proteins | sample AntDrymUQ4972206_2_FD_129768 | JGI IMG/M metagenome (GOLD analysis project Ga0183260, IMG submission 129768) | Polar desert sand microbial communities from Dry Valleys, Antarctica - metaG UQ497 (22.06) (version 2) (version 2) | ecosystem: Environmental > Terrestrial > Soil > Desert | place...
GCGTTGTCGTCGAGGAAGAAGCCGATCGACATCAGGTGGAGGCCGCGCTTGACCGGCGGCACGATCATGCGATCGACGAGCACCGGCCGCTGGTTAATGCCGAGCATGTGCGGGATGGAGTGGCCGTAGACGTCGGCGTCGAGGATGCCCGTGCGCAGGCCGAGCTCGCTGAAAGCGGCGGCGAGGTTGACGGTCAGGGACGACTTGCCGACGCCGCCCTTGCCGCTCGCCACCGCGATCACGCGCGTGCGGGCGCTGATGGAGATGCCCTTCGTGCGGCGCGTGACACCGCCCTGGAGCCGGGCGCTCAGGGCCGCGCGCTCGTCGGGGCTCATGACGTCGAAGGCGAGCGAGACCACGCTAACGCCCGGGAGCGGTGCGATCAGCCGCTGCACCTGCTCCTGGAAGCTCGAGCGCAGGGGGCAGCCGACGACTGTGAGCGCGATCGTGATCTCGACGTCTCCGCCGTCGACGCGGACGTCGCGCACCATGCCGAGCTCGGTCACGGGCTTGCGCAGCTCGGGGTCGATCACGCCCTCGAGCGCACTCAGGACTTCGTCGCGAAGATCTTCCATACCCTCCGCCGAGCGTAGCACCAGGGTCTCGAGGCGACGCCCTGGCTAGCTCCCTGCTCCCGCCAGCGCCGCCCGGCGCTTTTCGATCTCCTCCGGCGAGAGATCCTCGACGTGCGTCGCGAGCCACCACTGGTTCCCGAACGCATCCCGCACGCCTCCCCTGCGGTCGCCGTAGAACTGATCGCCGGCTCCGAGAGCGGCGTCGTGCCGTTCTCGCCCCGCATGCGGACCGTCTCCTCGGCCCCGAATGCCCGCACCGCCTCTGCGCTGCCAAGGGCCGCCGCCGGCCGCTGCGGCTCCGCGGCGCCGCCTGGCACACTGCGTGCATCGCCCCGGCCACCACGCCCGACGAGTACATCGCCACGCTCGACGAGCCCCGTCGGGGTGAGATCGAGCGGGTCGACGCGCTGATTCGCGAGACGCTGCCTGACCTGGAGCGCGTGCTGGGGTCGGGGATGATCGGCTACGGCCCCTACCACTACCGCTATCCCTCGGGTCGGGAAGGCGACGCTTCGCTGATCGCCCTGTCGAGCCGCAAGGCGTCCATCTCGCTCTACGTGATGTGCACCGACGACGGCGCCTATCTCACCGAGCGCTACGTCGACCGGCTGCCGAAGGCGAGCATCGGCAAGAGCTGCGTTCGCTTCAGGCGCACGTCGGATCTCGACCTCGATGTGTTGCGCGAGCTGCTGGCGGAGGCCGGCCGCCTCGGACCGCCCGACGCGGTGTAGCGCCCTCTCATGCCCTACTGGCTCAGCCGCGCAGCGCGGCGGCGAGCCGCGCGCAGACCTCGGGCGTCGCTCCGGCCACGACGCGTGAGCGTGCCTGCAGGTCGAGTGGCGCCGCCTCGAGCGGCGGCGTCTCGAAGAGCTCGATCGCGAGCCCGCACTCGCGCACGAGGAGCTGCGCCGCGGCGATGTCGACCGAGCGCGCGCCCTTCAGCGAGCACACGCCGTCGACGCGACCGGCCGCGAGGTGGCAGAGCGAGAGCGCGAGCGAGCCCATGATGCGCAGCCGGTGGGCAACCCCGACCATCGCGGCAGCCTGCTCGGCGACCGACGAGGTCAGCGTCGCCTCGAAGGCGAGCACCTCGATCTCCTCCCGCGGGCGCTCGGCCCCGAGCGGGCGCCCGTCGAGCTCGGCTCCCGCGCCGCGCCGGGCCGTCCACTCCTCCCCCGAGCCGAAGTCGAAGACGTAGCCGAAGACGACGTCCCCCATCGCCGGCCCCTCGGCCACTGCCAGCGAGAGCGAGAAGTAGGGAATGCCGCGCTTGGCGTTGAGGGAGCCGTCGATCGGATCGAGGACGACGTAGCGGGTCGCGTCCGCGCCGAAGCGCCGCTCGCCGAGCTCCTCCGAGACGAGGACGAACGACTCGCCGCCCGCGTGCAGCTCCTCGAGCCGCGCCACCACCGCTGCCTCCGCCGCCGCGTCGATCGCGGTCGTCTCGTCTCCGCCGAGACCCGTGCCCACGACGGGCTCGCGCTCCGCCCGTCCGGGCAGCTCCGCGAGGGCGCCGCGGATGTCCTCGACGGCACCGCGGCAGAGCTCGAGCCACGGGCTCACAGCGGGTGGAGCAGCAGGCCGGTGAGGAGCTTGGGATAGAAGTACGTGCTCTTCTGTGGCATGACCGACCCGCCCCTCGCAACGGCGAACACGTCCTCGATGCGGGTCGGGCGCATGAGCAGGGCGACCGCGGCCTCCCCGGAGTCCACCGAGCGCACGGCTTCCCGCCAGTCGGGTGTGTACGAGATGCCCTCGTGACCGAGCCGGTCGACGAAGTCCACGTCGAGCTCGGAGCCGTCGGCGACCGCGAGGTACGTCTTACCGTCCCGGTAGACGGCGACGGCGGGTGTGTCCCGCGGCAGCTCCTCGAGCCGCCGCAGCGCACGCTCGGGGTCGTCCACGCGGCTATCCACGAGCTCGAGCGGTACGCTCGCGGGAACCGTGCGGAAGACGCGGTGGGTGGGGAAGATCATCAGGCCCGGGTCGCTCATCGAGACGAGCACGGCGAGCAGCGAGGCGCTCTCGGGTGTTCCCTGCTCCTCGCCGAAGGCGACGGCGGTCTCGTAGCGGTGATGCCCGTCGGCGATCAGCAGCTGGCGGTCGGCGAAGGCCTCCCCGACCGCGGCCGTCGGCAGGCGCCAGAGCCGCGTGCCCTCGGCCTCGAGCTCGGGCTGCCGGTCCGGGACGGCGAACGGCGGCTCGCCGTCGTAGAGCAGGAAAATGGGCTCGAGCTGCGCGCGCACCTCCCGCAGCAGGCGCAGACGCCCCTCCCTCGGGGCGCGGTGGGTGCGCTCGTGTGGCAGCACCGCGCCGGTCGAGTACGGCTCGGCGAGCAGCGAGGCGACGAGGCCGTTCCGCGTCCGCTCGACCCCGTCCGGTCCGAGGTAGGTCTGCGAGAGCGCCCAGACCGCCGGCTCCTCCTCGCGTCGCAGCACCCCCTCGCGCTGCCAGTCGCGCAGGAGCCGGCCGGCCGCGGCCTCGGAGTCGGGCAGCGTCAGGTGGACGACGTTGTAGGGGCTGCGGGCGCGGAGCGCGGTTCGCTCGGCGGGCCCGATCACGTCGTAGGGCGGGGCGACGAGCTCCGCCAGCGTGCCTGCCTTGCCGACGTCGTAGCGCAGGGCGGTGAAGGGCTGGACGAGCGCCACGGCGATCGAGCGTAGCACCGCCCTCCGGGCCTAGACTCCGCCCGTGAGCGCCATCGCCGAGCTCGCCGAGGACAGGGTCGTCGAGGCCGTCTATGCGGTCGTGCGCAAGCGCCGGCTGCGCACCCGCGGCGGGTCGCCCTACCTGGCGCTCGAGCTCGCCGACGCGAGCGGACGCATCGAGGCCCGTGTCTGGCAGGACGTCGACCTCCTCGACGCGCGCTTCTCGGAGGGTGATGCTGTGCGGGTGCTCGGCCGCGTCGAGCGCTTCCGCGACCGGCTTCAGCTCGACGTGCGCTCGCTCGAGTCGGCCCCGGAGACCGACGCCACGACGCTCGTCCCGAGCATGCGCCGCGATGCCGACGAGCTCGAGGGCTTCCTCGAGTTCCTCTCCGCGGAGATCTCCCACGGAGGTCTGCGGGGGATCGTGCGGCGCGTCCTCGGCGAGGCCGAGCGCCGGAGGCTGCGCGAGCTGCCCGCCGTACCGGGCGGTCATCACGGGTATGCCGGCGGTCTGCTCGAGCACACGGTGGGCGTGGCAACGATCTGCCGCGAGACAGCGCAGCTGCACCCACGGCTGCGTGGCGACCTGCTCCTGGCAGCGGCGCTCCTGCACGACGTCGGCCGCACGCGCGAGCTCGGGCCCGCGCCCACCTTCGGCCCGACCGCGGAGGGGCGCCTGCTCGGTCACGTCCATCTCGGCCTGCGCCTGATCGAGGAGCGGTGCGAGGGCCTCGACGCGGAGGTGCTGGCGGAGCTGCTGCACGCGGTTGCCTCCCACCACGAGCCGCGCTCGGCGCAGACGGCGGAGGCCGCGGTGCTCGCGTACGCGAACAGCCTCGACGCCGTCGCGGCGACCCGGCCCGTGCACGCTCAGTAGGCCGCGATCGCCGCCGTCGCCCTCGCCCTCGCGGCCAGCGTCGCCTGGGCGATGTCCGATTTCCTCGGCGGGCTGAAGAGCCGCTCGCTCCAGCTCCTGACCGTGCTCGTCGTCTCGCAGACGATCGGGCTCGCCGTGATAACGACCGTGGTTGGGGTGCTCGGCACGAGCCCGCCGCCCGGCCGCTACCTGCTCTACGCGGCACTCGCCGGAGCGGGCGGTGTGGTCGGCCTCGCCGCGCTGTACCGAGGCATGGCCGTTGGAGCGATGGCCGTCGTCGCGCCCGTGTCCGCGCTGGCGGCGATCATCCCGGTCTGCGTCGGCATCGCCGGCGGGGAGCGCCCGAGCGCGCCGCAGTACGCGGGCATCGCGCTTGCGCTCGCCGGCGCGGCGCTCGTCTCGACACAGTCGCGCTCAGGCTCGGCAGGCGGACGGCTGGCGACGGGAGTGGGCCTCGCGCTCGTCGCCGCGGCAGGCTTCGGGCTCTTCTTCGTCGGGATCGACGCCGCGCGTGAACGGAGCCTCGTCTGGGCTGTTCTCATGACGCGGCTCGCCTCCACCGCTCTCGTCGTCGTAGCCGTGGTCTGGGCCAGGCCGCGGCTCTCGGTCGGCAGGCGCGACTGGCCCGCGCTCGCAGCCGTCGGCGTACTCGATCTCGGCGCGAATGCTCTCTTCGCCGCCGCGGCCGACCGCGGCTACGTCAGCCTCGTCTCGGTGCTCGCGTCCCTCTACTCGGTGGGCATCATCGCGCTCGCGGCGGTGGTGCTCGGCGAGCGCCTCGAGCGCCTCCAGTGGCTTGGGGCGGCAGCAGCGCTCGCCGGTGTCGCGCTCATAGCCGCCGGCTGATCACGTGGAGGCGAGGTTGCGCCGCCAGACGAGGAAGAGCAGAGGCGCGAGCGCGGCGAGCGCCGCGTGGGGTGCCAGCTCGACCGACTGCAACTCCTTGCCCTGCTGGCCGATCGGCCCCTCGCCGAGCGCCTGGCGTGCTGCCGCGACGACGCGCTCCGTCTCGCCTTCGACGAACGATCCGCCTCCCACCGCACGCGCCGCCTCGGCCAGGAAGGCGACGCTCAGGGGATCCGGCCGGTACGCTCGCTCGGGCACGCCGCCGGGACCGAGCACGCGCTCGTCGGGATCCCAGACGTGCACGAAGAGCACGGTCACCCGCCCGAGCAGCCGGGCGCGCAGCGTGCCGAGATCGACCGGGGTGCTCTCGCCGTCGGTGAGGACGACGGCGATCTTGCGCCGCGCCTTCTCCCCGTAGAAGTTCTGCGTCGAGATGGCGCCGAGCGCGCCGAGCGCCGTGGCCCGCCCGCGGCCCGAGCGATCCGGGGGCGGGCGCTCGATGCCGAGCGCTCGGTCGGCTGCGGCCGTGAAGGCGTTCTCGCTGATCGTCGGGAAGAGGTGCGGCAGGACGCGGTCGGTGAGCGAGGCGAGCCCGACCGGCACCTCGGGCAGGGCCGAGCGCAACTCCTTGGCGGCAGCGACGGCGCGCGCGAAGCGCGGAGTGCCCGTGCGTCCTTTCCTGGCGCTCATGGAGCGCGTGATGTCGACGATCACGAGCACCTCCGCGTCCGTCCGTCCCTCGCGGGGCCGTACGCTCGAGACGACCGGCTGGGCCGCGGCCAGGGCCAGCAGCACCCCGACGAGGACGAGCGCCACGGGCGCGCCCAGGTCGGCGAGGCGGCCGCTCGGGGTGAGGCCGAGCACGGACGCGAGCTCGGCCGAGCGGCGCCGCGCGCGCACGAGCACCACGACGCCGACAAGGGTGACGAGCCCGATGAGCCCTGCCGCCGGCGTGAGGAACGAGACGCTCAGTAGCCCTCGCCCTGGGAGGCGGCGCCCGCGCCGGTCGCCGGCGTGTCGGCGCGCTGTCCGCCCTCGCCCGCGCCCGAGCCGCCCTCCACGTTTTGGAGCAGCCGGAGCACGAGCTCGAGGTTGTAGCGAGCGTCCTCGTTGCCGGCGTCGAGGCGTGCCGCCTCGCGGAACTCGCCCAGGCTGCGGCGCAGGAAGAGTGCAGCCTGCGCGTCGTCGGAGCGAGCCTCCTCGAACGCGAGCGCGCCGCGCAGGTTCGCGAGTTGCGAGCGCCGCTTGCGGTCGGACTGCGCGCGGCCCGTGCGGGCGAGCTCGGTCTCGGCGGCGCTCCGCAGGGCAACGTCGCGCAGGTCGCGCTGCGGGCTCCTCGGCCGGCTGAGGCGGAAGCGCTGCACGGCGCGTCGGTAGGCGACGTCGTCCTCGACTGACAGCACGCGCCGTGCAAGGCTTCCCGGCAGCCGAGAGTCGGGTTCCCACATCGCCGTGTCCCCGGCGCCCTGCGTGAAGCGGACGTCGGCGCCCTCGAGCTGCCCGCGCCAGGCCAGCACGTCGGCGCCGAGCACGGCGAGGAACGCCGCGAGCGCGAGCGCCCCGACGACGAGCACGGCACCGAGCCAGCGCCGGGCGCCTATGTCGGCCTCCCTGGGCTCCAGCTCAGGCGCCCGCACAGGTGCTCGTTGAGCGCGAGCAGCAGGAGGAGCAGCGCCGCTGCGGCCACGAGGAGCCACGGGAGGGAGCCGGTCAGCGTCTGGCGCTCCTCGAGCGCCGTGTTGGCGAGCAGCTCGTCCCGCGTCAGGAACGCGCGCTCGCCGACGAGCCCGCGGAAGAACTCGCGGTCCTCCTCCCCCGGAAACAGCGGCACGACGCGGAGCTCGATGCCGCTCTGCCCGTACCGGATGATCTCCTGCGTCAAGGCGTCGAGATCGATCGGCGAGTCGTCCAGGTCGCTCACGAGCAGCACCGAGCCCCCTGAGGAGCCAGCTCGTTCGATGGTCTCCCGCGCGGCGCGCAGTCCGGTCGAGATGCGCGTGCCTCCGCGGAATGTGCCCGACCACGGGCTCTCGAGGAAGCCGAAGCCCTGCGCCCGGCGGGCGTCTCCTGAGTCCGTGACCGGCGGCTCGAAGAAGCGCAGCAAGGGGCGCAGCTCCTCGCCGCTCGTCCCCATCGGCAGCGCCTCGTAGGCGCCGTCCGAGAAGACGACGAGCCCCGCGCGCTGGCCGGTCTCAACGATGCTGCGAACGACGCGCGAGAGTCGGAGGTAGCGGGCGGAGTCGACGCTCGTGGAGAGATCGAGGACGAGAACGCCGCTCTCGCCCGCGAAGTAGGTGCTCGGCCGGGCACGAAGGTCGCGGGCGAGCAGGAAGCACACGCCGAGCAGCGCGAGCAGAGCGAGGGCGAGAGCTCCTCGCAGCAGCGTCGTCCGGCGCGCCTCGCGGCCGAAGGCAGCGCCGTCGGCGACGGGGATGGACGGGCGCCGCCGGAACGGCCGCTCGCGTGCCGCGGCGGTCACGCCGCGTTTCCCTCGTCCGGGTTGCGGACGTCTGCGAGGAGACGCTCGACGGCGGCGGGCTCGAGCGGCGCGGGAGACCAGGCGAGCCCACGGGCTCGGCGCGCCAGCGGCGGTCGGCCCCCCGCTGCGAGCTCGCGCGCGAGCCCTTCGAGCGCGCGCCGCCCATCGGGGGTGCGCCCGTCGAGCGCGTGCAGCTCGACGAGCTCGGCTGCGCGCTCGAGCGGCGAGGCACGCGCCGCATCCGGCTGTGCGCTCTCCGTTGCGTCTCTTCGAGGCAGCAGGCGCCCTGCGAGGAGCGCAGCGCCGGCCACGAGTAGGGCGGCGGAGCCGATCAGGCCCGCGCCGAGCACGCCGGGACTCAGCCGGTAGCCGGCCGGCTCCAGGCTCCGCGGGTCTGCGCGCCAGCGAGCCTGCTCGACGTCGAAGGGGCCGAGCCGCGAGGCCACCTCGAACGGTGGCCAGGGTGTCGAGTCGAACGTCCGTCCGCGGGTGCTCGGCCCGGAGTACGCGACCCGGACGCTCGGCAGCTCGATCTGCCGGCGTTCCTCGGTCGGCACGCACGCCGGATTGAAGCAGCCGAGGGCGAAGCGGTAGCGGAGCCGCACGCTGTCGCCGGCGCGCGAGCGCTTCGTCGTGGCCGCTCCGACCTGCTCGTACGGCGTGAAGATGGGGTCGATGCGCACGGTGGCGGCGTCGACTCGCCGCCGGTCGAGCAGGACATCGACCTCCGCGACGAGGGGGTCGCCGAAGAGATGCACGCGCGGGCGAATCGCGGTGCGGGCAGTGAGCGGAGCGCTTCGCAACCGCTCCGTCGAGGCCGGCTCGTCGTCTCCGCGCACGAGCGCGAGGCCGGCGACCACCCCGACGACGACTGCGGCGAGCAGGAGCGCGGCCGCGCGCAGCGGGCCGCTCACGCCCGGCCTCGCGAGAACTGCCGCTCGTCGGCCCAGCCGAGGAAGGCGCGCAGCACCTCTTCGCGGTCGCTCGTCGAGAGCAGGATCGGCTCGAGTCCCAGGCTGCGGAAGTCGGCGAGCAGCCGTGCGCGCCGCTCCTCGTGCGTCCGGCGGCGCAGCTCGGCCTCGCCCGCCCGCAGGCGGACGGGGCGCACGCGGCCCTCGGCGTCGGCGAGCGGCACGAGCACGGAGCCGAGCGGGGGAAAACTGCCCTCCCAGTCGGGATCCTGGATCACGACCGGGACGATGTCCCAGCGCCGCTCGATCGCCCGCGACCAGGCCTCGCGCGGCGGCGAGGCGAGGAAGTCCGAGAGGAAGAACAGGAAGCTTCCGGCCGGAACCGCACGCCGGTGGCCGGCGAGGAACTCGAGCGCGCGGGTGAGGGTGTCCGCCGGGGCGCGGAACTCCGGGAAGTCGAGGTGGCGCTCGCTGATGTGCCAGGCCTCGCCGTGACTCTGCGGTGCGCGCCAGAAGGGCTCGTCCGCCCCCGTCGCGTAGTCGAGATACCCGATGAAGCCGCGCGCCTTGGCCGCGCTCTCGGCGATGATCTCCGCGGCTGCTCGCACGGCGTCGTGCTTGTGCAGCCACGGCAACTCCGGGGGAAACAGCGCCATCTCCGGCCTGCGGTCGCAGACGATGACCACGCGAGGCGCCTCGTCGGCGTAGTGCTCGCGCACGATGAACTCGTCGTCTCCGCGCGCGGACGAGAGGCGAGCAGAGGCGCCCCAGTCGATCGTGTCGACGTCATCGCCGGGCTGGTAGGGCCGCGAGCCGGCAGTGTCGCTGCCCGTGCCGCGGCGGGCGCTGTGCATGGCGCCGAAGGCGAGCCCGACCAGACGTCGCCGCGGCACGAGCGGAAAGGTCAGGTCCTGCAGCGCCATCGCGCAAGCCTAGTCGTGCAGTGGATCTTCGCTGTCTCCCGGCACGAGCGCCGGCGGCGGCGCCTGCCGGAGGCAGCGTGCGCGGAAGTCCTCGAACGCGGCCTCCCAGCCGATCCGGCGGGCCTCCGCGAGCGCGCTCGGCGTGAAGACGAGGCGGTGCCCGAGCACCGGCAGGAAGAGCGCCTCCACGTCCTCGGGCGTTGCGTAGTCGCGTCCCTCGAGCAGCGCCCAGGCCCGCACAGCGCGCTCGAGCGCGAGACTGCCGCGCACCGAGGCGCCGATGGCGATGCCGTCGAGCTCCCGGGTCGCGCGCACGAGCTCCACGATCCAGCGCCCGACGAGCTCGTCCACGTAGACGTCACCGACGGCTGCCTGCAGCTCCCGCACCTCGGAGACGGTGACGGCGGGCTCGAGGTGCTTGAGCGGATGACCGTCGCGCTGGTCGTCGATGATGCGCAGCTCCTCCGTGAGACCCGGGTAGCCGAGCGCGGTCCTGAGAAAGAAGCGGTCGAGCTGCGCCTCGGGGAGCGGAAAGGTGCCCTCGTGCTCGATCGGGTTCTCGGTCGCGAGCAAGAGGAAGGGGTCGGGGAGGACGCGCGTGACGCCGTCGACCGTCACCTGACGCTCGGCCATCGCCTCGAGCAGCGCCGACTGAGTCTTCGGCATCGCCCGGTTGATCTCGTCCACGAGCACGACGTTGGCGAAGATCGGCCCTGGCCGGAACTCGAAGTCGCGGACGCGCTGGTCGAAGACGGAGAGGCCGGTGACGTCGGTGGGCTGGAGATCCGGCGTGCACTGGATGCGCGCCGGCGTAGCGCCCTCGATCGTCTGTGCGAGCGCGCGGGCGAGCACGGTCTTGGCGGTTCCGGGTACGTCCTCAAAGAGCACGTGTCCCCCGCAGGCGAGCGCAGTGAGGACGAGCTGGATGCGTTCCCGCTTGCCGTGCACGACCGTCTCGATCCGGTCCACGAAGCGCTCGGCGATCTCGGCAGCCCGCGCGAGGCGCACGTCTTCCGCCCCCCGCTCGATCCGCACGTCCGTCACGCCCCGAGTCTAGGCGCGCGTCAGGCCCGTCGGAAGGCGGCGGCGAGACTGCCCTGAAGAGGAGGTCGAGCGCAGGCGCAGACCTGAGCATTCACCTGGCATCATCCTCTGCATGCCGCTTGCCGACGCGACAGCTCGGCTGCCCGCAGAGGCGAAGGAGGACATCTCATACGTCCAGGCGTCGTTCGAGCCGATGGACGACGCCGTTCGACCGCTGGTCGAGCGCGGACTTCTGCCCCGTGCGACCTACGTCCTTCCTGATGGCACACCAAGGGTGCCCGCCGATCATGCCGAGCTGCTCCACGATACGGGTGGGAACGCCGAGGCGGTCGCTGGACACTTTCGCGAGCGGTACGCGGCCGCAGGCGGCGACCCCGCGCGTGCCGACGAGGAGTACGAGGCGTGGCTCTCCGGCGAGTACGGGGCTTGCCTGCACATGACGTCGCCGGAGGCGATCGTTACCAAGAGCGCGCTGATGGACGCGATCACGGCGCTCGTCGCGCGGCCCGACCCGGCGCACAGGGGGTGGTGTGCGACTCTGCGAGCCGCGGTCGGCGCTCTGGATGCGCTCGAGCGGCCGTTCGCTGCGTACGACCGCGAACGGTTCGGTGGCCCCAGTTCCCGTGACCGCCTCATCGACGCAACGCGCAAGCGCTTCCCAGAAGTCTGGGTATGAAGCTCGATCGGGAGATCTGACCCCCGCCTCACTATTCGCCTTTGTCCTTCGCGAGCACGGCCGGGTGTTCGATCTGGAGACCTGACCCCGCCTTTGTTGCACTGTTCGATTCTGAGACCTGACCCCGTTGTTGCACCAACGCCGTTGACGCGCAATCGCAGATTGCGTGTCCTGCGTGCAGAGATCAGAGGCAGCTAGAGGCCGACCGCCGCGCGGTAGCCCGGCGGCAGGCACGCTTTGGAC
>Ga0183260_10004378_pt1 | contig 11221 bp, 10 predicted proteins | sample AntDrymUQ4972206_2_FD_129768 | JGI IMG/M metagenome (GOLD analysis project Ga0183260, IMG submission 129768) | Polar desert sand microbial communities from Dry Valleys, Antarctica - metaG UQ497 (22.06) (version 2) (version 2) | ecosystem: Environmental > Terrestrial > Soil > Desert | place...
CACCGAGGCGGGCTACGTCGGCGAGGACGTCGAGAACATCCTTCTGAAGCTGATCCAGGCCGCCGACTTCGATGTGAAGAAGGCGGAGACCGGGATCATCTACATCGACGAGATCGACAAGATCGCCCGCAAGGCGGACAACCCGTCGATCACCCGCGATGTCTCCGGTGAGGGCGTGCAGCAGGCGCTTTTGAAGATTCTCGAAGGGACCACGGCCTCGGTTCCCCCGCAGGGCGGACGGAAGCATCCGCACCAGGAGTTCTTGACGATCGACACCACGAACATCCTGTTCATCTGCGGCGGCTCATTCGCCCAGCTCGACAAGGTGATCGAGAAGCGGGTCGGCAACAAGGGAGTCGGTTTCGGCGCCACGATCGATTCTGCCGATGACCGCAAGGACCTCGGCGAGATGTTCGAGCACGTGCTGCCCGAGGATCTGGTCGAGTACGGCCTGATCCCCGAGTTCATCGGCCGGCTGCCCGTGATCTCCGCCATCCACCAGCTCAGTCGCGCCGACCTGATCACGATCCTCACCGAGCCCAAGAACGCGCTCACCAAGCAGTTCATGCGGTTCTTCGAGTTCGACGACATCGAGCTGGTTTTCGCCGAGGACTCACTGGGCGCGATCGCCGACCGCGCGCTGGAGCGCGAGACGGGGGCCCGCGGGCTCCGCTCGATCTTGGAGGACACCCTGCAGGACGTTCAGTTCGAGCTGCCGTCCCGCCGCGACGTCCGCAAGTGCGTCGTCACCAAGGAAACGATCGCGGATGGGCGCCGCCCGACGCTGGTAACGGAGGCCGTGCCCGACGAGCTCGACACGAGCTTCGACGACCTTGGCGAGGAGTCGGCTTAGGCCCCTAAAGGTCGCGCTGTGGGTCGATGCCGTACCGAGCGCCGGCTGCGCTCAGGGCATCATTCAGGCCCCAGCGATCAGGAGCGTCAGGGCCCTCGTGCTGTGGGCTTGCGCCCTTCAGCTTCATCGTGCCCTTGTTGTCACCGATCGCTCCGATCGCAGCCACCTGGTCTCCTCGCAGGCGCTGATCCGCGGTCAGCCCGGCCAGCTCGCGGCGCTTATCCTCGATCGGGCGGGCGTCGGCACCTGCCTCCTGGATCAGCGTCGGCACCACGCACTTGACGGCTGGGTGCGCCAGATTCCACTGGCACGCGAGTTGCATCATGGTCAGTCCGGTTTCGCCGCAGGTCCCGCGCAACCGCTCAATCCTCGCCAAGCCGCGCTCGATCCAGCCGTCGGGCCGGAAGCGGCGGTGATCGTGATCGCCCATCGGGGTGTCAGGACCGAGGTCGCCCCAGAAGAGCCCCCCGTAATCCACGACCCGGGTGATGACGTTCACGTCAGCCTTGAGGGCTGCATCGAGGACCAACTCGCCGGGCCAGGGCTCGAGCGGGTTGAGGATGATCATCGCCCAGTCGATCCGGTCGCCAAACTGCTCCAGGCAGGAGATCAGGTCGAGCGTGAAGCCGTTGGCGGGCCCCGGAGCGATTCCGATCTGATCGGCCAAACCGGCGTCGCGCAGGGCGGCCATCCCGTTCCAGACCGCCTCACTCTCGTACCCGATCCGATCCGGATTGTGGAGTAAGAGCAGATCGAACCGGGAGACGCCAAGCGCAGCCAGGCTGCGCTCCGTTGCGCGCCGCAGGTAGTCGGCGTAGGCGTCGGGTTCTCGCAGCGACGGATCCGTAAAGCGCGGGAACCCCTTGGCGCCCTGGCGTTCCCCGATCTGGAAATCGTGGCCGACAGCGCCGACCAGGCGGTAGAAGTCGCGGTCCAGCCCAGACAGCGTTTGACCCAGTAGGCGATCCGCCTCACCCTCGCCGTAGACGTCGGCCGAAAAGACGGTGTCGATGCCCAGCCCGGGGCGCAGCAAGGCGGCGAGCCGATCGTCGTCGAGCATCTCGCCGAAGTTCATGAAGCGGCCACCGCTCCAGGTTCCGATCGCTTTCGTGCCCAGGCTCATCGCGGGCAAAGTTACGCGACCGGCGAACTAACATCGACGGCCGATGGACGCCGAGCGCCGAGCCAAGCTGGAAGCCACGACTCGCTGGGAGCCGGCGGAAATTGAGGCGCGGCTGTTCGCGGAGTGGCTCGATGGCGGCTACTTCTCGCCTGATGCGCAGGGGGCGTCCGGCGACAACTTCTCGATCGCGGTTCCGCCCCCGAACATCACCGGCGCGCTTCATATGGGGCACGCGCTGAACGGTTCGATCCAGGACGTCCTGATCAGGGTCAACCGGATGCGCGGGCGGCCGACCCGCTGGATCCTGGGCACCGACCACGCCGGCATCGCTACCCAGGCCGTGGTCGAAAAGGAGTTGGCGAAGCAGGGAACGTCGCGGCAAGAGCTTGGCCGCGAGGCGTTCACCGAGCGCGTTTGGGAATGGCGCGAGCGCTACGGCTCCCAGATCATCGACCAGTACAAGCGGCTGGGCGCGTCCGCCGACTACTTAAACGAGCGATTCACAATGGACGCGGCGTACGCGCGTGCCGTAGTCCGCGTCTTCGTTGAGCTGCACAAGCGCGGCCACATCTATCGCGACCACTACATGGTGAACTGGGATCCCGGGCTGGGCTCCGCGATCTCGGACCTGGAGGTCGAGCAGCGCACGCTGACCGACACCCTCTACTCGATCGATTACCCGCTGGCCGACGGCTCGGGCCACATCACCGTCGCGACGGTGCGGCCGGAGACGATGCTGGGTGACACGGGGGTTGCCGTCAGTCCGCAAGACGAGCGCTACGCCGATCTGGTCGGCAAGGAGGTCGTTCTCCCCCTGGTCGGGCGCAGGCTGCCGATCGTGGCCGACGAGTACGTCGATCCTGATTTCGGCACCGGCGCGCTGAAGATCACCCCCGGACACGATCCCAACGACTTCGAGATCGGGCGCAAGCATTCCCTGGAGGCCGTCAGCGTGATCGGCGAGGACGGCCGGATGACGGCGGCCGCGGGCGAGCGCTTCACGGGCCTCGAGGCGGACGCGGCCCGAGAGGCTGTGGTCGCAGCCCTGCGCGAAGCGGGCGCGATCTCGGCTGAGGAGTCCTACGTCCATGACGTGCCGCACTCCCACCGCTCGGGTCGGCGGATCGAGCCGCTCGTCTCGCTGCAGTGGTTTTGTGACGTGTCAAAGCTCGCCGAGCCGGCCATGGCGGTCGTCCGCGACGGTCGCGTCAGATTCCACCCGGAGAAGCCGTGGACGAAGGTCTACCTCGACTGGCTGGAGAACATCCGGCCCTGGTGCGTGTCGCGCCAGCTCTGGTGGGGTCATCGCCTGCCGGTGTATTACTGCGATTCGTGCGAGGAGACCGTCGTTTCCGAGGCGGTGCCAGCGGAGTGCCCTTCGTGCTGCGGATCTATGTGTCAGGACGATGATGTGCTCGACACCTGGTTCTCCTCCGCCCTCTGGCCGTTCGCGACTCTTGGCTGGCCTGACGAAACGCCCGAGTTACGCGCCTGGTATCCGACGGATGCGCTGGTGACCGCCCGGGAGATCATCTTCCTCTGGATCGCCCGCATGGTGATGATGGGAATTGAGTTCACCGGCGACGTTCCGTTCACCGACGTCGCCATCACCTCCGTAATCCAGGCGCCGGACGGGCGCCGGATGTCCAAGAGCCTGGGCACGGGGGTCGATCCCCTCACGGAGATCGAGGTACGCGGGGCGGACGCGCTTCGATTCGGCCTGCTTGCCATGTCGTCCTCGCAGGACGTGCGCTTCTCGGACGCCAAGGTGCAGCAGGGCCGCGACCTGGCCAACAAGCTCTGGAACGCGTCGCGACTGATTCTGCTGAATGCGGCCGCTGGGGCGGAGGCCGCTGCGAACTCGGCTGACCCGGCGGACGCCTGGATCATCTCGCGACTGGAGCGAACCGTCGAGGCTGTCGGCGCCCGGGTCGAGAGCTACGAGCTTTCGGCCGCGGCGCTGGAACTCTATCGCTTTTTTTGGTCCGAATTCTGTGACTGGTACTTGGAGATCGTCAAGCCCCGCCTCTACGACGCGGAGCCCGCGGCCTCGCAGAACCTGCTGTACGTGCTGGAGCGGTTCCTCGCCCTCGCCCATCCGTTCATGCCATTCGTAACGGAGGAGGTCTGGAGCCATTTGCCGGATCGAAGCTCGAAGCTGATCGTGGCGCCGTATCCGCAGGTCGATCCGGCCTTGATCGACGAAGAGGCTGAGGCGCAGGTCTCTGAGGCGATTGACCTGACCCGTGCGGTGCGGCGCTGGCGCGACCTCGCGGGCGTGCCCGTTGGCAGCGTCTTGCCGGCACGGGTCGTGGGCGGCGACCCCCCGCATGAGCTGGTCGGCCGCCTGGCGCGGCTGAAGCTCGACGATTCGGGTGGCGACGCGCTGGCCGGGATCGGGCCCTTGGAGCTGCTCGCCGGCGGCGAGGTCGATCCCGAAAGCGTTCGCGAGCGGATCGACGTGCGCGCGATCGAATTGCGGGCGGAGATTGAGCGCGCCGATCGCAAGCTGGCCAACCGGGGGTTCGTCGACAAAGCGCCGCCTGATGTCGTCGAGGCGGAGCGCCAGAAGCTCGCGGCGTACGAGTCCGAGTTGGCCGACCTTGATCTTTGACCAGCGATCGTTCGACGCCGAGGAATGGCTCGGATCCCTTGATCCGATCGGCTGGCGCTTCGGGCTGGGGCGGATCCAGGCGCTCCTGCGTGAACTCGGTAACCCGCAGCTTCAGTTCGAGTCGATTCACGTAGTTGGGACGAACGGCAAGTCGTCGGTGACGACGATGACCGCGGCGCTCATCGAGGCATCGGGCAGACGCGTAGGCTCTTACCTCTCGCCCCATGAGGAGCGGTGGTCGGAGCGCTTGCGGCTTGGGGGAAACGGGGAATCGCCGGCGGCGTTCGCGGAGGCAGGGACCGAGGTGGCGGCGGCCGCCGAAGTCGTTCAGGCCGCTTTACCGGCCGGCGACTCGATCACCCAGTTCGAGGCATGCACCGCGACGGCATTCGTTGCGCTGGCGCGTGCAAGGGTGGACTTCGGGGTGATCGAGGCCGGGCTCGGTGGACGCTTGGACGCAACCAACGTGCTGGATTCAACCGCAACGGTCCTGACCTCCATCGGCCTCGACCACACCGCGTTGCTGGGCGAAACCGAGGGCGAGATCGCGGCGGAGAAGCTGGCGGTGCTGCGGCCGGGCTCGGCGCTCGTGCTGGGTCGTCTCTCGGCCGAGGTCTATGCCTTGGCGCGCGGAACGGCGGCCGAGCGCGGCTGCCGGGTGCTGCCGCCGGCGCCCGTCTCGGCCGACCTCAACGTCGCGGCCCCTTACCTGGAGCGGAACGTCGGCGTCGCGCTTGCTGCATCGGCGGTGGCTCTGGGCGCCATTCCCAGCGATGACGTGGTCTCCCGGGCGGTTTCGTCGCTGCGGTTGCCGGGCCGGTTCGACGTTCGCAGCGGCAAGCCCCCGCTGATCTTGGATGCCGCGCACAACCCCGACGGGGCGGTGGCCTTGGCGGAGGCGATCAAGGCGCGGTTCGCGGATCGTGTGATCGTCGGTTGTCTGGCGGTGCTTGCCGACAAGGACGCGGAAGGGATCGTCGCGGCGCTGGCGCCGGTGCTCGACCGGGCGGTCTGCACGCAGATCCCATCCGCGCGTTTGCAAGGGGTTGGCCGGCCGGGCGTGGAGTCCGTGCCCGCTCGTGAGCTGGTACGGATCTGTGAGGCGCAGGGCGTTCCGGCTTCGGGGGAGCTTGACCCGGCAATCGCCCTGCGCCGGGTCAGGGAGCTTGCGAGCGAGCGGGACGGCGTGGCGCTGATCACCGGCTCCCACTACCTTTTGGGCTATTGATGAGTGATCGCACGGGCTCATGCACGCAAATGACGCACGGACACACTTCGCCGGATCCCATCTGATGGATCGCGAAGCGCGCTCAGAGTTGTTGCAGATGATGGGGCTGGTGGCAGCCGTGGTCGCGGTCGTGATCCTGGTCTTCTTCGGATTGGGCTACCTGTTCGGTCGTCTGTTCCTGTAAACGCTGGTGCCGGGAGGCCGCGTGCAGGCTAGGGACCCGATCGGCGTTGGCGCACGTTTGACGAAGTAAGATGGCCGACTTCATGCTTGCGCCCGCCGTCTTTGGCATCGAGAACGATGGCATCAACCTCGCCATCAACCTCCTGATCCTTTTCCTCGTCGTTGTCTACCTGGCCCTGATCGCCTACACATACTTGGACGCCAAGCGGCGGATCAAGGATGGATTCATGGTCGGCTGCGCGACCGTCGCCTCCCTGTTCCCGTTTGTGGGCACGATCGTCTACACGATCCTGCGCCCGCCGGAGTTCCTCGCCGACGCGCGCGAGCGCGAACTGGAGATTCGGGCATCCGAGCTGCGGGTACGTCAGCTCGAGGAGGTCTCCTGCCCGAACTGCGAACACCCAGTGGAGCGCACGTTCCTGCGCTGTCCCAACTGCAGGGCGCGGATCAAGGATCCGTGCGAATCGTGCTCGAAACCCATCGATCCACGATGGAGCGTGTGCCCGTACTGCGAGACGCCCACCAGGCGCGCAGCTGAGGCTGTGACCGCGTCCACCAGGCGGCGCGCGTCTTCGGCTCCACCCAAGCAGGGCGCTTCGGCGGCCAAAGGCCGGCCGACGACCTCGCGCCCGACTCGGGCGACCCGACCGGTTTCCCGCACCACGGGCGAGCGTCCGGCCACGAAGCCCCGGCCCGGATCAAGCGAGCGTCCCGTGGCGCGTACCCAGAAGAGCTCGCGCCGCCGCCGCCCCGAAAAGGGCGACGAAGGCCCGCGTACGGCCCCTGCGTCTTAGCGACCTCCATCGTCAAGCACCCCCCACTCCCGAAGAAAGCGAGAACGATCCGTGTCCCGAACCCTGATCCTCGTCAAGCCTGACGCCTTCGACCGCGCTCTGACCGGCGAGGTGCTGGCCCGCTTCGAGCGCAAGGGACTTCGCATCACGGCGCTGAAGCTGCTCCAGGCCGACGAGGCCGTCGCCAACGAGCACTACGTCGAGCACATGGAGAAGCCGTTCTTCGGCGAACTGGTGAGCTTCATCACCCGTGGTCCGCTTGTCGCAGCGGTGCTCGAAGGCCACGAGGCGGTGCCCGCTGCACGCCAGCTGATCGGCGCGACCAACCCGGTCGAGGCAGCGCCGGGCTCGATCCGCGCGGACTTCGGCCTCGAAGTCACCTACAACATGGTGCACGGCTCCGACTCCGACGAGTCGGCGGAGCGCGAGATCGCGATCTGGTTTCCCGAGCTTTAGGCGGCTGCCGCCGGCTAATTCTCGTCCCTCCCCGGCCTCCCGCCCACGTCGATCTGCATACGCAGAGGGGATGCGAATTGACGTGTGCGGACCGGCCGCGTCCCAACGTTGACACGCACGTCGACCTGTGCAACGCAGGAGAAGCGCGAATCAACGTGCGTGAGGTGAGGAGCAGCGGTCCGCATCCCGCACGCACGTTGAATCGGACCGGCAGGGGGGATCCAGTTCCACGTGCGTGGGGTGCAGCCCCACTGGGTCGTCCGCCGGCTCGAGGAACTGCGCGCCACATGTAGGAGGTGTGAGTTGCAACTGGCGCACTTTCGGCCCAGTTCGTGCGCCACGCGTCGGCTGCCCTCGTCGACGATTACCGCGCATGGGTCACGCACGTCGCATCACTCCTCTCCCGCGGGGCCGGATCCACGTTCGTCCGGAGGGCATCGGCGACGACGAAGCCATTGCCAGGCTCGCCGGAGTCCAGTACGGCGTGGTCGCTCGCCGCCAGCTTCTGGACCTCGGGATCACCCAGCGTGCGATCGGCCACCGGCTGAAGCGTGGTCGCTTGCGGCGGGTTCATCTCGGCACTTACGCCGTCGGCCACGATGCTCTGAGTTTCAGAGGGCGGGTGATGGCGGCGACCTTGACGATGGGCAATGGGGCGGTTGCGAGTCACCACACCTCGGCGGCGCTGCGCAAGCTCGAGGAGCCGTCGAACGGTCCGATCCAGGTCACTGTTCCGCAGGCGCGGCGCAGGCAGGACGGGATTCAGATCTTTCGCGGGACTCCCCCGCACGATGAGGTGGAGATCCTGGACTGCATTCCCGTGACGAGTGTTGCGCGGACCATCCTTGACATTTCGCGAACCGAAAGTGAACCTTCGGTGCGGAGACTGGTCAAGCAGGCTGAGTTTCGGCGGCTGACGAATGGCACTGCGCTTGCGGCAATCCTCCAGCGCTACCCGCGCCGTCAGGGACGCAGGCACCTCTCGGCTGTGGCCCGCAGTCATCACATGGGCACCGGTCCGAGCCGCAGCGAGATGGAGGACCTGTTTATGAACTTCCTCGCCGAGCGTGACCTCCCGTTCCCCTCAGAGCGAAACGTCATGATTGCAGTGCGCGGGCGCGAGCTTGACGTCGACTGCATGTGGCGGGACGAACGGCTTGTTGTCGAGCTCGACAGCCGCCAGGCCCATGCAACCGACACGGCCTTTCAAGAGGACCGCGCTCGGGATCGCCTGCTCGTGGGCGCCAAATGGCGACCCATGAGGGTGACGTGGGAGCAGCTCCATGCGGAGCGCGACGACTTGGAAGCGGACCTCCGCGCCGTCCTCGACGGCGACGGCAGACAGTGATCGCACGTGGAACGGAGCACCCCAACGGTGTCCGAGTAAACGTGCGTGCAAGCCGCGGGGGAAGTGGGCGCCTCACGCACGTGGACGGGCACACCCCGAGGGTGCCGAAATCGACGTGCTTGCGATGCGGCAGACTGCTTGCCATGACCCTCGTCCTCGCATCGCGATCTCCGCGCAGGCGGGAGATCCTCGGGTGGCTGGGAGTCGAGTTCGAAACGGTCGATCCGGCGGTCGAAGAGCTGACCGCAGGCCTCGATCCTGAAGGCCTCGTCCTGGAAAACGCCCGCCTGAAGGCGTTGGCCGGGCTCGAGCAGGTGGGGGAGAGGTCCGACGCCATCATCCTGGGCGTCGATACCGACGTCTTCGTCGACGGCGAGATGCTGGGCCAACCGGCGGATTCCGATCAGGCGCGCGATCACCTGAAGCGCCTGTCGGGGCGCTCCCACGACGTCCTAAGCGGTGTCTGCCTGCTGGGGCCACGCGCGCAGGGCATCCCAGGCGCGCCGGTTCGCGAGCGCGCGGGGGTAGCGCGATCCCAGGTGACCGTCCAGGACCTCGATGAGACTACGCTCAGCACCTACCTGGCGTCGGAGGAGTGGCGCGGAAGGGCGGGCGGCTACGCGATCCAGGGCCTTGGTTCGATCCTGATCGACCGAGTCGAGGGTGACTTCTCCAATGTGGTCGGACTGCCGGTGCGCCTGCTCCTGGAGCTGGATCCCGCACTGTCAGCAGGACTTCGGGGAAACCCTAAAGCGCAGAAATAGCCTTAGGGTTTGGGACTAGCCTCAAGTTCGGCTTGCAGCTTGAAAAACCTTCGCTAGACTCGGCCTCGCGGCATAGTCGCAAAGCCTTGGTCCGGATGCTCCCATAAGCCCTCGAGGGGGCATTCCGCACGATGCCGGCAGCGCGCGTGGCCTTGCCGTACTCGCAGATGGTCACCTCCCACAGATACCTAACCACCGGTCACCCGGTGATGCAGATCGGCTAGTGCGATGTATCGCAAGGACGTCCGCCGCCGCCGCACAATTCTTGTTGCCTTGATCGTGCTTTCGCTAATCCTGCTTTCAATTCACTTCTCCGAGCCTCGATCGGGCCCCCTGCACGCCATCCAGCGCGTGGTCGCGGCGGTCCTCTCCCCGTTCGAGGCGGTTGTCGGGCAGGCGCTGAAGCCGGCCCGCGACCTTGTCAACTGGTTCGACGACACGTTCGAGGCGAAGGGCAAGAACGAGCAGCTTCGCGAGGACCTGGCAGCCGCACGCACAGAGCTTGCCCAAGCGCAGGCCGCGATCGGCGAGAACACGAAGTTCCGTGAGCTTCTGGGGCTCGACCGCAACGAGCTCGCCGGCTTCGTCCCGGCATTCGCACCTGTCACTGCCCGGGTCATCGTCCGCTCGCCGACCGTCTCGAACGCCACGCTCGGCGTCAACGCCGGCTCCGAAGACGGAATCGAGATCGACGACCCCGTGGTTGCCGGGGCCGGGCTCGTGGGCAGGGTCGCCGAGGTCACCTCGGGCACGGCGCAGGTGCAGCTGATCACCGATCCGCGCAGTTCCGTTTCGGTCAAGCTCGTTCCCGACGGCCCGCAGGGGATCGTCGAGCCGGAGGTCGGCGATCCGGACGACCTGCGCCTCGATTTCATCTCCAACGACGACGAGATCTCCGAGGGACAGCAACTGGTAACGGCGGGTTGGTCCAACGAGGAGTACTCGTCGGTCTACCCGTACGGGATACCGATTGGGGAAGTCACGGAGACCACGCTTGGCGACGAGAATTTCCAGCGGATTACCGTGCGCCCGTACGCGGAGATGCGCGCCCTTCAGTACGTGCAGGTTTTGACCGGCGGGCCCGAGCGGCCGGGGATTGACGAATGATCATCACTCGCCAGATCTCCATTCGCCTGGCGCTCATCGTGGTGGTGTGCGTGCTCATGCAGATCTCGTTCTTCTCCCACTTCGCCTTTCTCGGCGCCCAGCCGGAAATCGTTCCGGTCGTGGTAGCCGCGATCGGCCTGCTGGGCGGAGCGGTGACCGGCGGCGTCGTCGGCTTCGCCACCGGCCTGCTCCTTGACGCGGCTCTGCTGCAGACAATGGGCGTTTCGTCCCTGATCCTGCTCTCGGTCGGCTACTTGGCCGGTCGCTACCGCGAGGGCTTCGAGATCGACAGCTCCCTCGGCCCCGCCCTGGTCGCCGGCGGGCTTACGCTGCTGGCCGCAGCGGGCTTCGTGGCGCTGCAGATGATGCTGGGCGTCGAAGCCCAGGTCAGTGGCCTGATCGTGCGTGAGATCCTGATGAAGGGGATCTTCGGGTTCCTGCTTGCCTACCCGCTCTATCCACTGATTCGCTTCTTCTTGCGACCGGCGTTGGTGTTGGAGGATTCGCCTGCACGTAGGCCTCTGTTCCGCGGCCGTCGCAGCAAGCCCGAACCGCGCCGCTCGCGCCGGATGAGCACGCCCGGGGGAGTGGCATGACCTTCAGCGGCGGACAATGGAACCGTGAACACCGCAACCCGGTGGAGTTTCAGCGGCGGGTGGCCATCATCGGCGGTGTCGCCCTGCTCGCGTTCGTCGCGATCTTTTTTCGCCTCTGGTACCTCCAGGTTCTGTCCGGCGACAAGTACCTCGCG
>Ga0183260_10004380_pt1 | contig 11220 bp, 7 predicted proteins | sample AntDrymUQ4972206_2_FD_129768 | JGI IMG/M metagenome (GOLD analysis project Ga0183260, IMG submission 129768) | Polar desert sand microbial communities from Dry Valleys, Antarctica - metaG UQ497 (22.06) (version 2) (version 2) | ecosystem: Environmental > Terrestrial > Soil > Desert | place...
GGTGGTCGGCCACCGCCGACTACCCCGAGTGCTTCGACGTGCGCGGCACGGCGGACATGTCGGCGTGGATGGCCGTACCGGACGCGCTGGCGGTGTGGCAGGGGCTCGGCGGCTGGTCCATGGTCGCGCGCAACGCAGAGCTGGCCGGCTGGGGCCAGCGGCACGTCGCGGACGCGCTCGACGTCGATCTCGCCGGCCTGCCGGCCCGACCAGCCCCGGCCATGCGGCTGGTGCCGCTGCCCGACGCGGTAGGCGCCGACGAGGACTCCGCCGAGGAGCTGTACGAGCGGCTCAGTGCCGACGGCGTCGAGGTCGGGGTGATCGCGTGGGGCGGTCGTTGCTGGCTGCGGGTGGGAAGCCAGGTCTTCACCACCGAGGACGACCACGTCCGGCTGGCGCAGACCCTGCTCGCCCACCTCCGCTGACCCCACCCTTCCGCCCCACCCTTCCGCCCCACCCGTGCAGCGACTCTCACGGGTATACCCGTGGAACCGTCACTCCCCGGGAGTCACGAGTCCCGGGAGGTGTCAGCTTCTCGAGGGAAGTGGCGCGGGTCAGCGGTCGGCGGCGGGGAGGTCGTCGGCGTCGACGATCGAGTACGCATACCCCTGCTCGGCGAGGAAGCGCTGCCGGTGCTGGGCGAAGTCGGCGTCGGTGGTGTCCCGGGAGACGACGGCGTAGAAGCGCGCCGCCCGACCGTCGGCCTTGGGCCGCAGGAGCCGCCCCAGGCGCTGGGCCTCCTCCTGGCGGGAGCCGAAGGACCCCGACACCTGGACCGCGATGCTGGCCTCGGGCAGGTCGACGGAGAAGTTGGCCACCTTGCTCACGACCAGCAGCCCCAGCTCGCCGGCGCGGAAGGCGTCGTAGAGCCGCTGGCGCTCGCGCACGGTCGTCTTGCCCGTGACCACCGGCGCGCCGAGACGCTCGCCGAGCTCCTCGAGCTGGTCGAGGTACTGCCCGATGACCAGCGTGGGCTCGCCGCGGTGCCGGGCCACCAGGGCCTCGACGACCCGCGGCTTGGCCGCCGCCGACGTCGCCAGCCGGTACCGCTCCTCGGGCTCCGCGGTCGCGTACGTCATGCGCTCTGCGTCGGTCAGCGTCACACGCACCTCGACGCACTCGGCGGGGGCGATGTAGCCCTGGGACTCGATGTCCTTCCACGGGGCGTCGTAGCGCTTCGGTCCGATCAGGCTGAACACGTCACCCTCGCGACCGTCCTCGCGCACCAGCGTCGCGGTCAGCCCGAGCCGCCGCCGTGCCTGCAGGTCCGCGGTCATGCGGAAGACCGGCGCTGGCAGCAGGTGCACCTCGTCGTAGAGGACCAGGCCCCAGTCCTTGGCGTCGAAGAGGTCGAGGTGGGTGTAGACGCCCTTCCGCCTCGTGGTGAGCACCTGGTACGTCGCGATCGTCACCGGCCGGACCTGCTTGCGGGCGCCGGTGTACTCCCCGATCTCGTCCTCGGTCAACGACGTGCGCCGCAGCAGCTCGTCGCGCCACTGCCGGGCCGCCACCGTGTTGGTGACCAGGATCAGCGTGGTGGCCGACGCCTGCGCCATCGCGGCCGCACCGACCAGGGTCTTGCCGGCGCCGCAGGGCAGCACGACCACGCCGGAGCCACCGTGCCAGAACGACTCGGCCGCCTCGCGCTGGTAGGGGCGCAGCTGCCAGTCGGTCTCGTCGAGGTCGATCGGGTGTGCCTCGCCGTCGACGTACCCGGCGTGGTCCTCGGCGGGCCAGCCGAGCTTGAGCAGCGCCTGCTTGAGCGCCCCGCGCTGCGACGGATGGACGACGACGGCCCAGGACTCGGACGCGGGGTCGTCGACGCGGGCACCGAGCATCGGCGCCACCCGCTTGGAGCGCAGCACCTCCTCGAGGACCGGACGGTCGCTGCTGGACAGCACCAGCGCGTGCGTCGGGTGCTTGTCCAGCCGCAGCCGGCCGTAGCGCGCCATCGTCTCGGCGACGTCGACGAGCAGCGCGTGCGGCACGGGGTAGCGGCTGAAGCGCAGCAGCACGTCGACGACCTGCTCGGCGTCGTGCCCCGCGGCCCGGGCGTTCCACAGCCCGAGCGCGGTCAGCCGGTAGGTGTGCACGTGCTCGGGCGAGCGCTCCAGCTCGGCGAAGGGGGCGATCTGGCGACGGCACTCGGCCGCGGCGTCGTGGTCGACCTCGAGCAGCAGCGTCTTGTCGGACTGGACGATGAGCGGTCCGTCGGTCACACGCTCTCCTTCTGGGCACGCTCGGCCCCGGAACGGTGGGCACGCTGCCGTGCACGGTACGCGGCGACGTTGGCGCGCGACGAGCAGCGGTCGGAGCAGTAGCGGCGGGACGTGTTGGGGGAGGTGTCGACGAACACGTTGGCGCACCCGGCGCCGTGGCAGACGCCGAGGCGCAGGGCGCCGACGTCGCAGACGACGACGGCCAGGCCCATCAGCGCCTCGGCGATGAGCAGCTCGGCGACCGACGACGAGCGGTTGCCGACGTGCAGGTGCCAGGACTGGGCGTCGTGCCCGGCGATGTAGGGCGTGACGGGGTGCCGGGCGAGCAGCGCGTTCAGCCGCTGCACGACCTGCTCCTCGTCGCGTTCGGACGAGGCCTCGAAGACCGGCAGCAGGTCGCGCACGAACCGGCGCAGGACGCCGGTGTCACGGGGGACCAGCTCGGCTACCAGCCACTCGCGGTCGGCCAGGAACACCCGCAGGTCGGCGGCGTCGGCCAACGAGGCGTTGACCAGCCGGGCGGCCCGCTCGGCGTAACGGACGAAGTCCACGTCAGCATCTTACGGCCCGGCCACCTGGTCCTGTCGGCTGTGCATGGGGTGAGCGGTCGGCGCCGGGCCGTCGGCCGGAGCGGCCGCGGGAGCCGGATCCGACGCCTGCGCGTCGGGGACCGACAGCTCCGGCCGCGGCGAGGGCAGGTGCCGGTCCGTGTCGGGGTCGTCGCCCTCGGGCCGCCGCGCGAGCCGGCTCGGCCGCCACATCCGCGGGCCCACGTCCAGCGTCAGCGCGGTGACGAGCACCGACCGGACGATGATGGTGTCCAGCAGCACACCGAGGGCGACCGCGAACCCCATCTGGGTGACGAACGTCAGGGGCAACGTGGCCAGCACCGCGAACGTCCCCGCCAGCACCAACCCGGCCGAGGTGATGACACCACCGGTCGCCGACAGCCCCACGAGGGCGCCGCGCCGGGTGCCGTGGTCGTGCGCCTCCTCGCGGACGCGCGTCATGAGGAAGATGTTGTAGTCGATCCCCAGTGCCACCAGGAACACGAACACGAACAGCGGGAAGGAGCTGTCGGCTGCCTGCATGTCGAAGGCGTACTCGAACACGAGCGCGCTCAGCCCGAGGGCGGCGCCGAACGACAGCACGACGGTGCCCATGAGCAGCAGTGGCGCCACCAGCGCGCGCAGCAGCACGGCGAGGATGAGGAACACCACCAGCAGGACCAGCGGGATCACGACCAGGTTGTCGCGCTGCGAGGCCTCCTGGATGTCCAGGGTCACGGCGGTGAAGCCGCCGACCAGCGCGTCCGAGCCGGGGACGTCGGCGACCGCCGCGCGCAGGCGGTCGATGGTCGCGTACGCGTCCTGGCTGTCGGGGGCGCTGGCCAGCGTGGCCTCGACCAGCGCGGTGTCCCCGGCGACCCGCGGCTCGGTCGTGTCCGCGATCCCTTCGGTGTCGGCGACGGCCGCGCGGACGTCGTCGGCCGAGCCAGCGTCGGCGAGGACGGAGACGGGGCTGCCGGCACCACCCGGGAAGTGCGCGTTGACCGCCGCCTGCCCCTCGATCGAGTCAGGCGTGCCGCGGAACGACTCGGCCTGGGTCAGGCCGTTGGCGTTGAGCCCCAGCACGCCGAGGGTCGCCGCGCCCAGGAGCACGGTGGTGACCACCCAGACCAGCCTCGGGCGCGGCAGCATCCTGGAGCCGACCCGTGCCCAGATGCCGGTCGTGGTGGGCTCAGCGCTGCCGTAGTGCGGACGGACCGGCCAGAACACCCAGCGCCCGACGATGACCAGCATCGCGGGCAGCAGGGTGACCATCACCAGCAGGCCCACGGCGACGCCGATGGCGGCGACCGGGCCGAGGCCCTGGGTGGAGTTCATGGACGCCGCGACCAGGCACAGCATGCCGAGCACGACGGTCCCGGCGCTGGCGATGATGGCCGGGCCGGCGCGGTGCAGCGCCTCGGCCATCGCCTCGTGCCGGTCGGTGTGCAGCCGCAGCTCCTCGCGGTAGCGGGCGACGAGCAGCAGGGCGTAGTCGGTGCTGGCGCCGATGACCAGCACGGTGAGGATGCTCTGGCTCTGGGAGTTGACGCTGAGACCGGCGTGCTCGGCCAGCAGGTAGATGACCGCCTGGGAGCTGACCAGCGCCACGAGCGCGCCGGCGATGGGCAGGATCCACAGCACCGGGCTGCGGTAGGTGAGCAGCAGGATGACGATGACCACGCCCAGCGCGGCGAACAGCAGCATGCCGTCGATGCCCTCGAAGGACTCGGCCGAGTCGGCGGCGTTGCCGGCCGGTCCGGTGATGTGCGTGGCCAGGCCCGCCGGACCGTCGGACGCGGTCGTCCGCATGTCCGCGACGACGTCGGCGGCCTTCTCCCACCCGTCGGGGCCGAGGTCGATCGGCACGACCGTCTGCAGCGCCTCGCCGTCCTCGGAGGGGATCGGGCCCGTCACCTCGCCGGCGATGCCCTCGACCGAGGCGTACGCCTCGGCATCTGCTGCCGCGGCCTCCTGGTCGGCCCCGGTCAGCCCGCCCGGCCGCTCGTAGACCACGACGGCGGGGATCAGGTCGGGGGAGGTGAACGCCTCCTGGGCCTCGAGCGCGAGCGTCGACTGGGCGTCGCCGGGCAGCCACGAGGCCGCCTGGTCGTCCAGGACCCCGGTCAGCTTGCTGGCCTGCGAGCCGGCGGCGACGGCAACGACGACCCAGAGGGCCAGGACGACCCACTTGGCCCGGTGGCTGCTCACCAGCTCGGCAGTCGGTCTGTGCATGGTCGGTGTCCCTCCTCGAGCGGGCCGTCGCCCTCCCGCGGCGACCGACCGGGACGCTAGCGGCGGCCTCCGACAGTCGGCACCCGGTTTTCGGATGTCTGTGCGGGATCTTCACGTGATGTTCGCCACCCGCTGCGGGCTTCGTCACGGAATGCCGGGATCGCCCTGTCGGGAGCCCGGTGCCTCCCCAGAGGGGGTCAGGCGAGGGTGCGGCGTACGGCGTCCGCGACCACGCCGGCAACCGAGCCGCAGCGGACGAACGCCGCACGCTGCACGTCGGCGCCCGTGCCGTGGCCGAGCAGGTGGTCCAGCCGGTCCCGCACCGCCTCGACGTCGCCGTACGTCGCGAGGGCGGGTCCGACGTGGGTCAGCAGCCGGTCGACCTGCTCGCGGGCCGGCACCAGGCTGGCCGAGAACGGCTCGACGAGGTCGGCGGCGAGCCCGGTGCGGGCCGCCCGCCAGGCCGCACCGCGAAGCACCTCGATCCGTACCTGCCGCGGCGGGACGCCGTCGTGCCAGTCGCGCGCCGCGGTCGCGACCAGTGCCCGCCCCAGCCCGGCCAGGAGCACGGCGTGCTCGACGTCGAGGCACACGTCGAGCACGCGCAGCTCGACGGTCGGCCACTGCTGCGAGGCGCGGACATCGAGGTAGGCCATCTGCTCGTCGATCGCCGCCCCGCAGCTGAGCATCCGGTCGACGGCCGCGCGGTAGCCGGCCGCGTCCCCGAACAGCTCGCTGGGCCCCGCGCTCGGCCACCGGCTCCACACCCGCTGGCGATAGCTGGCGTAGCCGGTGTCGGATCCCTGCCAGTACGGGGAGTTGGTCGACAGCGCGGTGAGCGTGGCCAGCCACGGGCGCACCCGGTCGATGACGCCCACGGCCTCGTCGAGGGACTCGACGGCGACGTGCACGTGGCAGCCGTTGCACAGCAGCTCGCGTGCGGTCATGCCGTACTCGCGGTCGAGCCGTTCGTACCGCGCGTCCCGGGTCGCGGTGGGGGCGACCGGCGCGGGACTCGTCGCGAGCGCCGCCAGCCGCAGCCCGTGCCGCTCGGCGGCACCCGCCAGGCGGCCGCGCAGCCGGCGCAGCTCGGCTCCGACCTCGCTGAGCCCCTGCTGCGGCTCGGTGCCCAGCTCGACCTGCTCCCGCTTGAGCTCGTGCTCCACCCCGCTGGGACCCGGGTCGCTGCCGCCGGCGCTCGACACCACGTCGTCCCCGAGCGGTCGCGGCGTTCCGTCGTCGGGGTCGACGAGCAGCAGCTCCTCCTCGACCCCCACGCTGCGCGGCTCCACCGGCGCATCCTGTCAGCCGCCGGCCGTCACACCGCGCCACTCCTGCTGCGCAAGCGTCAGTCGGTAGCGGCCACGTGGCTGATGCGGTGGATCGAGAAGCTCCGGTCGCGGGCGCTGCGGTGGTCGTAGGCCGTCAACCTCCCGCCCTCGAGGTCGACGGGGTCGACGACCCGCTCCGAGACCGTCCCGGTCTCGTCCAGGTAGGCCAGCCACACCGTCCTGCGCCCCTCGATCGCCGTCCGCAGCTCCTCGACCAGCCGGGTGGGGGCGGGTGCCGGCTGGCCCACGGGACGAGCGGCTCGGGCGCGTTCGCCCGCACGCAGCGCCGTCACCACCCGGGCCGCCTGGGCCGCACCGAGCTCGCCGACGTCGCCGAGCGGGGCCCGGGTGGGCCGCGCCCGGCGGCTGTCGGTCTCGGCGCCGACCGCGCGCCCGTCGGGACCCTCCAGCAGGGGAGCCCGGTGCGCCCGACGCAGCCGCGCCAGCACCACGTCGGCCGGCACGTCGGACAGGGCCACGGTGGGCGCGACCCGACGCAGCGCCAGCGAGGCGAGCGCGGCGTCGGCGAGCAGCGTGTCCAGCTCGGTCGGGTCGTCGCAGCGCACGTAGACGCCGGCGCCGCCGACCCGCACCCGGCCGTGCCGGCGGGCGGTGTCGTCCACGAGGTAGGCCAGCGGCTGCGGCACGGGGGTGCGCGAGTGCGCCCGCAGGAACGCGTGCACCTCGCTGGCCGGCCAGCCGGCGTCCAGCGCCCGGCGCAGCGAGTCGCCGCCGAAGCGGTAGACGGTGGCGCCGCCGCGGGATTCGACGTCGGCGAGCAGCGCCAGCCCGTGCGCGATGCGGGGCTCCAGCGGTCCGGGTGCCACCGCGGTGAGGTCGGCCTGCAGCAGGACGTGGTCCACCGGCTCCGGCACGAAGGGGTCCAGGGCCGCGGCGGCCGGCCCGCCGTACGCGAGACCCGTGGGGTCGCTCCGGTCGTCCAGCAGTGCCCGTGCGGCCGACGTCAGGGCGCCGAGGGCGGTGACCCCGAGCCAGCCGGCCTCCAGCAGGGTGCGGCGCACCAGCGCGTCGCGCAGCCGCACCCGCCGTGGGCGAGCCCATGCCACCCGGGCCACGACCTGCTGGGGGTCGTCGACCGCAACCCCCGCCCCCGCGTCGGCCAGCACCCGCAGCGCCGCGCGGCGCACCGCCGCGGCACCACCGCGCTCGAGGTCGGGGGCCAGCGGGTTGACGGGACGGTCCCGGTCGTCGCGTCCGCCGACCAGGACCGTCGCCCGGGGCGTGCCCAGCCACGACCCGGCGAGCCGGGCCCAGCGCCGCGCCGCCGGTTGCTCCCGCCACCGGTCGAAGGCGTCGGTGGGCAGCCAGACCTCGTCCAGCTCCGGGTCGTCGCCGACGGCGAGCAGGCCGGCGGCCCGGGCCACCTCGAGGAGGAAGCCGGTCTCGTCCTCGCCGACGTCGACCTCGCGGGCGGCCGCGCGCACGCCGCGGACACCGACCCCGCCGGAGCGCAGGACGCCGGGCGGTGCGGACGCCCACGTCTCGAGCACCAGCTCGACGCGACGCACCGCCTCGAAGGCCGCGCCGGCGCCGACGCGGTCGGCCACCACGACCGACACCTCGCGTCCGGCGGCGGTCGGTGGGACGTCGACCGGGTCGACGGTGGTCTTCCCGTGCCGCAGTCGCAGGCCGACCTCGCGTGGCAGGGTCACCGTGCCGGCGTCGACCGGGACGAGCAGCGCACGGGCGAGCAGGTGCTCGAGCGGCCCCGAGGCCGTGCCGACGCGGACGTCGGACGGCACCTGCCCGAGGCGTCCCGCGGGCGGTCCTGGTGTCAGCCGTTGCAGGATGCGCGTCACGTCCGCACCCCCCGCGGTGCCGGCCTCCTCGATGCGGGCCGCCGCCCACCCCGGGTCGGCGTACGCCGCGGCGATGCGCTCCGCGGTGCCGACGGGGTCACCGGTGGGCTCGATGCCGAGGTCCTCGGCGACGGAGCGCACCCGTGCCGGTGCCGTGGCGGTGAGCAGCGTGACCAGGTCTGGACCGAGCCCCGCGGGGGTCGGCCCGAGCACGTCGGCCGCCGAGCGGACCAGTCGGAGGTCGACGTCGTCACCCCACACCAGTGCCAGCCCCCGGAGCCCGGCGAGGACGTCGACGACCCGGGAGGGGGCCGCGTGGACGAGCCGCTGTACGGCGGCGACGTCCACGGGCGCGCGCAGCAGGGCCAGCGCGTCGAGCACCGCGAGGTTCGGGGTGTCGAGGCGGTCGAGGGCCATCGACACCGACCCTCGGCCGGCGGCCCGGGCGGCGAGCTGGCCCAGGTCCGCGGGTGCGGGGCGGGCCAGGTCGGGACGCGCCGCCACCAACGCCGCCAGCGCGTCGTCGTCCCACGTGCGCAGCGCGTCGGCGAGCGTGCGTGGCGCCGTGGGGGCGGTGGTCGTCGGTCGGGGCATCGGATCAACGGTACGGGCGCACGGCACCGGCGGCCGGTCCTCGACCGCGTCTGTCTGCCACGACCCGCCACCGACTGGCGCACTGTGGCCGTCCGGTCGCCCGAGATCCAGCCGCAGTGCGCCAGTCGGCGACGACGCGGGTGACGAACGCACGCGCGGACGGTGGGCGCCGGCGGCGACACCGGCGGCTGCCATGCTGTGTCCGGCAGCACGGCGACGGGGAGGAGCACGCGTGGCGACCATCGAGGCGCAGGGACTGTCGAAACGGTACGGCGACAAGCAGGCGGTCCAGGACCTGTCCTTCCGAGTCGACCCGGGCAGCGTGACGGGCTTCCTCGGCCCCAACGGCTCCGGCAAGTCCACGACGATGCGCCTGATGCTCGGGCTCGACAACGGCCAGGGGACGACGACGTTCGACGGCACGACGTTCCGCTCGTTGCGCGCGCCGATGCGACACGTCGGCGCACTGCTGGAGGCCAAGCCGTTCCACCCGACCCGCAGCGCCCGCAACCACCTGCGGCTGCTCGCCGCACCCAACGGCATCCCGAGCACCAGGGTCGACGAGGTGCTGGACATGGTGGGCCTCACGTCGGTTGCCCGGGGCAAGCCCAGGAAGTTCTCGCTCGGCATGGGCCAGCGCCTGGGCATCGCCGCCGCGCTGCTCGGCGACCCGCACATGCTGATCCTCGACGAGCCGGCCAACGGGCTCGACCCGCAGGGCATCCAGTGGCTGCGGCGGCTGCTCGCCGACCTCGCCGGCCAGGGCCGGTCGGTGTTCGTCTCCAGCCACCTGCTCGCGGAGATGGCGCTGATGGCCGACCGGCTCGTCGTCATCGGCCGCGGCCGGCTGATCGCGAGCGGTCCGGTCGAGGACTTCATCCGCTCCAGTCGCAGCAACGCGGTCGTCGTGCGCACCCCCGACATGGGGACGCTGGGCCCGGTCCTCGGCGACCGGGGCGCGTACGTCCTGGGGCAACCCGACGGCTCGTTCGCCGTCACCGGCATGGAGCCTGCGCTGGTCGGCGACGCCGCGCACGACGTGGGCGCCCGGTTGCACGAGCTCACCCGCCGCGAGGCCACCCTCGAGGAGGCGTTCCTCGAGGCGACGGGGATGAGCGAGGAGTTCATCGGCCAGGCGGGTGCGCTGACCGGCGAGCCGGGCAGCGTCCGGGGGGAGGACCGATGACCGCGGCGCTGCGGTACGAGTGGTGGCGGCTGGTGACGCTGCGCTCGACGTACTGGCTGGTCGCGGTGTCGCTGGTGATCGCCCTGACGCTGTCCAGCCTGATCGCCTGGGGCTTCTCCGGCGTCGAGATCCTCGAGGAGGGGCCCGACTTCGTGCTCGCGGCGATCGCGACGCAAGGAGCCGGAGCCGGCTTCACGCCCCTGCTGATCGCGTACGTGATGAGCATCTTCGGCATCCTCACGTTCGGCCACGAGTACCGCCACGGCATGATCCGGGCAACCCTCACCGCGGTGCCCGACCGGCTCGCGGTCTTCGGCGCCAAGGTGCTGCTCACGGCCACCGTCGCCGGGCTGACCGCCCTGCTGTGCGCGCTGCTGGGTCTGCTCGCCGCCAAGGTGTTCTTCGCCGGCATCCCGATGGACGGCGACGACGTCACCCGGATCCTGGCCGGCATGTCGCTGTACACCGCGATGTTCGCGCTGGTGGGTCTGGCGCTGGCGGCGATCTTCCGCAACCAGGTCGTGGCCATCGTCGTCGTGCTGCTGTACCCGCTGATCGGGGAGACCGTCGTGCAGCTGGTCCTCGTGATCCCGGCGCCGTTCGACGGCATCCAGGACGCCGCGGGCTACCTGCCGTTCGACGCCGGCGCCAAGATGTTCACGTTCCTGTCGCTGGACCAGGCGCTGGAGATCTTCGGCTACGACCCGCCGGGGCCGGTCGCCGGTGGGGTCACGTTCGGGGTCTTCACCGCCGTCCTGCTCGCCTTCGCCGGGACCCTCTTCGTCCGACGCGACGCCTGAGCGATGTTGCAGCTGTGTCTCGTCCGGACACAGATGGGTAACGACCCTTGCCTGCGCGACGAGCCGACGGGTTGAGTACGCCGTGCAGATTCGCCCACGTTCTAGCTCGGAGGCACACCATATGCGAGGATTGCGACAGGCACCCATCGTGGCAGGGCTCGCAGCCGCTGCCCTGCTGCTCGCCAGCTGCGGCGGCGACGACACCGACACCGACAGCAGCGACAGCAGCGGCACCGGCACCGGGCAGGAGGGGACCGGCGCGACGGGCGGCAGCTTCAGCCTGGAGATCGGCAACCCCGAGAACCCGCTCCTGCCCGGCAACACCAGCGAGACCAGCGGCGGCGCCGTGATGGACGCACTGTTCACCGGCCTCGTCCAGTACAACACCGAGACCACCGAGGCCGAGTTCACCGGCGTCGCGGAGTCCATCGAGTCCGACGACAACACCACCTGGACGGTGATCCTCAAGGAGGGCTGGACGTTCCAC
>Ga0183260_10004381_pt1 | contig 11220 bp, 7 predicted proteins | sample AntDrymUQ4972206_2_FD_129768 | JGI IMG/M metagenome (GOLD analysis project Ga0183260, IMG submission 129768) | Polar desert sand microbial communities from Dry Valleys, Antarctica - metaG UQ497 (22.06) (version 2) (version 2) | ecosystem: Environmental > Terrestrial > Soil > Desert | place...
ATAAAAATGCGAAAAATTCATATAAATTTAATTCTAATAATCTTTGCGCTTTTGATTTTCTTTGGCGCAAGTTTTTCTTTGGCTCAAACACCGTCGCCGAAACCCGCACCAAAACCGCATAACAAAGTTCGTAAGATAATTAAAAACTCAAGCGACACGCCCGCCGAAAAATCAATTGCGGTTGATGCGGGTGTCAATATCTCTTTGTGTGTTTCGGACGGCAAACTCAAAATCAACGGTTGGGAACGCAATGAAATTCGCGCTTTTGTCAATGGCGGAAGCCAAGTCGGTTTTTACGTTTTGCAAAAGAAAAAAGATAATCCAGTTTGGGTCAAGGTTTTGGGCTACGACCCGGCGATAAATAAAGAAACCGATGCGGAAGAATGTCTGGCGGGCAATGAAATCGAACTCGATGTGCCGCGCAACGCAATTGTCAATATCAAAAGCAATTCGAGCGAAATGGTGATTGATTCGGTTGGCAAGGTGAGCGTTGAAAACGCCGGCGGCGATGTTTTTTTGAACAATATCGAGCGCGGTATCGAAGCGCGAACTTACGAAGGCGACGTAACGGTTGAAAACTCAAGCGGCGCGATGTCGCTATTTAGCACGACGGGCAACATCATCGCCTTTGATGTCAGCGCACAGGAGGTCGGCGATATTTTCAAGGCAAAAACCAGCAACGGCGCGGTTACACTAAAAAATGTCGGACAAAGACAAATCGAAGTCGGTTCAAATTCGGGTTCGATAAACTTTAGCGGCGAATTTTTAAGCGGCGGACAATATAGTTTCGGCACGTCAAACGGCTCGATTATTTTGACCATTCCGCAAAATTCATCTTTTAGAATCAATGCTTCTTACGGCTACGGCGTGTTTGCTTCGGAAATGCCTCTGCAAAACATCGAAAAAAATGCGCCGTCGAGAATCCAAAATCTGTCCGCCCAAATGGGCAACGGCGACGCTTCGCTCAAACTCACAACCGTTAGCGGCGCAATTCGCATTCGCAAACAATAAGCAAAAGTTAAAAGGCAAAAGGCAAAAGTAAAAAGTAAAAGCAAACATCTTGTTTCTAACTTTTTACTTTTGCCTTTTTCCAAAACATAAAAACGTCTATAATAAAAATTCATATCTTCAGTCGAAAAGTTATCTTTATAAACAAATTCTTCAATCAGACGTAAAAACTCGTTATGAATTCGGGAAACGTAGTCGGGCAAACGCTGGACGACAAATACAAAATCGAAAAAGAACTCGGGCGCGGCGGAATGGGAACGGTTTATCTCGCTACGCACGTCGGCACGGCGCGTCCGGTGGCGGTCAAAGTTATTGCGCCCGACTTTATGGAACGCGCCGAATTTGTCGAGCGTTTCCGCCGTGAAGCGCGTGCCGCAGGTCGGCTTCGACATCCGAATGTCGTCAATGTAACCGATTTCGGTTTTTCAAAAACAAATGACGGCACGGTTGCATATCTCGTGATGGAATATCTCGACGGCTGCACATTGGGCGAGATTCTCGAAGAGGAAAAACAACTTCCGATGTTATGGTCAGTTGATATTTTAGAGCAGGTTTGTTCAGCCGTTCACGAAGCCCACCAACAGGGAATTATTCACCGCGACTTAAAACCCGACAATATCTGGCTCGAACCAAATCAGCGCGGCGGTTATACGGTTAAAGTTCTTGATTTCGGCATCGCCAAATTGGAAGAAGCGCAAGCCGAAAATCTTGATGGACAATTTTCTTTACCGACTTCGCCGACGCAAATTGGCAATAAAAATACTTTTGCCGACGAAAACGGGCTGCCGACAATTGCCGACCGCAAAAACTCAACCGTCATTTCAGAAGCAAACACGCTCGCGCAAACCGCCAACGACCGAACAATCTCAAACAAACACACGCTTTTATCCGAAGCGGGAACGCTTATTCAAACGTCGAACGAAGTTGATTTGGAATCGGGAACGGCGATTTTGCCGATAGCTGAAAATCCGTCAACCGAAAACATCGGCACAAAATTGATTTCCGCACAGATGGAAACCGACGAATCCGCGCTCAAAAATGTTTCGACGGCGGAATTAACCCGCGTCGGCGCGGTTTTGGGAACGCCGCTTTATATGTCGCCCGAACAATGCCGCGGCGAAAAACTTTCGGCTCAATCCGATATTTATTCGCTTGGCATCATTGCCTATCAAATGCTGTCTGGCAAAACGCCTTTTGCGGGTAATTATACAGATGTAATGGAATCGCACAAGGAAGTTGCGCCGCCAATTTTAGAAACAAAGAAAATTCCGAAAAAGGTTAAGCAAGTCATTCACGCGACGCTTTCTAAAAGCGCGTCGGAACGTCCGCCGACGGCGGAAGCCTTTGCCAGTCGGCTTCGCGCCAACTCCGAAGGTATCGGCGCATTGCTTCGCAAGGCAATCACGATTTATGGCGAACATCTGCCGAAGTTTTTGATTTTGGCTTCGCTGTTGGCGATTCCCGTATTTTTGTTGACGGTTGGAAAAGTGGTTTTCGATTTGCTCGTGACGGGCGGCGTTATCGAAGAAAGCTATTTGACTAGCGGAATAAGCATCTCTGTTTATATCATCACATTTTTTATCCAGATTTTTAGCGCGGCTTTTATGGTCGGCATCACGACTTGGATTGTCGCGCAATTTCTAGCCGTGCCGCTTCGCCCGATTGATTTGCGGGCGGCTTTCGGTGAAGCCAAAAAGCGTGGGAGACCTTTGATGGGAACGGTAACTTTTACTACGTTGCTGTCAATTCTCGGTCTTGCCTTTTGCATACTTCCGGGAATTTGGCTGTCGGCGCGATATATGCTGGTTGCGCCGTCAATTATGATGGAAGGAATCAGCGGCAGAACGGCGATGCGGCGTTCCGTCGAACTCGTCGGGCGTTCTTTCCGCACGGTTTTGGTGACAACTTTGTTAGTCTATTTTTTGCCCGCCATTTTGGGTTTTGTCATTGCGATGGCAATTGGCGGAATGGTCAGAAATTTTGAACCGCGTGAAGAAAATCAGCCCGTTGCGGTTTCAACGAGTAAAGAAAATGATATAAACATTAATATAAATCAAAAAGGTGTGCAGATTTCCGATGATAAAAACGCCAAAAGTGAAGCGAAAAAGTTTAGAACCGGTGTTCGAGAAGGTCTGTTCGAGATTTTTTGGTCGCCGATTGCCATCTTGATTGCGTCTTTTACATCAGTCATCACGGCTTTGATTTATTTCAAAACGCGCCAAGCCGGCGGCGAATCAATGCAAGATTTGTTGGCGCAATTTGAAGATGCGGAACGTCCGCGCAGCAATTGGCAAAAGCGCATCCGCCAACGGCTTGAACAATCGGGCAAACTTACGAGCAAAACCTGAATCGTAAAGCGTGTGAAAAAAAGTAAAAAGGCAAAAGTAAAAAATTAAGAAGCTATTTGAAAACTCAAATTTTGTCGCCAACGGCGACTAACATAATAGCGTAGGGTGAAAACCCTACGACTGTTCAAAACAACCAACCCGACGCTGAAAGTGTCGAACAATCGAATGTTATATGTTCGTCACCTTCGGCGACGGACGGACTTTTCATCAGCCAAGTAGCGATTCTCGCTACGCTATAATGTTGGTCATCTTCGATGACAAAAACTATAAAATTAGAGTTTTCAAACAACTTAGAAGTTGGCTTATCTTGATAGTTTCAAATTCAATTCGATTCTAAACTTCCGAATATGCCATCAAACTTTATTCAGCCTTATAACCAAGCATCACGAGTTATGAAAATTTTCAGTCTATTTCTAATTATTCTCTTTGCATGGAGCGTTCAGGCGCAAAGCCTCAAGCGTGATTTTGCTTTTAACTCAAATAATTTAATCGAGATTACCAATCTTTACGGACGTGTTGAAGTGTCGGCGGAAGAAACTCAAGAGGCAAAAATCTCAGTTTCGGCTGATGCAGACAAATCTCTTACCGAAGGCGAAATAAAGTTTTCCAACCTAGAAGGAATTATAAAAATTGAAATCGTTCCACAAAATCCAAAAACGAGATTAGATGTTTCCGTCAAACTGCCGCTTCGGGCGCGTGTGCGCGTCAAAACCGGCGCGGGCGAGGTGCGCGTTTCGGGCGATTTTAAAGCGGCGCAAGTTGAAACCGAAACCGGCACGATTGCGGCGGACGTTCCGCTTGATAATGTTCGTTATAACTTTAATTGGACTGAATCGCGCCCGCGCTTTGTCAGCGACATCGAACTCGAAAAAGTAAAAGAAAAAGCGGCGGGCAGATTTCAAATCAAAGGTCGGTTAAGTCAAAAGTCAAAAGTCAAAAGGAACAAGTCAGAGGAAGAAAATCTTTCAGAAACTGAGATAGAAGAAACTACGAACACCGAAAACAAAGGACGAAGGACAAAGGACAAAGGACAAATTGAACTAAATCTGACAACCGCCCGCGGCATTATTTTGTTGAATGTCAATCCGAATGAAGTTCCGTCGGATTTACGCGACAGACCTTTGACCGACGCGGCAAAAGCGATTATTCGGAGCGGCGATTCGATGTTGATGGAAGCGATTCGGCGGGCAAGTCCGAAATATTTCGGCGATTACGCGAAAACTTTACCGCCGCTGAAAAGCGAACCCGTTTTGACCGAAAATAAAAATACTCAAGCCGCGATAAATTCGCCGATAAAAAAAGTTCTCGTCAAAGTTACCGACATCAACAACCGTGCGATTGCCGATTTACGCGCCGCCGATTTTGAACTTTCCGAAGCGGGCGAAAGGAGGGAGATTTTATCGGTTTCGCCGACTACTGCGCCGTTTAATTTGGTTTTGCTGTTGGACGTTTCGGGAAGTGTGGATAATTATGTTGATTTTATCCGCAAAGCCGCCCGGAATTTTGTTAACACCGCCAATCAAAGCGACAAAATCGCCATCGTTATTTTCAATGAAGATGTCAAAACTCTCTCGACTTTTACGACCAATAAAGGACGACTTTCGGAAAGTCTCGACACCTTTGACGCGGGCGGCGGAACTGCCTTTTACGACGCGCTTGCTTTTACGTTGGCGGAAACTTTGCGACCTTTGCGCGGCGAGAGAACGGGAGTTATCGCGCTCTCGGACGGCGACGACAACCGTTCGTTTTTGTCGTTTGATGCGCTTTTGGGTTCGATTCAAGAAAGCGGCGCACTGATTTATCCGCTGTATGTTCCGTCGGGTTTGATTGCGGCTTCGGCGACCAATAATGCAAACGCGACGATTGACCCGTTGCGTTCGCGTTATATGGCTTTGACTTCCAAAGCCGAAAGTGAAGGCGAAAAGTTGGCGCAAATTTCGGGCGGAGTTTATTATCCGATTCGACAGCTTTCCGAAATCCAAAAGGCTTACGAAGATATTGTCGCCCAACTTCGCACGGCTTATTCGATAACTTTTCGCTCCAACACGGCGGAAATACGCGACAATCGCGCTTCGCCGCGCCTTAAAGTAAAAGTAAATCGGGAAAATTCGTTTGTGAAATTAGGGTCGGTTGTCGAAGTCAAATGGCGAGAAACTTCTGAGTTAAAGCGGGATTATTTCACGCAGAGGGCGCAAAGTTCGCAGAGAGAAAACCGAGATTTCCAAAAAATTTCGTTCACAAATTCTTTAAATCTCTCTGCGAACTCTGCGCCTCTGCGTGAAAACTCTTTTCAAATTGCTGAAATTACCGCCGAAGTCGAAAACATCAATTACAAACAATTTTTGAGCGACAAATTGCCGGCACACAATCTCGAAAACTTCGACATCAACAAAACGACGGGCGCATTTCTACTTAATAATGAGAAAGAAACAATCGCCGTCAGCCGTTGGATTTCGCCGAAACGCACACGGTCTTATCCTTACGAAAGAGTTTATGACACGCTCGCGTATTCGGGCAAAAAAGTAACAATAATTCCCGTCGTCAAAGACGAAGGTTTAGGCGGCGAACGCGATTTTTTGCAATGGGACACGGTTTCGCTACTCAGTCTTTTAGATGTTCACGTTGTCTTGGCTTATTACAGCGAAGCAACGAAAAATACGAAACGCGCCGACCAAATCACCGCGCAAAAGTTTGATAATAATTATATTCGGGCGCGGCTCGACGAAGTTTTTAATTTCAAAGGCACAGCGCGTCAATGGAATGAACGAGAAGCGAAACAATTAAAAAGCATTTTTGAAAAAGCAAGACTCGCTTACGTAGAAATTTCCAAAAATACCAAGACATATCTGCACGACGAAACGGCTTTGATTGAGTTGATAAAATTTACCGAAACGCCTCGGAAATTTATCGAATTCTCGCGCCTAAAATCGCGCCAAGCGCAAAGCCGCGAATTTGTAACCGACCAACCGAAAGAAGTCTTAGCAACCGACACCAAAGGCAAAGTTACAATAACCAACGCGCTTTTTGGCAAATATTTTTTCACGGTTGACGAAACGCGCACTGAGGCGAAAACCGTTTATCTAATCGAAGCCAAACACAGCAGTCGCGCCAAACTGCCGAGCAAAAACGACATCAAAGACGGACTTGTAAAAATGATGCTTTACACAAATCTGCAAAACGTCAAAGTCGGCGCAACACCGCTTGCTCTCAAAGTGCAGATTCGTCTGACTTCAAACAAACTCGTCGGCTCAATCACTTCCAAGACGAGCGATGAAGTTCTAGCCAAATTTTGTGCGGATAATTTGATTGACGCGGCAAACAGGGAGTTTCTCAAAAAATTGTTTCAAGAAGCGCGGGAAAATAAATTTACGATAATTTTAGAACACGCGGAAACGGCAAAATAGATTATTTTTATTTTTTGTAGTTTGTGGCATAATCGGGTTGAGGAAAACTATATGAAGAAGGATAATTTAATGCAAATTCTGCACGATAGAGCGACTCGCGGCGAAGATTTATTGGAAACCGAAAAGACGCGGCTCAGCGATTGGTATGAAACTCAAGATAAACTCGAAAAAGATTTGCTCACCAAAAATCTTTCGGCGGATATTCGCGTGAACAGAAAAAAGCAAATTCAAACCGTGCTGACTGAAATCGCTAACTTTTCCAATAAAATCCAAACGCTCATCGCCCAAAATGAAATCTTACGTCGTGAGAACGAAACACTGCGCGAAAAATTAGTCCAAAATCCAATGCGGGAAACCGTATGATTTCCACCGAAACACGCCAAATTGTCCGTCGCCGAGCTAATTTCGCCTGTGAATTTTGCGACATAACCGAAACGGATGTCGGCGGCGAATTGACGGTTGACCATTTTCAGCCGAAAAGCAGAAAAGGTTCGGACAATCTTGAAAATCTGATTTATGCCTGTGCGCGTTGCAATCTTTACAAAGCCGATTATTTTCCTAAAACCGATGCCGAACAAAAACTTTGGAATCCACGTCAAGAATCCAGCGACGCGCATTTTTTGCACTTGCCAAGCGGTGAACTTTTTGCACTTTCCGAAACGGGCAAATTTACGATTTATCGGTTGCGTCTTAATCGTCCGCAATTGATTGAAAATCGGCGGCAAAAGCAAATTCAAGCCGAAGAAGATTTATTGCTTGCGCGTTATCAAAGTTTGACTGAACTTTTGATGCGAATGTATCAGCAGCATTTAGAATTGCTTGACGAACAGCGAAATTTGTTGGAGGAACAACAGAGATTGCTCAGGATTTTTAATTCGGAAAACTAAGAACAATGAAATCTTCACTTCTAAATTCACTTTTTGACGACGATGAACGCCGACCTTTGACGGTTTCGGAACTTAACGAGCAGGTTAAAGCGGCGTTGGAGCGTTCGTTTTCGTCAGTTTGGGTTGAGGCGGAAATCGTTAATTTTGTTGCGGCGCATTCAGGACATTGGTATTTCACGCTGCACGACGGCGATTCGCAACTCAAAGCGGCTTGTTATATCCGCAACAATTCGCGGATTCGGTTTCAGCCGTTTGATGGTTTGCAGGTTCGCGTGCGCGGGAAATTGAGCGTTTATCAGCCGAAAGGCGAATATCAGATTTTGGTTGAATCTCTGCAACCCGTCGGCGAAGGCGCACTCAAAGTCGCGTTTGAGCAAATCAAATTAAAACTCGCTAAAGAAAGGCTTTTTGATGAAGAATTGAAACGACCTTTGCCGCTTTTGCCAAAGCGCGTCGGTGTCGTAACGTCGCCGAACGGCGCGGCGTTTCACGATATTTTGAATGTGCTGTCGAGAAGAACGCGCACCGTAAATATCACTCTGATTCCAACTCGTGTGCAGGGCGAAACGGCGGGCGAAGAAATCGAAGCGGCGATAAAATTGGCAAATGAATTTAACCGAAATTCGGATGAAAAGATTGATGTTTTGATTGTCGGGCGCGGCGGCGGTTCGGCGGAAGATTTGTGGGCGTTTAATGAAGAACGAGTGGCGCGGGCGATTCGCGCCTCGTTGATTCCGATAATTTCCGCCGTCGGACACGAGATAGATTTTACGATTGCCGATTTTGTGGCGGACAGACGCGCACCAACGCCAAGCGCGGCAGCGGAAATTGTCGCCGAAAGCGAAGACGGCATCGCCAATTTTTTAGCGCAGAAAACGCAGGATTTGTTTCAACTGATTGGCTACAAAATTTTGCAAGCACGGAGCGATTGGCAGGAACTCGCGCTTTCGTCGGTTTTTAGCGAATTCCCTAATCGGGTGAAAGATTGGCGATATGAAGTTGAAGATTTAAACGCGCAATTGAGCGATGTTTTGGCGGAAAAACTCAAAACGAAACGGCAGATTTTAGTAAGTTTGGCAAATCGTCTGTCGCCTTTGAAACTTGCATCAAAGTTGGGCGAAAAGAAAATTCTGCTGGCTCTTTTGCAGCAAAAACAGATTTCGGCGATAAAAGATGTGATTGACGCAAACGATGAAAAACTGAAAATTTCGATGGCTTCGTTGGATGCGCTGTCGCCGTTGTCGGTCTTAAAGCGCGGGTTTTCGATTGTTGAAAACGAATCGGGCGAAATTTTGCGCGACGCGGCGCGAGTCAATGTCAATGATAAATTGAAAATTCGGCTGGCAAGTGGGAAACTTGAAGCGGAAGTTTTGAGAATCGAAAAATGATTTGCCGCAAAAATGTATAGAAAACGCAAAAGTTATGTTAGATTCTGTAGGATTTATAAATTGCCGCTAGCTTTAGCTAGTGGTTAGATAAAAAAGGTTTTCGGCTTTAGCCAAATAAAAAAATAATTTTCCGAATCATCTTTAGCTAAAGCAAAAAGGATGATTGATATTTTTCAGAAATTTGGCTAAAGCCTTAGATTTCTCAACTTTTCCACTAGCTTTAGCTAGTGGCAATTTATAAAAGCCATTTGTCAATAGAACCTAGAGAATGTTGCGGCTAAAAAATAAATGTCAAAAATTGTAGTAGATTTAAGCGAACCCAAAGAAAGCGCAACACCGATAGCGAAAAAGGAAAGCGTGTCGCCCGAATTTGGCGATTATCAAAAGCCGAAAAAGCCGAGTGTTTGGGCGAAAGTTTTCAAAATCTTGGCGGTTGCGTTGCTTTTAATTTTGGTTGTCGGCGCACTTGGCGGTTATTTTTATTGGCGGCAATTGAAAACTACGCCGCAGTATTCGCTGGCACTGTTGGTTGACGCGGCGCGGGGCGATGACCAAAAAGCGATTGACGCGCTTATTGACACCGACGCGGTGGTTGATGATTTTGTGCCGCAGATTACCGACAAAGCCGTCGAACTTTACGGGCGCGGTGTTGCTCCGGCGACGATAAACAAACTAGCCCAATCAATTGCACCGTTTTTGCCCGCCATCAAAGAACGCGCTAAAGCCGAATTGCCGAATTTGATTCGTGAGAAAACTGCGCCGTTTGAGAAAATTCCGTTTTGGGCAATCGCCGTCGGCGCAAACCGATATTTGGACATTACGCAAGAAGGCGACAAGGCTTTTGTCAAAAGCAAACTGCCTGAACGTCCGCTTGAGTTGATTTTGAAACGTAACGGCGACAACTGGCAGGTTATCGCCGTCAAAGACGAAGTTTTGGCGCGAAAAATCGCTGAAAGAATCGGACAAGATTTAATATCCATTGCTAAACGGGACGGCATAAAAAAAACGGGCGAAAAACTCGGCATTCCAAATCTACAAGACATCTTTAAATAAGTTTGTCCTTCGTCCTTTGTCCTTTGTCCTTTGTATTTATTAAAGCGTTTTGGTTTGGATTCGTATATTTAATTTTGGATTATTGCTATCAAACAGCAAAGGACAAAGGACGAAGGACTAATGACGAAAGATATGAACGCAAAAAATCAAACATTTGAAGTTTCGTTGAAAGAACTCGAAAAAATTGTGCGCGGGCTGGAAGAAGGCGATTTGTCTTTGGAAGAAAGCCTCAAACTTTTTGAAGACGGCGTGCGTCTGTCGCGTGAATGTCAGGAACGCTTAAATCAAGCCGAACGGCGCATCGAAGTTTTGCTCACAGACGGCGACGGAAATCCGGCTCTGCAGGCGATTCAATCCGCAGATTTGCAAACTGAAAAGCAACCGAAAATCAAACGCCGAATCGTCTTTGATAACGATGATGACGAATCGCCTTTTTAAGTTTTGGTTTTTATCCGAGTATTTTCCCGCAGCTATATTGTGTTAGTCTATTTCCAAAATTATGAACTTCGATTATTCAACCAAAACGCGCGAACTGCAAAAAAGTCTGCAAGAATTTATGCAGGAAAACATTTACCCGAACGAAAAACGCTTTGATGACGAGATAAATGCGGGCGACAGATGGAAGCCGTCCGAACTTATCGAAGAGTTAAAACCAAAGGCGCAGAGCCAAGGTTTATGGAATTTGTTTTTGCCGGAAGTTTCGGGTTTGTCGAATCTCGAATACGCGCCGCTTGCCGAAATAATGGGCAGAGTCGTTTGGTCGTCGGAAGTTTTTAATTGTAGTGCGCCCGACACGGGAAATATGGAGGTTTTGGAAAAATACGGCAACAGTGAGCAAAAAGAAACTTGGCTGAAACCTCTGCTTGACGGCGAAATTCGCTCGTGTTTTTCGATGACCGAACCTGATGTTGCTTCGTCGGACGCGACAAATATTTGTTCATCAATCAAAAAAGACGGCGACGATTTTATTCTCAACGGCAGAAAATGGTGGTCAACCGGCGCGGGCGATGCTCGCTGCAAACTCTCGATTTTTATGGGCAAAACCGACGAAACTGCGCCCAAGCATTTGCAGCAATCAATGATTTTAGTTCCGATGGACGCGGACGGCGTGAAGGTCGAAAGGCTTTTAAAT
>Ga0183260_10004382_pt1 | contig 11217 bp, 9 predicted proteins | sample AntDrymUQ4972206_2_FD_129768 | JGI IMG/M metagenome (GOLD analysis project Ga0183260, IMG submission 129768) | Polar desert sand microbial communities from Dry Valleys, Antarctica - metaG UQ497 (22.06) (version 2) (version 2) | ecosystem: Environmental > Terrestrial > Soil > Desert | place...
CCAACGGGACAGCTTTTGTCGTGACTGTCGTTCGGCGTACAAGGCCGAGCACTATCGCGCGAACAAGCAGAAGTACGTAGATCGGGCAAGAGTCCGGAGTGATCGACTTCGGATCGAGCGAACTCTGTACCTCATCGACTATTTCAAAGAGAACCCTTGTGTTGACTGCGGAGTTGACGACCCACTGGTTCTCGAGTTCGACCACCTGCGTAACAAGTGCTTTGAGGTCGGCAAGAGTTTCGCGGACCGAAACTGGGAATCCATCCTTGCTGAGATGGAGAAGTGCGATGTGGTCTGTGCCAACTGCCACCGGCGCCGGACCGTTCTGCGACGGGGCTCCATTCGGGCAGTCCTGGTCGAACAAGAGCGTCGCAGACGAAGCGGGTGACGAGGCTTGAACTCGTTCTTTCAGCTTGGAAGGCTGACGTGCAACCGGTAACACTTCACCCGCGGGTGGGGCGGATGATAGAGCGCCGAAGCGCTCGTTCAGGCTCCGCTCAGCGGGTCTTCCAGCCGAAGTCGGTGGTCATGATCGCGCCGTTTGCGTTCTTCGACGAGATCGTGCCCTTTGTGTAGCCGACGCCGACCTGGTCGAAGCGGCTCGAGAGGATGTTCGCGCGGTGACCCGAGCTGTTCATCCACTGATCGACGATCTTCGCGGGAGTTCCGAGCTTGCCCGCTCCCCAGGCGATGTTCTCGCCGTACGCCCACCCGGTGAGCCCGCCGGTTAGCCAGCCGACCCTCTGAAGACGGACCGTGAGAGAAGGCTCGCCCGGGCATTGGTGGCTGAAGCAGTGCTTGTCCTGCATGTAGGCGTTGTGGTTCTGCGCGGCGACCTGAAGCTTCCGGCTGCGGTTGAGATCCTTGAGGCCTCGCTGGTTGCGCTCGCGGTTGAGGAGGCAAAGGACCGCCTTGCGGCCTTGCTTCTTTGTGATCTGGGTCGACTGCTTGCCGCCCCACAAGTTGCAGGCGCCCCTCGCGCTCGCGCTCTGGGCTGCCGGCCCAGCTGCGATGAGCAGGGTCAAGAGCCCGAGCAGAGCCGCGATGAAGACGATTTGGCGGGTTTTTATAACTCCGAGTGCCATGCGGTAATCCTATCGGCACGGAGCGCCCCGGCCTTGAGGAGGGCCAGGCGCAATATGCACGGATGTACCGCTAACCCTTGCGCCATGCAAAGATCACGGTGTAGACACCGCGAAGGCCGTTTACGCATCCGGCGACGTTCGGCTTGCCCTTGTCCGCGCCGACGCCGATGTCGCGATAGGACTTGCCCAGGATGCGCCGGCGGTGGACCTGGCTTTGCATCCATGCCGTCACCATCTCCTTGGGCGTGAGCGCGCAACCGGTGATCTCCCCGAACCCATAGCGGCCCCCCGGGATCGGATATCCCGAGCGGACGATCCGCCTTTTGAGCGTCTTCTCGTCCCCGCAGCGGTGGTCGAGGCAGTCCTCCTTGACCATCACCTCGGAATGCTTGTTGGCGACGCGCTCGAGCGAGCCGACCGAATCGAGCTGTTTCAGGTCTGCTCGCCTGCGAGCCTTGCCGATCAGACATTCGACGGCCGCGGCGAGCTGATCCCTGGTCGCGTCGCGCGTCGAGGCCTTTGCCTTCGGGCACTTACCGGCAGCGGCGAAGGCGCGATCGGGCGCGCCACTCCAAAGCGTCAACGCGACAAGCGCCGCGGTGAAAACCGCCGCGAGCACGATCGCGATCCGGATGTTGAGCGTCTCTGCGGTGCGCATCACTTCTAGTTGAACAGACACCGGCCCCTGGAGTTGCGCCAGGAGCAGATCTGAGCGGGGGAGCCGGGACTCGAACCCGGGTTATCGGTTTTGGAGACCGACCTCATAACCGCTAGATCACTCCCCCGAGCGACTGTCAACAGGTTAATGCGATGCGGGCGGAGGGACTCGAACCCCCACATTCTTTCGAACACGAGGACCTAAACCTCGCGCGTCTACCAATTCCGCCACGCCCGCAGCTCGACCGATGTTAGGGGCGTGTGACGCGCTCTGCCGCTCGCGGGTCTATGCTTGCGGGCAGGGATGGAAGCAACGACCGTTCGAGAGGGCTACGAGCTCTGGCGCCCGAACCGCGAGAAGGCGCAGAACAAGACGACGAAGGCGATCGTCGCCTTTGTCTTGCTCGTCTCGGCGGCGCTGATCGCGATCATCGTGCTCGGCGGCTTCGAGCGGATGCAGAGCGGCATGATCGCAGTCTTCTCGCTGATCTGGGCGGCGCTCTACGTCATCTTCGCGATTCTCATCCTGCGCTGGAGCCGCGGGCTCCTGCCGGTCGCCGCGTCGCTCGCGGTGATCATGACCATCTTCGCCGCGGTTGCCGCGCCGGGCTGGTTTGCCCGCTCCAAGGACGGCCTGGATTCGCCGGTCCTCCCCGAAGACCTCATCGGCCTGCTCGTCGTGATCCTCATCCCCGTTCAGATCCTGCTCGTGATCGTCGCGCTCATCGCGTTCGGCCAGGAGTGGCACGTCGAGGAGGAACGGCCGATCGGCGGCCGCCCGCTCGCCGGCGAGGATGACGACGGTTACGACGACGAGCGTCGCGAGCCTCACCCAAGCCCCGCCTAGCCCCCGCCGGCCTCAGAACAACGTCGCCGTCGTGCGCGGCTCGATCAGCTCTGGCCCGTCCTCGCGAACGCTGTTGACGAGATCTGAGACCTCGCGCGTCTCGAGCTCCTCGCGCCACGGCACGAGCACGCTCTTGAGACCGGCCTCCGTTGCGTCTGCGGCGAGCCAATCAGCCTCGGCATCTGGCGGCAAGACCACGGGCATGCGGTCGTGGATCGGGCGAACAGTCTCGTTCGGCCGCGTTGTGACGATGGCGCAGCTCACGACGGGCTCCGCGCCGCGCGGCTCGTAGCTCGCCCAGATGCCCGCGAACGCGAACAGCTCATCGCCGGGCAGATGCAGCCAAATCGGCACCTTGCCGTTCTCGTCTCGTCGCCATTCGTAGAAACCGTCGGCCGGGATCAGGCATCGGCGCTCGCGAAACGACTCGGCGAACGCGGGCTGGGTCTCGATCGACTCGGCGCGCGCATTGATCAATGGCCGGCCCTTCTTCTCGGTCGCCCACTTCCCGGGCACGAGGCCCCAGCGGAGCGTCCCGATCTCGCGCTCGTCGGCCAGCTCGCGCACGGCGAGGACGGGATCGGTGGGCGCGATGTTGAACCGCGGCTCCTCATCGATCTCGGCCTCCTCCGTAATGCCGAAGCGCAGCCTCAGGCGACGCGGGTTCGGGTTGGCGAGCGTGTAGCGACCGCACATACTCCGAGGCTAGCCGGGCAGCGAGCGAGGCGAAATCCGTGTACAGCACGGAAAACACCTCGCTCGGTGAGATGGCGGCGGCGGTGGCGAGGTGCTTGCGTCAAACTGTTCCGGAGCTGCGGCGGTGTCCAAACTGGTAAAGGAGATGGATTCAAAATCCATTGCTCGAAAGGGCTTGTGGGTTCGATTCCCACCCGCCGCACTAGACCAGCGATAATCGCGCGGTGGCTAACACGCGCAGACGACGCAGGCGCCTCGGGAAGGGGACGCCTCAACCTCAGGCTCAGCCGCCCGCTCGGGCGGCGCGCCGGGATCCCAAGCTCGAGACGATCGACGAGCTGTGCTCCTTCGAGCGCCGGCTTGCGGGCACCGACGCGGAGCGGCGTGCAGCGAACGCGATGGCGACCCGACTCCGCGCCGCAGGGCGCCGTACTGAGATCGAGCCCATCTACGTCCACCCGCAGGCGCAACTCGTCTGGGCGTTTCACTGCCTGCTCGCCTTCGCCGGCAGCGTTCTCTCCATCTCCGTGCCCGTCGCCGGCTTCGCTCTCGTCCTCGTCGCGACCACATCCCTTTACTTCGACCTCAACGCGGGTCGCCATTTCCTTCGCCTGCTCTTCTTCCGGCGCGCCTCGCAAAACGTCGTCTCGCGCGGCGAGAACCCGAAGGCCCCGGTCAAGCTCATCCTCGCCGCACATCTCGACGCAGCGCGGACCGGCATCCTCTTCGGCAAGACCGCGGACCGGCTGACCAAGCGCATCTCGGGCTTACTCCCCTTCCCCCACACGCGCCTTCTCTTCTGGTCGGCAGCGATCCTCCTGCCGATGCTCGGAGCGCGCATGGCCGGCGTCGACACCGACGGGCTCGCAATCCTTCAGATCGTCCCGACGCTCATCCTGCTCGTGAGCGCCTACCTCTTCGTCGACTGGCGGCTCTCCCAGGTCGTCCTCGGTGCGAATGACGACGCATCCGGCGTCGCCGTCGCCATCTCGCTCGCCTCCCAGCTCGGAGAGGACGCACCGCGAAACCTCGACGTCTGGGTCGTGCTCACAGGCGGCGAGGAGTGCGGCCTGGAGGGCATGCGCTCCTTCGTCCGCACTCACAAGGACGAGCTCGACCCGTTCAAGACCATCGTGCTCGCCATCGACTCGGTCGGCGCCGGCGACGTCCGCTGGGTCGTCTCTGAGGGAATGACCGTCTCGTTCGACATGGACGCGCGTATCGCCCAGCTCTCCGAGGCAATCGCCGAAGCCGATCGCGAGGACTCCAACCGGTACCGGGCGGGACCTCTCAAGCACGGCTATGCAACGGACGCTCTTGCCGCTCGCGTCGGCGGCCTGCGGGCAAGTGCCATCACCTGCCTCGAGCCAGGCCAGATCACTCCCGCCAACTTCCACACACCACAGGACGTCCCAGGGGCCATCGACCCCCAAGCGCTCGAGCGCGCTGAGAGCTTCACGCTCGACCTCATTCGTGCTCTTGACCGCGACCTCGCGCGTGCCCGCCCGACCGAGGAGACCCCATCCGCCACCAGTCCCGCCGAGGAGGCCGCACCGGCCCGTTCGCGCCGGAGACGCAGAAAGCGATGAGCGAGAAGCTGTGGGAGCCCTCGGCCCAGGTGGTCGAGCGCTCCAACATGACCGCGTACATGCGCTGGCTCGAAGCGGAGCGCGGCCTCGACTTCGACGGCGACTACACGCGCCTTTGGGAGTGGTCGACCTCGGAGCTCGACGCCTTCTGGCGCTCGATCTGGGACTACTTCGGCGTCACGGCGGACGGGGATGCCACAACCGTCCTCGGCAGCGAGAAAATGCCCGGCACCGAGTGGTTCCCGGGCACCAGCCTCAACTACGCCGAGCACATCTTCCGCGGCAAGGACCCCGACTCCCTTGCGATCCAGCACCGCTCAGAGACGACCGAACTCGCCGAGATCACTTGGGGCGAGCTCGAAGGGCGGGTCGCCGCCTTTGCCGCCGGCCTCCGTTCGCTCGGCGTGAAGCGCGGCGACCGGGTCGCCGCGTACCTGCCGAACGCACCCGAAGCGGTCGTCGGGTTCCTCGCCACAACATTGATCGGCGCGATCTGGTCCTCCTGCTCGCCCGACTTCGGCGCCCGCTCCGTCATCGACCGCTTCGCCCAGATCGAGCCCAAGGTCCTCTTGGCCGTCGACGGCTACACCTACGGCGGCAAGCCGTTCGACCGCATGGACATCGTCCGGGGGCTCGAGGCTGAGATGCCCACGCTCGAGCACACAATCCTCGTCCCCTACCTCGACCCCGACGCCGACCCGGCGCGCCTCGAGCACGGGATCGCGTGGGCCGACGTCACTGCGAAGGGCGACGGAGCAGAGCTCGAGTTCGCCCGAGTGCCCTTCGACCACCCCCTCTGGGTCCTTTACTCCTCGGGCACCACCGGCCTTCCGAAGGCGATCGTCCAGGGCCACGGCGGCATCCTGCTCGAGCACCTGAAAAAGATGAACCTCCACGTCGATGCCCAGGCGGGCGACCACGTCTTCTGGTTCACCACGACCGGGTGGATGATGTGGAACTTCCTCGTCTCCATCCTCCTCACGCCGGCCTCGATCGTCCTCTTCGACGGCAACCCCGGGCATCCGGACCTCTCGACGCTATGGGACCTCGCGGCCGAAGCCGAGATCACCACCTTTGGCACCTCGGCCAGCTACCTCTCCTCCTGCATGAAGGCGGGCGTCGAGCCCTCCGAAGGCCGCGATCTGTCGGCGCTCGAGGCCGTCGGCTCGACCGGCTCGCCACTTGCGCCCGAGGGGTTCGAATGGGTCTACGAGCACGTCGGCCGCGATACCTGGCTCTTCTCGACGTCGGGCGGCACGGACGTCTGCACGGCGTTCGTCGGGGGCGTCCCGATCCTTCCCGTGTATCGGGGCGAGCTTCAGGCGCGCGCGCTCGGCTGCGCCGTAGAGGCGTGGGATCCAGACGGCACCCCCCTGACGGGCGAGGTCGGCGAGCTCGTCATCACGAAGCCGATGCCCTCGATGCCGGTCTTCTTTTGGTCCGATCCCGACGGCGAGCGCTATCGCTCGTCCTATTTCGATATGTACCCGGGCATCTGGCGCCACGGCGACTGGATCGAGATCACCGATCGCGGCACGGCCGTCATCTACGGTCGCTCCGATTCGACGATCAACCGCGGCGGCGTTCGCATGGGCACGAGCGAGATCTACCGCGCCGTTTTCTCGCTCGACGAGATCACCGACGCGCTCGTCGTCGACGTCCCGCGCCCCGGGACCGAGGGGTGGATGCCGCTTTTCGTCGTTCTGCGCGATGGCGAGACGCTCAGCGACGAGCTGATCCGCCGGATCGCCGCTCGCATTCGCGAGGACTGCTCGCCGCGCCACGTACCGAACGAAGTGCACGAAGTCGCCGAGGTCCCGCGGACGCTCTCCGGCAAGGTCCTCGAAGTGCCCGTCAAGCGCATCCTCATGGGCACCCCGCCCGAGGAGGCGGCGAGCCGCGACTCGCTCGCCAACCCAAATGCGCTCGATCCCTTCGTGGAGCTGGCCTCGGCGGAAAACGCGAAGAGCTAACCGGCGGCGACTCGCGAAGGCGATCCCCGGTGCGAGCCCGAGGCGATCGCTCGATTACGCCCAAGCTCCTTCGCCTTGTAGAGGGCGCGGTCGGCCGCGTCGACGAGGGTGACGCGATCGGACCCGTCGTCCGGATAGCTGGCGACCCCGCAACTCGCGGTGAGGCCGCCCACGCCTGAGAACTCGACCTCGACAGCTCGGCGCAACCGCTCCGCCAGCGCGAGCGTTCCCGCGGTGCTCGTTTCGGGCGTGAGTATCGCGAACTCCTCGCCCCCGACCCTTCCCACACAGTCGATCGAGCGCGTCGCGTCGTTCAGGACATGAGCAAGCCGCTGGAGCGCAGCATCTCCCGCCGGGTGCCCGCGCTGGTCGTTAAAGCGCTTGAAGCCGTCGAGGTCGAGCATCACGACCCCGACGCCGAACTTGCCGCGACCCGCGCGGGCTAGCTCGACCTCGAACGACTCCTCGAGCGCGCGCCGGTTGAGCAGCCCCGTCAGCGGATCAGTCTTTGCAGTGGCCTCGAGCTTTCTGAAGACCTCGCGAAGCTGACCCGCGATCCCGCCCATAACGAGCGCCACCACCAGCATCGTGCCCGCGGTCATCGTCACCCTGAGCGCGTCGAGGTCGTCGGTTCCTTCCCGTATGGAGAGGACGAACGAATACGCCGCCACGGCGAGGACGCCGTGCGCGAGGATCAGGCGGGTGTCCAGAAATAGAGCGGCGGCGATGACTACCCACGCCATGTACATCGCGTACGCAGCGGAGGCTTGTGCGCCGGCGAAGTAGATCGCCAGAGCGACGAGGAGCGTCCCCACTCCGGGCGCGGCACGCAGAAACCAGAGGGGCAGCCGGTCGTAGGTAAGGAGGATGAAGACCGCAACGACCAGCGAGGCGATGGCAACCAGGGCAAGACGCTCGGGCTCGCGATCGAGCGCTCCGGGCAGAAGGAGCGTTAGGAAAAGAAGGGCACCTCCGAACCCGAAGAGGTAAGCGAGGATCCGGGCGATCCACCCTCGATCGGCCTGGGTGTCGAACTTCGAATCCGCATGCGGCCAGCTCAGCCGCTCGACCAGCATGCCAGCCATCTCTCGGTCGGCCATACCTCACGCTACCCCGATCTCAAGAGCGCACTCCTGAGCTTTCGCCACCACCTCGCCGACGCCCTCCAACTCACCGCCGCGCATGAGCGTCCGACCCGCGACGACCGTCGTGTCGATCACGGAGCCCGAGGCCGCGTACACCAGTCCCGCGTCGAGCTCGCCCATCGCAAGCTCGGGCGCGCTCATTCGGACGAGGAGGAAATCGGCTGCATCGCCCACCGCGAGCGCGGGGCCTCGAAGGAGCTCTGATGCCTCGCCCCGCCCCAGTTGAAGCGTCTCCGATGCATCGACGGCTGCGGCGTCGAACGCAGCGTTCTTTTGGAGCAGCGCGAACGTCTTCAGGTCTGAGAGCAGGTCGAGCGAGTTGTTGGACCCAGGCCCATCCGTGCCGATGCCCATCCCGACGCCGCGCTCGCGCGCTGCGAAATAGGGAAAGAGGCCGCCAACCGCGAGCTTCAGATTGGCCACGGGGTTAGTCACCACGGTCGCCCCGCGCTCGGCGATCAGCTCGAGCTCCGCCTCGTCGAGCCAGACGCCGTGGGCCACGATCGTGTTCGGCCCCAAAAGCCCCGCGCGATCGAGATGGAAGGCCGGCCTCACGCCGTGCGCGGCGACGCAGTCCTCGACCTCTTTTTGCGTCTCGGAGAGATGGATCTGAACGGTGCCTTCACGCTCTTCGGCCCGCTCTGCGACCCATCTGAGCGAATCGAGACTCACGGTGTAGAGAGCGTGCGGGGCGTAACCGGCTCGCACACGTCCGGACGCCGACTCGCGAACCAGATCGAGCGCCTCGTCCGCGTCTGCTCGCGCCTTTGCCGCGTCCGAACCGTCGATGAGCGGTGCCGCCACCACGGCTCGCAAGCCCGCGTCCTCGACCGCTCTCGCGACAGCTTCGGGATGCCAGTACATGTCCCAGAACGCGGTCGTGCCGGTGCGGATCATCTCGGCACACGCGAGGCGCGTGCCCCAGTAGACGTGCTTGGGCTCGAGGCGAGCCTCGGCAGGCCAGATGTGGTCCTCGAGCCACGTCGTCAATGGCAGGTCGTCGGCGAACCCGCGAAAGAGCGCCATCGCCGCGTGCGTGTGAGCGTTCACGAACCCCGGCACGAGCGCGAGGCCGGATGCGTCAATCGTCTCATCGCCTTCGGCCGCTGTCACCTCCGGCCCGATCTCGGTGATCGAACCCTCTTCCGAGCGAAGGCTCACAAGCTCGCCCTCGAGCGTGGCATCCATGACCACAAATCCCATCCTTCAGAGAGTAGGCGAGAGCGCCTGGTGACCTCTGTCTGCGAGGCTTGCCGCTTGACCGGTGAGGAAGTACGACCGGACCTCGCCGAGGTCCTCGCAAGGCGCGCGGCTACGCGGGACGAAGGGCGGCCCGACGCGGTCTCCAAGCGCCGGGAGCGTGGCGGCCGCACGGCGCGCGAGAACGTCGAAGACCTCGTCGACGAGGGGAGCTTCGTCGAGTACGGAGCGCTGGCGATCGCGGCTCAGCGAATGCGCCGCCCTCGGGACGAGCTCATCGCCAAGACCCCGGCAGACGGGCTCATCGGCGGCACTGCGCGGGTCAACTCCGGCTTGCACGGCGCGGAAACGGCAGTCTGCGCCGTTCTCTCATACGACTACACGGTGCTGGCCGGAACGCAGGGGGCGACCGGCCACCGCAAGAAGGATCGCCTATTCGAGCTGATCCAACGGATGCGGCTGCCGGCGGTGATTTTCTGCGAGGGCGGCGGTGGGCGCCCGGGCGATACCGACTACGCGGTCGTCTCGGCGCTCGACACCAGAGCTTTCGCTCTTTGGGGTCGCCTCTCGGGCGTCGTGCCCAGGATCGCGGTCGTCTCGGGCCGCTGCTTCGCGGGCAACGCCGTCCTTGCCGGATCTTCAGATCTGATCATCGCCACCGACACGATCGCGCTCGGCATGGGCGGTCCCGCGATGATCGAGGGCGGCGGCCTCGGCACGTTTCCGCCGGACGCGATCGGCCCGATTGACGTCCAGAGCCCTAACGGCGTCGTCGACGTGCGAGTCGCCGACGAGCCGGAGGCGGTCGCCGTGACCAAGCGTCTCGTCTCCTACTTCCAGGGCCCAATCTCGGAGTGGACGGCGCCCGACCCGCTCGCCCTTCGCAACGTCGTGCCAGAGCGGCGCCGGCGCGCATACGACGTGCACGTCGCGGTCGACGGCGTCGCGGACTCTGGCTCGGTCACCTACCTGCGCGAGGAGTTCGCGCAGCCCATGGTCACGGCCCTCGCTCGGATCGAAGGCCGGGCCGTGGGCATCATCGCGAACAACCCGGTGCACCTGGCCGGCGCGATCACCTCGGATGGCGCCGACAAAGCGGCCCGGTTTATGCAGCTCTGCGATGCGTTCGGTCTGCCGATCCTCTCGTTGATCGACACGCCAGGCATGATGGTCGGCCCGGAGGCCGAAGCGACCGCGCTGGTTCGCCATTGCTCGCGTCTCTTCACCATCGGCGCATCGCTAAGCGTGCCCTTTGCCGCCGTGATCCTGCGCAAGGCGTACGGGTTGGGAGCACAGGCAATGGCAAGCGGCTCCATGCACGAACCGCTCTTGACCGTCGGCTGGCCCACCGCCGAGCTGGGCGCGATGGGACTCGAAGGCGCCGTCAAGCTCGGCTTTCGCCGGGAGCTGGACGCGATCGCAGACGATACGGAGCGAGCCGAGCGCCTGGAGCAGATGGTCGCCCACGCCCACGACCACGCGAAGGCCCTGAACGCAGCCACGCTGTTCGAGATCGACGACGTGATCGACCCCGCCGATACCCGGCGGGTGGTGGCCTCCACCTTCGCCGCAGCCGGCACGACCGGCTCCTGGCGCGACCGCCCGCCGGTGCGCACCGTCGACAACTGGTAGTCGCGTGCCGCTCATATGGACGCCGAGCGCCCGGAAAGGCCGGACGGGCGCGACTTTTTGTGCGCTCGTCCGCGGTGATGCGCTTCAGGCCGGGCGCTTAGCCAGCGTTCCGAGCGCTGAGGCGAGCACAGCCTGAAGCTCGGGCCGGTGCTCGGCCTGACCCTTGCGCACGTCCTCGGCCGTGAGCGCCTGCGTGGTGACGCCGTTCGCAAGGTTGTCGACCACGCAAAGCGCCGCGTAGGGCAATCCGAGCTCGCCAGCGACGATGCACTCCGAAGCGACCGTCATGCCGACCACGTGGGCGTGCTGGGCGATCAGCCGCACCTCCGCGGCCGTTTCGATCCGAGGCCCGGTGACCTGCCAATAGACGCCGCCATCCTCCACGTGAGTCGC
>Ga0183260_10004383_pt1 | contig 11216 bp, 7 predicted proteins | sample AntDrymUQ4972206_2_FD_129768 | JGI IMG/M metagenome (GOLD analysis project Ga0183260, IMG submission 129768) | Polar desert sand microbial communities from Dry Valleys, Antarctica - metaG UQ497 (22.06) (version 2) (version 2) | ecosystem: Environmental > Terrestrial > Soil > Desert | place...
GCGCGAGGAAGCACGCAGGCTGGGTGTTGGCGAGATCTTTCTGGCGCACGTCGAGAGCTTCCGCGAGCAGCGCGCCGATCCGGAAGAGATTGGCTTCGACGCGGCCGTCGAGTTCCAGCCCGATATGATGAACCTTCCCCGACCGCTTCGGCGCGGCAGACGCTGGGATGCTTTACGCCAACTCGGGCTCTCGAGTTCCGCGTACGTCTCGAACAAGGTTCTCGACTACGACGAGTTGGTAGGCAAGGCATTCGCCAAGCCGCAACCTCCGTACCTCCGCTTCCCTTGCGTGACGCCATCGTGGGACAACTCGCCCCGCCGGGCCGAGGGCGCGTGGATCCTCGTCCGGTCGACGCCGGAGCTCTACGAGCGCTGGCTCCGCCAGGCGGTGCTCCGGGCGCCCGAAAGACATCCCCTGGTGTTCATCAACGCCTGGAACGAGTGGGCGGAGGGCAACCATCTGGAGCCGTGCGAGCGGTGGGGACGCGCCTACCTCGAGGCGACGCGCAGGGCGCTGTCCTAGCCAGCGCAGCTTTTCAGCAGAAGCTGCCCCATGGGCAGAACCTGAAATCCTTGACCACCTTCAGGCTGAACGGCTGCGAGAAGTCCTTACCGGTAGCGAGCCGCGCACGGAGCGACCCGGAGCCTTTGACGTTCTCGATCCTTCCGGAGAAGATCCCATACCGATCGACCAAAGGCACTGCGATCCGGCGCCAGTTCCCCGTTTTCTGCTCGACGACGACGGCCTGCTTCTTGCTCGTCGGAGTGCGCCCCCAGTACGAGATCGTCCCATTGTTCTGCGAGAACGCGACGAATGGGAATCTGAATGCCCTCAGCGCTGACTTTGGTCGGTCGTCCTTCGAATACACGCCCGACTGGAACATGCCATCCGGAAACGGCTGATCGCTGACGAGCCACCACGAAACGAGGCTCACGCCGCTACTCCACATCCGATAAAGCGCTTCGGAAACCCAGCGTGCGTGCAGAACCGGCGTCAGTCCCTTGGGATCTGCCGGCTTGGAGTCGTAGCTGAACTCCGTTACCCAGAACCCGGGCTCCCGGCGCGGCGTGATATTCCCGGCCTTTGCGGCCGCCACCAGAAGCGTGCGCATCTCGCCGAGGTCGCCGATCGAGACGTCATCACGGTGAAACGCTTTATGCGTCGGCCCGCCGTACGTGTATGGATTGTGTCCCCAGACGTCGAACTCGGTTCGCTGGTTACACGTCGGCTTCGGCGTTGCACCCTCAGACATACATAGCATCTGGCGCATGAACTGAAGTGGATGGATCCGCTCCTGTTCGGGCACGTTGCCGCCGGACGGGTCGTTGGTGTCGCCGCCGAATGGCGCAAGGCCGCCTGCGATCACAATGTTGTCCTTACGAACGGCGTGCACGGCTTTCGCCATCGCGTTGACCATCGACCGGTACCAGCCCGGTGAGACCGGCTTTCCATTCTCGGTTTGCGGCACGAGTTCGACGCTCAGGTTCGGCTCGTTCCAGACCTGCCAATAGCGCACGCGAGGAAGGCCACCAAAGCTTCCGCTGTACCGTTGGGCCGCCGCGGCGGCGAAGTCACCGAGCGCCGCCGGGCTGGGCCGAACGGGTCCATCCGAGGCTCGCTGCGGTGCTCCGCTCTGCGCCCAGGGCGGAGCACGAACGATGTCCACGATAGGCTGAAGGCCTTTCGCCACGGCCATTCGCACTTGGGCGTCGAAGTCGCTCCAGCGATAAGCCGGATCCGCGGGATCTCGCGCGTCGAACGGCGTCGGGGCTTGGCTCCCTCCAGGCGCAACCCCCGGCCACCACAGAATGAGACGCACGAATGTCGCGCCGGCAGCGCGAGCCCTTGCGAATGCGGCAGGACTTGGAAAGCTCACCGGATCGACAAACGCGGTCGTGAGAGGCCTCGCAGCCGACGGAGGATTCGACTGAGCCCGTGTGACCCCACCGGCAGCAAAGACAGTGGCGGCCACCACGAGGGCGCCGCCTTGGAACCAGAGTCGACCCACGGCTCGTTCCATCGTACCGGCGAGTGCCGACGACGCCGGATGGAAGCGTCGAGCTCCAGCCAGCGGCTGATCGGCCCGAGGGAGCGGACAGATTTACTCGTACGATCGCACCACTACGAGCCGCTCGACCTGGCCCCGGCGGGGCTGCGCGAAAGACCTCGATGCAGCCGATTGGCTTTCCGTCGACTCGAACAAGATCGTTCGAATCCGGATGAGATGCTTCGGGTCGACGGCTCGCAAGGTCGTTCCTCTAGCCCCTCCGAGTCGATCTTCAGAACGTCGATTGCCGCTACTCGGTCGAGGACGCCCGCGAGAACCTCGTTTACGTGGCGAGACGGCACGCGGATCGTCTTGGCCGCCGGAACGTCGATGTCGCCGTATCGGTCGCTTTGCTCGATGCCGAAGTCACCATCCCACCGGCATCGGCCACGGCGCTCTCGTCGAGCTCACAACGATCGGCGAGGTCAGGTTCTAGCGCAGCTTCGCGACATGGCGAGGACCCGGTTCAATGCAATACCCGCCGGGGTTGCCGCTGAGGGGAGTACAGAGCGCTGATCCCGACAAGGGAACTGTGAAGCATGACCTCGATTCAACTATCGGGGTCTGAACGAGGCGAGTGAAAACGCGTAGCCGCCGCCCAAGAGGTACGCACGCACCATACGAACTGCGATGAGCGTGCCAACACAGCGAGGTAGTTCCTAGCGTGAACCGAGGCAAGCGTCCTGAACTTTCACTCAGATATCCCGAGACTCGCGTTTCGTCACAGTGCGGCGCCTCCTCGTCACGGAGGCCGCAGTCTGGCCGCTCAGTACGCCCGAGCCCGTTGCCAGTGGGAAGGCAAGCCCGTAGGCGATGATCCAGACAGTCCAGTGATAGGGGACCCACCACGTCTGGACGAAGGCGAGCATCGCCGTTGACGCGAGGAGTGCCGCCAGCACAAACGACGTCAACTCATCCTCGGCCCGCCTTCGCCAGATCCCGGCTACCGGAATGACGATCCAGGCCACGAGCGCTCCAAAACCCAGAACACCTAGCTCGGCGAGCACCTCCAGCCACAGATTCGTGGTCTTGAGGTCTGCCTCCGGGACGCCCAACGCGATGCCCTCTGCGTGAAGGCCGCCACCGTACGCGCCCACACCAGCGCCATCGATCGGGTTTGCGGTGAAAACCGTCCACGCTTCCGACCACGTTGCGAGCCGGCGCGAGATTGATTCCGGCTCGTCCAGTGAGACGGTATTGGCAACAAAGTCCAGATAGCTGCCCCGCGAGACGACTGCTGCGAGCGTGAGCGCCACACCAAGCGCGAGTCCGGCAACCACCATCCTCTTGGCGACTTCTCGCTTCGCCAGAATCGTCAACGCTGCGCCTCCCGCGACGAGGCCGACGAGACCCGTGCGACTCGTTGAAAGTATGACGCCGATTAGCGTCAAGCCTGTAGATCGCACCTGAACGGTCCGCAAGGAGAGGAGCAAGGGGGGGATCAGATAGAACGCAAAGAATGACGGCTCGAACGCGAGGCCGTGCACGCGAGGCAGAGAACCGAGAAACGCGTACGCGAAATCGGTCACGAAGAATGAGAGCAACCATTGCGCAAGCGCGAAGACTCCCCAAAGCGCGCCCGTAGTGATGTAGGCCTGCACCCAGAATTCCAATCGATCCCGACTTTCCCGTACCGCGCCAACTGTCGCGACGAAAAAAAGGACTGCAATGACGGCCCACGCCGTGTAGCCAGCGGTGAGTCGTGGGCTCTCGCTTGTGACAGCCGAGACAACGACCGCGCCTACGATCAGGCCAGCAACGACGCCGGCGATGCCCGAGTGTCGGATTCGCCCGGCATGCAGAAAGATAAGCGCTGCCATGAATGGGTAGACCGGACGAATCGTGAATCCGCTGGCCTCCAACACGAGTACCCGCTCGATTGGAAGCGTGAGGAACATCCCCCATATCGCAAGAGTCTCGCAACGGTCGCGCACACGTCGCATTGGCCCAAGTGCGGTGCGCATCAATTGATCCTCGCATAGCGTCAGACCATGCGAAGGTACCCGGGGGAGGCAAGCAGACATCGACCGTCTCGGGCACGGGGCACGATTCACGAGGTGGAGGACAAACCCCGGCACACGTGGTGAGATACGGCCTCCAGCAGCACGCGATCAATCGGAAAGGAAGGCTCACGACCGGACACCGTGATCACTCGCATTCGCAATCATCCAGCCCTTCGGAGGCGTGTCGAGGCAATGCCGTCCACGTTCGACCGTCTCGTTCGGCGGAGACGTTTCCGGCAGGCGCAACTGGTGGCACAAGTCCTCGAGGACCCTGGGCGTCTCGAACTGTTTCGCACGATGTCGCCGCTCCCACCTTCGTATGGAGTCGGTCTGGACGAGCGGGTGGTCGAGCATCCATGGCTGCTAGCGCACGATCTGCACGGAAAAGTCCTCGACGCAGGCTCTGCGCTCAACCATCGTCACGTCGTCGAGGCTCTCCTGCCTCGCATACGGGATCTCTGCGTCGCGACGATCGAGCCTGAGCCAACCGCGTTCCTGCGGCGGCGGGTCTCGTACGTCTACGCGGACTTGAGGGATCTTCCCTTTCGAGATGGACACTTCGACATCGTCGCATCGGTCTCGACACTCGAACACATCGGGATGGACAACAGTCGGTACGGCTCTGCGCTCTCGCGTTCGAGTGGCCCGGACCGAGAACTTCGCGCCGCCGTGGAGGAGCTTGTCCGCGTTCTCGCACCGGGCGGAAGTCTTTTCGTCACAGTTCCTTACGGCGTACCCGAGGATCACGGGTGGCTGAGACAGTTCGATCGAGGCGGTCTCGAGCGAATCGTCGAGGCGGCGACGCCGAGCAGCTCGTCCATCGCTGTCTACCGGTACTCACGATCGGGCTGGCAGCTGAGTGATCTGGAGGCAGCGGCGGATGCTCGCTATCGCGTTCGCGAACGAGAGCCCCGGCCGAAGGACGATGCCTCCAACGCGCGCGCTGTCGCCTGTCTTCGACTGACGGTCAGCTGAGGTCAGCGATTCATGCCTCCTAAAAAGCGGCTCTCGAGGCGCTCCTCCAGTAAGGCGCCGCGAGAGGCGAAAACAGCGAGGAGGTTGATTCGCGCGAGCGGATGGGGAGTTCTCGACCAAACTCTTCTATCGGCTGTCAATTTCCTGACCCTCGTCCTCCTCGCCCGTCACGTCTCGTCGGGTTCCTTTGGCGCGTTCACACTCGTCTACGGGGTGATGCTTATGGCGAACCACGCTCAATTCGCCTTCGTCACTCAGCCGCACAACGTCATCGGCGCGTCTCTGACGGACTTCGAGTACCGCGCCTATACGCGATCGCTCCTCGTCGTCCAGCTGTTCTTCTCGGCCGGCCTCGCGGCCGCTGCCGGTGTCGTCGCAGTCGGCGCGTATCAGCTCGAGTTCGAAACCGCTCTGATACTTGCGGCGATGGCCGCGCTGCCGCTCTGGCAGCTGCAGGAGTTCATTCGGCGTGTGCTGTACACGGAGGGACGTCAGGCAGCCGCGTTTGCCAACGACCTCCTGAGCTACGGCGGTCAGGCGACGGCCGTCGCCGGTCTAACTTTCGCCGGCGCTCTCACCGCGCCCTCCGCACTCTTCGCTCTCGCGCTGACGGCGGCCGGCGCAAGCGTGTTCGGACTCGGTCAGATCCGAGCGAGCTTGCGCGGCGCACACTTCAGCCGACTTGCAGTCTCAGAGAGCCTGGCCTTCGGGAAATGGCTGGCGGCCTCGATTGCCTCACACTGGACGTCGACTCAGGCGTACCTCTACATCGCGGCAGCCGTCCTCGGCGTCGCGGTCACGGGCGCGCTCAAAGCCCTTCAGATCGTGCTGTCGCCCCTGCATGTGCTGATGTTTTCGCTGTCGACGATGCTGCCGATCCGGCTTTCCCGGACACTGATGCACGAGGCACCTGACCGCCGGGAGCAAGCTTTCCGGCGAGACGCACGGTTTGCCCTCCGCATCACCTTCCCGTTCGTCGCGGCGTACTGCGGAAGCGTTGCCCTCTTCTCGGATCAGATCCTTTCGTTCCTCTACGGGTCGACCTACGAGGCGTACGGACGCGTGCTCGTGATCTTCGCCGCTTACTACGTGCTTCTGTACCTCGCCCAGTTCGCAGGTGCGCTCCTGACGGCAAGGCGTCAGACCGACCGATTGTTCCTAGCCAACGCCGCGGCCGCGATCGTGGCCATGGTGGCCGCATGGCCGCTGATGCACGCGTTCGGTGCCGAAGGAGCTGCGGTGCTGCTTCTCGTGAGCGCTGGCGTTCTCAGCGTCGCGCTCTGGTGGCCGTCATGGGCGAAAGGTGGCCAGACTCCCGACGAATCGCGTCGAGCAAGCGCCATCTTCTCCGCACGCGAGCGCGATCGCTAGGAAGAGCGAAAGACGCCGAACTGGTCACCTGACGAGTCTGCCCTAGGTAACGCAAGCCTTGCCGGCACGAGAGCGAAAAGGCTCATTCGCGACCCTCGGGCATACTGCCCGCTTCATGACGGAGACCAGACCCTTGGAAGCAGCCGTAGAGCGCGGCTGGGTTACGCTCCGGTTGTCCCGCCAGTACGTGAAGTTCTGCGATCTACCGGACTTCGAGGACAGCAAGCTTCGAGCGCGGATCCACGAGATCGTCCCCGACCTCGACCCGCCCGCCGACCTCCGTCGCAAGTTCTGGGAGTTCGCGTTGCTGACCCTCTTTCTCGAGGACGTCGGCAGACTTGACGAGTCGACAGAGGTGGTCTCGATCGGAGCGGGGCACGAGGAGGTGCTCTACTGGCTCGCGAACCGCGTCGGGCGGGTCGTTGCCACCGACATCTACGGCGAGGGTGGGTTCGCAGAGGGCGAAGCTGACGAGTCGATGCTTACGAACGCGATTGCGTTCGCACCCTACCCGTATAGGGAGGATCGCCTCGAGGTCTACAAGATGGACGGGAGAGCACTTGAGTTTCCGGACGAGCACTTCGACGTTGCTTTCTCGCTCTCGTCGATCGAGCACTTCGGGTCCGCCCGCGATGTCGCGCGGGCTGCGACCGAGATGGGGCGGGTTCTCAGGCCAGGGGGTCATGCGTTCGTCGTCACGGAGTGCTTCACCGACAGTCATCCGATGAATTCGAAGCTCTTGCAAACCGCCATCCGGCTGGCGACGCTCGGACGCCGCTGTAACAAGGCAACGCCGTGGCGCAGAGCGGTGGAAGTCTTCACGCCGCGAGAGCTCGAGTCGACGATAATCGGGCCATCGGGACTCGAGCTCATCCAGCCGCTCGATCAGACGATCTCTGCCGCGACGCGCGAACACGTAACACCGTGGCTGGGAGAGGGTCGGTTCGAGTGGGCGGACGAGCAGGAACCGCACATACTCGTGCGGCCGCAAGGATCAGCGTTTTTCTTGCGCGGGGAAACTGCCACGTTCACGTCCGTGGCACTCGCTCTCCGGAAACCCCTCGGCTGATCGTCAGCGGATCGCGCTGAGCCGCGACCGCCGGTGGCTCAGCGGAGCCCCGCGGGTGCGTATCCGCTATCGGCTACTTACACCGGCGATGACATCCGTCAGATGGGCGCTGAATCGCTCGGAGAAACGGTCTTGAGAGAAAGTGTCGGCCCGCTTGGAGAGCGCTGCGGGATCCCAGTCGCGTGAAGCGACAGTTCGCACACCCTCCCGTACAGACTGAGGAGTCGCGTCGTCGATTAGCACGCCGTCAACTCCGTGACGCACGATGTCGACGGCCCCCCCGCGGTTGAGCGCGATTACCGGCGCGCCCGCGGCGAGCGCCTCGACCATCGTGATGCCAAAATCCTCTTCGCCGACATGAATGAAACTGGCTGCGCGCTCGTAGAGCGTCCGGAGCTCCTCGTCCTCGACCCAGCCATGGAGTTCGACGTTGGGAGGCTTCATGGCGCGCAGCTCGGCCTCGAGCGGGCCGACGCCGACCATGGTCAGTCTGTATGGGAGGTTCCGGAACGCCTCGGCGACGACGAGCGGCTGCTTGTACGCAACGAGCCGGTGCACCCACAGGAAGTGCTTCTCCTCGCGCTCGCGATCCGGTCGCAGGCGACCGGTGTCGACAGGCGGATGGATGACAATGGCATCACGGCCATAAAAGCGACGAATTCGCTCTCGGACGGCCGTCGAGATCGCTACGTAGCTGTCGGGCCGCCGCGAGGCTTCCAGGTCATGCCTCCGAAGCCGGCTACGCCATAGGCGCATACCCGTGGCGGCGAGCCCCCGAATGCGGTCTTGCTCGGTCTCGGCGAGCCACAGATATCGCATCGGTGTGTAGCAGTAGCAAACGTGTGCCGCGTCGGATCGCGTGCGTACCCCCGCGGCGCACGCGTGTGCCGAAGAGACGACGATGTCGTAGGCCTCGAGGTCCAGCCGGTCGAAGTAACGCGGCATGTACGGCAGGAGGTATCGCCACCTGCCTTGATCGTGACCACGCTGCCGGAGAAGCGGCAGACCGGCCAGTCGCGACTCCTGCACGATTGCCGCCGCGAGGTCGGGGGGCAACAGATCCTTGGCAGCGGTGAACGTGAATACGTCAGCCGGCTGACCGGAAGAATCTGCGAGGAGTCCACGAATCGCCTCTGCGGCTCTCTCGGAACCGTGGAAGCCCTGGAACCAATCGTGGACAATCGCCGTTCTCAAGCCGGCGCAGCGCCAACGCAGAGACTGGCAGCTCCCAGGACGCGCGCGGTGGTCTCGACCCCGGGTAGCCTCTCGAAGTCCAAATCCACTAGACGGGAGCGTAGCGGGGACGCCCCCCGAACGAAGGCGACCTGCATCCTCCTCGGTCGCTGGCATCCATGCCCCACCGAGCCATACGACCGAACATCCTCCTCGACGCCCGCTGGCTCGACAGTGGAGGGCCCAGGAACGTTCGCGGACTGGCGCGTGTCGGACAGGAGGTCGTGAGTCGCTTGCCGCCCCTCGACCGGTTGGAGGATGGACTGCCGCTTCTTCATCCCGCAGAGCCCCTCTGGCTCACAGGAGTGCTCTTGGCCCGGCGTCCGCGGCTCTTTTACAGCCCGGGCTTCAACGTGCCTCCGACCTGCCCGACGCCGTTCGTCTTTACGGTTTTCGACCTGATCCACCTGCGCGTCGCTGAGGCGAGTAGCGTCACTAGGCGTCTGTACTACCGCTTCCACGTGAGGCCTGCTGTAAGGCGGGCGCGGGTAGTGCTAACAGGGTCGGAGTACTCGCGCGCAGAGATCGTCGAGTGGAGCGGCGTCGAGCCCGAGCGCGTGGTCGTCATCGGCTGCGGTGCGGCAGCACGCTTCGTTCCAGGGGGAGATGCCTACGAGCCCGGCTTTCCGTATCTGCTTTACGTGGGCAATCTGAAACCGCATAAGAACCTCGCGCGTCTCATTCGCGCCTTCGCACGCGCGCGGGAGCGTGACTCGGTGCGTCTGCTGCTCACCGGAGACCCCCAACCACAACTCGCTTCGCTCGTCAAGGCCGAGCGACTCGGCGATCGTGTCGTCTTCCTGGGCCCCGTGACGGACGAACAGCTGCCTGGCCTCTATCGCGGTGCAGTCGCTCTCCTCTTCCCTTCCCTCTACGAGGGCTTCGGTCTTCCTCCACTCGAGGCAATGGCCTGCGGCACCCCGGTCGTCAGCTCGACAGTCACGTCCCTGAAGGAGGTCGTCGGAGATGCCGCCGTCGCCATCGACCCGCTCGATGTCGAGTGCATCGCCGACGCGATCGACAGGGTCGTAGCTGACGACGACCTGCGTCGTGACCTCAGCTCCCGCGGATTGGCACAGGCTGCGAAGTTCTCCTGGGAACGGTCTGCGCAGCGCACTTGGAACGCGCTGTCCCGGGGGTCTTAGTATCTGACGAACAACGGGAGCTCGTCGCAACGACGTGGTGCAGATCGCGCGGCGACCCGACGATGAGGTTCAATAGGCGCCGCGGCGGCCGAAGACCACCGCGAGCGTCATTCCCATGATCCGGAGATCTCTCCCGATCGAGAGATTCTCAACGTAGTCGCGCTCGACCGCGAGCCGCTCCGCGAACGTCAGCTGGCCTCTTCCGTAGACCTGCATCGGGCCGGTCAATCCCGGCTTTACATCGAGTCGAATCCTCGCGTCCTGTGTATAGCGCTCGACAAGACCCACTTCTTCCGGTCTGGGGCCGACCAGGCTCATGTCGCCCCTGAGCACGTTGACGAACTGCGGAAGCTCGTCGAGACTCCACCGCCTCAAGAACCTGCCCAAGCGAGTGACTCGTGGGTCGTTCGGCAACTTGAACATGGGTTCTGCGAGCGAATCGAAAGGCACGAGCCCGGCGAGGAGCTGCTCGGCATCGCGAACCATCGTTCGGAACTTGAGCACCCGGAACGGACGGCCATGCTGACCCGCGCGGAGCTGCTTGAACAGCACGGGATCCCGACTTGTGAGCTTGATTGCCAGGGCGATGACCGCGAAGACCGGGAGAAGCAAGATGAGGGTGAGTGCACTGATGCCGACGTCCAAGGATCTTTTGAGGAGAAGGGTCGACCGGGACAAGCCGGTCTTGAATTCGAGAATCGGAAGCTCGGCGAGATGGTTGAGCCGAGCCGCGGTGCCGAATGCCCCAGGACAGGGCGGAATCAGGCTTAGCTTCAAACCGGCCACCCGGGTGAGCTCGAAGACCATCCGCAGCTGGTCATCGTCAAGCGTCGCCGGAGCGAAGCAGAGTCGATCGACCGTGGCGAACGTCACGGATTCTCGCACAATCTCGGCGACGTTCTCCGGATCGTGTACGGCAACGATCGTCATGTGGAGATCGGGCAAGAGCTCGAGCTTCCGCCTGAGGACGTCTGCGGCGCCGGCGGTCCCGACGATCGCCACGCGCTCAGGAGGGGTCGTCGCACGCCAGGTCCACCGAGCCGAAGCCCGTAGAAGGAAAACCAAGGCGACGGCCGCAATTCCGGTGATGACTGCGCTCGAAGAAGACAGCCGCTCCGCCGGCGCCAGCTCCAGGAACAGCGCGAGGCCCGACGTGCCGATCAGAGCCCAGAGGACGAGCGAAGGGATCTCGTCAACGGTGAGATGGCGGAGCGCTCGCTCGTCACGGTCGTAGAGCCCAAGCATCTTGGCCGCCAGAATCCAGACCGGTAGAAACGCGATGGACCAAACCAGCTGCGCCGCGTCACCGTTCCCTACGACGAGAATCGAAAGGCTGGCTTGGAATGCGGCTGCGACGTCCGCGCAGGCGAGC
>Ga0183260_10004384_pt1 | contig 11212 bp, 7 predicted proteins | sample AntDrymUQ4972206_2_FD_129768 | JGI IMG/M metagenome (GOLD analysis project Ga0183260, IMG submission 129768) | Polar desert sand microbial communities from Dry Valleys, Antarctica - metaG UQ497 (22.06) (version 2) (version 2) | ecosystem: Environmental > Terrestrial > Soil > Desert | place...
CATCCTACGTCTTCTTTTCTCCCCTCTCCCCTCCAACCTCTATGCTCATCCGGCCGGGTCGGTGTGAATTTGGACGCGGGCACGGGGGACTTCCGATTCAATCGCGCGCAGGACGCGGACGGTGACGGCGTGAGCTTCTTCGAGGGTCTGTTCGCGCTGAACTTCGAGGTGGAGGTCAATGAATTTGTAGGAGCCGGAGCGGCGCGTGCGGAGGTCGTGAAAGCCGATCACTCCTTCGGGCCGGTGGCGTTTGACGATGGCCGCGATTGTCTCGTCCACATCAATCGGCAGGCGGCGATCCATCAACACGTCAATCGCGTCGCGCGCCACTCCCGTCGCCGACCAGAGAATGAAACCGGAAATGAGTATTGAGATGACGGGGTCGGCCAGTTTCCAACTCGTCAGCGTCGTGATGAGGAGCGCGGCGAGCGCCGCCATGTTGGTGTAAACGTCCGAAGCGTAGTGAGCCGCATCGGCAGTTATCGCCGGAGATTCCGTGGCGCGACCGACGCGCCGGAGATACCTGACGAGGGTGAGACTGACGAGTGCGGCGACGAACATCGTGGCGATGCCGAGCCACTCGTAATTCATCGCGGGCGGTTGAATGATGCGGCGGGTCGCTTCCCAGATGACGAACAACCCAGAGGCGGTGATGACGAGTGCCTGAAATAGACCGGCCAGAGATTCAACTTTGCCGTGACCGTAGAGGTGATCTTCGTCGGGCGGACGGGCGGCGGTGCGGACGGCGAGGTAGTTAAGACTCGACGCGAAAATGTCCATCGCCGAATCGAGCAGCGATGCCCACACGCTGATCGAGCCGGTTAGCCAACCCGTCGCCATCTTAATCAAAATCAGGAAGGCGGCGGCGACGATTGAAAGGCGCGCTGCTGATTTTTTTAACCTCGCCTCTTCGGCCTGCGACGGATGGAGGAGTGTTTGCGCCACCACATTTCAAAAGTGATAGGTGATAGGTAATGGGTGACAAGAAAGAATTGGGTATGTGAGAGTCATGCTGCTTTCCTATCGCCTATCACCATTTACCTATTACCGTATTCACGAGTATTCGCCGGCGCGCGCACCCGTCCCTGTTCCTTCAGTGGGCGAGTCGTTGGCAGGCGGCTGGGACTGATGGCTGTTACTTGATGGGTGATCGCCGCCGCTGTTTTGATTCTGATCTGTGCCGGATTCCTTCTGCACTTCAGAAGCCTGCGGCGGATTGGTCGTCGTGATTCTATCTTGATCGTTCATCGGTTTGACTCCCTTGATCGGTATAAATGTTTAGGCCATTAAGAGAAGAGGATTTTCGAGAATCTTCTTCAAAGTCTGGAGAAACTTCGCGCCCGTCGCGCCGTCAATCACGCGGTGGTCGCATGACATCGTAACGCGCATAATTTGTCGCACGACGACCTCACCGTCGCGCACCACCGGCTTTGCTTGCGCCGCGCCGACCGCGATAATCGCCGCTTCGGGCGGATTGATGACGGCAGTGAATTCGTCAATGCCGAACATGCCGAGGTTGCTGACGGAGAAGGTCGCTCCCGTATATTCTTCGGGGGCGAGCTTGCGCGCCCGCGCCCGCTCGGCCAACTCTCTCACTTCGCGGCTGATCTGCCCGACCGACTTACGATCCGCCGACCGCACCACCGGCGTGATCAATCCCTCGTCAATCGCGACAGCGACGCCGACATCCGCGCGCTCGTAAAAACGGATGGATTTATCCTGAAACGAAGCGTTGACCATCGGATGTTGCACGAGCGCGACGGCGGCGGCTTTGATGATGAAATCGTTGAGGCTGGTTTTGATCTCGGCATCCAGTTCATTGAGCGAGCGGCGCAACTCCGCCGCACGATCCATCTCGATCTCGGTCGTGAGGAAGAAGTGCGGCACCGGCCCGATTGAAGAAACGAGTCGGCGCGCGATGGTGCCACGCATCACCGACATTGGCTCGTCGCGGTACGGCGACGCTCCTTCAACTGCGGGCTTGATCGTCGTGGTCTGCGGTGCGGCGGCAGGCTGCGGCGGTGCCGGTGTCGTTTGAGCATCGGGAGCGGGGGGGGGCGGTTGAGGCGGCGCGGCGACGGCGGGCGCGGCAGTCGTTTTCTGCTGTCCGGCACTGATCGCGGCTTCAATGTCGCGCTTGACGATGCGGCCGCTCGGCCCCGTGCCCGTCAGTGATTGAAGATTGATGCCCGACTCGGCGGCCATTCGCGCGGCGAGCGGCGAGACGATTAACCTGCCGCCGTCGCTCGGTTGTTTGCCTTGCCCGTTGCCTTCGTGTGTCGCCGGCGGAGCTTGTTTCGTCGGCGGGGGGGGCTGACGATTGCCGCCCGCTGATGCAGGTTGCGGTTGCTCGGAGCCGGCATCACCGCCGACATCGCCCTTCAGCGGTTCGCCTTCAATCGTCGCCTGCGTGCGCGCGCCGTCGGGCACAACACGCGCGAGTTCCACCGGCGCGCCGTCGCCGCCCGCCTTGACCGACTCCTGAATGCTCTGTTTGTTCTCCGCCTGCGCTTCGCTCGAACCGGCTTTGGCGACGAGAGCGGAAATGTCTTCGTCCGGCTCGCCGATGATGGCGATGACAGCGCCGAGCGGAACGGTCTCGCCTTCGTTGACGAAAATTTTGCGCAGCACGCCGGTCGCCAGCGCCTGTGCTTCCATCGTCGCTTTGTCGGTGTCAATTTCAGCGAGCGGCTCGCCGACGCTGACCTTGTCGCCCTCTTTCTTGAGCCACCTCGACAGTTGCCCTTCCTCCATCGTCGGGGAGAGCTTCGGCATAACGACCTGCGTAGCCATAAAGTTTTTATGGAGTCGGGAGCCAGAATCCAGAAGACAGAAGTAAAGCCTTCGGATTTGATTCTGTCTCCTGACTTCTGACTCCTGTATTCTTAGTCTAAGTACGCTACTTCGCGGACAGCGGCGATGAGCCGTTCGACGTCGGGAATTGCGAGCTTTTCAAGATTCTTCGCGTAGGGCATCGGAGCGTCGGCGGCGGAGATTCGTTTGACCGGAGCATCAAGGTAATCGAACGCATGCTCGGTTATCTGCGCGCTGATTTCCGCACCGACGCCGCAGAAAGCGTGCGATTCTTCGGCAACGACGACGCGGTTTGTCTTCTTCACGGAATTAACGATTGTCTCGATGTCGAGCGGGCGGATCGTGCGCGGGTCAACGACCTCGACGGACACGCCCTGTTTTTCCAATTCTTCGGCGGCTTTCAGCGCGATTGGAACCATCAGCGAGCGCGCGACAATCGTCGCGTCCGAGCCTTCGCGCTTCACGTCCGCGACGCCGAGCGGGACGGTGAACTCCGCGTCTTCCGGCACTTCACCTTTGTTGCCGTACATTCTTTCCTGCTCGATGAAAATCACCGGGTCGTCGTCGCGGATCGCGCTCTTCAAAAGTCCCTTCGCATCCGCCGGGGTGGAAGGCATCACGACTTTGAGGCCGGGGAAGTTGGCGTACCACGATTCGAGCGCCTGCGAGTGCTGCGACGAAACTTGATAAGCGGAGCCGCCGGGGCCGCGAAACACAATCGGAATCTTGAACTGCCCGCCGGACATGTAAAGCATCTTCGCGGCGGAGTTGATGATTTGGTCGGTGGCAAGAATCGAGAAGTTAAAAGTCATAAACTCGATGATCGGTCTCAGGCCGACCATCGCTGCGCCGACGCCGAGACCGGCAAAGCCGAGTTCGGTAATCGGCGAGTCAATCACGCGGCGGTCGCCGAACTCTTCGAGCAGACCCTTCGAGACTTTATATGCGCCTTGATAAGCGGCGACTTCCTCGCCCATCAAAAATATGTTCTCGTCTCGATGCATTTCTTCGCGCATCGCCTGATTCAGCGCTTCACGCATCGTGATAATCGGCATTCAGAAACCTCCGGGGCGGGTGATAGGTGATAGGTGATGGGTGATAGGAAAATGCTTTTGGTCTTATCACTTATTACCCATCACCCATCACCTGCTTAGTGGATTGGCGTAGATGTCTGTAAAAAGTTTTTCGGGCGCGGGTTCGGGGCTTGACTCGGCGAACTGAACCGCGCGCTCTACTTCTTCGCGGGCGCGCTTTTCCATGTCGGCAATTGCCGAGTCGTCAACGATATTCTTTTCTTTGAGATTCTGCGTGAAAACCTTAATCGGGTCGCGCTCCTGATGCTTCTCGATTTCCGCGCGCGTGCGGTAGTTGCCGGGGTCGGACATCGAGTGGCCCATGAAGCGGTAGGTTCGCACTTCAATTAACGTCGGCAGCGACTCTTCGCGCGCCCGCGCGACGGCGTGCTTCGTCGCTTCGTAGACGGCGAGCACGTCCATTCCGTCAACAAACTCACCGGCCATGTTGTAAGCGGGCGCTTTCTGCGAGACGTCCTGCAAAGACATCGCCCGCTCGAGCGACGTGCCCATGCCGTACTGATTATTTTCGCAGATGTAAATGCAGGGCAGCTTCCACAGTTGCGCCATGTTGAGCGATTCGTGGAACGCGCCCTGATTGACCGCCGCTTCGCCGAAAAAGCAGAGCGTGACTTGATCCGTCCCACGATATTTCGCCGCGAAGGCGACGCCCGTGGCGAGCGGGATTTGGCCGCCGACGATGCCGTGCCCGCCGAGGAAATTCACCGACGAATCGAAGAGATGCATCGAGCCGCCTTTACCCGCCGAGCACCCGCCGGCCTTGCCGTACAACTCGGCCATCACTTCGTCGGGTGAAGTGCCTTTGGCGATGATGTGGCCGTGATCGCGATAGCTGGTCAGCACGTAATCGTCGGGACGAAGCGCGCCGAGCGCGCCGACGGCGACCGCCTCCTGCCCGATGTAGAGGTGACAGAAGCCGCCGATTTTACCGAGCGTATAGGCTTCGGCGGACTTTTCTTCAAAGCGCCGGATGAGGATCATTTGATAAAGCAAGCGAAGGAGCGTTTCACGGTCAATCTCCTCGATGCGCTCCTGCTGTTCGTTCCGGCGTTGGTCGTGCTCCCTGCGCAATTCTTCCGGGTTGATTTGATCCGTCACTTCCGTTGCGGCGGCAACTCCTGTTGTTGACGCCTGCGCCGTCTGGCTTCGTGGCTTCATCGGCGTAATCTTCATTTCACTCGTCGTGCTCATTCTCAAATTCTCCGGGGCGCGTCTCGTCAGAGAGCACAAGCGCCGAGGCAAAAAAAAGCGGCGTGAATCTAAGCGATTGATAATCTTGGTGGTTCGTGCGTTACGGAGGAGGATTATACGCGACTTAGGGGGAGCCGCAAAATAGCCACGTGCCGCAGCCAAAAAGCGCGTGCCGCCGGAGGTGGGCAACACGCGCTGGAGAGATGACTCGAAATTTGAGAATTATCTAAAAGCGTCAATTGAGGCGAGTTTGCCGGTGTTGGAGGCGAAGGTAGGAGCGAGCTTGCGCGCGTGTTTATCGCGCTGCATTTGGCGGTCGGCGTGGGTTAGAAGACTCTCCGCCGTCTCGCCGTCGCCGGGAAAGCAGGCGATGCCGATGCTGATCCCTAGTTGGGTTGTGCGACCCGTCCTGACGCTGAACCTGTGCGACTCGACGGACGCGCGGACTCTCTCGGCAATCAGCGCGGCGACCTCCTTTGAAGCCATCGGCATGATCGCCACAAATTCGTCGCCGGCGTAGCGCGCTAAAACGTCCATCTGCCGTAACTGATCTTTAATCACCTGCGCGACGCTCGCCAACATCCGATCTCCGACGCCGTGACCGTGCTGATTGTTGATACTCTGAAAATCATCAATGTCCATGCTTAGCACCGTGAGAGGCTCGCGATTCAGACGTTGGCATTCGGCGAGTCGCTGTTCGAGCGACAGGTGGAAGGCGCGGGCGTTGGGTAGACACGTCAGCGCGTCGGTCAGCGCGTTATCTTTCGTCTTCTCAAACATCAAGGCGTTTTTCAAAGCGCTCGAAGCATGCATGGCGACGGATTCGAGGAGCCGGACGTGTTCGGTCGTGTAGGAATCGCGGGTCGTCGAGTAAAGGGTGATGGCTCCAAAGGCGCCGTCCTCGCGGATGAGCGGCGAAACGAGGACGCCGCGAATTGTTTTTACGATTTTCTCCGGGACGCCGACGAGATCGAGTTCCGGCGAGGTGTTGCACATCGAGCGGGAGTTGGCGATGACCCAGCCCGTGATACCTTCGCCAATCGTGATGCGGCGGCGTGAGAAGACCTCGCGGTGTTCACCGGCCACGTGCGCGGCGAGGGCTTTACAAGTCTTTTCCTCGACGATTGAGATAATGCAGGTGTCGAAGGGAACTATCGCGCGCAGTTTGCTGGACACCAGCGTCACGGTGTCCTGAAGATTCAAAGATGACCCGATGGTTTGCGAAATCTCATGAAGGGCGTAGACCTCGCGCTGAGCTTCGGCGATTGAGCGGAAACCGGAGGCATTGTCCGGGTCGCCGAGCACGTCAGAGGCGAGGCCGGCGTCGGGGCGCGCGCTGGCAAGACCGGCGTTTTCCTCCGAGGCGACTTGCTCCTGAATGTCGTGCGCCGCAATCAGACTGTCTAAACGGTCAATGTGTTTGTGGAACGCCTCGACCACGTGCGGGTCGAAGGACGAGCCAGCCATCTGATGCAGAAGCGCGAGCGACTCTTCACGCTTGATCCCGATTCGGTATGGGCGGTCGCAGCGCGTCGCGTCGTAGAAATCAACGACCGAAAGAATGCGCGCGACGAGGGGAATTTGCGTCGCCTTCAAGCCTTTCGGGTAACCCGATCCGTCCCATTTTTCATGATGAAAACGCACGATGTCTTCGACCGGGTAAGGAAAGTTAACGCGCCTGACGATGTCGCCGCCGACGAGGGTGTGAATCTTCATTTTGTCGAACTCGGCGGCGGTCAGTCGGCCCGGCTTGTTGAGGATGTATTCAGGAACGGCCAGCTTGCCGACATCGTGCAGCAGCGCCCCGGCGCGCAGGGCGAGCAATTCCGACTCGCTGACACCGAGTATTCTTCCCAGTTCCATTGCGTAAATTTGCGTCCGGCGGACGTGACCATGAGTAGTTTGATCCTTCGCGTCAATCGCTATCGCCAGCGATTCGATGGTGTTCATGTGAAGGTCGGCCATTTCCTGTATGTGCCGCAGCTTCTCTGACTCCGAGCGGCGTACCTCCTCGATACGCTGCTCATTAAAACGATAGAGTAGATAGACCAGCGCGATAATCAACAGGCCGACTAAGACGGGAGCGATCCCTTTGCCATGCCACGAGGAGTAAAAAAGCGCCGCCGAAGCAGCGGCCGCCAACTGCGTCATCGAAGTCCACACGAGGCTTTCAGAGGAAAGCGTGAGGCGTGATTCGCCACGCTCGAAAGTAACGAACGCTGCCGAGGCAATCGTGCTAAAAAAATACTGAATGAGCGCGAGAAGGCAGAGCGGAATCAATAGCATGCTCAACGGCGCTTCACTCGCCGCCTTACCCGACCCGGCAGGAATTAAAAAGCCGGTGAGAACTTCGTAAAAAAATACTGCGATGGTAATCGAAACAATCGCCGCGCTCGTCGAGAAAGCCGTGATGCGATGATTTTTTGTCTGGCGCGACGAGCAGAATCCGTTAATCGCGGCAAGCACCGTGGCCGGGGCCGAGCCGTACAGCATCGCCGCTAAAAACACGAAAGCGTCGGCGACGGATTTGTGGCTCTGGCTGATTCCGTCGGCGCTCGTCACAGAGACGGTGAATCGTCCGGCCGCCACCGTGAATAATAAAAACGCGCCACACCATGCCAAGCCCGACCAACTCAAATGCCTTAATCCGATGAGCGAAATAATAAGGAAAACAAAAGCAGCGGAGATGGCCCCGCCTAGAAGTGAGAGACTTCTCCAATTTCCTTTAGGCATAATTGATCAGACTCCAAACAAACGTGAATCGGATTAATAACCCGACTATTTCCAGTGACTAAGCGAGGACAGCCTGCGGTTTACTGATGGAAGGAGGTGTTTTGTTGTAAAAACCTAACTCGACCGTGTTGGCCGATGTTAAATTAACCGCAAATTTGTAGGCGAGTCAAGCTGAAGCGTGACTCTAAACCGGGGCGGGGAATAAAATCGTTCAGGCGCGTGATATGCTTAGCTGCAATAACTGTTTCTCTCTGGCAGCGGGCAGCGACAAATGCGCCGCTGAATAGATCGTGATGTGTGCATAAAGCCGGCATCACGGGACGAGCTTTGTTTGCAGGGTTATTTTCGAGCTGGAAAATTTTGCATCAATAAATTGAGCTTCGGTGGAGCCAGATGATGAGATTCTCACGCGACAAACTGCCGCTCATTTGAACCTTCTCCGATGATGAGCGCATCACTTACGAGGCGAGTTTTACGTGACACCGGTTTGGGCTGGGGTTGGAAGTCGCGTGCCGGACTGTCCGTCTGTTAGTGAACGGCGAGTCGCCCGGGATATTCAGGGCGGAGAGGTTGCAACGAAACTGACACGGGGGCGTGCCAAATGTCTTCACGCTTAAAATAATTTGCAAAGTTTGAGGCGGGCGGCGGCGCAACCGCAAGCGTGGGGGACGCTGGCGTTCTTGACGAATGAAAAAAAATCGTGTATTCCGGGCTATTCTTATGTTACATTTCGCGCGCTTTAAGATAATTCAGGTGCGTTCCGTTGGGGAAGACCGCGCGGGTCTCGCCAAGACTTCGAGCAGCGCGCTCCCGTTGGGCGTGAGGTGTTTTAGCCCGGCGTCCCTCGTTCGGATTTTAATGAGCGGATAGACGCCCGACGGACGCCCGGTAAGCGCGTACTGCGTTTTGAAGTGGCAGATGACCAGACGCTTCTGCTGTTTCAGTTTGAACTCGCCGGCTATCAATACTAGCTGAGCGAGTTGGTAAAGAATAACAATCTTCGCAAGCTCAGGCGGGAGGATGCACTAAGCTGAATACGCGGCAGAGCTTTCGCTGATGAAACCTTTAACATCGAGCTGTGGCGGGAAATGCGCCTCTTCAGCTCCCCAACAATCTGACCCGTCAAAGGGTACAGGAGGAAATTCGATGCGACGAACTTTAGCACTTGTGGCTTTACTTGCGGTTGCCAGCCTTTGGGCCGGGTGTACGGCGACTGACAACGCGAACATGACCAATGGGAATATGAGTAACACCAACTCGATGTCAACGACGAACTCGGGTGCGTCTTCGACGATGAATACCAATTCGATGTCAACGATGAACTCGAACATGATGAACTCGAACATGTCCGGCTCGGGCATGTCGAACTCGAACATGATGAACTCGAACATGTCGAATTCCAATATGTCCGGCATGTCGAACTCGAACATGCGTTCGATGAACGGCAACATGAGCGGCGGCAGTATGAACAGCAACATGAGCCGGAATACGAACCGTCCGTAGTTTGCACGTCAATGCAGGCTGATTTCAAAGGCGCGCTACAAACGTAGCGCGCCTTATTCTTATTGCGCGTTCCTCATGGTAAGCCGCCGAAACTGCCATGCAGATTAAGGATGTTATTCGCGGTGAATGAATTCGTCAGCGCCGATCAACTGTCTTACACTTACGTCACTGACATCCACGACGCACGTCACCTTCTCGCGGCTTTATCACAGGAAGAAGTCGTCGCCCTCGATACCGAAACGTACTGGGACGCGAAAGCGGCGCGCTCGCGTGTTTCGCTCGTGCAGTTAGCGACGCGCGGAGACGTGCTTATCGTCCTTGACGCGCTCGCCGTTGACCTCGATGTAGTGCGCGAGTTAGTAGAGTCTCCGAGCGTGCTGATGGCCGCACACAATGCCATTTTCGACGAGACAATGCTCATCGGCGAGGGACTCAAACCCGTATCATTTGTTGATACCTTACGGCTCGCGCGAAGTGCTTTACGGCTTCCTTCTTACAGTCTCCAAGCAGTCGCCGCGCACCTGCTTAGAGTGGTGCTTGACAAGAATCTGCAAAAATCTAATTGGCGACGCCGCCCTCTGACGAAAGATCAACTCCGCTACGCCGCACTGGACGCGCACATTATATTGCACGTGTTCGATGAACTTCGGCGAGTGTTAGAAGAGCAGGGGCGGTGGGCGCCGGCCCTCGCCTCGGCGACGCTCCGACGAAAGGACGATGCGAAGAAAAGGTCTCGCCGGGAACGCTCGCCGCAGACTCCCGCCGCGCCGCTGACCGACGAAGAGAAAAATTTTCGGAGTTAAAGAAGTGGCGGCTGGAGCAGTCGCGTGCGCGGCGTGTGCCGGCATACATGATTTGTCCCGACCGGACGTTGGAGCATTTAGCCCGTGAGAGACCGCAAACAATCCAACAACTCATCGACACCTACGGATTAGGCGAAGCCAAGATTGCGCGTTACGGAGAAGAACTGCTGGAGACCCTGCGAAAGATAAACTCCTGAGAGAAGCACCTGCGGCGAAAGATATGAGGCGAGCTGCTCACCGCCACGAGTACATCTGCAATATCCGGCGTGATGCCCACGCGCTGCCCAGACTTCTCAGCCCCCGCCCTGCTGATAATCTCCCCCGCCGGCGTTTCGTGCCACGGAATCGTCGAGCTGGGCGGCTAACTCTTCAGGAGTCGTCATCGGTTGCCGGCAACTATAATTCTCGCACACATACGCCGTCGCCCGGCTTTCGAGTGCGGAGCGGTCGCGGAGAAGAGGAACGAGGCGGCTTAACGGTTCGTCCGCTTTCGACGTCGCCTGCGCAACGACTTTGTTCGGTATGAATCGTCGCCAAACCTCACGCGCGAGCGCCCGCGTGTCGGCGGCTTCGCTCTCTCCGATCAGCACAATCTCTTTCGGAGTCGAAAGGTAAAAGTCGAGCGCGCCGAGGAGATAGCCGAAAGCCGAGGGGTAGCGTTCGACCTGCTCGCGCACGAGGCGAAAGACGGCGACGGCCTTGCGCCTTAAATCATCCCTTTCGGTGAGAAGCGCGAGGCGCAGAAGAAACTCGGCGGCGACGGAGTTACCCGAAGGCGTCGCGTTATCAGTGAAGTCTTTCGTCCTGACAATCAATCGTTCACCGCTCGCGCCAGTGAAAAAGAATCCACCGTCCTCCTCATCCCAAAATTCTTCCACCATTAACTCGGTCAACCGCAAAGCTTCCTCCAGCCACTCAATTGAGCCGGTCGCTTCGTAAAGAGTAACCATCGCGGAGGCGGCCTGCGCGTAATCGTCGAGATAGGCGTGATACTTTGCCACTCCGTCTTTGTAGGTGTGCAGCAATAACCCGTCGCGGTGCAAGCGGTCGAGGATGAAGCGCGCGTTGCGCTCG
>Ga0183260_10004385_pt1 | contig 11210 bp, 13 predicted proteins | sample AntDrymUQ4972206_2_FD_129768 | JGI IMG/M metagenome (GOLD analysis project Ga0183260, IMG submission 129768) | Polar desert sand microbial communities from Dry Valleys, Antarctica - metaG UQ497 (22.06) (version 2) (version 2) | ecosystem: Environmental > Terrestrial > Soil > Desert | place...
CCAATCGAGGTAGTCGGCCCAGCGTTCGGCTCCAGGTGGATCCGACTTGGTTGGCTCGTGGCTGTCTCGGCTGACACGTCGATCTTCACTCATCCGCAGCACCCTATTCCCACTCCCGTAACGTGATCCTCGACCGGACCCATTCGACGTGAACATTGTCCCGACGCGGGCAGGCGGGTTCGTCGCGACGATTCCACCCAGGGACGTGGGTGACAGGATGTTGGTATGCGTGAACTGACCCTGCTCGCTGGCCCGGGCTCGACCACGGTGCGGTCCTTCGCGACCTGCCTTTGCTCTGTCATGGAAGTCCCCGCGGCGCACGTTCCCCTCCCGGAAGGCACGCTGCGGGAGGCCGTGGGTCAGTGGCGCCAGTGGTTGGCGGGCCGCGGCTTTGGGCTCGCGGAGCTAGCCCAGCCGCAAACGTTCAACTGGCCCGGCTACTGGATCGCTCTCGTCAGGGCCGAGAACACCGAGGGCAGTACTGCGGTGCTCATGTTCGGAACGCCCGCCGGGGTGGTGCTGAGCCCCGAGGTGCCGAACCTGGTGGGGACGCCGTTGTCGGGGCTTGACGTCCTTGTGGGCTACGCGGTGGCCGGTCTTGACCCCGCCTCGCCGACAGTAGTGGCTGATGTGGCACTCAGCGGCGTCGTCGAAGCTGTGGCGATCGCTGACCGCGCGAAGGCACCAATGGGGCTCGTCCAGAACGCGCGAGCATTGGCCGGGCGGGGACTCGAAGGCGACCGGTACGCCGCCAAGGCTGGCACCTTCAGCTCGGACTCCCCGACCGCCAGAGGGTACGACCTCACCCTGATCGAGGCCGAGGTACTCGACGAACTCGTGCTCCCGGACGGGAGCCGCCTGATCTACACCGACGCCCGCCGTAACATCGTCACCCGAGGTATCGACCTCAACGCTCTCGTCGGGCGCCGCTTCCTCATCGGCGACGTCGAGTGTCTCGGTCAGCGCCTCTGTGAGCCCTGCGCTCACCTCGAACGGCTCACCCAACCCGGCACCCTCAGGGGACTCATCCACCGCGGTGGCCTGCGAGCTGACATCCTCGCAGGCGGCACGATCACCCCCGGTATGACGATCCAGACCCAGACGTAGCGCCCCGGACCGACGCAGATCGCGGCCGTGCTCGGCGTGACTCAGCAGGCCGCGCGAGAGCGCTTTGGCGATCCCATCCCGTCGCTGAACGTTGAGTGATTGCCCGTGATGCATGCGCCGGTAGCCGAACCTCAAGCGCGACTCCCGTACGGTGGCCAGGTGGTCGCTTCGCTGCAGCTCCGTGGTGTGTATGTCCCTCTGGTGACGCCGTTCGGCGAGCGCGGCGGGGTGGACCTCGGCGCCTTGGAGCGATTGGCCGAGGAGGTGCTTGCGGCTGGCGCGGCTGGCCTGGTGACCCTCGCGACGACTGGTGAACCCAGCTCGCTCGACGACACCGAGCGCGACGCCGTCGTGGCTGCCTGCAGCCGCGTCTGCACAGACCGTGGAGCCGGCTTGATCGTCGGCGCGGGCACCAACGACACCCGCACTACGGTTGCTCGGCACGAGGCCCTTGCCGACGTGCCGGGCGTGACCGCGTCCTTGGCCGTCGTGCCCTACTACGTCCGCCCCACAGAGGCGGCGATCGTGGCGCACTTCCAGCACGTTGCCGCGCGCTCCCCGGTACCGGTCGTTGCCTACAACGTCCCCTACCGCACCGGGCGAGGCCTGGGTGCTGCGTCGCTGCTGGAGCTCGCCGGCACCGACAACGTCGCCGGGGTCAAGCAGGCGATCGATGGGATCGACGCCGACACTCTCACCGTCCTGGCCGAGGCGCCGGACGGCTTCGCGGTGCTCGGCGGCGACGACCCCTACCTGTTTCCCATGACGTTGATGGGGGCCCCCGGCGCCGTCGCCGCATCGGCCAACCTGCAGACGCACCGCTTCGTCGCCATGATCAATCACGGGCTGGCCGGCGAGGTCGTGCCTGGCCGAAAGCACGCCGAGGCGCTGCTGCCGCTGGTCCGGGCGCTGTTCGCCGAGCCCAGCCCGGCCGTAATCAAGGCCCTGCTGTACGCAGCCGGCCGCATCCCCACCCCGGACGTCCGGATGCCCCTGTCCAACGCCTCCGCAACCGCAGCAACATGGGCGCTGGATCGGATGCTCTGATCTAACCGCAGGTGCCCTGGTGACGAGACCGCGCCGCCGAGACCCGCGCGCAGGCAATGGCCAGGATTCCACAGGAGGATCGTTCACCGGAGAGGATTCGGCTATCGCGCCGTGGGTCGCGCCCGATCATCTGCGCTCGCGCTGCCTGAACTCGCAGTAGACAAGGGATTAGGGAATTGCCATACTCCCTATGTGCTTGATGTGGACCTGATGAAGGCGCTGGCCAGCGACAAGCGACTGCTGGTCCTGGAGTGGCTGCGCGACCCGCGGGCTCACTTTCCTCCCCAGCGTGACGGCGACCTGGTCCGAGACGGGGTCTGTTCGGTGTTCATCGCCGAGAAGCTGGGCGTCAGCCAGCCGACGTGCGGTGAGCACCTCAAGGTGCTGAGCCGGGCTGGACTGATCCGTGGCACCAAGATCAAGCAGTGGGTGTTCTACCAACGCAACGAGGACCGGATCGCTCATGCGAAGGAGGTGATGAGTGGTGGCTGGTGAACCATCATCCGACGGGCCGCCCGGACAAGAACCCAGCGCCTACGAGCGGCTGATTTGCGACCTCGGTGTCGGCCGGGCCCGTTACCGGCTGATCGATCATCCGCCGGAGGGTCGCACCGACGTGGTCAGCGCACTGCGCGGACATGATGTCGCCTGCGCGGCGAAGTGCCTGATCGTCATGGTGAAGATCGGCAAGAAGCAGACCCGCTACGTCTTGGCCGTGCTGCCTGGCGATGCCCGTCTGGACCTGAACGCGGTCAAGGACCTCTACGGCGGCACCTACGTCGCTTTCGCCGCGACTGACCGGGCCGAGCAGCTGGCGGGCAGTGCCATCGGGACCGTGCTGCCCTTCCCCTACTCCCCACAGCTCGAGCTCATCGCCGACCCCAAGCTGCTGAGCCGACCGGAGCTGTACTTCAACGCCGGCCGGCTGGACCGCTCGATCGCGTTGGACACCAACGACTACCGACGCCTGGCCGACCCACGGATCGAGCGCATCGCCGCCCTCGCCCCTTGAGTCGAGCCAGCGAATCTCAACCACACAGGAGCCCACCATGTCCGAGCAGGACTACGCCATCAACTACCAACCGCTGTTCACCACCTTGGAGACGATGGACGTCCAGGCACTGATCGATCAGGTCACCGACCCCTGGTACAACCAGACGCTGATCCAGGTCGGTGGCGTGCTGGTGCGTCTGGGGGTGATGCAGGGCGAGTTCCACTGGCACGCCCACGAGGAGCAAGACGAGTTCTTCTTCGTGCTTTCTGGCCTGTTCCGGATTGAGCTCGAGGGCGCCGACACCGTCGAGCTCGGCCCCCAGCAAGCATTCAGTGTCCCCGCCGGGATGAGACACCGCCCAGTGGTACCTGTGCGCAGTGCCGTGTTGATGATCGAGAAGGCCGGTGTCGTCGCCACCGGCGACTGACCCAAGACCCCGAAAGGACCGTGGTGTCGTGAAGGAGACCCTGCTGCCAGGGCTGAGAGGTCGGCTCGAGTACACGGTGCCCACCGACCGCACGGTCCCGCACCTTCTGCCCGAATCCGAGGAGTTCGCAACGATGCCCGAGGTCCTCGCCACCGGCTACCTCGTCGGCCTCCTGGAATGGACCAGCATGCGCACGCTGCTCGGGCACCTCGATGAGGACGAGGCCACCCTCGGCGTGCACATCGACATCAGCCATGACGCCCCGACCCCGCCAGGTGCCCTCGTCACCGTCGAGGCCGAGCTGACCGCAGTGGAGGGCCGGAGCTTGACGTTCACAGTCCAAGCCAGCGACGACCTTGCGATGATCAGTCGTGGGACCCACCGGCGAGCCATCATCACTCCCAGCCGCTTCAAGGCACGGCTACGCGACCGACGTCACATCTCCTGACCGCCCCCGTGTAGGCCCGCACGCGCCGTGCCTGACCTCGCGACTCGAGCGGCATCCGCACCTCACCGGCCACCACCACCCACACAAGGCCCGGGCCCGATAGCCGATCCCCTTGCGGATGTCGGTCCGCGTGGAACAACCGCGAAAGCCCCGTGCCGTCCTGTGTTCGAAGCCGGGGAGAGCACTCAAGGTCCCGATGTTCTCGCCCGCCAAAGTTCAAAGGGGAGGGTGCAGGCGCGCGCCACCGCCGAGGCGGGTCAGTCTGTCACTCAGACCTGGAGCAGGGCGTCCCACATCACCCAGATAGACGCACTGGTTCACGTATTGAGGCGACGCGCCTACCAAGCCGATCAGCCATTATAGTGACGAATATGTCTTCGATAGTATCGTCCATCGGTAGGGAGCCTGCCGCGGAATTGAACGGTCGGATCGCCTTGGTGGTCAGTGAGGCTCGGCAAAGCAGAGGCTGGTCCGCCGCAGTGCTGGCTGAGCGTTCCGGCGTTTCCCGGGCGATGGTGAGCAAGATTGAGCGGGGCGAGGTTCAGGCCAGTGCCGTGATTCTGGCGCGGTTGTCGGGCGCCCTCGAGCTCACTCTTTCAGAACTGATCGGGCGTGCCGAGTACGCGGAGTCACGGATCGTGAAGCGCGAAGACCAACTGACTTGGGTGGATCCGGAGAGTGGCTACGTGCGCCGCTCGGTGTCGCCTCCCGCCGCTCGTGTGGTCGAGATAGTCGAGGTCGTGCTTCCCGGCGGCTCGGACGTGGCGACCCCTGCTTCGAGCTTCGCCTTCATGAACCAGCAGCTGCTGATCCTGAACGGAATCCTGCACCTCCAGCAGGGCGACGCCCAACATGTGCTCGAACCCGGTGACTGCATCTTCCTCGGGGAGCCGCAGGACTGTCGTTTCATGAATCCCTCCGCAGAGACCATCAGATACCTCGTCGTACTCACCAAGAAGACTCAGGACTGACGTGGGAAATCGATTGACGCAACGCGTGGGGGGCTTCTCCGAATTGACCGAGCGCCGGCGACCCCGTTGTCCTGATGGAGGCAGTCGTGAGGCACCGGGAGGCCTCAGCCCTGTCGTCCAATCCGTCGAGAAGATCGTGCCCAAGCTCCAGGTCCGCATTTGCTGACAGACGCGACGCAGCGTACGAAAGCCCTGCTGGCATTGTGGCTGGCAGTGGCGATCTGGGCGTCGACTTTCGTGGTGAGCCAGGACGCGCTGACGCGGGTCGGCCCCGCTGTGCTCACCACCGCTCGTTTCGCAGTCGCGGCCGTCATCTTGGTGGCTGCCTCCCTCCTTCGTGGGGCATCTTTAGGTGATCTTCTCGGCAAGGCTCCTGCCTTTTGCGGCATCACCGGCGTTGCGCTGTACTACGGGCTGCAGAACATCGGGCTCATGACCACTGGGGCCGGCACTGCGGCACTCCTTCAGGCCGCCCTGCCAATCGCTACCGCAGGACTGGCCATTGGGTGGCTAGGAGAACGACTCTCCGGTCGCGAACTCGTCGGGGTCGCGCTGTCCGTCCTGGGCATAATGCTCATTGTTGGCGTGGGGATCCCCGAGCCTGGTATGGGAGAGCTGGCGATCCTGTCCGGCGTGGTGGCCTACGCCGTCTATACGGCCTATCTGCACCGATACTCCGCGGACGTCGACCCGTTGGACCTCGCCACCGGGTCGGCCCTGTACGGACTCGTCCTGTTGACGCCGTGGGCGTTGTGGGAACTGATCAACGACGGAACTCCCCAGTTCAGCGTCGGTTTGCTCGGAGCGATCGGCTATCTCGGCGCACTGGGGTCCGCAAGCACCCTGCTCCTGTGGACTGCAGGCGTACGCCGGGTGAGCGCGACCACTGCGGGCGCCTTCACCGGAGCAATCCCTGCCCTGGGCTACCTGTTCGCTCTCGCGACCGGTGAACCACTTTCCTGGGTGAAACTCGGTGGCGGATTCACCTCCCTTCTCGGCATTGCCCTCGCATCAACCACCAACCGAGCTCGCCACAGGCACGATCCGACACCGGCCGCGACGTCCAACCCTCTGGTCGCAGGGGAAGATGGGGGCGGCTGAGCCCAGGATGCGACCGGGGTCCATCTCGCGAGACCGAACCAGCACGCGGTCGCAGTGTGTGTGGCGGCAGTGCTTCCCGCTCGGTCCTCTGGGATCGCGGCGACCGTACGTGATCGTCAGCAACTCTGCCTTCGCGGCGGTCGGAGCAGCGATCACTGATCCGGGCGGCCCTCAGCGCCAACCGCTCTGCCAGCATCCACCAGTTACACCTCGTCCAGCCGCTGCAACACCCGAGCGCACCCAACCATGCCGGCATGCAGCGTTCCGAGTCTTACCGCCGCCTGTCGGCGTGAGGCTCACCAGTACCGCGCTCGCGTCCGAGCAGGCATGCTGATCGCCTCGCCCGACGAAGGGATACACGACATGAGGGGTGATGAAGCGCGGGTGGTCGATGCCTTCTGCCGACACCTCACCAGTGAGGGATGGACCGTTGAGCGCGAGGTCCAATTCGTTGACGTGAAGGCGACGAGAGGCTCGCGCACCCTCTACGCGGAGGCAAAGGGAAGAGCGGAGGCGATAGGCGTTGACGTCGACACTCTCTACGGGCAGCTTCTGCGCCGTGTCCCTGATGAAGCGGAGGACTCTCTCCTCGGAGTCGTGGTTCCAGAGAAGGCCGTCGCCGCAGCACTCCGAGTACCTGACTGGATGCGGGTCCGACTTAGAGTGCACATCTGGGCGGTCTCGGACGAAGGAGAAGTGCGCCTGGTCGCGACCAGGCATCCCGCCGAACGCACCCTGGTCGGTGGACTCCTGAGCTGATCGGGTCCGGCCAACCTCTGCACCACTCGAACCCATCGCCCGCCATGGCCCGATCCACTTGCGAGAACCTTGATCACGATTTGGCGCCGATCGCACACCCAGGTTGCCGCCGCAGGCCGTTCGGCATACGGGCACAGGGCCATGTCTACGTAGGGTGGCGAGGTGCACGGTGACGCGAAGCGACGCATCCTTGATCGGCCGGTCGAAGAGATCCTTCGACCAGCCACCGGGTGGGTGCTCCCCACAGCCGAGCATGCGGTTGTCCTCTACGAAGCTCAGTTTCCCACGGATGGACGACCTCGGGCTGCCTGGGAGGCCGCAGAATGCTTCGCCGAAGGCGGGCGACGGGGAAGAGAACTCCGCACTACGGCGTGGGCGGCCCACAAAGCGTCCAGCGGCTGCTCTGATCCAGCCCTGAAGTCCGCAGCGCGTGCCGCCTCCTTGACCGCGGCGACCGCGTACATGCATCCCGACCTCATTGACGCGACACAGCTCAAGCACCTCTACGGACCGGTGGTCTACGCCGCTCAGGCGCTTGAGCTCGCGGCCGACGGCAGCCCCGAGGTCGGTGAACGGATTCTCGCCGACGCACTCTCCCGGGCGACCGAAAGCGTGAGGAGCCTCGCACGATCGATGCCGGCGCTCCCCGTAGCCAAGACGCGCCTGTCCCACCTGTGCGCCGTCCTCGACGCCGGACTCCGCTAGCGGATCCCCAGGTTCGTGCGGTGGTCGCAACACCTGATCAATCCTGTGAGGGTGTTGATGACTGTGCGATTCTCCTACGAGTTGGTCGCTGAGTTGTGTCAGCCGTTCTGGGCGGCTTGGCAGGCCGGTGAGTTCTTGACCGATGCGGCCGCGGTGGCTGGCACCTATCGACATCGTGGTCTTGCCTGGCTTCGAGCGGCCGGAGGGGTGCGTCCACGTCGTGGCCGCGACCTGCAGGGTCGCTACTTGTCCTTCGCCGAGCGGGAGGACATCGCGCTCGGACGGGCGGCGGGTGAGTCGCTGCGGACGATCGCGGCCCGGCTGGGTCGCAGCCCGTCGACGATCTCACGGGAGTTGGCCCGCAACGGCGACCGTGCCGGTTGTTACCGGGCGAGTTCGGCGCATGTGTTGGCCTATGGGCGGGCGAGTCGTCCGAAGCCGGCGAAGCTGGTGACCAACCAGGCGTTGCGCGAGCGGGTGCAGGTCGACCTGACCAAGCGGTACTCCCCGGAGCAGATCGCCGGCCGGGTGCGGCAGGATTACCCCGACCAGCCGGAGATGTGGGTGTCGACCGAGACCATCTATCAGTCGTTGTACGTGCAGTCCCGCGGCGCGTTGCGCCGCGAACTGACGCGCTGTCTGCGCACGGGGCGGGCGATGCGGATCCCCAACCGGCAAGGCGCCCGGCGCAAGAACCGGGTGCTACCCGACATGATCAACATCAGCGAACGCCCCGCCGAGGCCATCGACCGGGCCGTGCCCGGGCACTGGGAGGGCGACCTCATCATCGGCAAAGCCAACGCTTCGGCGATCGGCACCCTGGTCGAACGCACCACCGGCTACACCCTGCTGGTGCCGCTGACCGACGGGTACAAGGCCGAGCAGGTCGCCCCCGCCCTAGCCGCGAAGATCAAGACCCTGCCCGAGCAGCTGCGCCGCTCGCTGACCTGGGACCAGGGCGTGGAGATGCGGGACTGGAAACAGGTCCAGATCGCCACCGACATCCCCATCTACTTCTGCGATCCGCACTCACCCTGGCAGCGGGCGACAAACGAGAACAATGGACTGTTGCGGCAGTACTTCCCGAAAGGCACCGACCTCTCGGCGCACACCGAAGCCCACCTCGACGCGGTCGCTGAGGAGCTCAACGATCGACCCCGCAAACGCCTACAGTTCAAGAAGCCGATCGAACTGATCGGCCCACTGCTGTTGCGATGACCGCCAGAATCCGCCGAACGGCTTGCGGCGACGCCCGCGCCGGAGGAGCTGGGGAAACACCTTGTCCCGTAGAGGATCGATCACCGGCACAGAGAACCGCTGCTGGGTGGGTCAGGGAAGAAGACGGGCCTGCTGAGCCTCTGGCATGCCGGGCTGTGGCGCAGGGTCCACGCGCCCGAGCGCACGCACGACGAGGCCGAGCAGGAAGCCGGCCCAGAGCAGCGTCAGCTGACCGGTGAGGGCGCCGCCGGCGGCGGCGCCTAGCCAGACGGCGCTGCCGCGGAGCGTCCGCACGGCGTTTGCGCGGTAGCGGCGCAGCCCGAACTGCACGCCGTCCCGCGTGAAGGCGAGGCTGCCGGCGGCGAGTGCGAGGCCGGCCAGTGCCCAGAGCGGTCGGGCGGCGTCGGCGCTGGCCGCGTCGGCGGCCAGCAGCGCAGGAAGGAACGGCACGGTCGCGAGCATGCCGAGGCCGGCGACCGAGCCGAGCACCGCGGCCCCGCGCTCCAGGGTGCGCACCTGCGCCCGCAGGCCGGCCGCCGGGAGCGCGCGGTCTTGGGCCACGATGACTTGCGTCGCGGCCTTCCAGCCCTCCAGTGCCAGGGCGATGAGCAGCCACACCTGGTAGGTCACTAGGTGTGCCGCCGCCTCGGTCGGCCCGATCGAGGCGGCGGCGGCCGTGAGCGCCGAGGTGGAGACCCCGAGCCCGACGCCGCGCAGCGCGAGTGGGCCGGCCCGGCGCAACGCAGCAAGGCCGTCGGCCAGCTCCGCCCAGGTGGGCCGTCGTCCGGCGGCGCCTCGTCGTAGCAGCCCGCCGACATGCAGCCGGACGGCGATGGCCAGCGCGGCGAGCACCTGGGCGCCGACGCCGACGAGCGCCAGCTCGCTCAGCCCCCGGTCGGTGACGAGTACCGCCCCGGCCCCGGCGGTGTGCAGCGCCGCCGCCGACAGTGCGATGGTGGCCGACCCTCGTACGTCACCGCGACCGCGCAGGGCCCCGTGCCCGGCCAGCACGAAGGCCAGTAGCGGCAGCCCGCACGCGCGGACGTTCACGTACGCGCGAGCCTGCTGCGCCACCGGGTCGGAGACCCCGGCGAGCAGCAGCGGCCCGGCGACGGCGATCAGCAGCAGCGCGACCACGCCGCCGGCCAGGACCGCCGCGAGGCTGCCGGACCGTACGGCCCGAGCAGCCGCGGCCCGGTCACCGGCTCCCCACGCTGCGGCTACCTCGGAGGTCTGGGCGAACAGCAGCGCGTTGAGCAACCAGGCGGCGAGCGTGACCGCGGCGACCCCGATGGCCAGGGCGGCCTGCTCGGTCAGGCCAAGCCGGCCCGCGACCGCGACATCGACCAGCCCGACCAGCGGGTCGGCGACCAGGGCGGCGCTGGCCCCAACCGCCAGTCCGCCGGCGCGCCGCAACAGTCCCGGCGGTGCGGCAGCAACGGGCAGCTCCGTCACGGGGGCCGCCGGCGGGCACGGTGTGCCGCCACGGTGGCCCGGTTGGCGCAGGCCGGGCTACAGAACCGCTGCCGGGCAGACCGGCTGCGATCAACGAACACCCGGCGGCACGGCGCCGCGGCGCAGCCGCCGAGGCGGTGCTGGTCTCCCGAGGCGGCCAGCACCCCGGCCAGCGCGCCGAGGCTGTTCAGCCGCAGCCGGCTGGCCAGGTCCTGGCCGGCGTCGTCGAAGTGCAGGTGCGGCCGATGCCCGTCGTGGGTCGACACCGACAGCCGTACGGCGTGCGGCGCGAGCAGCGTGCTCACCCGGGCCGCGGCCTCGACCGAACCGCGCGCCCGGAACACCTCGCCCAGCTCCACCGCGAGGTGGCCCAGGCTGACCGCCAGGTCACTCGCCTCCGGTGCAGATAGCGCAGCCGCCGGCACGTACCGCACCGGCCAACGGTTGGTACGCCACAGCCCGGCCACCCACGGCCCGGACAGCGCGCCGGCCTCCCGGGCGTTGACCACGTCAACGGCGAACACCAGCGCGGGACTCTTCGTGCTCATGACATCCACCCGTACACCCGCCTCTCCGTCCAGGAGAGGCCAGCGTGCCGTAACAGTCTTCGACGTTTCAACCCTTACCGGATGGCGTCTGTCGCCTGACCCCGCCAGGCGCCGATCTTGGCCGGCTGCCGCAGCGGAACTTCGAGCACTACTGACGCGGCTCGGGCGGGCATTCGCCACGCTGCTCTCGGTCAGTCCCGATAGACGAACAGCTACTGGCACATGTTCGATCTCAACGGCGAGGTGGGCAGCCGGGACGCGCATCGTCTCCGCTGGCGATCGGTCTGCGGTACGTAGGGGAATTCTCTGGCGTATGGCGCGCGGGCCGGCGTGGCTGGAAACTGGGTTTGACCCGTCCCCTTAGGTCCGGGTTTAGCTTGAATACGTGAAGGGAGCGGGCATGCGGGCAGGTGAGGCCGCCGATTCAGCG
>Ga0183260_10004386_pt1 | contig 11202 bp, 6 predicted proteins | sample AntDrymUQ4972206_2_FD_129768 | JGI IMG/M metagenome (GOLD analysis project Ga0183260, IMG submission 129768) | Polar desert sand microbial communities from Dry Valleys, Antarctica - metaG UQ497 (22.06) (version 2) (version 2) | ecosystem: Environmental > Terrestrial > Soil > Desert | place...
AGGCGACGTCGGCATCGTCGATCTCGTCATCGTGGCGGTGAAGGCCTACGACAACGCTACCGCGCTGCCGATGATCCGGCCCATGCTTGGACCGAATACGACCGTCCTGACATTGCAGAACGGTGTTGACAGCGCCGGGGAAGTGGCGGCGGTCGCTGGCGAGGCGCACACCCTGGGCGGCACGACCTACATCGCCACCGCGCTCACTTCCCCGGGCGTCATCGATCAGACCGGCACCCACCGGCGCATCGTCTTTGGCGAAGTCTTCGGCGTCCTGCCCCGTGTCACCGAGCGCGTCACCGTCATCCACGAGGCGATGGTTGCGGCCGATATCCAGGCGGAGGTGGCGGGCGACGGCCGCATTCCGATCTGGGAGAAGTTCATCTTCCTGGTTGCGCTGGCCGGATTCACCGGCGCGACCCGACTGCCGGTGGGACCCGTGTGGACCGATCCCTTCATCCGTGAGCAGTTCCTCAACGGCTGCCGCGAGGTTGAAGCCGTTGCACGCGCAGAAGGCGTCCAGGTGGCGGCCGACCGGATTCAGCAGATCAGGGACTATGTCGGCTCCATTCCCGGGACGATGAGGTCGTCGCTGCTGATCGACCTGGCGCAGGGGAAGAAGATCGAAGTGGAAGCGCTGCACGGGTCGGTCGTCCGCCGTGCCGCACGGCTTGGCGTGGCCGTGCCGATCATGTCGACGCTTTACGCCGTCCTCAAACCGTTTGCGGCTGGGGAGCCCCGACCCGCTTGATGATCGCTTCGTAGCGGGGCAATCCGTGCAGGGGAGCCAGGGATGGGTCGATTGCGAGAAAAATCGATCCGCCGGCGCGATGAGTCACCATCCGGTCGAGGTGCTCGAGCGCTTTGTCGTTCTCTCCTAAATGCGCATAGCAGATCGCAAACGCGAAGCTGGCAGCCGGTGGCGGGGTCGGGGCGATCTCCATCTGTGCGACACGCTCGCGTAGATACTTCTCCCGTCCGCCACGCTCGAAAGCCCTGAGCAGTGAGCCGCCGTCGAGTGCCAATCCCCAGCACGGCTGCTGCTTGATCAGCGCCGCCGCGTCGTCGAAGCGTCCAAGTGTCTCGTAGCAGCCAATGAGGATGTTGCCGGCTTCTACATGACCGGGTTTCATCGATCGGACATCCAGGCACTCACGAACCGCGTCCTCCGGCCGTCCGGCGAAGTGGTGGACCCAGGCCACTCCCATGTTGATGAACGGGGAGAGCGGGTCGAGGGCGCGCGCCCGTCGGGCTTCCAGCAGTGCGTCTTCGAAACGCCCGCACGTGATCAGGTAAATGCTTTTGACTTCGTGCGCGAGCGCGGAGTTGGCGTCCAGTTCCAGCGCGCGCGCCAGCGCGGCGTCCGCGCCCGGCCAGTCCCAGCCGTAGAGCAGGCGCTCGAGCGCGATCGTGACGTGTGGATCCGCTAGGCGACCATCGATCTCGATAGCGCGGAGGGCAGCAGCGCGCGCACGAGGGAAGCCGTCGTGCGGCGCCATCAATCCGTAGTAGGAGAGCGCGCCGAACGCATCCCCGAGGCCCGCATACGCGAGCGCGTAGTTCGGATCGTGCTCGAGCGCGCGCTCGAAGTGTTCGATGGCGCGTCTGAAGCTGTCGCCGTTCCAGTTGTGCCAGTGGTGCCGCCCGCGCATGTATTCCTGGTAGGCGTCGGGATTGACCGTCGGCCGCTTGCGCAGCTTCTTCTTCTGCGCACCCGTGAGCTTCAAGCGCAGCGCCTCGGAGATCTGCCAGGCGATCTCCTCCTGGACGACCAGGAGGTCGGCTGCCTTCCGGCGGAAGCGCTCGCCCCAGAGCTGCGACTCGGTCGTCGTGTCTACCAGTTCGGCCTGGATGTTGAGAACATCTCCCTGCTGGACGACATGGCCGGTGAGGATCGTCCGCGCATTGAGCGCCAGCCCCACTGTGCCCGGATCCGCCTGGAGCCCTTTGTACCGGAACGCCAGGCTGCGCGGCACGACGCGCAGTCCGGGCAACTGCGACAGGCTGTTGATGATGCTTTCGGTGATGCCGTCGGTCAGGTACTCGAGTTGCGTGTCGCCGCTGCTATTCATGAACGGCAGCACTGCCAGCGACTTGCCGCGCACCCGCGGACGCCTCGACGCCGTCGTCCGGCCCGATGAACCCGTGAGCAGGGCCCTGAGGGCCATCGTGAGGTCGCCGGCGGCAGCAAAGCGGCGCGCCGGATCGCGGTCGATGCAGCGCGAGACGATGGCGCGGAGTTCGGCGGGAGCGGTGGGATCGATCGCCGAGAGGTCCGGCATCCCGTCGTGCAGCACGTTCGCAATGACCTCCTGCGGCGTCGCCCCGGCAAAGAGCCGTCGTCCCGTGACCATTTCGTACAGGACACAGCCGGCCGCGAAGATGTCACTCCGCCCATCGACGCGCTCGCCGCTGATCTGCTCGGGGGACATGTAGCCGAAGGTGCCAAGCACGGTCCCCGGAGAGGTGTGCATGTCACGGCTGAATCCCGTGACCTCGATCGCGCTGATACGCCGCAACGCGAGGCCGAAGTCGAGGATCTTTACCGCGCCGGTGGACGTGAGAAACACGTTTTCCGGTTTCAGGTCGCGATGAACGACGCCCTTCTGGTGCGCCGCAGACAGACCGTCCGCGATCGCGACTCCGATGTCCACTGCTTCCCGCCAGGACGGCGCTCCGCTCGCGAGCCGCGCGCGCAGAGTCTGTCCTTCGAGCAGCTCCATCACCGCAAAGAGCTGCCCTTCGGCGACACCGAGCTCGTAGATCGAAAGGATGCTTGGGTGGGAGAGCGCCGCGACGGCGCGGGCCTCGGTCTCGAAACGCTGTCGCATCGCCGGGTCAGCGGCGATGTGCTCGGCCATCACCTTGATGGCGACGTCACGCGCCAGCCGCAGGTCGCGCGCGCGATACACATCGCCCATCCCGCCGGAGCCGAGCGGAGCTACGACTTCGTACTGCGCGAGACGGGTACCGGGGGTGATGGTCATGAACCGCGGATAGTGTGGAAGCCACGATTATATCCGGCTGCGCACTTACCGTGCGATCCGTGACCGTCCGTGTAATCCGGTATTACCGCGCGACTGGCGCCGGCGCCAGTGCGCGCCAGGCGGACATGCCGCCGGTTATGTTCACGACGCCGTCGACGCCGCTCCGTGCCAGGACGCTTGCCGCCAGGGACGATCGATAGCCGGCCTCACAGATGGTTGCTACCGGCCGGTCGCGAGGAATCTCGGGAGCGCGGCGGGCGAGATCGCCGAGGGGGATGTGCATTGCCCCATCGATGCGCCCTGCGGCCCACTCCTTGTTGGTGCGGACGTCGATGACGAGCGGCGCGTTGCCGTCGCCGATGGCGGACGCGAGTTCCTGGACGTTCGACAGGGCGATCGACGCCGTCGGCAGGCCGGCGTCGCGCCAACCATCGAAGCCGCCGTTGATGTAGCCGTCGATCCGCGACACGCCGATTCGAATCAACTGCCGCGCCGCCTCGGTGGTTTCGTGGTGGTTCGCGCCGAGCAGCACGACCTTCGCGTCTGCAGGCAGCACGTATCCACCCCAGTAGCCGACCTTGGTCCCGATTGCCAGGTTCAAGGCGCCGAGCGGGTGTGAGGCGCCGAAAGCCGCCGCCGGCCGCAGGTCAATCAGGACCGCGCCATTCCGAATCGCGGTGGCGGTCGCTGAAGGCGAGAGCGGAGCAGGACCTCGATACCCGTTCACCATCCCGAGCAGCGGCGGACCTTCCTGGTTCATCTTCTTCATGCGCGGGAAGTACGGCGGTGTGTCGGGCAGGTCGGCGAGCACCGCCGCGACAAACGCGTCCTTCGTCTTGTACTGGAGCATCGGGTTGAAGCGCTTCTCCTGGCCGATGGTCGTGAAGGGCTCGTTGCCGATGCCGGCGCCGCACAGCGAACCAGCGCCGTGGCCGGGATGCACCTGGATCCGCTCGTCGAGCACCAGCAGCTTCTTGAACAACGAATCATGAAGTTCGCCGGCAAGGCGCCGCGTCTGTTCCTCGCCAAGCAGATCCGGGCGCCCGACCGCGCCGACAAACAGCGTGTCGCCGCTGAAGATCCTCGTCGGCTGGTCCGGCTGATTCACCAGGACCGAGAGGTGTTCCGGCGTGTGCCCGGGGGTGTGCATGAACTCGATGGAGATGTCGCCGACGCGCAGCCGCTCACCGTGGGTCGCTTCGTGGTTCGCATATCGAAGATGCGCCCCCGGCCCGGCGATTGTCTTGGCGCCGACGGCGGCGAGCTCGCGGGATCCGCAGGTGAAGTCGGCGTGGACGTGCGTCTCGAAGGTGTAAGCGATGCGCAGACCCTGGGACTTGGCCATTTCGACGTAGACGTCAACGTCTCGGCGCGGATCGATGATGATGGCCTCGCGGGAACGCGGGCAGGCCAGAAAAAACGAGGCCTGTGCAAGACCCTCGTCAAAGAAGCGATGGAACATCGGCTAAAATCCCTTCTCGGCGCGACCTGCGCGAATCATACACCCATGTCCATCCTGATCCCGCTCCTTGAAGTCATGGGTGCGGGTGCCGTTGCCGGGTGCCTGGGCGCACTGCTTGGGATCGGCGGCGGCGTCTTCCTCCTCCCCTTTCTCAACGCGCTCGGCCACGAGATGCGCGCCGCGGCCGGCATCAGTCTGATGACCGTTCTCGCCACGTCGAGTGTCGTCGCCGCGGGATCGTCCAACCGCGACGTCATCAACCTCCGCCTCGGAATCATGCTGCAGATCCCCGCGGTCGCCGGTGGACTGATCGGGGCCGAGAGCGTGGAACACTTTTCCGACAAAGCCCTTTACATGATCTTTGCCAGTGTCACGGGGATCATTGCGCTCGTCATGCTGACGCGCCTCGACCGCCGGAACGTGATCCTGGACGGCTCCATCGTACCCGGGCCTCTCGGTGGCAGCTATTTCGAGCAGGAGAGTGGGCGCCGGATCGTGTATCAACTACGCAGACTTCCGGCTGCCCTGGGTATCTCGTTCTCGGGCGGGATCCTCTCGGGACTGCTTGGGATCGGTGGTGGGATATTGCAGGTGCCGGCGCTGAACGCCTGGTGCGGGATACCGATGCGCGCCGCCGCGGCTACGACGGCCGCGATGATCGGAGTGGCGGCACTGGGCTCGGCGCCAATCTATTTCGCCCGTGGCCGCATCGATGCGCCCCTGGCTGCGGCGGCCGTCGTCGGCGTCTTAATAGGCTCGCGTGCGGGAATGTGGATGAGCCCTCGCGCCAAGGCCCGGTGGCTGAAGCTGCTCATGGCCATCGTCCTTGCCCTCGTGTCGGCGGTTTACATCTACAAGAGCGTGACGTATGCGTGAGGCGGTCGATCGCGGCGATCTCGACATGCGTCTGCGGTGGCTGACCTTGACGGTCGTGGTGTCGTTTGGGGTCGCGTTACTCGCGGGCCTGGTTCTGCATCTCGCCTCGCCGGGCAGTGCGCTTTCGGTGAGGTTCCTTCAAGCCGGCCTCGTGCTCCTCATGACGGCGCCGGCGGTGCGGATCCTGATCGCTGTCGCTGAACGCATCCGCCGCCAGGACTGGCCGTTCGTGATGATGACGCTGGTCGTCATCTTCGAACTCGCGATCGTGCTCTGGCGCGCCGCGGCGAAATCCTAAGCCCGCTACTCCGACCTGAGTTTGTAAGCGTCTGGCACCGGACGCAATGGACGGTCGAACCAGAGCGGACGACGGATGCTGTCGGGACCTGGGACGGCCGGACGCGTCTTGGCCATCCACTCCTTGTAAGCCTCGTGGGCCTTATTCGTGTCGACCATGATGTCGCCGTAGGAATCATCTGGTCCGGCCTTCTCGAGGTGAACGCGCTGGTGCCAGCAGTGCATGCCGCTTACCGGATCCGGCTGCACCGGGAAGGTCAGATTCTGGTGCACGCCGACTTCACTCCACCAGATCCGGCTGCTGTCCGGATCGTTGCTCTCGAACGGCTGTGCGCCGTGGATCTGCTTCATCACGTAGCGGCCGTCGTTCTCCCGGCTGATCTTGACCAGTGCGGACGCGACCCGCGGGCCGCCCTTATCCTCGTCCAGGCGCCACCGTCCCAGGTGATGCGACATGCCGAGCACACCGGGGCGGATCCCTTCGGTGACCCAGGCGCGCGTGACGAAGTAACCGATCTGCGTGGTGACTTTGACGAGATCGCCAGTGGCGATCCCCTTCGCCTTGCCGTCTTCGGTCGAGAGCCACAGCGGATTGTTATGCGAGATCTCGTAGAGCCACTTCACCGGCGAGCGGGTGTGGATCAGCGTCGGCAGCCGGAAGTTCGGCAGCAGATCGAACTCACCCTCGGCGCGATTGAGGTCCTTCCAGTGCACGTGGCCGGGCACGTACCGCGGCACGGTGTGCTCGGGCCATCCCCACTCCGCCATCGTCGGTGAGTAGAACTCGAGCAGGCGGGACGGTGTGTTGAACCCGGTCAACGGCACACCGTCGACGACGACATGCGGTGTCGAGACATCAGCCGGCTTCTCGTGAACCTTGCTGTAGGTTTTGTCGGAGACCTTGAACACGCCGTACTTCCGCATGTACTCGAGCGGCGTGAGATTCTCCCTCGCGGCGGTGTCAGGCAGGCCGGGAACCGAGTTCTCGAATATCCACTTGTAATACTCCTCGACGGTGATCTGTTCACCGGCGCGGTAAGGGGACTCGAAGAACTGGCGGATGCCAAGCGATCCGTCGGGATCGATCTTCCAGCTGAGCGCGATCCAGAACTCCGCCTCCTCCCACACCTCACCCGGATTCGCTTCGTAAGTGGCGTTGATCTTCTCGCCGCGCTTCTCGCGTGCGACCCTCAGCACCGGCTGACGGAACCCGAGCCACTGGCCGGCGTGCGTCTCCTGGCTCATGGTGTCGTGGCGCTCGGTACCGAGACCCATCGGCAGGATGTAGTCGGCGAACCAGGCAGTCTCGCTCCACGTCGGCGTGAGCGCGATGTGCAGACCGACCTTCTCTTTGTCCTGCAGCATCTCCATCCACGAGAAGCCATCAGGATTGGTCCACAGCGGGTTGTAGACGCGAGTGAAGTAGACGTCCAGCTTGCCGCGTCCTTCCTTGAGGAAGTGGGGCAGCAGGAAGCTCATTTCGAAGAAGGCGAGCGGGAACTCCTTCGGGAAGAGCAGTTCGTTCCAGTAGTTGGGCGGCGGCGGCGGATTGAAGTGCTTCGGCACGAATTTATTCGTGACGTGCATGTTCACGCCCCCGACCTCACCCAGTGAGCCGGTGAGGACGACGAGCAGGTAGAGGCAGCGCGTGATCTGCCAGCCCCACAGGTTTCCTGACGCCGCGGCGCGCCAGTTGTGCGTCGCAAAGCGCGTCCCGGCGCGGCCGATCGCGCGTGCCGCCGCGACGATCTGGTCGGCGCGCACACCCGTTTCCGCTTCCGCGTACTCGGGCGTGAACTGCGCGTACATCTCTTTCAGCGCGATGATGAACGCGTCGAACGTCTGCGGCAGGTCCGGTCGTTCGGCCGCGAGATAGTCGCGCCAGTTCACCCACTTGCGTACGAACTCCCTGTTGTAGAGATCCTCCTCGAGCAGGATGCGGGCGATCGCGAGGAGCAGCGCGCCCTCGGTGCCCGAGTAGGCCGGCATCCAGATGTCAGCTTTCGCCGAGGTATTCGACAGTCGCGGATCGATGCAGATCAGCGTCCCGCCATTGGACTTCGACTCCATGATCCGCTGCGCGTGCGGATTGAAGTAGTGTCCGGTCTCGAGATGCGACGACAGCAGCAGGATCGTCTGGGCGTTCGCGTAATCAGGGGAGGGCCGGTCCGCCCCGCACCACAGGAAATGCCCCAGGCGCGCGGACGAAGAGCAGACGTTGGTGTGACTGTTGTGGCCGTCGACGCCCCAGGCCTGGAGGACGCGGTTGGCGTAGCCGTCCTCACCGGGCCGTCCGACGTGGTACATCAGCTCATGTCGGCGGTTCTCGACGATGGCCTTGCGGATGCGTCCGCCGATGTCGTCGAGCGCCTCGTCCCACGAAACCTGTTCCCAGCGTCCTTCGCCGCGTTCACCCTTGCGGCGCAGCGGGTACAGGATCCGGTCGGGGTCCTCGAGCTGGTTGGGTGTGACGACGCCCTTGGCGCAGGTTCGGCCGCGGCTGCCGGGGTGAACCGGGTTGCCTTCGATCTTGCGGACCTCGAGCGTGTTCTTGTCGACGTAGGCGAGGATGCCGCAGGCCGACTCGCAGTTGAAGCAGATGCTGGGGATGATCCAGTAGCGGCGGCGCTCCTTCTTCGGCCAGCTGGTGGATTCGAAGTCGACGTAGTCGTCCCACTGGGAGGGGTCGGGGTGGCTGCGGAAACCTTCGGACATCGGATGGATCTTACGCCATCCATGTGCGCTAGAATCACGCACCCTCCGGGAACCAAGGAGACCAGGTGCAACCAGCGGGCAGTCGGCTCGGTCCGTACGAGATTCAGTCTTCGATCGGCGCCGGCGGCATGGGCGAGGTTTACCGCGCCCGCGACACCCGTCTCGATCGCATCGTCGCGGTCAAAGTGATTGCCGGTGCCGCGGCACTGGACCCCTCGTTCCGGGAGCGGTTCGACCGGGAAGCGCGCGCGATCTCAGCACTCGATCACCCTAACATCTGCACGCTGTACGACGTCGGCCATGAGAACGGCACTGACTTCCTGGTCATGCAGTATCTCGAGGGCGAGACGCTCGCCGACCGGCTCGCCCGGGGCGTGCGGCCGAAGACGGATGGATCCGGCGTGCAGGCGAGCGCCGTCACGTCTTCCACGCAGTCGAAAGGCCCACTGACGGTGGACCTCGCGCTTCGCTATGGCGCCGAGATCGCCGGCGCCCTCCACGCCGCCCATCGCCGCGGCATCGTCCATCGCGACCTCAAGCCCGGCAACATCATGTTGACCAAGACGGGCACCAGGCTGCTCGACTTCGGCCTGGCGAAGCTGGCCGAGCAGGGTGCCATCTCCGGTCTGGCCGACCTCGCGACGAAGAGCGTGCCTCTGACCGCGACCGGTTCGATCGTCGGCACGCTGAACTACATGGCGCCGGAGCAGCTCGAGGGCGGCGCGATCGATGCGCGCACCGACATCTTCGCGTTCGGCGCGGTCCTGTTCGAGATGCTCAACGGCCGCCGCGCGTTCGATGCGCAGAGCCATGCCGGGCTGATCGCCGCGATTCTCAACGACGATCCGCCGCGCCTGGACGACAGCGCGTCGTCGCGCCATGGGCTGCCGCCGTCCGTTCACAGGGCACTGGACCGGCTGCTGCGGAAATGCCTCGCCAAGGATCCCGATGACCGCTGGCAATCTGCCGCCGACCTTGGCGCCGAGTTGTCCTGGATCCAGAACGAGTTACTGCTGTCAGCGGGACGAGCCGAGGAAGGTCCCTCCGCTGCGCCTGCAGCGATGGCCGCGAAGCGACACGATTGGCTCTGGAAGGCAATCGCCATTGCGGCACTGCTCGCACTCGGGGGCGGCGCTGCCTGGTGGTGGTCGCGCCCGGCGCTGCCCACCGAGCTTCTGAGCTTCGAGATAGCGGAGGACGTCGAGCGCGTCGGGCCGTTCTTTGATGGCCCGGCCGGGTCCGCGATCTCGCCCGACGGCCAGCACATTGTCATCGTCATCGGGGCTGGCGCGGGATCGGACCCGACACGGTTGGTCATCCGCTCGATGAACTCGACCGAGATGGTCTCGCTGCCAGGCACCGAGGGCGCCTCGCAGCCGTTCTGGTCGCCAGACAGCCAGTCAATCGGTTTCGTGGTGAGCTCAAGGGACAAGAACCGGCTGCTGCGTATCGATCGGAATGGACGCAGCCTGAGAACCATCTGCGAAGACGGCCGGGGCCGGGGCACATGGAGCAAGGCAGGGCTGATCCTGTTTGGCTCGCCGGAAGGAATCTGGAGCGTCCCGGAGAATGGAGGCGTCCCGACGCTGGTCACGAAAGTTACCGGCGATGATGAAACCGGCTACCACTGGCCGATGTTTCTTCCCGACGGGCGGCGGTTTCTCTATATGGCGCGCCATCGCGCCGCCAACCGCGAGAAGAACGTGATCAGGCTGGGTTCTCTCGACGCCAACATCCGGCAGGACATTCTCAAGGCCAATTCAAGCGTCGAGTTGTCGGCCAGTCATCTGCTGTTCTATCGCGAGGGGAAGGTCTTCGCGCAGCGGTTCGATTCGGCTGCAGCTCGTCTGATCGGCGAGCCGCTGCCCATCCTGGAAGGCATCGCATATAACCCCGACAACGGCCGTGCCGGTTTTTCTGTCGCTGCTGACGCTGAAGTTCTCGTCTTTCGCAAGGGCCGCAACATCAGCGTGCACAATACGCTCGAGTGGTTCAGCCTCGACGGAAAACCTCTCGGGCTGCTCGGTGGCACCATCTCACGCAACCGGGCTCATACCATTTCTCCTGATGGATCGCGGGTCGCCGTCATGCGGGACGAGCCGGATGGGAAGATGGACATCTATGAGATCGATGTGGCGCGAAATGTTACGTCGCGTCTGATCTCAAACCCGGGCGACGACATGTTCCCGGTCTGGTCGCCTGACGGGAAGCGCATTTACTACACGTCTTCAGGGCGCGGGAGTCTGGACCTGACTCGCCGGTCATTGTCATCGGGAGCATCGGACGAGATCCTCTTCGAATCAGCCGACCTGAAACTGCCCTCTTCAATTTCGCGGGACGAGCAGGTGCTACTTTTCACGCGCAGCCTCAACGGGCTCCGCGCCGGCCGCGACATCTGGGCCCTGCCCTTGTCGGGGACCAGAAAACCGTTTCCGGTCGTGCAGACGAGATACGAGGAAGAGGAGGCCGTGCCCCGGATGGGAAGTGGATCGCTTACCAGTCGAACGACCTCGGTGACTGGCAGGTCTACGTCCAGTCCTTCCCGGCGAAGGGACAGCCGGTGCGCATTTCGAATAGTTCGGGATATGCCGCCGCGTGGAGTGCGGATGGCAAGACCATCCTCTACCTTAGCGATGGCAAGGTCATGTCGGTAGACGTCACGTTTGTCGGCGACGGCCTTCGCCCCGCGACGCCGCGTGAGCTCTTCACTCCGCCAGGATTGGGTGGCGACACGCGAAGCCTCGACCTCGACCCGAAGAGCCGCCGCCTTCTTCTCTCCACACGACAGGGAGAGACCGCAGCCGCCTCTCCGCCGCTGACAGTGCTGCGGGGATGGCTGACAAGAGCCACCGGGACGTCGGCGCG
>Ga0183260_10004388_pt1 | contig 11201 bp, 12 predicted proteins | sample AntDrymUQ4972206_2_FD_129768 | JGI IMG/M metagenome (GOLD analysis project Ga0183260, IMG submission 129768) | Polar desert sand microbial communities from Dry Valleys, Antarctica - metaG UQ497 (22.06) (version 2) (version 2) | ecosystem: Environmental > Terrestrial > Soil > Desert | place...
CGCCGGCGCCTGTGTGCGCTCCGGAGCCGGCCTCGCCCTTCTCCCGGGGGAAGTCACCTTGCCGGCCGTCCGTGAGGGCGTCGAGAGAATCCTCTCCGAGGCGGCCTTCCGGACGGCGGCCGAGCGGGTGGCCGGTGAGATCGCCGCCATGCCCGGGCCCGACGTGGTCGCCGCCCTCGTGGAGGAGCGTTTCTACCGACAGGACCCACCCTGAGTCGGAGTCACCCCTTCACGCCGTAGGACAGGTGTGTTGCCGATCGGGCCCGGTCACGAACCCGTCCAGCGACATCGAGATGTCGGCGATCACCCTCGTCATGAGCCCTCCGCTCTCGCTGTGGCCGCGACCGCCCGGGCGGCGGCGGCGGCCAGGTCGGCGGTGCGTTCCAGTTCGTCCTTGGTGTGGGCCAGGCTGGGGAACAGCGTCTCGAACGGACTCGGGGGCAGAGCCACCCCACGGTCGAGCATCTCGTGGAAGAAGCGGGCGTAGGTGACGCCGTCAGCGGCGCGGGCCGACTCGTAGTCGGTGGGGGCGGTCTCGGCGAAGAACAGGCCCAGGAGCGGGCCCACCACCGGCACGGCCACACTGAGGCCGGCCTCGCCGATCACCTCTGAGAGCCACCCGCCGAGCTGGGCGGCCCGCCCCGACAGTTGCGTGTACGCACCGTCGTCGAGAAGCTCGAGCACGGCTAGGCCCGCGGCGGTGGCCAGCGGGTTCCCCGACAAGGTGCCCGCCTGGTACACCGGTCCACCCGGAGCCAGGCAGTCCATGACGTCGGCCCGTCCGCCCAGGGCGGCGAGGGGCAGGCCGCCGCCGACGACCTTGCCCAGGCAGGTCAGATCGGGGGTCACGCCGTAGACGCCCTGGGCTCCCCCGGGCCCCACCCTGAACCCGCTGATGACCTCGTCGAACACCAGCACCGCACCGGCCCGGTCGCAGGCCGCCCGCAGCCCCTCCAGGAACCCCAGGGCGGGGGGGACGAGCCCCATGTTGGCGGCGACGGGCTCCACCATGACGGCGGCCACATCGTCTCCGACGGAGGGCACCTGGTTGTACGGCACCACGAGGGTGTCGGCCACCGCCGAGGGGGGGACGCCGGCCGAGCCGGGGATGCCGAGGGTGGCCAGGCCGCTCCCCCCGGCAGCCAACAGGGTGTCGGAGTGGCCGTGGTAGCAACCACCGAACACCACGATGCGGTCGCGGCCGGTGAAGCCCCGGGCGACCCGCACCGCGGTCATGGCCGCTTCGGTGCCGCTCGACACCAGGCGCACCCGCTCACACGACGGCACGCGGGCCCGGATGGCCTCGGCCAGCAGTACCTCGCGCTCGGTCGGAGCACCGAAGGAGGTGCCGGCACCGGCGGCGGCCCGCACCGCCTCTACCACTTTGGGATGGGCGTGCCCCAAGATCGAGGCGCCCCAGGACTGCACGTAGTCGGTGTACCGGCGACCCTCGACGTCCCAGACATAGGCGCCCGCGGCGCGGTCGACGAAGTACGGCGTGCCGCCCACCTTGGTGAACGCCCGCACCGGCGAGTCGACCCCACCCGGGATGACGCCGCAGGCCCGGCCGAACAGCTCCTCGTTGGTGGGGCTCAACCCAACCCGGCTTCTGCGAGCTCCCGGGTCAGGTAGGTGACGATGAGGTCGGCGCCGGCGCGCTTGACCGCACCCACGTGCTCGAGGGCCACGGCCGGCCCGTCGACCCATCCCCGATCGGCCGCCGCCTTGATCATCGAGTACTCGCCCGACACGTGGTAGGCGGCAACGGGCACGTCGACGAGCTCTCGGACGGCGGCGATCACGTCGAGGTAGGCGACGGCGGGTTTGACCATCACCATGTCAGCTCCCTCGGCCACGTCGAGGGCCACTTCGGCCAGCGCCTCCCGCCGGTTGCGGCCGTCCTGCTGGTAGGCCCGGCGGTCGCCGCCGTCAGCGATGGTCACGTCGACTGCGTCGCGAAAGGGTCCGTAGAGGGCGGAGGCGTACTTGGCGGCGTAGGCAAGGATGGCGGTCTCGCCATATCCGGCGTCGTCGAGGGCGGCCCGGATGGCGCCCACCTGGCCGTCCATCATCCCCGAGGGGGCCACCACGTCGGCCCCGGCGCCGGCCTGGGCCACCGCCACCCGGCCGTAGAGCTCGAGGGTGGCGTCGTTGTCGACGCTCCCGTCGGCCGAGAGCACCCCACAGTGGCCGGAGGAGGTGTACTCGTCGAGACAGAGATCGGCCATCACCACCAGGGTGTCGCCCACCTCCTGGCGCACCTCGTCGAGTGCCCTCTGGACGATCCCGTCGGGGTCCCAGGCCCCCGACCCCGAGGCGTCGCGGGTGGCGGGCACGCCGAACAGGAGAACGGCGGGTACACCGAGGTCGGCCAGGGTGTGCACCTCCTTGCGGAGGGACTCGCAGGTGTGCTGGACGACCCCGGGCATGGAGGCCACGGGCTCGGGGCTGCGGATGCCCTCGCGCACGAACAGAGGCGCCACCAGGTCGTCGACCGAGAGCCGGGTCTCGGCCACGAGACGGCGCATGGCCGGTGTGCGCCGCAACCGTCGCAGCCGGCGGGCGGGGAAGCTCACGGCGGCGATGCTAGTGCCGCACCTGTTCGCCGGAGCCGGCAGCGGGGAAGCAGGCGGCGAGGGCTTCCACCAGGGAGTCGACCGACGCCTCGGCGGCCACGATCGACACCGACAGCCCCCTCCGGCGGGCCGCCTCGGCGGTGACCGGTCCGATGCAGGCCACCACGGGAGGGACCGCGGCGGCGCCGGCAGCGTCGACGAAATGGTCGACGGTGGACGCCGAGGTGAAAGCGACGGCGTCGGCGTCGGCGGCGGCGGCCAGGGACTGGGGCGCTTGCACGACAGGCGCCGTGCGGTAGGCCTCGACCACGTCGACCAGCCAACCCTTCGCCTCCAGCCCGGTCGACAAGGCGGGCCGGGCGGCAGCGGCCTGGGGGACCAGCACCCGGCGGGCGGGGCAACGGCTGGCGGGGGGGAACGCGTCGACGAGGGCCTCGGCCACGGCGCGATCGGGGACGATGTCGGCGACGATCCCCCGGACGGCCAGGGCGGCGGCGGTGGCCTCACCGACGGCCGCCACCTGGGTGCCGCCCAGCGCCCGGGCGTCGCCCAGGTGGGCGAACAGCCGCTCGACGGCGTTGGCCGAGGTGAACGTCACCCAGTCGTAGCCGCCCACGCACGCCGCCGCCTCGGCCAAAGACCTCCCCCCGTCGGCGGGGTCGACGATCTCGATGGTCGGGAGGTGCACGACCTCGGCGCCCGCCTCGCGCAGGGCGGAGACCAACGCCGACGCCTGGGCACGGGCCCGGGTGACGACCACCCGTCGGCCAAACAGCGGGCGGGTCTCGAACCAGGCCAGGTCCAACGCCGCGACGTCGCCGATCACCAACGTCACCGGTGGTTCCAGTTCGACCTGGGCCAGGTCGACGAGCGTCGTACGCACCGTTCGCTGATCGGGTCGGGTGCCCCACCGCACCGCGGCGACCGGAGTAGTGGGGGCAAGGCCGCCGCTCATGAGCCGCCGGGCGATCTCTTCGCGGTGGGCTACGCCCATCAACACGATCACGGTGCCACCCGCCTGCGCCAGGCTCTCCCAGTGGACGGGGTCGTCGGGGCCGTGACGGCTGTGCCCGGTGACGACGGTGAACGACGTGGACAGCCCCCGGTGGGTGACGGGGATGCCGGCGTAGGCGGGCACGGCGACGGCCGACGTCACCCCCGGGACCACCTCGAAAGCGATGCCCGCGGCCAGAAGCGCCTCGGCCTCCTCGCCGCCGCGGCCGAAGACGAAGGGGTCGCCCCCCTTGAGGCGGACCACCTGGAGGCCGGCCCGGCCTCGGTCGATCAGGAGCTCGTTGATGTCGGCCTGATCGACGGGGCCCCCGGGCGACTTCCCGACGTCGACCCGCTCCGCCGCCGCCGGCGCCAGGTCGAGCAGGGACACCTCGGCCAGCCGGTCGTGGACGACGACGTCGGCCCTCGCCAGTGCCTGGGCGCCGCGCACGGTGAGCAGGCCGGGATCACCGGGGCCGGCGCCGATCAGCCAGACGGTCACAGGCCGGTACCGGCCACACCGTTCCGGTCGGGTTCGGCGTCGTCCTGGCGACCCCGAACCCGACCAGAACCGTTGGTGACGACGGGGGCGGACTCGTCGAGGAGCTGCGCCCCACCGGCGTCGTCGAGAAGCGTGCGGCCGAGCTCCCGGCCGACGGCGGCGGGATCGTCGCCCTCGGCGCTGTCGCGCAACAGGACGCGGCCGTCTCCCGATGCGATCAGGGCGTCGAGGCGGACCGTGCCGCGGTCGTCCACGGTGGCGAACGCGCCGACCGGCAGGTCGCAGCCCCCACCCAGCTCAGCGAGAAAGGCCCGCTCGGCGTCGACCGCCCGGCGGGACGGACCATGCTCGATGGAGGCCAGGAGCGTCCGCAGTTCGTGGTCGTCGGCCCGGCACTCGACGGCCAAGGCACCCTGAGCCACCTGCGGGAGCATCAGGGAAGGGTCGAGCTCCTGGGCCACCGCCGCGGTGCGGCCCAGCCGGCGCAGGGCGGCGAGGGCGACGACGATGGCGTCGAAATCGCCGGCGCGACCGAGCCGGGTCTCGATGTTGCCGCGTAGACCGCCGAAGGTGAGGTCGGAGCGCAACCACGCCAGCTGGGCGCGCCGGCGCACCGAGCCGGTTCCCACCCGTGCGCCCACGGGGAGGCCGTCGAGGGTGGCGCCCACGAGGGCGTCACGGGGGTCTTCCCGCTCGGGAACGGCGGCGATGACCAGCCCCTCGGTGGGTGTCGAGCGCAGATCCTTGGCCGAGTGGACGGCGAAGTCGGCCCGACCGTCGAGTACCGCGGCCTGCACCTCGACCACGAACGCGCCCTGGCCCCCCAGCTCCCAGACGGGGACATCGCCACGGCGGTCGCCGGAAGTCTCGACGAGCACGTGGGCGACCTCGACACCGAGCAGGGCGGCCACATGGCGGGTCTGGGTGCGGGCCAGGGTGCTGCGCCGGGTGGCGGCGCGCAGGGCCCGAGCGGCCCTCTGAGCGGGATCGAGGGCCCGAGCGGCCCTCTGAGCGGAAGAGGAGGCCCGGGGCACGGCGCCTACAGGTCGAACAGGTCGCGCAGGGCCTGGGACAGCCGCTCGCCCTTGGGCGAGCCGGCAGCGTCTTTGAGGCGCACGGTGGGCTCGTGCAGGAGCTTGGCCACGATGGCCCGGGTGAGGGACTCGACCGCTTCCTGCTGGCGGACGTCGAGCCCGGCCAGGCGGGCACGGTGGCGCTCGAGCTCGCCCACCCGCACGGCCTCGGCCTGGTGGCGCAGCCCAGTGATGGTGGGCACGACCTCGCGGGCGGCCAGGTCGGACGTGTAGCGGGCCAGCTCCTCGGCCATGAGGGCCCGAACGCGAACTACCTCCTTGCGGCGCTGGTCGAGTCCGGCGTCGACGAAAGCCCGGAGGTCGGCGAGGTCGAGCAGGGTGATGCCGGGGAGATCGCCGACTGCGGGGTCGACGTTGCGGGGCATCCCGAGGTCGATGACGAGGAGGGGGCGGTCGGGAGGGCGGGGAGGAAGGGCGGCCAGGTCGGCCTCCTCCACCACGACGCCGGGACCGCCGGCGGACGACAGCAGGAGATCGGCCTGGGCCAGGGCAGCGGGAAGCTCCTCGAGGGGCACGGCACGGCCGCCGACGCGATCGGCGAGCGCCTCCGCCCGTTCGAACGTGCGGTTGACCACGACCAGATCGCCTACGCCGGTCAGGGCCGAGACCATGCCCTCGCCCATCTCCCCGGCTCCGAGCACTACCACCCGCCGGTCGGACAGGGCCGACGCCGAAGTGGACTGGATCGGGGCCGAGGTGGACTGGATCGGGGCCGAGCCGACGGCGCTCAGCCGGTCGTCAGCCATGGCCACCGCGGCGTGGGCCAGCGACACGATGCCCCGCCCGATCCCCGTCTCGGTGCGGGCCCGTTTGCCCACCTCGAGGGCGTGACGGAACAGGGCCGACAGCCGGGGACCGGCGGCACCCTCGTTGCGGGCCCGGTCCCAGGCGTCGCGGACCTGACCGAGGATCTGGCTCTCACCCAGCACCAGCGAGTCGACCCCGGCGGCCACGCAGAACAGGTGGGCGGCGGCGGCCTCGTCGGTGTAGGTGTAGAGGTGGTCGCTGAACTCCTCGGGAGCCACGAAGGCCAGCTCGGACAGGAAGTTCCGCACATCCTGGGCGGCACCGTGGAAGCGCTCGGCCACCACGTAGGCCTCGACGCGGTGACAGGTGGAGAGCAGCACCGCTTCGCTGACGAAGTTGCGGCTCATCAGGTCGCCGAGAGCCTTGGGGAGGCGTTGCTCTCCGACCGTCATCCGCTCGAGCAGGCCGAGTGGGACGGAGCGGTGGCTCAGTCCGACGACGACGACAGACACGTCTTCAAACGCCTTCTCGCGGAGTCAAGGTCACCGGCACGGATGAGGGCGAGCATGTCGGAGTCGAGCGCCTTCTGCCAGTCGAGCTGGGCGGGGCTATGGCCGCCGGCCTTCACCGCCGCCCGTTGGTCGGCTACCAGGTCGAGCAGGACCTCGTACTCCGGGCCGATCTCACCCTCGAGTCGCTCCCGCAACCATCGGGCCATGGCCGGGCTGCGACCCCCCGTCGACACGGTGACGACCAAGGTGCCCCGCCGCACGATCGAGGGCAGGGTGAACGAGCAGTTCTCCGGGTCGTCGGCGCCGCAGACCCATATGCCCGCCGCCTCGCAGTCGAGGTACACCGCCCGATTCACCTCGGTGGAGTCGGTGGCGGAGATGACCAACCACCGCCCGTCAACGTCGCCCTGCCGGTAGGAGCGCTGCTCGACGGTGACCTGCGGCCAGCCCCGGATCTCGTCGTCGACCTCCGGGGCCACGAGATGCACCTGGGCGTCACAGGCCAGCAGACCTTCCACCTTCCGGGCGGCCACGGTGCCGCCCCCCACCACCAGGCAGGACCGCCCGCCGACCAGGAGGTTCACGGGGTAGGCGGCTTCCAACACGGCCATCAGGCGTCGGCCGCTCTGGACACGTCCACCTGGGAAGCGCTGGCCACCTCGGGAACGGCACCGTAGGAACCGGAATGCGCCGCGGCGTCGGCGATGGCGGCGAACCCTCGGCGTTGCTGGTGATAGGAGAGGATCTGCAACTCGATGGACAGGTCGACCTTGCGGACCGACACGCTGGGGGGCACGGTCACGATGGCCGGGGCGAAGTTGAGGATCGACGACACGCCCGAGGCCACCAGCCGATCAGCCACGTCCTGGGCGGCAGGGGCGGGTGTGGCGATGATGCCGATGGCGACGTGTTCGTCGGCGGCGATCTGCGGCAGCTCGTCGAGGTGGCGGACGACCAGGCCCCCGAGGGCCTCTCCGACCTTGCTCCCGTCGGCGTCGACCAGCGCCGCCACCCGGAAGCCCCGGGCCGCGAAACCCTTGTAGTTGGCGAGGGCGTGTCCGAGGTTGCCAATGCCCACGATCACCACCGGCCAGTCCTGGGTGAGCCCGAGGATCCGCGAGATCTGCACGATCAGGTTATCGACCTCGTAGCCGACGCCGCGGGTGCCGTAGGACCCGAGGTAGGAAAGGTCTTTCCGCACCTTGGCGGCGTTGACGCCGGCCATCTCGGCCAGGCGTTCCGAAGAAGCCGTGACCGTCTTCGTCTCGGCCATGTCGACCAGGCAACGCAGATAGACCGGCAACCGGGCCACGGTGGCGTCGGGGATGTTCCTCGGCTCGGAACCGTTCGCCGGTGCTCCGGTGCTTCGCTCGCCCCCGGCGGCCGAATCGCCCGAGAACCGCCCCGCGGCGGGGGTCTGGTCGGACATGGTCCTCCGAGTGTACGCCGACCTCGTGCGCTGGTTCACAAAGTTCGGATCCGGGCTCGACGGGCGCGTGAGGTGCCGGTGGCCGCACGTCGGTAAAATCGGCGGTCGTGTCCTCAGAGTCGGCGCTGGCCGCCGCCGCCGCCTTGGTGGCACTCGCCTTCGCCCTGTCCACCTACGAGCGATGGCTGACCGGCCGCCGCCGCCACGAGCTGGCCTGGAGCGTCTCCCTGGCGATGTTCTTCGCGGGGTCGGCGGCCCTGTGGTTCGGCGCCGCCAACGGGTGGGACGAAATCACCTTCCGGCTCTTCTACCTGTTCGGAGCCGTGCTCAACGTGCCCTTCCTCGCCCTCGGCACCGTGTACCTCCTCGGGGGCCAGCGACGGGGCGACCGGTGGGCGGCGATCGTGGCTCTCGCCTCGGCCTTCGCCTCCGGGGTGGTGCTGGTTGCGCCCCTGGAGGCGACGGTGCCGAGCAACCGGCTTCCTCAGGGATCCGACGTCTTCGGGGCCCTTCCCCGGGTTCTTGCCGCGGTGGCGTCGGGCCTGGGCGCCACCGTCGTCCTCGGGGGCGCCGCCTGGAGCGCCTGGCGCTTCTGGCGACGACGTAAGGGCGCCTCGCCCGTTCCGGCGGCGCGTCTGGCGGGCGCCAACCTGCTCATCGCCGCCGGCACCCTGGTGCTGGGCGCCGGCGGCCTGTTCAACTCCGTGCTCGACGCCATGGAGGCCTTCGCCGTCACGCTGCTCGTCGGCATCGGGCTGATATTCGCCGGCTTCCTCGTGGCCACCGCCGGATCCGGCGCCCGGCGGGCACCGGCGACCCCACCGCCCGATCGGCCACCGCAGGATGCCGGCGCCAGGAGAATCACCGTCGCCTGACGGCGGGGCCGTACCGATGGGAAGATGGTGACCTGATGTCGGCGCCCGATGGTTTCCACCCGCCCCTGGAGGAGTACCTCGAGGCCATCCACGAGCTCGAGGAGGAAGGCCACTCCCCGGTGATCCAGGCCCGACTGGCCGAGCGTGTCGGCCACTCCGCACCTTCGGTGTCGGAGATGGTGCGCCGGCTGCGGGCCGAGGGCTACCTGGCGGTGAAGGGCCGCTCGCTCACCCTCACGGCCAAGGGACGGGTCCGGGCCGAGTCGGTGGTGCGCAAGCACCGGCTGGCCGAGCGGTTACTCACCGACGTCATCGGCCTGCCGTGGCACAAGGCCCACATCGAAGCCTGCCGGTGGGAGCACGTCATCTCCGACGAGGTGGAGGAGCGCCTGGTGGAGGTGCTCGGCCATCCCACCACGTGTCCCCACGGCAATCCCATCCCCGGCAGCGACTGCCCCGACCGGATGCTGGTGTCGCTGGCCGACGCCATGCCCGGCGACCAGGTCCGCCTCGAGCAGATCACCGAGCAGGTGGAGATCGACCTCGAATCGCTCACCTACCTCAGCGTCCACGGATTCACCCCGGGCGTGGCCGCCCAGGTGCGGTCCCGCGCCCCTGACGGCACCCTGACCCTCGAGCTCCCGACCGGCCAGATCGCCCTCGGACCGGCGCTGGCTGAGCAGATGTACGTGTCCGAGCTCCAGGTGTCCTAGGGCCATTCAAGGTTCGGCGCCTCCCCGCCGAAGGGGTGAGGGATGCGCTCACGTCCCTCGATCGCCGCACCCGCCTCTGCCGTGACCTCGCAGTTCGCCGACGTCCTCGAAGGCCTCCGGACCCTCGACGAGCACAACGGGCGGCGCTGACCCGGCGGCGAACCGGTACGTTGGGGTCGTGGCCCGGGCCGGTCAGTCCCCCATCCGCGTGATGGTGGTCGACGACACCGATCACGTCCGGCGGATGCTCACGACGATGCTCACCGTCGACGGGTTCGACGTCGTCCATCAGGCCGACAGCGGGGATGACGCCCTCGCCCACGTCGACGACGCCGACCCCGACGTGGTGGTCATCGACTACAAGATGCCGGTCATGGACGGGCTCACCGCTGCCCGCCACCTCCGCTCGCGCCGTCCCGACCAGGTGATCGTGCTCTACACCGCCTACATCGACGACGATCTGAAGCGTGAGGCCGAAGCGGCGGGGGTCGCTATCTGCATCGACAAGATCGAGGGGCTGTCGTCTCTCGAGCGCGAGATCAGCCGCCTCTGTGCCAGCCTCGGCTGAGCATCCGCCGGCGGGCACCCGGGTCCTGCGGGTCGTCAGCGACCCAGAACGAGGAACTGCATGATGGCGGCGCCGAAGATGGCCGCGAGCAGGATGGCCAGGGCGATGGTGGTTCCTCGTCTCATCTCGAGCCTTCCATTCAGTCGCCGGCCGGCTCGAGGCGCACGAGGTCGCCGGCAGCCAGAGGCAGCTCCTCGGCGGCCGACCGGCGGTCGAGCGTGACGGCGAGCAGGCCATAGGAATCGACCAGCAACCCCACCTGTCCGGGAGCCAGCTCGGCGAAGCTCGAGACCCGAGCAGCGTGGCGCGCGCGGTCGCCGATGCGCACGACCACCGGTGAGCCCATGAAGTCGATCTCGTCGGGTCCCACGTTGAGCTGGGCATTGCCGAAGCGGTCGACCCAGAGGACCTCGCCCTCCACTGCGCCCTCCTCCTCCCGCGACAACGGGACGATGCCGGGCACCAGGGAGAAAGGGTCGACGGGTTCGCCCAGCTCGTCGAGCTCCACACCGGCGCACAGATGGGCCACCACGGGGGCGAACACGTCGCGACCGGCAAACGTCGGCCCGGGTGCCGCCAGGTGCCATTGAGAGTTGGTCAGGCTGACCGCTCGGCGGGCGCCGCCGGCCAGCGCCACCGCAGGGGCGAGGAGGCCGTTGTCGGGGCCGACGAGCACCGAGCGTTCCTCCTGGTCGCCGGCGCCGCCCACCTCCACCGCCAGGGCCCGCCGGTCGGTTCCGACACCGGGATCGACCACCGCCAGCACCACCCCGGGCGGCAGGTACTGGATGCTGCGGGCCAGCACCAGGCTTGCGGCGCGAATGTCGTGGGGGGCGACATCGTGGGTGACGTCGATCACCGACGTGTCCGGGGCGATTGCCCTGATCACCGCCTTGACCACGCCGACGAACTCGTCCGCCAGGCCGTAATCAGACAGGAACGAGACGGTGTCGAAGCCGGTGGCCATGTGCCAGGCACGTTACCGCCGGGCGCATGGCCCTCCGGTAGGACGGGTCAGCCGGCCTCGGTGTAGGTCCGGGCCAGGAAGCGGTCGACGTCTTCCTCGCTGACCCGGTAGGACTTCCCCACCCGGACAGCGGCCAGCTGCCCGCCCTTGATCAGCCGGTAGACGGTCATGGTGGAGACCCGGAGGAGCCCAGCCACCTCTGCCGCAGTGAGAAACCGCGCGCGC
>Ga0183260_10004389_pt1 | contig 11198 bp, 11 predicted proteins | sample AntDrymUQ4972206_2_FD_129768 | JGI IMG/M metagenome (GOLD analysis project Ga0183260, IMG submission 129768) | Polar desert sand microbial communities from Dry Valleys, Antarctica - metaG UQ497 (22.06) (version 2) (version 2) | ecosystem: Environmental > Terrestrial > Soil > Desert | place...
CCACAGTCGTCAAGCCAGCGTTGTCGTCCCGCGACCGAGTGCGCTACGAGACTTCGCTCGGCTAGAACGCTTCGGCGGAGCGGTGCAGCGACAGGCCACCGGAAAAATCCGCCAACTGGGCGCGGAGCAACAGGCGTCCGCGGTGCAGCCGTGACTTGAGCGTCTGGTCTTTCACTCGCAGCCGCACGCTGGCTTCCTCAGTGGTCAGGCCCTTGAAATCGCGCAGGATCACCGGCGCTCGATAAATCGCCGGCAGCTCGTCCACCGCCTCGAACAACCGCTCGCGCATCTGGCGACGTAGCATCGATTCATCGGCGAGGTTCGACCAGTCGGCCGGTTCGTATGCGCGCGGAGCCGCGTCACCAGGCGCCGCCGCTCCTACCGGGAGTTCAGGCACCTCGGCCATGCGCGCGGCGCGCGTGTGCCGCAGCCGCGACATCGCCGTATTAAATGTGATGCGGTAGATCCATGACGACAGCGCCGAGTCGCCACGGAAGGCGTCGATCTTGCGAAAGACCTTCAGCAACACGTCCTGCACCACTTCTTCCGCGTCCTCGCGGTTCTTCACGTAGCGGAAGGCCAGTTGAAAGATCCTGGTGCCGTACAGCGATGACAGGTCCGCCAGCGCACCCTCATCTTGCAAACGGAGCCGCTCGACGAGTTCGGTTTCGATTTGATCGCGCATGTCGAACAGTAGAACCCCGCCCGAGGCGCGCTTATTCCCGGCGGCTCCTAGCTACTGAGGCGGATTGGCGAACACTGCGGAAAGGTGGCGGGTAAACGCGTCTTCGACCTCAGCCATGGGAATCGGCCGGCCGAGCTGGGATGCCAGCGATGTCACCGCTTTGTCGGCAATGCCGCAGGGAACGATGAGGTTAAAGAAGTCGAGATCGGTGGTGACGTTGAAGGCAAAGCCGTGGCTGGTCACCCACCGCGAGATCCGCACGCCGATGGCACCAATCTTCGCGTCGCCGATCCAGGCACCGCTCATCCCTTTCACGCGATCTGCGGTCAAACCGTAGCCGGCACACACGCCGATCATCACCGCTTCGAGATCGCGCACGTACTTGTGCACATCGCGGCGATTGGGGTTGAGATCCAGAATCGGGTAGCCGACCAGCTGCCCTGGTCCGTGATAGGTGACGTCGCCGCCACGCCCGGTCTCGAACACCTCGACACCGCGCGCCTTCAGCGTCTCTGGTGCCGCGAGAATGTGCCGGCGCCCATCTTTTTTCACGCCGATGGTGAGCACGTGCGGATGCTGCAGTAACAGCAGCGTGTCGGGAATGCGGCCGGCCTTGCGGTCGTCGACCAGCGCGCGTTGCAGCTCGAGCCCGTCTGCGTAGGAGACCAGCCCGAGCCTGCGAACGTCGATCACATCAGGCCTGAGCCGGATCGAAGGTCTCGAGACCCTTCTTTACATCGGCCATGAATTGATCGGCGACGGCGCCGTCGACCAGCCGATGGTCGTAGCCCAGCGTCAGGAAACCCATCAGCCGAATGGCAATCGCATCGTCAATCACCACCGGGCGCTTCTCGATCGTGCCGACACCCAGAATGGCGACCTGAGGTTGGTTGATAATCGGCAAGCCAAACTGCGCCCCGAAGTTGCCGGGGTTGGTAATGGTGAAGGTGCCGCCGTGCACTTCTTCTGGATTGAGCTTCTTGGCGCGCGCCCGATCGGCAATGTCCTGAATGGACTTGGACAGGCCCAGCGTGTTCTTCTCGCCGGCGGCCTTCACCACCGGCACGATCAAGCCGTTGTCGAGCGCCACCGCAATGCCGAGATTGATGTCGCTGCGGTAGATGATGTTGTCGCCGTCGATCGAGGCGTTGACCACCTTGTGCTTGCGCAAGCAGTCGACCACCACCTTGGCAATAAAAGACGTGAAGGTCAGCTTGGCGCCCGAGCGTTCGTAGTCTTCCTTTCTTGCCTTGCGGATTTGATCGACGCGCGAGTAGTTCACCTCGAAAATCGAATAGACATGCGCCGACGTGCGCTTGCTGACCACCATGTGCTCGGCGATCTTCTTGCGCATAACCGACATCGGTACGACCGTGTCGCCGGCAACACGAGTAACAACCTGCGGCTTGTCCTGAGCGATCGGTTCACCCGCAGGGCGAGTGGAGTGCGAGTCGAAGGATGCGGCTGCCGAAGCGCTGCTGTCGATGTAGCCGAGAATGTCGAGCTTGGTGACGCGACCGCCAATGCCCGAGCCCTGAATGCGCCCAATGTCGACGTTGTGCTCCTTGGCGATGCGGCGGACGAGCGGGGACGACTTCTGGCGGTCGATGCTGGTCTCGGGTGCGTCAGGTGCATCAGGTGCAGCGGGTGCAACAGGTGCATCAGCGACCGGCGCGGCGTTGGTCGTCGATGGCGGTGCGGGAGAAGCAACGGCGGCTCCGGGCGTACCGGTGGCATCGGCTTTCTCTGACGGCTTGGTCGCGGCACTTGATGCACCCGTTGCACCTGACGCACCCGATGCACCTGCCGAAATCTTTTCGCCGGCCGCGCCGATCGTCGCGACGACGCTGTTGACGGGGACCGTCTCGCCTTCCTTGACGGCAATATCCATCAACACGCCGGCGGCGGGCGACGGAATCTCGGCGTCAACCTTGTCGGTGGAAATCTCGAACAGGGGCTCGTCGCGATCAACGGCGTCGCCGACCTTCTTGATCCAGCGGACGATGGTGCCTTCGGCAATCGACTCGCCCATCTGGGGCATTACTACGGGTGTTGACATAAGTACCTTCGCTATCGGTTCTTGGGGTCTTGGGTTTTAGGGTTTCGTATTTACAAGACCTCAAGACCTCTCGACCTCAGGACCTCAAATATGAATGGCGGCGCCGTGCGCGGCGTGCGCCGCCTCACCCACCGCTTCCGACATCGTCGGGTGCGCGTGAATGGTCTTGACCAGCTCTTCGACGGTCACTTCCATGCGCAGCGCCATCACGGCCTCGGCGACGAGCTCGGTCGAGCGCGGGCCGATGATGTGGACGCCGAGGATCTCGTCGTACTTCTTCTCGGCGACGATCTTCACGAACCCGTCGGTTTCGCCCGCCATGCGGGCGCGTGCCAGGGCGCGGAACGGGAACGTGCCGATGCGAACCTCGTGGCCTTGTTGCCTGGCCTCCGCTTCGGTCAGACCGACGCTGCCGATCTCCGGCTCGGTATAGGTGCAGCGTGGCACATGGTCGTAGTTGATCGGCTGCACGTCGTGACCGGCGATTCGCTCGGCGAGCAGGATGCCTTCCATCGACGACACATGCGCGAGCTGATAGTGAGGGCCGCCCATGGTGATCACGTCGCCGATGGCGGAGATCCCGGGCACATTGGTCTTGAACAGCGAGTCCACCACCACGTAGCCGCGGTCCATCCTGATGCCGAGCGCGTCCGCGCCCAGGCCCTCGGTGACCGGGCCGCGACCGGTGGCCACGAGCAACAGGTCGTAGCTCAGCTTCTGTGACTTGCCATCCGCCGCTTGCACCTCGATGTCCACGCCCTTGGCGCCTGACTTCGCGGCGGTGACCTTCGAGCCGGTCATCACCTTGATGCCGCGCTTCTTGAACGTTCGCTCGAGTTCGACCGACACGGCCTCGTCTTCGCCGGGCACCAGGCGCGGCAGCAACTCGATGACGGTGACGTCGCTGCCGTAACTCTTGAAGATCGAAGCGAACTCCACGCCCACGGCGCCACTGCCCATGATGGCAATCGACTTCGGGACATAGGGCAAGTGAATGGCTTCGTCGCTGAAGATGATCGACTTGCGGTCGACCTCGATGCCGGGCACGCTGCGCGGAGTTGAGCCGGTGGCGACGATGATCTCCTGGCCGGCGGTGAGCGACTGCTTGGTTCCGTCGTGCAGCGTGACTTCCACGCCCTGCTGGCCGGTGAGGCGCGCGGTACCCCTGATCCAGTCGATCTTGTTCTTCTTGAAGAGCATCTCGATGCCGCCGGTGAGACCCGACACCATCTTGTCCTTGCGGGCGTGCACGGCGACCATGTCGATGCCGACGCTGGCGCCATCGATGCCGGTCAGCCCCCACTCCTTGGCGCTCTGCGCCACCTTCAGAGCGTGCGCGTGTTCGAGCAACGCTTTGGTGGGAATGCAACCCCAGATCAAGCAGGTGCCGCCGAGTGTTTTCTGCTTCTCGACCACCGCGACCTTGAGGCCGAGCTGCGCCGCGCGAATGGCCGAGACGTAACCGCCGGTCCCCGCCCCAACCACTACCACGTCGTATTCGCTAGCCATAAGAACATTACCCGGTATGAATGCTTCGCCCTCACGACGCAGGGCCCATCCACCAACGCAATTGCGAAGGTGCCAACCCCTCAATGTCGCTCGGAATTGAACGGAAGGTCAAGGGCCCGCCTACGCCAAGCTTCGGCGCGATGAACCTTCTGTTTAGCGTTTCAATTGGCTCAGCGGCACGAAGGTTTCCTGAGGTTTGGGCGCCACCGGAGCGGCCGGGTCGACCTTGGCCTTGAGCTCGCCGTGGTCGAACTTGAGCTGCCAGTACATTTCCGTGACCTGCGCCAGTTGCCGGGCAGTCCGCCTCGACTGCGCGTATGCCACCACCGCGATCACGAACGCTGAAAGCGCCACAATCCATGCGCCAGTCATCTTTTCACTCCGGTCACGGCCACACTTCAAACTGTAATTGTCGAACTGCCAACACTCAACTTCCAACTTTCAGAGCGTTATACTCCCCCCGATGTCGGTTCGCCGCAAAACCGTCTTGGTCATCGATGCTCACGACGAGGCGCGCGAGCGACTCTCGCAGACGTTGCGCCGTGACTACCGCGTCATTCGCGCTTCGTCGGCCGAGGCCGGCCTGGCGTTGATGGACCGTGAGGAAGTCGACATGCTGGTCGCCGACGTCCAGTTGCCGGCGCTCGGCGGACTTCCCCTCCTGCAGGTCGTGCGCGAGAACTTCCCGCTGGTCGAGGTGATCATGACGTCGGCCGGGCCCGACGTCGACTCGGCTGTCAACGCCATAAAGCTCGGCGCCTACCACTTCCTGACCAAGGACGCGGATCCCGACGTGTTCCGCGCACTGGTGCGGCACGCCGGCGAGCGCCAGGACCTCAACCGCCACGTGCTCACGCTGCAGGACGCTGCGGGCGAAGCCACGGCCCGCGATTTCATCACCGGCCCCAGTACCGCGCTCAAGGACGTGCTCGAGACGGTGCACAAGGTTGCCAAGCTGCCCGCCACGGTCTTGCTTCTGGGCGAAAGCGGCACCGGCAAAGAAATGATCGCGCGCCTGCTGCACCGCGAGTCGGTAAACGCCGACGCGCCCTTTGTGGCCGTCAACCTCGCCGCCATTCCTCGCGAGCTGGTCGAGAGCACGCTGTTCGGCCACGAGAAGGGATCGTTCACCGGCGCCATTCAGCAGCGCATCGGCAAGTTCGAGCTGGCCAACGGCGGCACGCTGTTTCTCGACGAAATCGGCGACCTCAAGTCCGACCTGCAGGCCAAACTGCTGCGCGCCATCCAGGAAGGCGAAGTGGAACGGGTCGGTGGCACGCGGCCGGTCCGCACGGCGTTCCGGCTGATCGCCGCCACCCACGTCGACCTCGAGCGGGCCGTCAAGGACGGGACGTTCCGCGAGGACTTGTTCTATCGGATCAACGTGATCCCGGTACGGCTGCCGCCGTTGCGCGAGCGCATCGAAGATCTGCCGGTGCTGGTCGACTTTTTCATCCACCGTTACAGCGCCCGTTTCCACAAACCGGTACGCGGCATCGCGGAATCAACCCTGCGCATGCTGTCGAACTACTGGTGGCCGGGCAACATCCGCGAGCTGGAGAACCTGGTCGAGCGGCTGGTCGCGGTGTCGGATCACGAGTGGATAACCGATGAAGACCTGCCATTCGAGTTTCACGTGGTCGAACTCGACCGCACCAGGTCCGACACCAGCCTGCTGGATCGCGCGCTTGGCACGTTCGAGCGCAACTTCCTGGTGCGGGCGCTCGAGCGCAACGCTTGGAACGTCACGCAGACGGCACGCTACCTCGGCGTGCCGTTGAGCACGTTGAAATTCAAGATTGAACGCCTGGAGATTCGGGAACTGGCGAGGAAGATCAAGAAGTAGATCTCTCGCCAGTCCTGGCAGGCGGGCTGGGCCCCCTACTTCGGCTTCTTGGGAAGGATTGCGTCCTTCAACTGCTTGACGATTCGCGCCTTGACGACCGTCTTCGGCGCGATCTCAATCGGCTGGCCGGTCGCCGGGTTGCGTCCCGTGCGAGCCTTGCGGTGCTGCACGACAAGCTTCACCATGCCGGGGATCACGAACTCTCCGGTTCGCTTCAATTCCTTCTCGCACAGGATAGCCAGTTCGTCGAAGAACTCACGCGACTGCGTACGCTTGACGTCGAACCGGTCAGCGAAGTGCGAAAAGAGCTCCGACTTGCCCATCCTCCGGGCTTCGTCCATCGTGTCCCCCAGGGTCAGTGTTAAGCGGCGTGTATGCTAACCCCGACCTTGGGGGCTGTCAATCGCCGCCTATCAGAAGACTGCAACTTTTTTGCCGTAGACTGATCACCATGTCTACCGCGTCGACCATCGAGACGTTTCCCAACCCGCGGCCCGAGCGCGAATTCGAGATCGCGATCGACTGTCCCGAGTTTACGTCGATGTGCCCGAAGACGGGACTCCCCGACTTTGGCGTCATCCGCATCCGCTACGTGCCGGCCGGGCGGTGTCTCGAACTGAAGTCCCTCAAATACTATCTGCTGGAGTTCCGGAACAAGGGAATTTTCTACGAGGCGGCCACCAACCAGATTTTGGACGATCTGGTCGGCGCCTGTGGTCCGCTGCGGATGACGGTGATCGGAGACTTCACGGCTCGTGGCGGCATTACCACGAAGGTGACGGCGGAGTACGCCAAGCCCTAAAGGTAGTGCCGGGTGTCGGCGGCGGGCTCCCCGTCGTCGCGGCGGTCGTCGCTCACGCGGCCGCGCACTACGCCGCACAGCGCGCGGGCAATCGCGTCGAGCTGCGGATGCAGCTCTGCCGAGCCACGCAGGGCCGAGACCGGCACGCCCGAGTTCACCGCCGCTGCTACGGCGCGGTAATCGCTATTGACGCTGAAGTCGATGTTCAAGCCGAGCGCGCGCTCGATCTGCGCCGTCGACGACACACCGAACTCCGACGCGCGGTTGAGGACAATCCTCAGGCGGTCGCCGCCAACCCCGGTCAGCTTGACGCAGTCAATCAGGCGTTGCACGTTGCGCAAGCATGGCACGTCGGGGTTGGCCACCAACAGCACGGTCTCCGAGACTTGCAGCGCCATCGCCCCACACGCGCTGAGCGGGCTGCCTGCATCGATGATCACGAAATCATAGAGGCCGTTGAGGCAGAGCAGCAGCTGCTCGAGGCTCTCGACGTCTCGCGGCGCAGGGCGGCCGAACTCGTCGCCCGCGGCTAGCACGTGCAGACCGCACTCGTGGTGAACCAGGTACTTGGACGCCGCGTCGGGGTCCATCCATGAGATGTGGTCAATCGCGTGTAGCAACGTCTGGCGCGGCCGCAGCCCGAGAAACAAGGCAACGTCGCCCGGGCCGGTCTTGAGGTCGACGATCACGGTCGGCTTCCCGGTGATGCGACGGATGTCCGCGGCGCCGTTCACGGCAAGCATGGTCGTTCCGGTGCCGCCCTTGGTGCCGAGGTAGCTGACGATCATGCCGCTGGTGACGCAACCCGTATGCCAGCCTCGGAAGTGCGACGGTCCCAGCTAAAGCGCCAGATCCGGCGCCAGCCGCGGCGTGGCGGCTTGCACAACTGTAAGTGGCTCCACACGATTGGCGACCCGCGGTAGCGCCCAGCCGCGATGAGCAAAAAGCAGATGAGCTGCTAACTCGCACTAAATCGGCACGTTTCCACGTCAGGCCTGGATGACGGCAACCACGGCACGTCGCTTGCTCTATGGACCGCGCAACCCCAGGAAGGACCATGGCCATGACCAACACTCCAGCACCCGCGCGACCCGCCAGGGACGAATGGGGCGTCTACGATCCCGAACAGGCTGGCCTGGCCGCATTGTTCGCGCGCATCGACGCGCGGGCAAAGCCGACCGTGAGTGACAGTGCAAAGGCCAGCCCGAATCCTGCCGCCCTCGAGCGGCCGTCGCTGCGCGACGCCAAGTAACTGTTCGCCCGTTCCTCGCGTTCCTCTGGGTGGGCGGTCTGTTCGCATTCCGCCCGCAACATCGCGCGCAGTCGCACGCCAATTTCCGCCTGCTCTTCAACGCGCTTCACACCGCGCGCCAGCATCTCGGTAACTGCCACATCGAAACGGCGACGGCGTCGCAGATTCTGCGCTGCGGCCGCCCCGGTCATTTGGATTCCCAACAAAAGTCCTGATTAGCGCTGGGCGGGTCGTTTGCAGGTCTGGCGGCATGCGACCAGGTGACGCGGTGGTGGTGCGCGACGAGTGCTGGACAATCGCACGCGCTGAATCGTTCGAACACTGCACGCTCTTGACGTTAGAGGGGCGCGGTCCCGGCAACGTCGGGCGTCGCTTTCGCGCAATCGCACCGTTCGATCGCGTTCGCATATCACCCACTACCTGGCCGCGTCCGCGCAAGCGACGCACCGTCCTGCGCGCGGCACTGGGCGCCATTGCGCACCAGCAGCCGGCGCTCGGCCTGTGGACGGCTACTGAAGCCACGCTGGATCTGTTGGCCTATCAGTTGGAACCCGCGTTGGCGGTGTTGCGCGGCGCAACGCGCGTACTGCTGGCCGACGGCGTCGGCCTCGGCAAGACCATCCAGGCCGGCCTGATCCTCGCCGAGTTGCGCGCGCGCAGCCTGGTCGATCGCGCGTTGATTCTCTGCCCCGCCGGCCTGCGCCAACCTTGGGCGGCCGAACTTCGCGATCGATTTGGCATTGTCGCCGCCGTGCTGGATCACGCGTCCATCGCGACGGGCCTTTGCGAGTGGCCTGAAGGCGTCAATCCGTGGGCGGCCCATCCGGTGGTGATCGCATCGATCGATCTGGTGAAGCGGCCCGAGGTGCTCGCTGCAGTCGAGGAGGTGGGGTTTGATCTGGTGATCGCCGACGAGGCGCATCACCTCACGCCGGCTAGCGACCGCTACCACGCCGTCAGTCGCCTGGGATCGCAAGCGCCGTGGCTGGTACTGGTTTCAGCCACGCCGCACTCAGGCGATCAGGCGGCCTTTGAGTGCATGACCGCCGTTGGGTCGCTCGGCGACCCGCTCGTCATCTTTCGCCGCGGCCGCCGCGACATCGGCCTGCCCGACAATCGGCGCGAACAATTGATGGGCGTCGTGCCAACCGCAGACGAAGCACGTTTGCTGCGTGCCGTCGACGACTATGCGCAAGCCATCTGGAACGCCCGCGGCCAGTCGGATTGCGCAGTACAACTCGTCGCCATAACACTGGCTCGCCGGGCGGCCTCAAGCGCCGCTGCCGTTGAACGCACTCTGTCGAGACGCCGCGCGCTTCTTGCCGACGCTCGGCCTCCCGCGCCGATCCAAGGCTGCCTCTCCTGGGAGGAGGTGGATGACGATGATGGCGACGAACTGGAGGAACGATTGGCACGACCCGGCCTGCTGGATGGCGAGGCCGAGCGTCGGCGGCTCGACGAGCTGATCGAACTGGCTCGGCGCGCTGCAACACGGTCGTCGAAGCTGCACCGTCTGCAGCGACTGCTGAGGCGAGCCGGCGAGGCCGCAGTCGTGTTTACCGAGTATCGCGACACACTGCAAGCCGCCGCGGAACGACTGGCGCCGATGTTTCGGCTTGGTACCATCCACGGCGGCGTGCCCGCACCCATGCGGCATGAGGTAGTTCGCCAGTTCGAGCGAGGCGACCTCGATGTGCTGCTGGCCACTGACACCGCCGGCGAAGGTCTCAATCTTCACCGCCGGTGCCGGTTGGTGGTCGATCTCGAACTGCCTTGGAGTCCTGTTCGTCTCGAACAACGAGTTGGCCGGGTCGACCGACTTGGACAGCGGCGACGCGTACACGCCGTTCACTTGCTACATCGCGACGCCGTGGAAGGCAGGGTGTGGACCCACCTCGAGGGCCGGCGGCGGCGCGCCGAGGACGCATGGGGCGGAGACGAGATCTCGACCGAGGACGATATGGCCCACGCCCTGTTCGATGGCGTCCCGTTGCCCTCGTGTCGCGCCCCCGTTGTCCCTTCAATGCGCATTGGCGCGGCGGATGATGAGCGATCGCGGGTGGCCAACCAGCGACGCTGGCGTGGTCATGCTTCTCCGCCGAGCGAACGCGCTATCTACGCGCGACCGCGATCAACCCGACGCGGCGTGCCTGGCGCGCTTGCGTTATACGAGCTCGCGCAGCTGGGTCCCACTGGCGGCTTGATTGCCCGCCGACTGCACGCGCACATCGTCGGCTTGGCCGGCATACGGACGCTCGATGCATGGCGAGAAGTGGTCTTCGCCATTCGCGATGCGGAGGTCGCTGGCAGCCACGACTCATCGCTGCTGCAACCCATGCGCGACGCAGTACTCGCGCGAATCGGCGTGGCGAGAGCGCGGCTGGCGTCGCCGCCGCGGCTGCATCAGGCCGCAATGTTCGATCGTCGCGCTGAACATGCAGCGAAGACGCGTCTCGAGGTTGCGGCCCGTGTCGATGCCGGGTTGGCGAGACGCGCGGCGTCGCTGGAGGTGGCCCATTCACTTTCAGGTCGTGTGCGGCTGGTCGCGGTTTGGCCGCTCCCGTACAAGTCGTGATTCCTGGCATTGGCGGACAGTTACTGTCGCACGCGTACCTGGAACAGCAGGTGCTGCCGAATCTGGAGGCAGTTGGGAGCGCCGAATTCGAGAGGCGGGCCGCGCGATGGTGGCGAATGGTGTCACGGGCAATTGGTCCATCGGCCGGCGCGCGGCAAGTATTCGACGTGGCGAGCGCGCCACTGCTCGACTTGTTGGGATACGCGGTCCCGGTGGTGAGCCGCGTGGGCGACATGCTGTTGGGAGTATCTCAACGCCAAGGCACGTCACCAACGCTGGTGATCGCGCTGCCGTGGGCGGCGGCCGTGGACGCCGCGTGGCGCGACACAGTTCGCGGCGGCGTCGGCGCGGATGCGCCTTGGGCTGTGGTAATGAACGGGCGCAGCCTGCAAATGGTCGATTGCCGCCGGCCATGGGCGAAACACGCGCAACACTTCGACTTCGCCTCACTGCTCGCCCATCCGCTGGGA
>Ga0183260_10004390_pt1 | contig 11197 bp, 9 predicted proteins | sample AntDrymUQ4972206_2_FD_129768 | JGI IMG/M metagenome (GOLD analysis project Ga0183260, IMG submission 129768) | Polar desert sand microbial communities from Dry Valleys, Antarctica - metaG UQ497 (22.06) (version 2) (version 2) | ecosystem: Environmental > Terrestrial > Soil > Desert | place...
CAGTTGACCCGATGATGAAGCTCGAGCTCTTCCGCATCCGCAATTTCTGGGTCGGCAATGTCATCTCGCTGGCGGTTGCCTTTGGCATGCTCGGCATCTTTTTCCCGATGACACTCTTCTTGCAAGGAGCCTTGGGTTTCTCACCGATCAAAGCGGGTCTGACGATGACCCCGATGTCGCTGATGATCATGATCGCGGCGCCCCTCGCCGGTCGCCTCACCGATCGCATCGGCGCCCGCTGGATTCTGACCGCCGGTCTCGGCCTGATGACCCTTGGCATCGTCTTCATCATTGGCCGCATCTCGACCGAGACTACCTGGCGCGGTCTCTTCCCCGCCTTGCTCGTCACTGGCCTGGGGATGGGGATGACCTTTGCCCCGATGACCGCCGCCGTCATGGCCGAGGTCCCACCCCGCATCGCCGGTAGCGCCTCGGGCATCTTGAACACGGCCCGCAACATCGGCCAGGTTCTCGGCATCGCCGTGCTGGGATCGATCCTGCAAAGCCGGCTCGCGATCCACGCGAGCGATCGCCTCTCTGGGGTTGAGCTCGATCCGGCAACCCGCGACAGTCTCATCAGCGCGGTCCAAGATAGCCGTTTTGAGACGCTCCCCGCGCTCCTCCCGCAAGCGCAAATGAGCCAACTCGGTCGCATTCTGGGCAGCGTCCAGAGCGCCTTTGTCGAGAGCCTGCACGACACGTTCTATGTCAGCGCCGCGATCTGTCTCTTCGCCGCCCTGATCGCCCTGGTGATGCGCAATCCGGTCCGCCGACCGGCAACGGCGCAACGCCCAGCGACAGCGCGGCAGGCGGCGATTGCCGATTAGCCACGACCCCGCCTAGACTCTGCACACGGTCTCGGCGCGGTCCCATCCGCGCCACCGCCAACATGCGTGGAAGGCACAGCCGGAAGCGAGAGGAATGCCTGTGGAGCTCGCGGGAAAAGTGGCGCTGGTCACGGGCGCTGGCTCGGGGATCGGGCGCGGCATCGCCGAGGCCTTGGCTCAATCTGGCGCCGATGTTGTCGTCAACTACCGGCAGAATGCGGACGGTGCCAGGGAGACGGTGCGGCGGGTCGAAGCATTGGGTGGTCGCGCCGTGCCGATGCGCGCCGATGTCAGCAAGCCGGACGAGGTCGCTGGGATGTTTGAGGAGATCGACACGCGCTTCGACCACCTTTCGATTCTGGTCAACAACGCCGGCATCGGTGGTCCTGGCCGCCTGCTCCATGAGCTGACCCCGGACCAGTGGCACGCGGTCATCGCCACCAACCTCGACGGCCCCTTTTATTGCACCCAGCAGGCTGCCCGCCGCATGATCGCCGCTCGCCAGGGTGGGCGGATCGTCAACATCACCTCGGTCCACGAGGAGGCATGCAACCTCGACAAAGGTGGACCCTATAACACCAGCAAGGGTGGTCTCCGCAACCTGACCCGCTCCTTCGCGATCGAACTCGCCGAGCATGGGATTACCGTCAATGCCGTGGCCCCCGGCATGATCGTCACCCCAATGAATCATCGCGCGCGGTCAGACCCCGCCTACCTCGCCGCCGCTGAGCGCCAGATTCCGCTGAGACGCGCCGGGACACCGGCCGATGTCGCGGCGATGGTCCGCTTTCTCTGCACCGACGACGCCTCCTATTGCACGGGAGCCACATATTATGTCGATGGTGGCTGGATGCTCACCTGGCCGCCGGTCTAGGGCGTCGAGCGTTCTGCCTCGCCTGGCCGCGAGTGTTCGCGGCGCCGACCCGCTTTCGATAGGTATCCGGGGGACGAGATGATCGACGATCACGCTACCGAATCTGCTCCTGCCGGCACGGGGCGGCTGCCGCTGACGCGGCGAAAGGTCGTCGCTGGCAGCGCCCTCTCGCTCCTTGCCACGAGCGCGATATTGGCGCCGCTGCTCGCCCAAGAGGAGACTGAAGACGACGTAGGCGAGGGAGAAGGGAACGGCAGCGACTCGCGGAACGAAGATCGGGCGGCTGGGGGCGAGGACGAGCCAGGGGAGCGCGCGGCACGGGTGCCAGAGCTCCTGTTGCTGTTGACGCCGCTCGAACGGACAGTGGTCAACCTCGCAGAGCGCGGTCTCGATCTCTTTGATGCGGCCGCGTTTGCGGCTGACGATCAGCCAGCGCCGCTGCGAGATGGCCTCGTCACGATGCTTGAGCAGGATCGAGCCCATCTCGCCCTCCTCGAACAGGTGTTGGCGGAACGAGGCGCCGCCGCTGATCCCTCCCTTGGCAACGTCAGCGATCCCCGCTCGATCGCGGAGTATCTGGAGCGGTTGACCAGCTTGAAAGCGGCCTCGGTCATCGGCTACGCGACGGCGAGTTGGCTGCTCAACGATCGGGATCTCCTCCGTTCGACCTTAGGGCTGCAGAGTGTCGAAGCGCGCCATGCCGCGTTCCTCGCCACCCTGCTCAACCAGCCACCCTTCCCGGATGCGATCGACCCGGTCGCCTCTCGCCAGCGGTTCGACAAAATTCTGGAGGAGAACGGTCTGAGCGGGCTTGCCGCGAGCACACCGGCGCCGGCATCTGACAGCGGCGCTATCGCCGAACCCCAATTTGACGATCTGTTGGCCGACGCGGCGAGCCAGCTCGATGTCGAGATCGGGGATCTCGAGCTGGCGACGGTGGAAGAGCGCGACTGGCCCGACTCCGCGCTCGGCTGCACCGCGTCAGGCGAAGTCGCGGCCGATGTGATCACACCTGGCTACCGCGTGATCGTGACCGATGGTGAGCGCGAACTTGAGTACCGCACCGATCTGGACGGTCAGTTTCGCCAGTGCTAGCGAGGCTCAGTCCGCGATCCGCCTCGGTGATGATCTCGCTCGTGCTGCTCGCATCGTCGGTCGCCCTGCCGCGCTTCCAGGGGAACGAGCGGCCGCACCATCCGGCCCTGATCGCGACCCTGGCTGACCCCGCGGTCAGCGAGAGCTCCGGCCTCGTCGCCAGCCTCAGAACACCGGGCCTGCTCTGGACGATCAACGACTCGGGCAACCCGCCCACGCTCTTCGCCACCAACCGGGCGGGCGACGCGCTCGCCACGGTAACCGTGACCGGGGCGACCAATACCGACTGGGAGGAGATCGCGACCGCCGTCACCGGCGATGGCAACACCCTTCTCTATCTCGCGGACACGGGCGACAACCGGCGGACCCGCGCCGAGATCGCGATCTATCGCGTGCCGGAGCCGGAGATCGAGCTGGACGGAGTGTCACCAGCCGCGCGACACGAAACCGCATTGGCACAGCGCTTTCCCCTCGTTCTGCCAGACGGCGCCCGCGACATCGAGGCGATGCTGGTGCAGCCCATCACCGGCGAGATGCTGTTGGTCAGCAAGGAGGCGGTCGGGGCGGCGGCGGTCTATCAGGTGCCACCCTTGATCGCGCCAGAAGAGCCGCTGGTCGTGACCCGGCGGGACGACCTTGCGTTACCCGGGTTTGGGCCATTTCGCGCCGTGACCGGGGGTGCGATCGCCGCCACTGGAGATCAGGTCGCGCTTCGCTCCGCGACCGCGGCCTACCTTTGGCGGTTGCCAGCGGGGATTGCGGTGCGCGCCATTCTGACCGAGCCGCCGCAACGGGTTGAGCTGCCGCCAATGCCGGCTGGGGAAGCGATCACCTTCAGCGCCGGTGGCGAGAGCCTCTTTCTCACCAGCGAGGGGACGCCGTGTCCGCTCTACGAGATTGCGCTCGCGCCACACGCGGCCTGAGCGACAGCGGCACGATCGAGCGGCAATGCTGGCATCACACGACGTGACCGGAGGCGGTCAGCCGTTCAACGCGGACAGCGTCGATCGTGCTCGCTACAGCGGTGTGCCGAGCCGTTGACCCTCGGGGTCGCGGCGCCAGGGTTTGCCTCGCGGGCGTGGCCAGCCGCGGGCGAGAGCGGCGCCCCTACGCTCCGGGTCGGGGCGAATACTTCCGCACCCCGCTATTAGAGGCGCTGATACTCTTCGAGGTCGAGGACGAAGACGGTCGCCGCCGCCACCTGCGGGCCATCCCCGGTCTCCGCCGGAGCGACACCGGTGCGGGAATGCTGACGAATCAGGTCAAGAACCAGATCGACCTGATCCTCGTCAGCACCGATCATCAGCGTTGTATTGCCCCGGCGGAGGAATCCGCCCGTGCTGGCGAGCCGGGTCGCGCGAAACTCGGCCTCGAGCAGGGCATCCACCACCCCATCCGCCGCTTCGTTCTGGATCACCGCGATGATGAGCTTATTCATCGGCGCCTTTTCTCATGACGTGGCGGCAAGGCTGCACGCATTCCTGGAAACCAAGCCACCGTCTCATCTCAATCGGTCAGCGTCCTCGCTCACCTCTCAGCCTATGCGGCGAGGGAAATCCCTCGCCAACGGCGCCGCAGTATACCCCACCGCGACAAATCCGCCGTATCCTCTCCGCAAGTATGGCAAAGACTGACAGTCATTCAATCCCCGTTGATAGCGGCCGTGATGCACGAAACCATGACAATCGACCACCGAGAGTGACAGAATCGACGACAAGCCTAACGGGCTGAGCCAACGGGAGGCTTTGATGCCACGCAAGATTCGCCAGTTGAAGGGAGACCTGCAACGGGCGGGCTTTACGCTCATGCGAGGACGTGGCAAAGGGAGCCATACTGTGTGGGAACATCCCGACGCACCGGGGCTGAGCGTTACTCTGGCCGGTCAGGATGGAGACGATGCCAAACGCTACCAGGAGCGGGAGGTAAGGGCCGCGATCGCCAATGCCAAGCAGGAACGATAAGGGAGGCCACTATGAGCAACGACAACCAGTTCGTTGAGACCAGCCACTACTCCATGCAGATTGCCTGGTCACCGGAAGACAGTGCCTATATCGTCAGCGTGCCAGAGTTCCCCAATCTGCATACGCATGGGGCTACCTACGAGGAGGCGGTAGCAATGGGCAAAGACGCCATCGCCGAACATCTCGCCGTGCTTCGCAACACGGGCCGTTCGGCACCGCGGCCGCGTCTTTTTCGCGCGGCGGTAGAGGCGTCGACCACCGCCTAACGCACCGCCCGGCGGTGAGGTGTCAGCTCGACACGCGGCCGCTCCGAGCTACCCGACCCGACGGTTCTTGACCACCCAGAGTGACCGTCCCCAGGCCAGGGCAACCTCACGCGCGGGATTGGTGAGCCGCGCCACCACGATCGCGTCTTCCTCTGCCGTCCAAGGCTCTCCCGAGTACGTGGCTCGCTCCCACGACGATGGGTAGGCGCTGATTTACCGTATGAGCTCGCTCAACAACGCTTCGGTGTGGGCCTGCGGCTGGCGCCAAGATACCCCTGCAGGATAACTGCCGCGGCCACCGCGTCAATCCGCTGCCGGCGCTGGGCGCGGCGTGCTCCCGACTCGATCAATGACCGCTCCGCGATCGCGGTGGTCAGGCGTTCATCGGCAAATTCGATCGGCGGCGCCGGCCCGAGGTAGGCAGCCAACGAGGTCGCATAGGCGCGAACCAGCGCCGCTTGTGGCCCCTCGCGGCCCGACAATCCGGTCGGCAAGCCAACGACGAGGCGATCGGTCGTCCACTCCGCCACCAGCCGGCGAATCTCTGCCAAGTCACCGTGGCCTCGCTGCACCGTCGTCAAGGGTGAGGCGATCGTCCCCGTCTCGTCGCTGATCGCGATGCCGATCCGCCGCTCTCCCACATCAAGCGCCATGACGCGGCCACCCTGGCGGCTCATTCCGCAAACTCCCAGGTGATGCGATCGGGGTTGGATGGCATCCGATTGGGAAACCAACTCGGGTGGTAAGCAATCTCGAAGCGCTCAATCTGCGGCAGCCCATCGAGGACTGTCTCCGCGTCGGCGGGGTCTTTGCCAGCTAGGTCTTGGGCCAGGTCACGCCGCTCCGCGCTGGTGAATTCCGCCAGCGACGCCGCGGTCGCTTGGATCTCAAAGCGCGTCCCTCGCTCCTGATCCTCGAGCACAATGGTCTCCGCCAGGTCGATCGTGTCATCGTCGAGGCGATATCCGGTTGGCGTCTCGGCATCGAGTCGCTGACGAAGCTCGGTGGCGGCTTCCTCACGGACCGCGGCTGGATCGTAGATGAAGGCCGTGATCGGGCGCACCATGCGCAGACTGAGGCGCTCGGTCTCGTCACCTTCCTCTGCGCTAAACTCGTCGCTGCCACGCCCAGTCACTAGCGATTCGGGGATCGGCACCATGCCGTCAAACTCTTCGGCAAACGCCGTCTCGGCCAGCGCGGGTAGCTCCGTCGCCGCTTTCGCGCGAAGGGTTTCCAAATCCGCGGCGGCGACGATCGGAATCGTCCGATCGGTTCCCCCGTCAGTCGCGCGATCACGGTTGCTGTAGTAGATCCCGCTCTCGAGACGACCCCCGATCTCGCCGGTCGTGACGTTGCCGCCAGTGCCGGGTTCAAGCGCCCGGATCGAGACCGCCGCCGTGCCCGCCTGGCCATCGCTCGGGTTGACACCAGGCACCGCCACCGCATCAACCGTGGCAAAATCTACCCCCGACTCCGTCGAGACGATCGTGCCCCGTTCGACCGTGATCTCCTCCGCCATCGGATTCGCCAGCCGGATCTCACCGGTCGCCGTTTGATCCGGTTCTGCCCGCGTGCCGGTGGTCGGGATCGATGCGTCAAACAGAACGTCGACCGTCTGCCGTTCCGCCTCAATCGCGAATTCGGCACCGGGGTCGAGCGGCGAACCATCGGCGGTGACATCGTAGATCAGGGTGGCCGCAACTGGCTCTCGCGCCAGGGCGACGCGGATGGCGGCTCGCGGCGCCAGGATGGCATACCCGAGCGCAGCAACCAGCAGCACCGCCACGACCACGGCCGCGATTCGGGCAGGAAGGGGGAGGTTGCGTGGTGAGGGCCGGCGCCACCACGGTTCGGCCCCTGGCTCTTCCGCCACGGTCTCCGGCGAAGGATCATCATCAGCCGATGCGGCAACCGCCGGCTCTGCCTCGACCGGCTCCGAGGCCGCCGTCTCCACTCCCACGATCTCTGGTGGCGCGGCCGCCGCGTCATCGCCAGACACCGCGGTACCATCCGGGTGTCCGCGCGGTCGCGTCGCCAGCGCGCGCTTCAGACGTTCTCGCAATGGGAGGGGACGCGGACGCACCACCGGCGGCGGTGGCTCCGGCCAAGCGTCGTCAATCTCCGCCGCTTGCTCGTCGCCCGTCGCCGTGGCTGGCGCCGCGTCCCGAGGTTTCACCGTCGGGGCGTCATCGGTCACGGGAGCCGACGGCGACGCTGCCGGCGGGGCGGGACCGATCGCGGCAGGCTTTGCCTTGGCTCTCTTGGGCGCCGTCGGTGCGGTTTTCGGTCTGTTGTCCGCCGGGGTGGCGTCTTCGACGGTGGCAACCGCCACCGCGAGCTTCGGTGCCGGTTTCTTGGCCGCGGGCGACGCGCTCGCGCCTCCCTTTTTGGCCGCTGCCGCTTTCTTCGCCGGGGCTGGATCGGGCGCCGGCGCTGGTGCCGGCGACGTTGGTACAAACGGCTCGGCTTGCACCGGCGCGGCGGCTGGCGGGGCTGGACGTGGCGGGGGCCGAACCTCTGGCGTCGCATCTAGCCCCAGCATTCGCGCCAATTGCAGTCGCAAGGGGTCGGCGCTGCGGACAGTGACGACGATGCGGCCACGATCGACCGCGCTCTTCAAGGCGCGAAACTCGGAGGCGGTCAGGAAGAGCGCACTCTCCGCTGGAATCGAGAGGGCAACCGGTTGACCACCGGCCGCGGCATCTCGTATCCGATCAATCACATCATCGAGCGCATCATTCGTGGTGATCGCGATCTGAGCGGCAGGCTCGCTCATCAGGTCGGGCCTGGGCGACAGGCTCTCTGGCGGCACCCTCGTCGCTCACCGCTGGCGCGCACCGGTGTTCTCGGCCTGATCCGATTCACCGCCGTGTCCTTCGTCTCAACGACCGAGGCCACGTCGCACAATACCCTCGACCGCCGCCAGCGCGTCATCCAGCTTGGCGGGGTCTTTGCCCCCGGCCTCTGCCAGGTCGGGCCGGCCACCGCCCCGCCCGTCGATCAGCAGTGCCGCTTCCCGCACCAGATCCCCCGCCCGGATCCCCCGCTGCACGACATCGGGCGTCACCATCGTGAGCAGGCTGGGTCGTCCGTCGATCACGCTGCCGAGCACGATCACGCCGGAGTCGAGGCGATCGCGCAAGCGATCACCGAGTTGCCGCAAGGAATCTTTCGTCTCGGCGTCGACGCGGGAGGCCAGCACGCGCGTGCCATCGACCGCGACCGACCGCGCCAGCAGGTCACCGACATGTGCCCCGGCAAGTTGGCCGCGCATTCGCGCCAACTGGCGCTCCTGGTCGCGGAGCCGCTCTTGGGCTGCCGCGATCTGCGCCGGCACCTCGCCCCAGGTGACACGCAACTCACGCGCCGCCTCCTCCAGCAGCCGCTGCTGGGTCAGCATCCGCGCCACCGCATCGACGCCAGTCACAGCCTCGATCCGACGCACACCGGCGGCGACGCTCCCCTCACTGGCAATCAGGAAGGGGCCAATCTCGCCAGTCGCCGCGACGTGCGTACCCCCACACAGTTCCTGGGAGAAGTCCGGGATTGCGACGACCCGCACCACATCGCCGTACTTCTCACCGAAGAGCGCCATCGCCCCACCACCGACCGCATCCTTGTACGGTTTCGTCTCCGTCACCACCGGCTGATTCGCCACGATCTGATGGTTGACAATCTCCGCCACGCGGCGCAGTTGCCCCACGGCGACCTGATCGAGACTGGTGAAGTCGAAGCGGAGGCGATCGGGCGCGACCAACGAGCCAGCCTGATGCGTCTCGGTGCCGAGGACAACGCGGAGCGCGCGATGCAGGAGGTGGGTCGCGGTGTGATTGCGGCGAATGGCCTGCCGTCGCCCGGCGTCGATCTCCGCCCGCGCCGCTTCCCCAACCCGGACGAAGCCTTCCGCGACCGATCCCCGGTGGACTACAATATCGGGTGTCGGCTTATGCGTCTCGTCGATATTGATGACGCCGGTCTCGGTCCGAATCGTCCCAGTATCGCCGATCTGCCCGCCCGACTCGCCGTAGAACGGGGTGCGGTCGAGGATTACTTCGATCGCCTCTCCCGCTTCTGCTTCCTCAACCGCTCCATCGGCACCGATCAGCGCGCGGACTTGGCTGTCGCTCGCCGCCGCGTCGTACCCGAGAAAGGTCGTCGCTCCGCCCGCCACGCTGACGTAGAGCTCGGCCCGGTTCCGCGTCGCATCTTTGAAGGCTGCCGCCGCTCCTCCCCGGCTCGCCTCCCGCTGCGTCGCCATCGCCGCCTCAAAGCCAGCGAGGTCGACTTCAAGTCCTTGCTCGCGGGCCAGCTCGATCGTCAGATCGACCGGGAAGCCATACGTGTCATAGAGGCGAAAGATCTCTTGCCCCGGCAGCGTCCGCGCCACCGTCTCGGTCGCATCATCGGTCGCGTCAGCGCGTTGGGCGTCCGCCGCCAGCTCGTTGAAGCGACCGATGCCGGCGCTGAGGGTGCGGCTGAAGCTCGCTTCCTCATGCTCCAGGACACGCGCGATCTGCGCCTGCCGCTCACGCAATTCTGGATGGTGATGCCCAAACTGCTCGACCACGACGCTCGCCATCGCCGCCAGAAATGGCCGATTCAGTCCGAGTTTGCGACCATGCCGCACCGCCCGCCGCAGAATCCGGCGGAGGACGTAGGAGCGCCCCTCGTTGCCAGGCAGCACACCGTCCGCGATCAGAAACGTGCCACCACGGGCGTGGTCGGCGATCACCCGCAGCGCGGAATCGACTTCAGTCTCCACGCCATAGCTGACACCCGCCAGCGACGCCGCCTGCTGAATGATCGGCTGGTAGAGATCGCTGCCGTAGATCGAGTCAGCGCCCTGCATCACCATCACCAGGCGCTCCAACCCCATGCCGGTGTCGACATGTTGCCGGGGGAGCGGCGTCCGCGTGCCGTCGGCCGCCTGGACGAACTCCATAAAGACGTTGTTCCAGACCTCGAGGTAGCGCTCGCAGTCGCAACCCGGCGCGCAGGTCGGCAGCCCACAACTGAGGTGCGCGCCGCGATCGAAGTAGATCTCGGAGTCGGGGCCGTTCGGACCGGTCGGGCCGACTGGCCCCCACCAGTTGTCGGCGAGCGCGCTGATCCGCGCTTCCGGCACCCGAATCTGGTCGCGCCAGATCGCGTAGGCGGTTTCGTCATCGGGGTGAACGGTCGGATAGAGGCGATCCCCCGGCAGCCCGAGAGTTTGGGTCAAGAACTCCCACGACCAGGCGAGCGATTCCGGTTTGAAGTAGTCGCCAACCGAGAAGTTGCCGAGCATGAAGAAGAAGGTGCAATGGCTCTCGTCCCCGACTTCGTCGATGTCGACGGCGCGGAAACATTTCTGGACCGAGACCAAACGGGACGCCGGTGGTTGCTCCAACCCCAGGAAATAAGGCGTCATCTGCTGCATGCCCGCGGTCGTCAGCAACACCGTCGGGTCGTTGTGCGGCACCAGCGACGAGGAGGGCACCTCGACGTGATCGCGCTCAACGAAAAAGCCGACGAAGCGCCGCCGCACCTCCTCACTGGAGATCGGCGCCGGCATCCCGGCATCTTGGCTGGCAGTCGGTTGCGGATCGGACATGGATAGACGACCTCAGGCAGTGACGACGATTTCACCACGGGGCAACCGGGCACGGTGACGTACGGAATTTCTCAGATGTTTCCGACGTTGCGATTCCGAGCTTCAGCGTCGAACCCGGGGCGTGAGGCTCGATTGTGCCAGACCAGCCGATGCAGCGGCAACCAATGGCCGGCCGCCACGCCTGACGCTAGCCGTGACACTGTCGAGCGACGCGCCGCCCATCACCGTCGCGCCGGTGTCATCGGCGGTCTCAACCGATCAACGCACCACCCGTTGGACAGGATGATGACTGGAGGTGTGCGTGGGCCTCACAACGAAGCAGGAGGACGAGCTGTGGATCAGGTGGCGGCGGGGAGCATCGAGCGAGGTTAGCCAGGCGGCATTGCCGCGCAGCTCGCTGCCGCGTTCGAAGCGTTCGAACACTTCCTGCAGCAAATGATCCGCTGGCTCGACGAGAGCTGACGCCCCGACCTTCGCCCGCCCCCGCCGGAATCTGACCCGACCCGCGCCCGCCCCCGCGCCCGCCCAACCCTTGCCGCCCCTCGCCCAGCTCCGACCCCTTCCCGGGCCGCACACCCCGG